>Ga0068859_100003416_pt1 | contig 16151 bp, 13 predicted proteins | sample KBSSwiS22_FD_66585 | JGI IMG/M metagenome (GOLD analysis project Ga0068859, IMG submission 66585) | Switchgrass rhizosphere microbial communities from Kellogg Biological Station, Michigan, USA - KBS Switchgrass S2-2 | ecosystem: Host-associated > Plants > Roots > Rhizosphere > Soil ...
GCTGCCAGGCCAGACAGACCAAGCCAGCCACCGCGCCGGAAACCGAACAGCGAAACCCACCCCCCAGGTCAAGCAGGGCCCTGGACCACCCAGGGAACGGGCGCTGCTGCCAGGCCAGACAGACCAAGCCAGCCACCGCGCCGGAAACCGAACAGCGAAACCCACCCCCGGCCGGAACCCGTGAACCCGCCGACCCTGGCGTCAAGCAGCACCCCGGATCACGCAGAGGAGGGCGCTCAGCGCCCGGATCAGGCGGAGCGGCCGAAGGGCGCTCCGCGCCCGGTTCCGGCCGACCGCCGCGCCCGGTTCGGGCGGATCGCCGTATTGCGTTCTGTAAAGGGCGGATGGCAGACTGTCGAGCCGATCCGACAGGGAGTGCGTTGGCTAGGACCGTGCGGTCCGGACGGCATGAAGACAGCCCTCATGCCGGTGCCGGGTGACGTCCGAAGGAGGCGCCAGCGACATGGTCAGCCTGACCGGCGGGGAATCCCGTGGTGGGACGCTCGGCCAGCTATCCGCCGGCGTGCGCCGGCTACCCGCCGCCCTGGCTACGCGCGGGTCGCGAGCCGCGTCGGTCCGCGTGCCGCCGAGCGCCGAGTCGGCCGGGAGCCGGGTGCTGCGTCTGCTACCGGCGCGAGTCGTCGTCGCCGAGGCGGCCATCGAGCGTGAGCTGGCGGGCCTGCCGGCCGGAGCGATCGTCTCGGTCGGCTGGCGGCTCGGCGGCGCGGGACGGGTCGTCGGGGCGACCTTGCCGCCCGGGCACCCGCGCGCCGGCCGGCTTGGCGCCCGCGTGCTCGCCGGCGAGGGCGTGTGGCCGGCGACGATGTGGCCCGCCTCCCAGGAGGTGTCGCCCGACCAGCCGTTGATCGAGCTGGCGGCGGCGCCGGCCCGACTGGTCGTGCACGCGCCGGACCGGGATATCTCCGGCGTCGTCGACCAGCCCCACCTGCCGGGGGCCGGCGCCGGCCGGTTGACCAGGGTGGTGACCGGGCTGCGACGCGACAGCCACCAGGTGCGTGTCCGGGCCGCGGAGCGGACCTGGTGGCTGCGGGCGAGCGGCGTCTTCGGTGTGCGGGTCAGCCGCGGCGGCCAGCCCGTCTTCACCACCCAGGGAATGCTCGGGCACTTCGAGCCGGATGCCGACGACCTGGACGTCAGCGTCGTCCTGGTCACCCTCGCGTCGCTGCCCAGCTCCACGTACGCACCCATCCTGGGCTTCTAGGAGACCGTCCGACGGCCTTCGAAGGCGCGGCCCAGGGTCACCTCGTCGGCCCACTCGAGGTCGCCGCCCATCGGCAGGCCGCTGGCCAGGCGGGTGACCTTCAGACCCATCGGCCCGATCTGGCGGGCGAGATAGCTTGCCGTCACCTCGCCCTCCGTGTTCGGGTCGGTCGCGAGGATCAGCTCGGTGACGGTGCCGTCCGCCAGGCGTGCGATCAGCTCCCGGATGTGCAGATCGTCCGGGCCGACCCCGCCGATCGGATTGATCGCCCCGCCGAGCACGTGGTAACGGCCGCGGAACTCCCGGGTGCGCTCGATCGCGACGACGTCCTTCGACTCCTCGACCACGCAGATCGCCGCGGTGTCCCGCCGCGGGTCGGAGCAGATCCTGCAGAGCTCGGCCTGGGCGACGTTGAAGCAGATCCGGCAGAACTGGACCTTCTCCTTGACATCCAGCAACGCCTTGGCCAGGCGCCGGACGTCACCGGGATCGGCCGCGAGGATGTGGAACGCGATCCGCTGCGCGCTCTTCGGGCCGATCCCGGGCAGAGCCCCCAGCTCGTCGATCAGGTCCTGGACGACGCCTTCGTACACGTGTGCCTTACCGTTCCCGCGCCGTCAGCGCCGTCGTCCCACCGCTGGTCGTGAAAGCCGCGTCTGGTCGTAGCTGTCTCTGGTCGTGCGGGCCGCGCCTGGCCCCTGACGCCGCGGTGCCGCGCCGTCCTGCGGGCGACGGCCCAGTCGTCAGCCCAGCCCGGGGATGCCACCGGGCAGCCCGGGCAGCCCGGAGCCGGGGGCGGCCGGGCCGCCGCCCAGGCCACCCAGCATGCCGCCCAAGCCACCGGTCGCGTCGGCCATCTTCCGCTCGGCCAGCTTGTGGGCGTTCGTCGTCGCGTCCCGGACGGCCGCCAGCACCAGGTCGGCCAGGGTCTCGGTGTCATCCGGGTCGACGGCCCGCGGGCTGATCGTCAACGCGACCAGCTCACCGCCGCCGTTGACCGTCGCCGTCACGAGGCCGCCGCCGGCGCTGCCGTCGACCCGGGCCTCGGCAAGCTCCCGCTGCGCGGCGACCATCGCGGCCTGCATCTTCTGCGCCTGCTCGAAGATCGCCCCGAGGCCGCCCCCGGGAAGGCCCCCAGGCGGGCCTCCTGACTGGTCTTCTGGCCGGCTACCTGGTTGACCGCCCGGAAGGTCGGCGAACGGATCCCCTGGATTTGACATGACCACGAGCCTACGTTGCCGGTGCGACACTCCACGTCGCCCCGCGATCCCGGCCAGCCGCCTGTCCGATGTCGTGGGAACTCCTGCCTGACGTTGCGGGGGCCGGGGCCGCCCGCGTGCCATCGCGGCGTCGGAACAGGTGCTGTTTCAGGCGCCGTTCAGATGCCGGTGGCGCCTCACGGGTCGATGATCGTGGCTCCGAGGCCGACGCGGAGCAGTTCCATGGCGGCCGCCTCCCCGGACAACGTCGCGCCCGGGTGCGCCGGGGCGTCCTCGTCGTCGAGGGACGGCTCGTCGGACGCGGCCACTCCGGCGGTCCCGGCGCCGCCCGACGCGAGAGCGGCCGGGCCGCCTGCGGTGGCGGTCGCGAGAGCGCCGGCGGGGCCGCCCCCGCCGGGCGGCGTGGCCGGCCGAGCGGGGATGGCCCCATCTCGCCGGTTGGCCGGCGGGCCCGGTGTTCCCAGCCCGGGACGGGAGGCGCCAGGCACGGCGAGGGCGTCAGCCGACGGGTCCAGACCCGGCCCGAGCGGTCCCCTGACGGCAGCGTGGAGCGCGTCCGACGCCGGCGGGGCCGGAACGCCCGCGGCGGCCGGGCTCGGGCTGAATCCGCCGGCGGGCCCACCCGTGAAGCCGCCGGCAGCCGCGAAGCCGCCGCCGTGGGCCGGCGCGGCGGGTCCGCCGCCGAGTGTGGCTGGGGTGAAACCAGCCGGCGGCCGGAGCGTGCCGTGCGGCGGCGTGGCCGGGGTCTGCCGTGCCGGCGCGAAGCCGCCGGCGGAGGGAGCCGCGGGCGGCCACGACGGCCCGCCGCGAGGGGCTCCGGCGGCGGGCCGGCTACCGCCGGAGCCCGGCTCACCGATCGTCACCCGCCACCCGCCGCCGAACTGCTCGGCGAGCGCCTCGCAGAGCACGTCGATGTGCGCGCCCTGCCCGAACATCTGCGCGATCCGCGGCGCCGAGAAGGCCAGGAACAGCTCGTTCGCGCGGACGTCCAGCACGCTCGCGTACTCGGTGAGCAGCGCGTACGTCGTCTGCTTGCGCCGCCGGGCCCCGGCGAGCACCTGGTCCCACATGGCCCGTACCGTGGCGGCCTCCGGCCCGGCGGTCCCGCTCGAGCTGTCCGGACCCCCTCCAACGTCGCCGGGGCTGCCAGTGCCGTTGGGCCCGCCAGGACTGCCGGACCCGCCGGTAGCGCTGGGGCCGCTGGTGGGGCTGGGGCCGCCGAAGGCGGCGGGCCCCGCGGTGGCGCTGGACGGCTGCGCGGGCGGCCGGCTGGCCGGCGCCGCCGCGCCGGCGACGGGCGCGGCTCCCCGGCCGTCGGAACGGTCGGCGAGTGTCATGGCCGGCCCGGACCCAGGGCCCGACATCGGCGCCGCGGGCCGCGTTCCCGGGACGCCGGCCGGCTCCGGGCCGCGTCCCGGCCAGGCGGGGGTGGGCCCTGCGGGGGCGGGGCCCGCGGGCGCCGCCGGCATCGAGGGGGCGGCAGCGGCGCCCCCTGTGCCCGCGGCGGGGGGCGCGGCCAGCGGCACCCCGGCCGCCAGGCCGCGTTCCAGCCGCTCGAGGCGCGTGAGCAAGGCCGAAGTGTCCGTCGCCGCGCCAGGCAGCAGGGCGCGGGCCAGGACTAGCTCCAGCAGCAGCCGGGGGCTCGCCGTCCCGCGCATCTCCCCGAGGCCGGCGTGCAGCACGTCGGCGGTCCTGGAGAGCTCGGCCGGGCCCACTCGGCCGGCCTGCGTCTTCATCCGCTCGACCTGGTCCGCGGAGAACGCGTCCAACAGACCGCGCTCGACCGCGTCCGGCACCGCCTTGAGCATGAGGAGGTCGCGCATCCGCTCCAGCAGGTCGGCGGTGAACCGGCGCGGATCGTGGCCGGAGCCGACCACCTTGTCCACGACCGTGAACAGTGTCGCCCCGTCCCGCGCCGCCAGCGCGTCCACGGTCTCGTCGAGCAGCACCCCGTCGGTCATGCCGAGCAGGGCGACGGCACGGTCGTAGTGCAGCCCCTCCGGGCCGGCGCCGGCCAGCAGCTGGTCGAGCACCGACAGCGAGTCGCGGACCGACCCGGCCCCGGCTCGGACCACGAGCGGCAGCACCGCGGGGTCGACCTCGACGCCCTCCGCAGCGGCGATGTTCGCCAGGTGTTCGCGCAGGATGCCCGGCGGCACCAGACGGAAGGCGTAGTGGTGCGTCCGGGACCGGATGGTGGCGATCACCTTGTCCGGCTCGGTGGTCGCGAAGACGAACTTCAGGTACGGCGGCGGCTCCTCGACGACCTTCAGCAGCGCGTTGAACGCCGCGGCCGTCACCATGTGCGCCTCGTCGACTACGAAGATCTTGAAGCGGGCCGACGCGGGCGCGAAGAAGGCCCGCTCCCGCAGGTCGCGGGCGTCGTCGACGAGACCGTGCGAGGCGGCGTCGATCTCCGTGACGTCCATCGAGGAACCGGTGCGGATCGACACACACTGGTCGCAGACGCCGCACGGCTCGGGCGTCGGCCCCTGCTCGCAGTTCAGCGACGCCGCGAGGATCCGGGCCGACGACGTCTTGCCGCAGCCGCGCGGGCCGCTGAACAGATAGGCGTGGTGCAGCCGCCCAGTCCGCAGCGCCTGCATGAGCGCGCTGGTGACGTGCTCCTGCCCGACGACCTGGCTGAACGTCGCGGGCCGGTACCGGTTGTACAGCGCTGTGCTCACTGGCCTGCCTCGCCGCCCTGCCTCGCCGCCTGCCCCGACACCGCACCCGGGCCTCCCGAGGCGCGAGACGCTCCATTTTCCCGCCTCGCCAGGCGGCCCGGAGGGGCGCCTGGCCCGTACCGCTCCGGACCGCTGTGCTCCGGACTCGTCTTGCCTCGGACCGCGGCGCTTCGGAGCCGTGGTGCTCCGGGCCTGTAGTTGCTCTGGGCCCGTAGTTGCTCTGGGCCCGTAGTGCTCTGGCCGTGGTGCTGGGCCTGTAGGCCCCGGCGCCGCGCGACTTGTCCGCGCGGTAGCAACCGTAGCTCACCGGTCCGACCGTTTCGGCCGGGCGAAGCGTGACACCGGTGGTCCCGCCGGGCCCTGCCTGCGGCACCCTGGACACTGCCCCCGGAGAACGCGCCACTCCCCGCCAAGTGCTGCGGGGACCGAGCCGTCAGACGTGCGGCCGGGCGCGTGACCAGGCTGACAAACCGGCTGGACGCCGAACCAAAGCCCGGCTGGTACGGCCAACAGGAGGGAGAACGCGAGGGACCCCCCGCACACCCGCCAGAGCCCGCTTATCCTTGCTGCCTTCCGGCCCTGGGGAGGTTCACGAGGATGACGCCGCACGAGGGGTCTGCCACGCAGCATAGCCCTCCTGGGCCGATCTTGACGCCCGGGCTCGTGCTCATCCGGCCTCGGCCCGGCCGGCGTCGGGCGTTCTCCGCTGGAGGCCGCCCCCAAGCCCAGATCCTCCCGGCATCCGGTACTCTCGTCGACGGAGGACTCGCCTAGTGGCCTAGGGCGCACGCTTGGAAAGCGTGTTGGGCTTACACCCTCGCGGGTTCGAATCCCGCGTCCTCCGCAAAGAAAGTGATCTTCTGTGCGGTTCTGTCAGGGGCGCTGGCCAGCAGCAACGCTGCCCCGGGAGCGGCCCGCTTTGTGTCGGTACCCGGCTGCACCTGGCAACGTTCGCCCCGTCGCCACGGACGCGCCCACTTGTCAGTGCAGGCGCGCTCCGGTAGCGCGCGCTCGGCCTGACAACTCCCCGACGAACGCGACCGGACGGCGGCCCCTGCCCTCGGCTTCCGAGGCCTGGTGGGCGTTCAGGTCGTGGGCTGCGAGCGGATGACGGACACCGAGGCGACGGATCAGGAGCCACCGCCGGCGCGCTGCCACAAGCGGGCAGACCTTCGCGGCTACGCCGCTAGCACGCGGCGCGTCCCTTGGCGCTGCGGTGGACACCGTCACGGCAGTAGCGCGGCCCGCCGAGCGCAAAAGGTGCGCGTACCTTCGGGGCGCGCCCGCGCTGGCGGAGCAACGTCGCGGGGCTGTTCGGGTTGTTGTCGGCGGGTCTGCGGGAGAAACGCGAGTGGTGGGCTGGAGCAGGCCGGCCGGACAGGCGCTTTGCGGAGGCCGAGGGCTTGGGCGTCGGGCGACGGCGTGGGCCCGACAACCGGGCAACGTGCGTCCCAACGGGTGTAGTGGCAGTGTGATGGCGGTGACAAAGGGGCTGGGCCGGGGGGCGGTCGACGCGCGTCGACGCAGGTCGGGGCTCGGAGGCGAGCGGGCCGGTCCGCCGGATGTTTGGGGTAAGCCGGGCACGTGCCGGTGCCGCCGCACCGTTGGCGCGCGGCGCGTGGCATGCTCTGGCCAAGCCGGTTGGAAACCTCGCCGTGACATTCGGCCAGCTCCCGCCGAGGACGCCGGCCGCGCGGCCTCGGCCCGCGGTCGAAGGCCTCGGGTGGATGGCTGTCAAGGCGTCGCCCTACCGGCCGACGGTGGGCGGCCCGCCCACCGTCCCGAGGTTTTCGGACAGGTGCTTCTTCGGAGGTTGTCATGAAGCGTGTCGGCATCGTCGTTCTGCTGGTCGCCCTCGCCACCGGTGGGTTCTTCCTCCGTCAGCGCAAGGGCAAGCAGGAGGCCTGAGCGAAAACCGTCCGGGGCAGTTCCCCGGACGGTTTCGCGACCGCGACAACTCATCTGGGTGAACCTTTTCCCTCGCCGTTGGCGAGCAGGTTCCAACCTCGCCAGTCGCCGCGTTCTTCAGTGAACGGGCGACTGATCTGCGACGTGTTGCCGTCGGGGTCTGGCCTCGGCCGGCCCGCGTGGTGGTGCGGGGACTGAGCCTTTTCCGTCGTCGTCGCCGATCTGGGCCCGAGCAACTGAGATCGCGGCGAGCTGGAAAAGGCTTCCTGAGTCTGCTCGCTCGTCGCGTCCAGCCGGGTCCTAATTGTCGAGCTCGGTGGGACGAAAAAGCCTCGCCGAGCGGCGTTATCTGGGCCTTCTCATGATGCCGCGCACCCTACTGGACGTCCGTCAGTTGGAAAAGGCCCACCGGTGCACCACTACGACGCTCAGACCGCCGAACTGGCCAGCGCGGTGATCGCCTACGCGCAGGAGCGGATGCGCCTGGACCCGGCTCCACTGGACGCGCCGATGTCGCCGGCGGAGCTCGCCGCCCTGGCCGGTGAGACGGTGACGCCGGACGGCCTCGGTGGCGCCGAGGCGTTGCGGCTGTTCGACGAGGTGTTGGCGCGAGCCTGCATTTCGACCGACCATCCGCGCTACCTGTCGTTCATCCCAGCGGCGCCGAGCCGGGCCGCGGTGCTGTTCGACCTGGTTGTCGGCGCGTCCTCGATCTATGGCGGAAGCTGGCTCGAGGGCGCCGGCGCGGTCTACGCGGAAAACCAGGCCCTGCGCTGGCTGGCGGACCTGGCCGGCCTGCCCGCGTCGGCGGGCGGCGTGTTCGTCCCCGGTGGGACCATTGGCAACCTCTCCGCGCTGGTCGCGGCCCGGCACAAGGCTCGCGCGCGGCTCGCGGCGAGTGCCGCTGGCCCGTCACCTTCTGCGGCGACGAACGCCACTCCGGCCCGATGGAGCTTCGTCTGCGGTGAGGAGGCACACTCGTCGCTGAACGAGGCCGCTCGGGTCATGGACGTCGACTTGGTGGTGGCACCCTCGGACGGCGATGGCCGGTTCACCGGCGCCGCGCTCGCGGCCGCCGTCGACGGCTTGGCGCCCGACCGGCGCGCCGGCGTCTTCTGCGTGGTAGCCACCGCGGGCAGCACCCAGTTCGGGGCGGTCGATGACCTGCGCGGACTCGCCGAGGCCGCCGCCGCGCGTGGGTTGTGGCTGCATGTCGACGGCGCGTACGGGCTTGCCGCGCTGGCAGCTCCGTCCGTCCGGCACGTCTTCGACGGCGTGGAACTGGCTGATTCGTTGATTGTCGACCCGCACAAGTGGCTGTTCGCGCCCTTCGACGCCTGTGCCCTGCTTTATCGGGAACCGGCGCTCGCCAGGGCCGCGCACACCCAGCAGGCCGGCTACCTCGACGTTCTGGGCTCGGCCGAGTGGAATCCGTCCGACTTCGCCGTCGGGCTGTCCCGGCGAGCCAGGGGACTGCCGTTCTGGTTCTCCCTCGCCGTGCACGGCACCCGCGCCTACGCCGAGGCCGTCGAGCGGGCGCTCCTCACCGCTACCGAGTGCGCCCGCCAGATCAGGGCTCGGCCCTACCTGGAGCTCGTCGCCGAGCCGGAGCTGTCCGTCGTCGTCTTCCGCCGGCTCGGCTGGACGCCGGACCAGTACCATGCCTGGTCCGACCGCCTGCTACGCGCCGGTTTCGCCTTCGTCACCCCGACCGTGCACCGGGGCGAGGTGCTCGCGCGGTTCGCGATCGTCTCCCCGCAGACGACCCCGAAGGACACCTCGTCGATCCTTGACACGATGGACGAAGACCCCTGATCGGGTGAAGTGATCGCCGCGGGAAAACGCGACCGGCGCCGGACGGAGAAACTCCGCGAAACCCCGCCGGCGCCGGCCGCCGTTCCCGGAGCCTTTCCGTCTCGGTCGAGACGGGAGACTCCCGGTCTGGTCAGAGGCGACGAGGACGGATGTGTGCCGTCACCCCTGGTGAATCAGTGAACCCTGCTGGTCACAAGTAGCGCCGTCCCAGACCAGGAGACGCATAAGCGGAAATGCTTCAGTAGCCGATGGTGAACCGCTGGTTGACGTGCTTCGCCTTGTCGATCTCGTCGACGATGGCCACGGCGAGGTCGTCGGTCGAGATCGCCATGTTGCCGCGGCCGTCCTGGACCGGCTGGTCGGTGCCGGTCCGGTAGGTGTCGCGACGCTTGCCCTGTGCCAGTTGCACCGGCGGTGGGCAGATCACCGTCCACCGCACGCCCTTGGCCGCGCGCAGCATGTCGAGAGCCTCTGCCTGGCCCAGCGCGTCCTTGCGCATGCCGTTCGGGAACTCCGGGTCGTCGAGGACGCGGGCACCCTGCCCGTCCTCGAGGGTGCCGCCGTGTCCCACGTGGATGAGACGCGGCGCGTTGTCGCCCAGCTTGGCCAGCGCGTCGATCATCGCCCGGCAGGCGTTCGCCCAGACCTTTTTGTCGTTGCCGCCGATGGCCACGACGACCGCGTCGGCACCGTCCGCGAGGCTGTGCACTGAGTCGCGCGAAGTCGCATCGCCGGCGGCGGCGTTGGCCTTCCTCGGCAGCTTGGCGAGCTTCGCCTCGTCACGGGCGACAGCGGTGACCTTGTGGCCGCGTCGGATCGCCTCGTTGACGACCGACTGGCCAATCTTGCCGCTCGCGCCGAACACCACAACCCTTGCCATTCTCCGGTACCTCCTGGCTGGGATAGGTTTTGCGCCCTGCTCCACCAGAGTTCCAGGTCTATTCCGTCGCCCCTCCGGACATGTCCAGAGCCTTGCCCGGGCGCGGATTCAAAGGCTCGCCGAGCACAGAGCCATTCCCATCTCACCGAGACCTCGGCCAGCTGGCCCCGGCTAGGAGGCGACGCTGGACAACGCTCATGTGCCGGCCCACCTGGGACGGACGGATCTCCGACCTGGTCAGAACCGAAGATGGAAAATTCTCGGTGTCGGCCGGCGCGGCGGCCGGTGAGCTTCTCCGTCGCACCGGGACTTCGGGCGGTCGTGCCCTGGTCCGGCGGTGACGATGAAAAGGCTCGGTCTTTCGGAAATCATTTTCCGGTACCGCGTCCGCGACCTTCCCGTGGAGTCATGGTCCGCATTCTTTTTCGTTCGCCACGACTATTGCACGACCGGCGCCGGCCGCAACCCGACCGGTGAACATACCGGCTGCGCGCCGCACCCACCCCTTTTACCGCCCACAAGCTCCCGCCGAGGAGGGGGTGGAGGCGCATTGATCGCCCTTTTCCCGGTGGAATGGGGCGCGCCGCGGGCGGGGGCGCGCTCGCCGGGCTGGGCCGGTCTGGGCGGGAGCGGGTCTTTGGGCCGTGGGCCGAAGGTCCGCGTGCACGGCTGGGCGGCCGGGCCCCGCCGCCCGCTCGCCCGGATGGCACTCGACTGGTCAGTCTGGAGGGTGTCCGGTGTAGCCCTCCCGGGGTGGCTCTGCTACCGTTCGTGTCGAGGTAGGACCCGGGGGGGATCAGCCCGGAGGTTACCTTGGCGCACAGCCTGTTGGCGCACAGCCTGTTCGTGGACGGCGCGGCACCGCCGTCCAGCGTGCACGGAACCTATGAAGGCGCTTCGGCTCAGCCGGCGGTCCGACCTGGCGTGACGACCGACGCGACGCTGGGCCATATCGCCGGCATATTTGGCTATATCGCGTTCTTTCTGATGGCGGCGACCGTCATCTGGGGCCTGCTGCTCATCACCAGGCTCCCGGAGCGGCACATCCGCCGTCAGACGTTGTACGGCGGTCACATGACGCTGGCCATCCTGGCGCTCGCCGCCTCGGTCATGCACGCCCAGGTGCACTTCTTCCGCCACGATGCGTACTACACCGAGGCCAAGATCTGGTTGCCGTGGGGCGGAGCCAAGGCCGACGTCGTCCCCGGAATCATCGGTCTGGAGCTCGTGGTCGCGGTCGCCATCTCCATCTGGCTGCAGCACCGAGTGGGTTATCGCCGGTGGCACCGGTTCCACTGGTTTGCCTACCCGGGCTTCATCCTGATCGCGGTGCACAGCGTCGTGGCGTCCAGGGAGAAGCATTTCGACATCATCTATGTGACGATGGCGGCAGCGCTGATCGTTCCGGCGGTGCTCCTCGCGCTACGCGTGCTCTCACCGGCCGCGCGCCAGGACGAGCCCGACCCGTGGTTCGACGTCGTGGAGGCATTCGAAGATGGCATCTACCGCCGGTGACGACGGACCAGGAATGGGCGCTTTCGGTCGCGGTGCGTGGGGGACGCCGCCCGGCCCGACCGACGCCGTGACTGCCCGGCCCGGCCCGCCGCCACCGGTTCCTCCGCCAGGGGAGTGGCCCGCCCCGCCGCCAGGCCCCGACCTGTACGCGTTGGGGCCGCAGGCGTCGCCGCCGTCGTGGCCACCGGTTCCGCGGCCATTCCCGGGCCAGCCACTGGCGCCCGGCCAGTGGTACGGCCCGCCGCCGCAACCGCCAGGCGAGTGGCAGGCCTTCCCGGCGCCACCGGCAGGGGGCGACTGGGCGCGCCAGACCTGGCCGCCCGACATGACCGTCGTCACGACCGGCTCCATGCCGGTGGTGCCGCCGTTCGACCAGACCGGTCCCCGCCTCGCGCCCGTGCCCCGCCAGGCGCCGCCCAGCGACCCGGTGTCAGTCCACGGGCCCGGCATCCCGGACCCGGGCCCGGTCACCGTCCACGGGCTGCCCGCCGTGCCGGATACCGGACCGCAGATCATCGAGCCGGGCGCACGGCTGCCGGTTCCGGTGACCCGACCGCAGCTCCCCGCCCCGGAGACCGGGCCGCTCGAGGTCGCGCCGCTCACCTACCTCGGCGGCGCCGGCCGGCGGGCCGACTCGCCCGCGTTCCGGCCCTCCAACCGGCGCCGGTCGGGTGGGATGCGCCGACGCTCCGACCCCGCCGTGGTCAGCGTTGACAACAACCGCTGCCACCTTTACGCCATCTGTCAGCAGGAGGCTCCCGCGAGCTTTCTGGTGGCCAGGGACGGCCGGCTCTACTACGATGCCGCTCCGCCAGAGCACCAGATGGCGAGCGTCCGCCAGGCCGCCCGTCTGTGCCCCATGCAGGCGATCAAGCTCGGGGGCGACTCGACCAGATGAGCAGGAATCGGCAGAGCCCGGACATCGCGCGGGCACTGGCCCGCGCCGGCCGGGCCAGGATGGAGCACCGGCCACGGCCGCGGACCGTCGTCATCGCCGGTGCCGGCATTGCCGGGCTGCGCGCGGCGGAACGCCTGCGGGAACGCGGATTCGACGGCGCGATCACGTTCATCGGGGAAGAGCCCCACAAGCCGTACAACCGCACGCCACTGTCCAAGCAGCTGCTGGCTCGGACAGGCCGCCTCGCCGACCTGAAACTGCCCGTCTACCGGGACCTCGACGCCACCTGGCGGCTCGGCACCAGGGCACTCGGCCTCGACGTCGAACGCAACCGGCTGCTGCTCGCTCGCGGCGAAGAGGTCGAATACGACGGCCTCGTGATCGCGACCGGCGTCGAGGCCCGCCACCTCCCGGGCACGCCCCTGTGGTCCGACCACGTCTGGTCCCTGCGCGACATGGCGGACGGCCGTGGCCTCGGCCGCCGGCTCGCCGACGGCGCCCGGCACATCGCCGTGGTCGGCACCGGCTTCATCGGCTGCGAGATCGCCTCCAGCCTGCGCGGCCGCGGCCTCGACGTCACCCTCATCGGCCGCGGCAATGCGCTGATGTCCGCCGCGGTCGGTTCCCAGGTCGGCGGCCTGATGACCCGGCTGCACCGGCGCAACCGGGTCGGCATGATGCTCGGCGCCAACCCCGTCCGCTGGGCGACCGCTGACTCCAGGACAGACCGGCCGAAAGCCGGCGTGGGTGTCAGCATCTGGCTCGACGACGGCAGCCGTGTCGACGCGGACGTCGCCGTGGTCGCGATCGGCGCGCTCCCCGCCGTGCGGTGGCTACAGGGCTCCGGGCTCGACATCAGCGACGGCGTGCTCACCGGCCCGACGACCCATGCCATTCACGTCGACGGCGGCAGCCCGGCGCTCGTGCCCTCCGTCGTGGCCGCCGGCGACGTCGCCCGCTGGCCCAACCTGCTCTTCGACCGGACGCCGCGCCGAGTCGAACACTGGATCACCGCCTCCGAGCACGGCCAGGCCGCCGCCGACGCCCTTCTCGTCGGCCCCGACGCGGCCTTGGCGTTCACCCCGATACCCCGCTTCTGGAGCGAGCAGTTCGGCGTCCGCCTCCAAGGCGTCGGCCGCCCCGGCCTCGCAGACACCTGCCGGCTCGCCGAAGGATCACCCAAGGAACTCGAGTTCGTCGCCGTCTACACCCGCCAGGGCGTCGTCGTCGGCGCGGTCAGCGCCAACGCCGGCGTGCGGCTCCTCGAATACACCGACCTCATCGGGTGGCCCCTCGACTCGCCGCGCTTCGCCAGCCCCCCCGCCCTGGGCCCCGCCCGACTCGCCGCGGTCTGACACGCAGGAGGCGGCGTGCGGAGGTCTACGCCGGAGCGCAGCGAGGGCGAGGCCGGAGCACGCAGCCGACGGAGTGGGCGGTGGTACTGAGCATCGATCAGGCGGGACTTGTCCCCTCCCGCCCGTCCCGCAGCCCGTCTCGTCTAGTAGGCTCACCCTCGGTGGAGTCGCCTAGTGGCCGAGGGCGCACGCCTCGAAAGCGTGTGAGGGGGCAACCCCTCCGTGGGTTCAAATCCCACCTCCACCGCCCATCGACCAGCACAAACGGCCGGACCGGCTGATCTTCCTGCCGGCCAGGCATACGCTTTGGTCTCAGTCCTGGTCTCGTTCGTCCTTCCAGAGCAACGACCCGACCCCCGGACTCGCAAAGGATCACCACCGCAGTGGCGGCCCGGCGTCGGACGCGTGCTAAAGCGCGCGCCGGCACTGACAGGTGGGCGCATCCGTGGGGCCGGGGCAAACGTTGCCAGCTGCCGGCGCTAGCTGGGGGTGCGGGGGTTTCTGCGGGTGGCGAAGAAGGTGTTCAGGAGGGCCGCGCAGTCGTAGGCGGCCGTGCCGGAGATTACTTCTGGGCGGTGGTTGAGGCGGCGGTCGCGGACTACGTCCCAGAGGGAGCCGACGGCGCCGGCCTTTTCGTCTATGGCGCCGTAGACGAGGCGGGCTACGCGGGCCAGGACGAGGGCGCCGGCGCACATGGTGCAGGGCTCCAAAGTGACCACCAACGTCGCGCCGGTCAGGCGCCAGGCGCCGGTGGTTGCCGCCGCGGCGCGTAGGGCGACGATTTCCGCGTGGCCGGTGGGGTCCGCCGCGGCCTCTCGGATGTTGTGGCCGCGGCCGAGGACGGTGCCGTCCGCGGCTATGACGACGGCGCCGATGGGCACGTCGCCGGCCTCGCCGGCGAGCACGGCCTCGGCGAGCGCCAGCTGCATCGCCGCCAGGTCACGGGCAGGGCCGGGCGGCTCGGTGAGCCGCGGCGGCCCCGCCGGGCTCACCTGTGCGGCCGAGGCGCCCCCGGTCTCCTCAGACATGGTGGTCGACTCTGTCAGACGCGGTGGGTGGCCGGCCCCGGTCAGCCACGGACCTCGTCGAGGATGTCGCCGGCGCCGGCCCGGTCACTGATCGCGGCGATGACATCGCCTGGGAGCATGCCCTCCTCGGAGATCAGGTCGATCAGGGCCGTCGCGGGTGTGCCGAGGTCGGCGAGCAGATCGAGGTCGCCGATCGGCTGTGCGTGCAGCATCGCGGCGCTCTCCTCCTCGTCGTCATCATCCCCGTCGCGCGGTGCGGGCAGCGGCAGCGCGTCGGACAGCAGCGTCTCGGCGAGATCCGAGGTCGCGAGGACTCGGCGGTCGGAGAGGAAAACTCGAGGATCCGAGGAGTCCTCGTCGATCCGGATGATCGCCAGATACTCGTCGTCCTCCTCGACGAAGGCGACGACGAGGCCGTCGCCGAGGTCACGCATCGCGTCGGTCAGCGCGTCGAGGTCCTCAAGCTCGCCTGGGTCGAGGTCGTACGCCCCCCACCTGTCGTCCTCGCGCGCGATCGCGACGGCCTTGGTGCTCACCGTGGTGTCCTCACATGGTCAATAGCGATAGATCGTCGGAGCCTGCTGATCGGCGGAGCTGGCGTGGTGCCGCCCTCGCCACCTCGTGATTCTCGCGTTGTCCTGTTCGCCCGGTGCACAGCATCACCCGATGACGGCCGCGGCAGACCCGCCGGTGGGGCGCGGGCCGGGGTCTCCGGTCGGACGGCGGGGCCCCCGGCCGTCGACAGACACCCTCCGCATACCCCGTCGAAGCCGATGGTGGCAATATCCGCGGACCGGAGCACGTCGTCTGCCTGGCTGGTCGCGGGCTGAGACGTCCGACACCCGGAATTATCCCATCCAGTCATACGCGGACGGGCCTGACGTGCCGCTGTGCCGTCCCGATGGGCCGAGGCGAGATCGGCCGGCAAGGCGGCTGACAGCAGCTGGACGGGGCGAGAAACACGGAAAACGGGACGGGTCATGGGGTCGCCGCCACGCCGCGACGGCGGCATGGCACTGTAGGAATCGCCATGATGACTCCGTTGCCGCGCCGCCTCTCCACGAGGACCAAGGCGGCGCTCGCCGTCGAGCGGCTGGCGTCCGAGGCGTCTCGTCGGCTGGGCAAGGGATCCGGCGAGATGATCGGCGGCAAGCTCGCCCTGCGGGTCTCGCCGCACGCGCTCGAAGAGCTTGGCGGCGGCCGGCCTATCGCCTGCGTCTCGGCCACCAACGGCAAGACGACGACGACACGCCTGCTGGCCAGGGCGCTGGGCACCCGCGGGCCCGTGAAGTCGAACAGCGGTGGCGCGAACATGCCCCCCGGTGTCCTGGCGGCGCTTGCCCGGCCGCCCTATGACGCGTCCGCCGCGCTCGAGGTCGACGAGATGTGGCTGCCCAGGGTGGCCCGCCAGGTTCGGCCGCGCGTCGTGGCGCTGCTCAACATCAGCCGCGACCAGCTGGACCGGTCGAACGAGACCCGTCGGATCGCGGCCATCTGGCGCGAGCTGGGCGAGGAACTGCCCGACTGCACGGTTGTCGCCAACGTCGACGACCCGTTGGTGACCTGGGCGGCCGGGACCTGGTCGAAGCAGGTGTGGGTGTCGGTCGGGCAGAACTGGACCGC
>Ga0068859_100003418_pt1 | contig 16148 bp, 15 predicted proteins | sample KBSSwiS22_FD_66585 | JGI IMG/M metagenome (GOLD analysis project Ga0068859, IMG submission 66585) | Switchgrass rhizosphere microbial communities from Kellogg Biological Station, Michigan, USA - KBS Switchgrass S2-2 | ecosystem: Host-associated > Plants > Roots > Rhizosphere > Soil ...
TTGCGGGCGCAGGTTCAGGATGGCTCGGGCGCGATCGTCACCGATGCCGACGTCACCTGGACGGTGCAGGACCCCCGGATCGTGAGCGTCTCGGCGGCCGGCGTCGTCACTGCGCTGGCGGTCGGAACGTCCCAGGTCGCCGCCAGCTCGTTCGGGAAATCCGGCATCGCGATCGTCACCGTCAATTCGAGCGCCGGCAGTTCCGGCACCGGCAACTCGGGCACTGGAGGCGCCGGCGCCGGCAATTCGGGCGCCGATAATTCCGGGGCGGTGGCGAGCGTCCAGGTCACGGCGCCGTCGAAGAAGCTCAAGGCGGGAGCCACGATGCAGCTCACTGCCACTGCGCTCGACTCGAAGGGGAACGTTCTGTCACATCAGAGCTTCGTCTGGTCGAGCTCCAACTCCGACAGGGCGACGGTGTCCGCTACCGGCGTCGTGACCGGAAAGCGGGAAGGGGACGCGACGATCACGGCCACCACGTCACCGACCGGCGGGAAGAGCGGATCGTTGCAGCTGGAGGTGAAGAAGTGAGGAAGAGCTCGATCTCACTCCGGTGACGTCGAGCTCTTCTCGTTCGCGTTATCTACCGCGCGCGCCGTCCCCCCCGACGTCGGCGGACGTTTCGCCCAGCCAACCCTGCCCAGCGGCGTAACGGACGATGTCCACGCGTGTCCGCAGGCCGAGCTTCTCGGCCACGCGACTCTTGTACGTCTCCACGGTCTTCACGCTCAGCCCGAGCTCCGCCGCGATCTCCTTGTTGCTGAACCCCTTCGCGATGCGCATGAGCACCTCGCGCTCACGGCCGCTCAACGAGTCGTTCGGCGGTGGCTCGGCGGACTCGTTCGATTCGAGGTAGCCCTCCACCAACGTGCCCGCGATGGACGGGTCGATGTACGTGCCGCCGGCCGCGACCGTCCGTACGGCGCGCACGAGCTCCGACGGCGCGGCGCGTTTGAGCACGTAACCCGACGCACCGGCGCGGAGGAGCTGCGTCAGATACAGGCGCTCCTCGTGCACCGTGAGCGCCAGCACCTTCACGTCCGGGCAGTCCCGCCGCACTCGCTCCGTCGCCTCCGCTCCGCCGAGCAGGGGCATGGACAGGTCCATCACGAGCACGTCCGGCTTGAGCTCCTTCGCTGCTCGCCACGCAGCCTCTCCGTCGGCGGCCTCGCCCACGACGTACATGTCGGACTGCGCGTTCACGAGCGCCTTCAACCCTTCGCGCACCACGGCGTGATCGTCGGCGAGCACGACGCGGAGCCCCGTAGCGTGCGGGAGAGACTCGGCCGTTGGCGCTGAGGCCTGCGGTTCCTCAACCATCGGGCCGCTCGGGTGGCTCCATTGCCGCAGCTTGGCCGGCCTGCTCGCCGCCCTTCCCGTCGAGGGGGATACGCGCAAAGAGGGTGGTGCCCCGCTTGGGCGTGCTCTCGATCTCGAGCGTCCCCCCGAGCAGCTCCACGCGCTCCCGAATGCCGAGCAGCCCCAGCGCGGGTACGACTTTGCTCTTTCCCTTCGGACGCCGGGTCGGCACGCCCGTCTGATCGAACCCCTTGCCGTCGTCCTCGACGATGGCGTGCACCTGGCCGTTGCGTCGTTCCACCAGGACTCCCACGCGCTTCGCCTCGCCGTGCTTCGCCACGTTGGTGAGCGCCTCCTGCACCACGCGATAGACGGCGCTCTCCACCGCTGCTGGCAGCCGCTCGGCCTCCGGGCGAACGTGGAGCCCGATCTCGATCCCCGACCGGCGGGACCATTCCTCGGCGTATGCGCCGAGCGCTTTCTCGAGCCCGAAGTCGTCCAGCGCCTTGGGCCTGAGCCGCACGGCGATCTCGTGCAGCTCGCGCCCCATCGTGTCCACCAGCCGGCGAAGCTCGGTCGCCCGACGATCGATCTCCGAGTCGGGTGGCGCAACATCGGAGAGCGCCTGGAGGCCCAGCCCGAGTGCCGTCACGTGCTGCCCCACCTCGTCGTGCAGCTCGCGCGAGATCCGGCGACGTTCGTCCTCCTCGGCGCTGGCGAGCGAGACGTGCGCTGCGTCGCGCGACGCGGCGACCCGCTCGCGTTGCTCGCTCTCGTGAAGCGCCTTCTCGGACCGCTTGAGGATGGAGACGTCAACGATGGTGATCACCACCCCTTCGATCCGGTCGTCCATCGTGCGGTACGGCGTTATCCGCACGACGTACCAACGGCTTCTGTCCTGACTCTCGACCTCCCGCTCCACCGGCACGAGCGTCTGGAGCACGCGCCGCGCATCGTCGATCAGGCCCGTGTAGCCGAGTCGGTGCGTGAGGTCTTCCAGCGGGCGGCCACGGTCGCTGTGCCGCACGCTGAAGATCTCGCCCACCCGTGGCGTGAAACGCAGGATGCGGAGATTGCGATCGAGGAAGATGGTGGCCACGTCGGAGGCCTGCAGGAGGTTCTGCAGGTCGTTCGAGAGCTGTGACAGCTCGTCGACCTTGTGCTTGTGCTCCTGGTTGAGGGTCTGCAGCTCTTCGTTGGCCGACTGCAGCTCCTCACGGGAGGTCTCCAGCTCTTCCATCGTGGAGCGGAGCTCCTCGTTGGCCGACTGAAGCTCCTCGTTCGAGGCGCGCATCTCCTCCTGGCCCTCCTCGTACTCTTCGAGGATCTTCTGGAATCGCGTGCGCGTCACTTCGAGCTCCGCTTCCAGATTGCGCACGACGGAGTCCGCGGTCGGCGGTTGCGGTCCCGGCACTGCCGCCTCGGCCGGCTCGTCCAGCTCATCGAAGATGACGAGCGCCCATCGCTCCGACTCCTGCTTCCCCGCCGGCTTCACGCGGAGCACCACGTATTTCGTCTCGCCGTCGATCGAGACAGGAATCGGTCGTGACCGATTCGTTCCTGTCCCCTCCTGCGCGGCGTGCAGCGCCGCCCGAAGCTCCACGCGCATCTCCTCCCGCACCAGCTGGAAGACGTTGGTGGTGGGCAGGCCCGCAGGGTGCTGCAGATAGCGCCCGGCGTGCTCCGAGAAGTGCACCACGTTGTGCTCGTTGTCCACCAGGAGGCTCGGCGGCGCGTAGCGATCGAGCATCGACTGATGCACGGCACCGAAGCTCGGGCCGGCCGGAGCTCGCGGCGCCGCGTCGGTCCCGGGCGGCTGGGGCGCGGATGTGGAGGGAAGGGGATATCTCGGCAGCCGCACCTTGCCGCCGGGGACCTCGCGTCGCCGGTACAGGTGCCGCTCGCTGTTCTCCAGATGGAAGAGATCGGCCCGGTCGAGCGTCTCGGCCGTGCCCAGCAGCAGGTAGCCCTCGCCGCGCAGTGCGTAGTGAAAGAGCTCGATAACGTCGCGCTGCGCGTCGTTCCGCAGGTAGATCAGCACGTTGCGGCAGACGATGAGGTCGAGCCGCGAGAACGGCGGATCCTGCAGCAGGTTGTGGGCGGCGAACACCACGGCGTCGCGGAGTGCCTTGGACACGCGATACGTGCCGTCTTCCCGGCGGAAGAACCGCTCGAGCCGCTCGGCGGAGACGTGTTCCTCGATGGCTGTTGGATAGTGTCCCTCGCGGGCCAGGCGCAACGAGCGCTCGTGCAGATCCGACGCGAACAGCTGCACCTGCGGCGCCTTCACGCGGCGCGCGGCCTCTTCGAGCAGGAGCATTCCGATCGAGTACGCCTCCTCCCCGGTGGAGCATCCCACCGACCAGACGCGCACCCGGTCGCGCGGAGCCTTCCCGTCGAAGATCTTCGGGATGACGTCGGTCTCGAGCGTGCGAAATACCTCCGTGTCGCGGAAGAAGGTCGTGACGTTGATGAGCAGATCGTCGAGCAGCGCGAGCGCTTCGTCGGGTGTGTTGCGCAGGATCTCCACGTACTCGGATAGCTGCTCCACACCGAGGATCTGCATGCGCCGCGCGACGCGCCGCGCGACGGTGGATCGCTTGTAGCGGAGGAAGTCGTGCCCCGTGCGCAGACGCAGCAGGGCGAGCGCTTTGTGCAGGTGGTCCTGCTGCTCGGGCTCGGCGCTTTCGGTCTCCGTTGGTGGCGGGACGCGCGGGTGTGTCCGCACGAACGCGAGGATGTGCCCCAGGATGTCCGCCACGGGCGCGACGATGTCGACGAGCCCGGTGTCGATCGCGTGGCGAGGCATTCCGTCGTACTCCGCCTCGCGGGGGTCCTGCACCAACACCAGGCCACCCTGCTCGCGGATGTTGCGAACCCCTTCCGCGCCGTCCGCCCCCGTCCCCGAGAGGATCACCCCGATCGATGAGCCGTCGAAGGTGCTGGCGAGCGTGCGGAAGAAGTGGTCGATCGGCGCACGGTGCTCCGTCTCGATCGGGGTGAGCCGCAGATGGCTGTCGATCGAGTTGAGATTGCGTCCGGGCGGAATGACGTAGGCGCGATTCGGTTCGAGCCGTGTCATGTCCGTCACCTGCTCGATCGGGATGCCGGCGTGCGGCTGCAGCAGGCTCGCCAGGTGGCTTTCCCCGCTCGGCGGCAGATGCACCACCACGGCGTACGCCAGACCGCTGTCCGCCGGCACGGTGGCGAAGAAGGCGCGCAGCGCTTTCAATCCGCCGGCGGATGCCCCGATCCCGACCACGGCACGCACGCTCGTGCTCACCGGAGTGTCACTCTGGGAGGGCTGCCGGTCGGCGGAATGGTTCTCGACCGTCATCGGAATCCGACCTCGTGCGAGTGTCCCGACCTCGCCATGTGCGGCGACTTCCCGCGAGTCACGCAACCTAACGCTTCGCGATGCGGGTCGCATCGCTCCGGTCGCGACGGTCGGACCGCTGAACGACGCGCTACGCGGCCAGGCTCCTGAGTAGCTCGCGCAGGCGTTCGGCGTGCACCCGCGTCTCCCGGGCCCGCGTCTCGTAGCGTTCGGCGTTCCGCAGCCAGCCGCGGCTGCGGTCGTCCCGCGCCATGGAGCTAAGCATCGCCGCCCGCTCTTCCAGAGTCTGGAGCGCCATCCAGAGCGTGTCCTGCAGCACGGTCGTCTTCTCCGCGAGGAGGTCGTCCAGCGTGTAGGCATGGCCGACGCGGCAGCGGTAGCGTCGCCCGTCGCCCTCTTCGATCTCCTTGATCGCGCCGGAGCACTCCGGGCAGGTGAAGCTGGTCGGCTTCCCTGGCAGCTCGTTCTTGTCGTCGATTCCCAAGACTCGTTCGGTGAGTCGCGCCTCGATCGCGAGCGCCTCGGGCACGTCGGGGGCGGGAGGCGCTGGCTGGCGCGCGAGCCGGTCGATGAGCTGCCCCATCTGCGCGAGCGCCACGACGTGTGCGTCTCGCACGCGGTCGAGTGCGCGCCGAGACATCTCGGGACACGCCGCGTCGTCCGGTGACTGGATCACCGCGGCTCCGCCGCAGCGGGCGTCGCGGGTCGTCGGGATCACTTTCGGTGGTACGGCGCGTAGTACGCGTCGATGCAGATCGTGATCAGGCGAGCCCGCGTCTCTTCGGCAGCGCGTCGCAGGAGTCGCTCCGCCTCGGGCAGCTCGCGCCAGCGCTCCTTCAGAATGATGAGCAGCTGCTCGACGGCGATGCCCTGCTCGCGCGCTGCGGCACACACCGACTCGATCGCGGTCTGGATCTCACCGTCGGAGGCGTCACCGCGTGCCGCCGCACGGAGCGCACGGAGAAGGGCCCCATCGCTCGCTTCGCGCAGCCGAACGCGCGACATCACCTCGGTATGGCGCCCGTCTTCGTCCATCCCCACCGACCACGTCTTTCCTGCGCCCACGTCCACGCTCCCTCGAAGCTCTTCCGGTGACGAGTCGCGCCCAACGATCATCGCGGCCCAACGCTCTTCCGTTGTGCGCTCAGCTCTGCGCCGACGGCGTCGCGCTGGGTCGCTCGCCCGGCAACAGCCGCTCGAAGTGGTCGCGGACGACGCGGTAGCACTCGCAGGAGACAGCCTCGAGCGCCGCGCGGTCCACGATGCCGATCCGGCCACGTCCGTACGCGATGATTCCGGCGTCCTGAAGTGCGCGCATGGTCACGGTCACTCCCGCCCTCCGCACGCCGAGCATGAAGGCGAGGAACTCGTGCGTGAGCGCGAACTCGTCGCCGTCGACCCGATCGCTCGTCATGAGAAGCCAGCGCGCACAGCGCTCCTCCACCAGGTGCGCTCCGTTGCACGCCGCCGTCTGCGCTACCTGCGTGAGGAATGCCTGGGTGTAGCGGAGCAGCATGCGGTGCAGGGCTTCCGAGGTCGCCGCGAGGCGCACGAACTCCTTCGCGTCCATGCGATGCGCGGTCCCCGCGATCTGCGCGAACGCCTCGAACGACGACGTATCCTCCGCGAGGAAGAGAGACAGACCCGCCATCCCCTCGGAGCCGGCCGTTCCGACCTCAACGGATCGCCCATCCTCGAGTCGGCTCACCAGAGAGATGACGGCGGTGTCGGGAAAATAGACATGTGCAATCGGCTGCTCCGGGGCGAACAGCTGCGCACGCTGTTCGAGCGACACGCGCTCCAGGTACGGTGTGAGCAGCGCGATCTCGCTCGGAGGCAGTGCGCCGAGCAGGCGGTTCCGCACCGGCGCCTGGTCTGGCGCGGTGTCGATCATGGGCGGCGCGGCCGGCCGTGAGGCCGGACGTTGTGCGTGTCCGTGAGGTGCCCCATAGGCATCGAGGGGTCGAACGGCTGGCGCAACGATCGATTCACCCGTGTGCGTCATGCGCGTAGTCCTCCGGCACTGTTCGGTGCCACTGTAGGTGCGGGAGCTTCTCCCACACGTCGGGCTCGCCCACCAGCGCCCCGAGCTCCGATCTCGCTCTTGCCGGCGTGGCCACGTCGCCACGAGTGAGAGCGGTCGACGGCGCGGTGACACCGCGGGCGGGCGCGGGATGGAAGCGCATGTACTGATGCTACGGGCTGCGGGTGGCGCGCCGTAGCGGGACTATCGGAGCCGTTCGTGTCGGAATGATTCCTTACACGCGTCGGGCGGAGCCCGAGCGGACTCGAGCGGCTCCGGAGCGGACGCAGCTAATGCGCCGCTGCCCTTACCTCCCCGCGGCCGCGGCCAGGGCGTGTCCGTCCAGAGCCGCCGGCGCGGGCACCCGGAGCAGGCGCGCGAGCGTCGGCGCGAAATCCGCCGTCGAGGCGCGCGTGGTGTCCCGCCCGGCCGTCACTCCCGGGCCCATGAAGAGCAGGGGGACGTGCCGGTCATACCAGTACGGCGTGCCGTGCCCGGTGCCTCGCACGCTGCCGAGCCAGCCTTCCTCGTAGCGCACCTCGACGCCGTACGGACTGAAGTCGGCCGCGAAGCGCCCCGGGTACATCGCGCGGCGCTGGAGCGTCGCGAACGAGTCCGTGGCCGCTCCGCTCAGGAGCTTCGCGTGCGTGTATACGTCCGCCACGAATGGCAGACGCCGCAGCGCCGCCGCCGTCCGGTCCGGGGTCGCGGGGTCGTCCTCCATGAACGCCGTCGTGTCGTGGATCGCCCGCAGCGTCTCCCTCTCGGCCTGAGTCGCTCGCCGTCCCGCCCGCTCGCCGGGCCACGGCGTCTCCGGTGCGACGAGCGAGCCGTGATCGGCCGAGAGCCCGACCACCCACTGGCCGGCGCCGACCGTGCGATCGAGGAACGCGAAGAACTCCCCCAGCTCGCGATCGAGACGCAGCAGGTTGTCGAGCTGTTCGCGGCTCAGCGGCCCGTACGCGTGCCCGATGCGATCGGTCTGCGACAGCGAGACGTTCAGGAAGTCCGGCGCGTCGTCGCGCCCGAGGCCGAGCGAGGTCACCATCGTCTCGGCGTAGTCGAGCGTCGCCGCGTCGAGCATCGGCGTCGCCGCGAACCATTCCCAGAATCGGCCTGGACGGCCCTCGTCGGCGAAACGATGTGGGAAGGCGGTGTGCACGCCGTCCGACTCCCATGCGACGGTGTCCGCCGACGTGCGTCCGAGCGCGGACGCGGGGATCTGGCTCGCCCACACGCTGTCGCGCGTGTAGAGCGCGAGCACGCGCGACGTGAATTCGTCAGCCCACGCCGGGTACCTGTTCCGGTAGTAGGTCGACGTGACGAACCGCCCGGCGCGCGAATCGAACCAGTACACCTGCCCCTTCGCATGTGCTGCTGGAAGCACGGCGCCGCGGTCCTTCGCCGAAACGGACGCCACCTGAGAGCGAGGATTGGCGGAGACGAGCCAGTCGGTGAGCCCGGGGCGCATCAGGTAGTGGGGCGACACCCCGGAGAACGTCGGGTAGTCGACGATGCGCACCGTCGAGTCGCCGACGTTCGACACGGAGACCAGATCGCCGCGTACGCGCTCCGACCACTCGTTCGCGACGATGCCGTGATGCATCGGGTACGTGCCGGTCGACAACGTCGCGTGGCCGACCGCGGTCTCGGTTACCGCGTGGTCGTGCGACGCGTTCGTGTAATGCCGGCCCTGGTCCAGCAGCCGGCGGAAGCCGCCAGTGAAGAGATCTCCGTAGCGCTCGAGGTACGGCTCGCGGAACTGGTCGACGACGACCATCACGGCGAGCCGTGGTTGGCCGGGGATCGCGGCAACCGGCGCAGCCGGCGTGGCCAGGTCGCTCGGCCTCGCGGGCGCGCAGGCACATCCAAGCGCGAGGATTGCCGCGCGGGCGGTCCGCCGCCCGCGCGTGCGTGGAAGAGAAACGCGACGTCGATCTGAAAGCATGTATGCCTCGTTGGGCCCGCTCGGGGGAGGTCGGGTCGCGGTGCGGTCGAAAGGACTCATTTCGTACGGGCGAGGTGGTCGGCCTGCTGCAAACCAGGCCCATGACCGATACTCACTACCAGTGGCCTCACAGCTGTCGGGAACGGTACGAATCTCGCCTGATCATACATCACGGCGACCTGATGCATCGGTCGCTCCGACATGCCGTGCCGGGGTGCAGCCGGGCAGTCGACCGCGAGTGCCCGGCGGGTGACGTGGGTAGCCATCCATCGTCAGAATCAGGGCTTGTCTCCAGCTCGCTTGGCATTGGTCGCGCCTGCGAGCTCATCATTTCTCCGTGTCGTCCCAAGGATTGCATGCCTATGCCTCAAGCTCGTTCGCTTCGCCACGCTGGCGCGCTCGCTCGCCGCCTCGGGGCCGTACTCGTCCTCACACTTGCTTCGGCGTGCGGCGGAAAGGACGGCGACGGCGGTTTCGACTTGGGTACGGGCCCCGGGGAATTTCCCAAGGTCCAGGGCTACTTCCAACGCAATGAATCGGTGAATGCCGTCACCTGCGCACCGCAACCCGCACCCGCAGGGGGCGATATCGCCATGGGTTCGTACTCGTTGAGCGAACCGGTGGGGTTCAGTCAGTCGGGGAGCAAGGTGAGCATCGCCCTGCTCAACTATCCGAACAATCCGCCGGATACGGGCACCGTCGACATGACCGGGAAGGTGACGCTCGGCTTCCAGTTCTCACGGAAGGAAGCGGCGCTTCGAGAGGGCCGTCAATTCTACGTCGACGTGAGCGGCAGCTTCGTGCTCAATCGGTCGACGGATGGCAACCGCCTGGCCGGAACGGGCTCCTACCAGAACGTGTTGCGCGAGGGCTCGGCCACCGCGCCCGTGTTCACGACGTGCAGCCGCACCTCGACGATCGAGCTCACGCGCACTGGTGGATGATCTGAAGCACCAGGACGCGCGAGCTGAAGCGCTCCGCGGGCGGCGAGCAGTTGATGGGCATCGCGTCGCTGGGTGATCTCGATGCAACGGAACGACGAAGCCCGGTCGAGCGCTGGCTCGGTCGGGCTTCGTCGTTCCCCTCGTTTGGACGTCTTCGTCACCCGACGTCCCGCGATCTGGCTGGCGTCGTGTGGGAAGCGGCCTTATCCTACGCGCCTCGCCACCGCGGCGCCGCGAGGCGATCGCGATTCACGCCGCCTCGAGGTACTCTCCGTCGGGCCACGATCGTCCCCTCTCCACGAGACACAGCAATGGCGCAAGCGACGCTCAAGAACCAGCAGAAGATCCTTTCTGGCCATCGCAACATCATCTCGAACCAGAAGAAGATCCTGCGGAATCAGGAGCGGCTGCTGCTCGTCCTCGCGAATGAAGTGATCATCATTCGCAACCAGGAAGCGATCATCAAGAACCAGAAGAAGATTCTGGCGAATCAGGCCAAGCTCGGCGCGCGCTGAGCGCGCGGCCGTCAGCCTTCGATGACGCTCTCCATCGCGCGCGCGTAGCGTCGCCACGACGCGATCTCCTCGGCGAGCGCCGTTCGTCCCTCGGGCGTGAGCTGGTAGTAGCGCGCGATGCGATTGTTCGTCGTCGTCCGCCAGTACGACGTCACCCATCCGCGCTCTTCCATCCGATGCAGGGCCGGGTACAGCGATCCCTGGCCGATGTGGAACACGTCGCCGGACAGCTCCTGGATGCGCGCGCTGATCCCCCACCCGTGGAAGGACTCCACGGAGAGCGACTTGAGGATCAGGAGATCCAGCGTTCCCTGCACGACGTCGAGAGACTTCGCCATTCGCTTCGTTCGTTCGAGATGATGGTCTGTTCGATGGGTCGTACTGCGCGGCCGACGGCCGGTCGGATCAGCGGCGAGCCTCGTCCCCCGTCGCGTCGACGACGCGCGTCGTCGCTCCGGCGCTCTCGAGGAGCGCACGGTACCACTGCTCGGCTCGAGCGAGGCGCGTCTCGAAGCTCACGCATCCCCACACGACGCTGAGCGTCGCCGTCGTCTCGTCTCGCGTCTTCGTGCGCTGCGCGTCGCGCACGGCGTTGGCGCACGGCCCCTCGGCATCGTAGAGGCACAACAGTCCGCCGAGATCGATCTCCTGCCCCGACGCATTGAACACGTAGGAGGAGCCGTCGGGCGCGACACCGATGTGAAACGGCGCGCGCGCGCGGTCGAGATCCACCACGCTGATCGGAAGCCCGCTGTGCAGCGACACCGCGTTGCACGCATCGACCGCGGCGTTGATCGAGCCGAGTGCACCCTCCGTCGCGGCGCGGACGAGATACTCGGACGCGGGCTTGCCGCGACCCGTCGGCTTGTAGCCGCCATGTCTCAGCAGGTCCCGTACGGCACCGCGCACGCTCTCGTCGCGCTGCAGCGGCGCAGGGCCGTCGAGTCGCAATGCGTCGAGCGCACCCGTGGGCGTGGCGGTCTGTCCGAGCGGCACGGCGAACTCGGTGACGAACGCCGCGACCTTCAGCAGCGGGTGGGGATCGATGTGGAGCGGAGTCTCGTGCACGAGCCGTGGAGTGGGCCGATTGCGGTGCGCGGTCGACCCGGAAGCTGCACCGCCGACGGCGTGCGCGCGATGGCCGAGCGCGACCGGTGATGTGAAGCGGGGCGCCGGCATCGCCGGCACCCCGCTCACACTACCGAATGGCGTGGGTCGGCCGACCCGCTACGACCGTGGCTTCGCCGTACGCCCCTCCGACGAGCCGCCGGACGACGAGCCGCCCGACGATGACCCCGACGACGAGGACCCGCTCGACTGCGAAGGCGTGGGCGACGGCGATGAGCTCTGCCGCGGGCGCTCGTGCGCCGTCCCGGTCGACGTTCCGCCGGTCGGCTGCGTGTAGCCGCGTCCCTTGACCATCTGTCCGGGCGGGTTTGCGCCTCGATCGCCGCCGTTCACGACGATGATCGGCGGCGCATAGCCGCCGTAATACCCGTTGTTGTAGCCGTATCCGCCGCCGTAGCCGTAGCCGTACCCATACCCGTACGGGTAGCCGTAGCGGTACGAGCTGAGCCCATATGTGCCCCACGCCCACGGATCATACGGGTACGCCATCGCGGTCACGCGTCGTCCGCTCGCCGCACGCTCGAGCGGCAGCGAGTCGACCGGTGCCGACGCGCGCGCGACGTGGAACGCGCCAGGATTCGACACCGCGACCAGCGCGTCCGTCACCGCGCCGGGTACGCCGGCATCCGCGAGCTGGACGAGTGTCTTCGCGTCGAGCTCGAATCGCTGCTCGCGCTCGAGCAGCCACGCGGCGACGACCGTGCTGTCCGCGGCACGCGACGCTTCGATGATGGCACTCGTGCCGATCGACGCGCCGGAGCGCATGCGTGCCGTCTCCGTCCCCGGCCCGCGCTCCCGCAGGACATTCGCGATCTCGGCCGGCACCGACGACGGGATCCCGGCGTCGCGGTACCGCGCGACGCGAACGTTCTCCGAGCCGTAGCTGGACACGCCGCGCACGTCGATCCACTCCCCCGTCGACGTCAGCGACATGATGCCCGAGGTCGTCGACTTGAGTCCGTCGCACGTCGACGTCGAGCGCAGGTAGATGCGTCGCTCGTCCGCCGACCACGAAGTGCGCTGTGTCCCGGTGCATCCCTTGGCCTCGAGCGGGCGCTCGGCGCCGCTCGCGTCGATGCGCTGCGTCGAGACGACCTTCCCGTCGCCGATCGTCGTGACGTCGACGGCATCGCGCGACTGCGCCGATGGGGTGATGCACACGAACGTGCCGTTCTCCGCGGGTGTGGCGAATGCGGATACGCCCGGCACCGACGTCGTCCAGCAGCCGACCCACCCGAGCCATCTCGGTCCCACTCGAGCATCCTGCGCGGAGAGCGAGGTCGTCGCCACGGCGACGAGGCCCAGTACCGCGACGCAGCGATTCAGCGGTGCGATCAACATTGGAGTCCTCATGGCTGTAGCCTAGAGTCGAAACAAGAGCCCGACCGTGGCGGTCGCGCCCGAGAGATCGATCTTCTCATAGCCCTTGAACGAAGAACCCAGCTCGCCCTTGGCGTGGAGATACCGCGCATCGAACGAGAGGCCGAACTGCGTCGAGAAGTTGTAGTCCACACCAGCCATCGCCTGTCCCACCAGCGCCCACCCGTCGGAGTCGAGGACGGCGGGGAAGACCGCATTCGTGTTGAAGTTCACGAAGTCCCCGTCCTGCTTGAAACGGTAGCGCATTGCGCCGACGCCGGCCCCGACGTAGGGAACGACGCGGCTCGGGATCCAGGCGAGGCTTCCGATCGACCGGCCGGGTGTGCCGAGATTGATGCGAAGGTTCGCCGTCAACGGGATGCGCTCGAACGTCGTCGTCTGTTCGATCGGCAGATCGTTGTTGTCGACGAGATCGCGGAACTCCGATTTGTGGCTGGCGCGCGAGAAGCCGGCCGCGAAGACGACGTCAGCGCGGCTCGTGACGTGGACGGCGAGGTCCGCGCCGGCCGAGAGGCTGCTGAAGTCACCACGGTCGAGCGTGAGATTCGTCGTGACGTCGTCGAAGACGTCGCTGCGTGCGTCGGCGCGAGAGTAGCCTCCGCGCACGCTGATCGTGACGTCGGGACTGTGGAACAGGTAGCCGTTGCCGGCGGACTGCGCCGCCGACGAGCTGGCGGCAACGGCGAGCAGCGTTGTCGCGGCGATCGCGAACCTGATCGGTCGAGCCATGGGGGGTGCCGCCTCTACGGTTCCGAAGGGTCCTGATACCGTTCGGCACGGCTGTGGTTCCGGGCCGGGGAGACTGTGTTCAACTTAGTATACATTTCGCGTGCCGCAACGCAACAAATTGGTCAGAGGCACCGGCTGGCGCTACTTCACCCTGCGCATATCCTCTACGGCCATGAATCGTCGCTCGTTCGTTCGTGCCGGCGCCGTGGCGATGGCTGCGCGCTGGCCACTGGCACGGTGGCCGCTAGCCGGGGCCCTGGCTGTCACGCGTCCGTCGGCCGCGCAGCTCGCCTGGCAGCGCGACGAGCTTGCGATGTTCCTGCACTTCGGGGTCAACACATTCACCGACCGTGAATGGGGGGACGGGAAGGAGGCGCCGGCGATCTTCGATCCGACGCGCCTCGATGCGCGGCAGTGGGCGCGAACCGCCAAGGACGCGGGGTTCCGCGCCATGATCCTCACGGCCAAGCACCACGACGGCTTCTGCCTGTGGCCGACGGCGACGACGAAGCATTCCGTGGCCAGCAGTCCGTGGCGCGGCGGTGGCGGTGACGTCGTTCGTGAGTTCGTCGATGCCTGCTCGGCAGAGGGCCTTCGTGCTGGCCTCTATCTCTCGCCGTGGGACCGGAACCATCCCTCGTACGGCGACTCCCCGGCGTACAACGACGTCTACGCCGCCCAGCTCACGGAGCTCCTCACCCGCTACGGCAAGATCACCGAGGTGTGGTTCGACGGCGCCAACGGCGAGGGGCCGAACGGTCGCCGCCAGACCTACGACTGGCCTCGGGTCTTCGGGTTCGTCCGGCGGTTGCAGCCCGGGGCGGTCATCTTCTCCGACGCGGGTCCGGACGTGCGGTGGTGCGGGAACGAGCGAGGCGTCGCGGGCGATCCGAACTGGTCGACGGTCGATCCGAAGATCGTCACCTATCCGGGGCAGAGCGGGGCCGGTATCGAGGCGGCGCTCCAGCACGGCAACGAGTCCGGCAGTGCGTGGCGACCGGCCGAAGTCGACGTGTCCATCCGTCCTGGCTGGTTCTATCATCCAGCGCAGGACGAGAAGGTGCGCACGATCGACAATCTGGTCGAGCTCTACTTCACCTCGGTCGGACGGAACTCCAAGCTGCTGCTGAACGTCCCACCGACGCGGGATGGGCTCATTCACTCCGTGGACGCGTCGCGGCTGGCCGGCTTCCGCGCGCGTCGCGACGAGCTGTTCGGCGCGCCCATCGGGATGCGGCGCGTGGGACCGCGTGCGTCCCGCGAACGTGAAGCGCGATTCGAATGGGAGCTCCAGCGCCCCGCCCGGCCGAGGATCGCGCGTCTGGCCGAGGACATCACGCATGGCCAGCGCGTCGCATCCTACCGCATCGAGGGCTTACGGGCCGGTCGATGGGAGGAGCTGGCCGCGGGAAGCACGATCGGGTACGCGAAGCTCGATCGGCTGCCGGACGGTGCGCCGGTGACACGCGTGCGAGCCATGATCACGAAGTGGATCGACCGGCCGGAGCCGGTGAGCCTGCAGCTCTTCGAGGCGAGGTAGCGCGGTCACCTCCCGAGGAGCTCGCGCAGCCGGTCGGCGTTGCGCACCGCATTGCCGCCGCCGTCGTTGTTGAAGTAGACGAGCACCTCGCGGTTCTGCGCCTCCCATTCGCGGATGCGGTCGGCCCACCATCGAAGGTCGTCGTCGGAGTACGAGCCGCCGTACAGGGAGCTCCGGTCGGGGCCGTGGAGCCGTGCGTACACGAGCGACGAGGTGGCGCGGAGGACGCAGGGAAGGTTGGCGCCGCTCATCACGCAGTACGCCGCGCGATATCGCTCGAGGAGCTCGAAGGTGGCCTCCTGGTGCCAGCTCGGGTGCCGCATCTCGACGGCGACCTGCAGGTCGTTCGGCAGGTGGCCGAGAAAGTATTCGAGCCGAGCGAGATCGATCTCGAAGCGCGGCGAGAGCTGCACGAGCAGGATGCCCCGCACCGGCGCCAGTCTCGCCATGCCTCCGCGGATTCGTTCGATCCAGCGCTCCGGCCCGTACAGCCGCCGCTGGTGCGTGAGACCGCGGGGAGCCTTCAGGGCGAACACGAAATCCGCCGGGAATCGACGCCGCCAGCGCGCGAACGCGGCATCCGCGGGCCAGCGATAGTAGCTTGCGTTCAGCTCGACCGTACGATAGCGGGCGAGGTAGTGGTCGAGACGATGGCGCGGGGGCAGGTCGTGAGGGTAGAGGACGCCCTCCCAATGGCGGTAGCTCCAGCCGGAAGTTCCGACCTGGATCACCGACCAGGGGAGGCGAGCCGGAGTCGCCCCGGGCGGGGGGCGGCGGCCGGATTTTCGCAGGCCAGAGGCCTCACGAAGCGCGCGAAGCTCAGCCAGTCAACAAGCGAGCTCGACTGCGCGACCCCGCATCGGGGGCAAAGCACCCGAGGGGGCGTTCCGGTGTATCCGGACGCGATCCGGGGAACACCTCTTGCCTTTCTGGTGGAGGCCGCCAGTGTTGTGAAGGAAGCAACTCTCATCCCGTCCCCGTCGTGATCCTTTTCGTCATCCTGGTGCTTGCAGTGGCCGTCGTGGCCGCGGTGTCCATCATGAGGTGGCGCGCCGGCCAGCGCACGGCCTATACCCCCATCCCGCTCGTCTTCCCGATGAACCGGGGGATCGCGTGGGAAGCCACCATGTCGCCGCCACGAAACATGTCGGGGCCGCCGGTGCAGACCGTCGAACCCAGGGTGGAGTCGAGCTTTGCGCCGCCTGCCGTCGCGCCTCAGTATCGTCCCGGTGGCGAGCGCTCGGTCGAGATTCCGATGTCGATGGACGGCGATCAGGTTCCCGCGACGAGCGAGACGGTTCGCTT
>Ga0068859_100003419_pt1 | contig 16148 bp, 15 predicted proteins | sample KBSSwiS22_FD_66585 | JGI IMG/M metagenome (GOLD analysis project Ga0068859, IMG submission 66585) | Switchgrass rhizosphere microbial communities from Kellogg Biological Station, Michigan, USA - KBS Switchgrass S2-2 | ecosystem: Host-associated > Plants > Roots > Rhizosphere > Soil ...
GCGGCCAGCACCGGCACGATGTACCTGTTGAAGCCTCGCAAGAACACCAAGAACAAGAGCATCCCGTCCCGTTAGTCCACATCGGACAGTCCACAGTGGAGAGTCGATGACCACCCCAATCCCCCCCGCCCGTCCGACGTTCCAGTATCAGACCTCCCCCGCTCCATGCCTGACCACCGTGGAAGCCCAGGGGTGTGGCGCTGGCCCCGGAGAGCCGTGCGTGATCCGACCCAACAACTCGCAGACGCTGAGCCGGCGCGTCGGGCTGCCCCGGGCGACGCTGCACGCCCACCGGCCTCGTGTCGCCGAACAGCCGCCGCCGGTCGCCAATGACCGCCCCGCCGTGGTCGACCTCGTGGTGGCCGACATGCGGGAGCGCAAGGCGCTCGGTGTGCAGCGCTACGGTGTTGCGCTACAGCCCGGGAACGGCAGGGACGGCCTTCGGGACCTGTACGAAGAGTTGCTAGACGCCTGCTGTTACATCCGTCAGGTGATCGAGGAGCGCGACCGGGGCATTACGGCACCGCATCGCACGTGAGCTACCGGCGCCGACCGGGCAGACGCCTGCCACGGGACGACCCGGGGCGGCTGGCCGCGCTGCGACTGCTCGCCGCGATCGGAACGCCGGACTGGGCGATCGCCCGACACCTGAAGATCACCGAGGGGTATGTCTGGCACCTGCGGAGCCGGCACGGCGTCCCCTCCGGGCAGGTGGCCCGCCGGTGGCTGGCGGCGAAGCCCATCCCGCAGCCCCCACGGGGACCGGTCGACCTGGAGGACACCGGCGAGCTGTAGTGGACGCGCCGGCCACGGCGTACCGTGGTCGGCATGGCCCGATCGAAGTTCGCCCGGCTCGCCGCGAAGGTCGGCTCGCGGCGCCTCGCCGGTTGGATTACCACCCACAACCCGAAGGTGCGGGCACGGGCCCAGGCGACCCGCCGCCGGCACGCTGCCGCCCGCCGCCGCAGGCGCTAGGCTGGCGACGTCGGCCAGACGGATGCACACCCGGCCCCCTCGCGGGCCGGGTGTTTTTCGTGCCCGGTTTGTTAGCTTCCCTTCCCAACCTGCTACCGTTACACTGCGCACAGTCGTACGGTGAAGTTGATTACGGAGGGTGACCGATGGCGCCGACCGCTCCCGCGCTGACCGGGCGCCCCGGCAACGCCCTCGCGCCCAAGCTCAACCTTCAGCAACTCCTCAGGCAGGCCACCCACCCCGCCGAGGTCGACGACCGCAAGGCCTCGATCGGGGACATCATCGACGGCCTGAAGCGCCTCAACGCCAAGCGTGACCTGTGCGTGCGCGCCGACGAGATGTACGACGGCGACGTTGGCATGCAGTATGCCTCAGAGGCCGTCGCGCGCATGCTGGAGCGTCAGGGCGTCGAACACATTGAAGACTTCAACTACGCCCACATCCCCGTCGACGCTGTGGCCAATCGGCTGAAGATCACCAGCGTGGTGGCCGGACCCGACGAGGACGACGCCGAGGAGACCGCCGCCGACGCGGACACCCGCACCGAGACGGAGAAGAGCACCTCCGACGCCAAAGTCAAGCAGGCGAACAAAGCGATCGCGAGGCTGCGCAAGGAAAACGAGCTGGACGCGGAAGAGAAACGCCTGCACCACGACGTGTCCAAGCATGGCGACTGCTACGTGCTCGTGTGGCCCGGCACCAACGCCAAGGGCGAACCGACCGTCGACATCCGGGTCAACAGCGCGCACAACGTCATCATGGTCTACGACGAGGAGGACCAGCTTAAGCCGGCCTACGTGCTCAAGTCGTGGCGCGTCAAGCTCGACGAGCAGGAGTCGGTGCGGGCCAACCTGTACTACCCGGACCGGATCGAGCGGTGGGCCACCGTGGCCGGCGGCAACCCGGACCGCGAGGACGATTGGTTCCCGTGGTCGGAGGTGCCCGACGTCGACGAGGAGGACCTCGAAGACCTGGCGGCCGACGAGTTTACCGACGCCATCGACGACGAGGCCGGTCGGGAGGCGGGCGAGACCGACCCGCCGGGCCGCGACGACCTCGGCGACTGGACCATCAACAACCCGTACGGTCGGGTGCCGTGGTGGCACTTCCGCAACAACCGGCCCGAGGGTGTGCCTGAGCACCGCAACGCGTACGGGCCGCAGACCATCATCAACAAGATCGTCTACGCGCTGGCCGGTGACGTCGACTTCCAGTCTCTGCCGCAGAAGTACCTCCTCGTCGATCCGATGCAGGACGACCCGCTGCAGAACCTCATCAACCCCGACCACCCGGACGACGACGAGGACGACCCGGAGAACACCGGCGGCACTTCCGGGCTGCGCTCCGAGCCCGGCGAGATCTGGCGGCTCTACGGCAAGTCGGTGGGCCAGTTCGAGCCCGGCGACCCGGCCCGGCTGATCGCCCTGCTCGACCGGTGCATCCGTTCCATGGGCGAACTGACCGAGATGCCGCAGTGGGCGTTCTCCCGCACCGCCGGGGACCTGCCCTCGGGTGAGGCGGCACGGGAACTCAACACCGACATGATCTCGAAGGTCGCCGACCGACAGGCCCGCTACGATCCGCAGTGGGAGGGCGTCTACGAGTTCGCGCTCGAACTGCTCGGCATCGAGGGTGTCACCGTCGATGTCCGGTGGGCGCCCATCGTCATGGTCAACGATGTGGCCGGCTGGCAGGTCGTCAACGCGAAAATCGGCGCCGGGGTACCGCCGCAGGTGGCCCTCGAAGAGTCCGGCTACCCGCGCGAGCAGGTCGCCGAATGGCTCAAGGACGCCAACGGGGCCGACCTCGGCCGGCGGATCGCCCTGCTCAACCAGATCGGTACCGCCGTGCAGACCATCGGCGCCGGCATCGCCCTCGGCGCGGTCTCCAAGACGCAGGCCCAGGCCGTCATCGCCGGGGTCCTCGGCCTCACCCTAGAGGGGACCGACATCGAACTGCCCGAGCCGAGCGAAGAGGATTACGTCGACCCGCAACAGCAGAAGCTTGAAGCGGCGAAAGCCATGCAGGACGCGCAGCTTGGCCACCAGGGCGAGCAGAACCAGGCGACCCGCGAGCACGCCACCGCCACCCAGCAGGCCGCCCAGGAGCATGCCCGCACGATGGCGGTCGAGGCGCACGAGCGGGCCAAGGCCATGCAGGAACATCAGCAGAAGCTCAACGGCGGTCAGCCCGCCGCCGGGCAGGGCCCGCGCCCCGGTGGCCGGCGGGCCGGCGGAAACCCGCCGCCGAGACGGACGGGACGGTAACCGGCCATGTGGGTAGAGGATCTCCACCCCCGGGACGAATACGGTCGGTTCCGCCTTGTCGGAATGCGTGGCCACTTCGACAAGCTGGCCGGCGGCACACAGGGCCAGCATTACGCTCGGACCATCGGCGAATGGGAACGCAACCAGGGGTTGCAGGCCATGTATGTGAAGCTGCGCGACGCCGGCACCCTCACCGCCACCGAGGACGCGGATTGGGACCGGCTCGTCGAGCGAGCCGCCGAGTTACGCGACAAGCTGCCCAAGGCGTACTTCCTGGGGATGCGCCCCCACTCGGACGGCACCTGGCGCTACCCGGAGCGGAATCGGCCTCAGGGGATGCCCCGGCACATGGCTTTCGACGAGCGGGGTCGCCAACTTCCCCATGCCGCGCTGACCGGCCTGATTCGCATCGGTGACGACCCGGGCGGTAAGGGTCAAGGCGGGGGGCGCAACATGAGTCCCCTTGCCGGCGGTGTGTGGCATAAGCCGGGTGACTACTACCCGGGGGGCGTGCCTGCCCTGTACTCCGACTATGGCCATCCGCATGGTGAGACGGCGGTACGGGAGATGCTTGGCGTCGCTGGTGGAAAGTCCCGCTCGCGAAAGCTCCGCGACACTTCGGGCGCCTTCGCGCGAGCCGAAGACCGCGCCGAGCGGATCCTCGGTCACCGGTTACGTGATCCCCGGGACGAGTTCTCCTATTCCGGCAGCGCCGACGTGTTCGGTGGGTTTCTGGCCAGTTCGACGAATCCGGTGGGCCGGCGCCGCTCGGCCGGGGTGAAACGGAAGCGACAGCAGAGCGTGACCTGGGTACAGCGTCTCAACGACCGTATGGAGGGCCGATGAGTACCCGTCGCGGCCGAACCCCCGGTGGTCGTTCCTGGGGGCCGGAACAGGAGCGGCTGCACCCCCGCGACGACCGGGGACGGTTCGCCAAGAAGGGCGGTGGGCGGTGGGCGGCTCGCGTCGTCAAAAGCTTCGAGGCCGGCCTCGGTGACACGAGCATGCACCAGCCGGGCAGCACCATCACCGCCGGCCGGCGCCCCGGTGGCCTGATCGACCTCGGCGCGCTGCGTGAGCGGGGCCGCAAGGCGGCCGAGGAGCGCAAGGTTATCGAGTTGGCCCGGGAGATCGCCGGCACGCCGATGCACATCAGTCAGGTCAAGATCGGCGATCAGGTCAAGGTTGACTACGAGTGGCGGGACGTGTGGGGGACCGGTCACCGTGACGGCGTCAGCTACATCAACTGGCGTGACGCGCAGGGTGTCAAGCGGGGTGAGATCAGCGAGGCCGACAAGTCGACAGTGTTCGTGCAACGGGCGCCCAAATTCGAGGCCACCAAAGCCTTGAAGGCCGGCGGCGAGCAGGAACGGCGCATGGACGCCTGGCGGGCCGACGCGCAGAAGCCGCCGCCGTTCCGGTCGATGACGCAGGGCGAGGCGAACATGCGCGACCGTGAGAACGATGTCGCCGCCGCGCAGTCCGCACTCGACGAGGCCACCCGCAAGGCGCGTACCCGGGCCAATCGCAAATACCCCAAGAAGCACGGTTACCCGCAGGGCGCCCGGGACGAGTACATCGACCGGGAGACCTGGGAAGAGCAGCACACCTTGGGGATGGCGAAAGCCACGCTGGAGTATGCCCGCAACGCCGAGCCGAGCAAGTACGACAGCCAGATCGACACCCTGCATCCACCGAAGATGGATGAGAACGTCGACCGGTCGCGCCCGCTCGCCCTGTATGGCGACATGCTGCACGCCCGCGCTTACGACGAGGCCAGCTTCCGCGCGCTCGCCGAACTGGAGTCGATCCCGTTCGAGCTGCACCAGATTGTGGCTGCCGCGATGGTGCGCAGGCGGGAAACCCTTGCCGAATACCGAGGGAAGGCGAAGGGGAACCCCGGCATCTACGTAGGCAACGGCGGATCGGCCGACCTGTTGCCTGAATACTTCGCCGACTTCGCACATGAGCGGCCCCGGGGTTGGAGTGAAGGCGACACCTACTACGACGTGTCCGGCACGTTCTCGCCGCAGATTTTCGCCATCGCCATCGGCCACACCAAAAACCGCGAGGATGCCGAGCATTCGGCTGCCGAACATGAGTTCGGCCATGCCCTGGATATGGCGCTGGGTGAGGGGCAGGGACAGTCGCGGTACGGTCCGAACTACGATGCTCGCGCATCGCATACTCCCGAATGGGAGGCGCTTCACGATCGCGTGCTGGCCAACCACGGTCCAGGCCTGAGTCCGTATTTCCAGCAGGAAGGTGACGCCGGCCGGCAGGAGTTTTTCGCCGAGGCGTTCGCGGTGTGGGTGGATGCCTACCGGAAAGCTATCGCGAGCGAGCGGGTCAGCGACGTCAAATCACCGGATCCTGACAACTACTACGGGAACAGGGCCGCAAGGGCGCTCAAGCGAAAATTTGACGTCAAGGATTGGGATCTGTTGAGCGACCTGCACAGCTACTTCCTGAAGTTGTCGGCCGGGGCGGGGGTGCAGTGGTGAGCGCGGAACCGTACCTCGACAACGGCGTGGTGATGATCCCGAAGCGGGCCGAGGGTCCGGAGGGCACCGTGGGGATCGGCTGGGTGCCGCTCGACCGCGACGACCCGCAATATCGACAGTGGCTCGACTACCTGTCAGCTAAAGGCATGCAGGCGCCCCGTAGCGGTCGCCGACCGGGGGAGGGCCGATGACCGGCAAGACACGCGCGAAGAGCCTGCGGTCGCTGCACTGGGACGAGGCGAAGCACCCTCGCGACAACGAGGGCAAGTTCTCCCGCAAGGCCGGGTCGAACTGGATGGCCAAGGTCGTCAAGCAGGTCGGCGCCCGGTTCGGCGACATCGGCGTGGCCGAGGGCGGCCGGGAACCGCAGGGCCGGCTCAGCACCGGCAAGGGCGGCCTCATCGACCTGGGCGCCATCTCCCGGGGCGCCAGGGAGCGGGCCGCCGCGCGTACGCCGGCCACGGGCGCCGGTGGGGCGCCGCTCGTCCCGGCACAGACCCTCGGCGGGGCGAAGGTCGAGCCGGGCTCGCTGAAGGTCGGCGACGTCTTCATGCGCAACGGCGCCCGCCACGAGGTGATTGCCGCGCCGCGCGCTGGCCGGCAGGCGGGCAGTACCGTGCACCGGGTTCAGGTGCGCCGCCAGGACGGCAAGACCGGGCCGGTGACGCTGACCGGGCCGGTCGAGAAGGTCGAGGCGCCCCCGGCGGTGTCCGGCCGCGCCCCCGGTGGTACCGCCCCCGTGTCGGCCACCGCGAGGGTGGACGCGGCCGAGGCCGACATCCGGGCCACCCTCAAGGAAAAGGCGCCGTCCGGCGAATGGTTGGGCCTGGCCGACCTGCGTGACGCGCTCGGCGGCCAGCACCGCCGCGCCGACGTCGATGAGGCGTTGACCCGTCTCGCCGACGAGTCGTCCGGTGTCCGGATCATCCCGGTGGCGAACCGGAAGTCGCTCAAGCAGCGTGACCATGATGCCGCGCTGCCGCTCGGCGGCGAGGACATGAACGCCATTGCGCTGCAGGCTCCCGCCGCGACGGGTCGCACGCCCGGTGGAGCCGAGTCCAGTGATGACTTCCTGGCCCGGATGTCGGCCAAGCGTCAGGCCGCCAAGGCGGCCGGCGGGGTGACCACCTCGACGTCGACCACCGAGGCGAAACCGAGCGTGCACGCCGTCATGAAGGCTGCCGGCATCGAGCGGCCCGACGACAATGGCGCCAAGTCGGCGATCAGCCGCGCCAACGACCGTCTCGGCCGGGGTGAGGATCCGTCCTCCGTGGCCGGCTACCTGCGCGAGCAGGGGCGGGCGCTCGAACTGGAGCGCGAGGAGGTTTCTCCGGACGACGAACAGCGGTACTCGGAGCTGACGCAGAGCATCAACTCGTTGCGGCGTGCGGCGAAAGCCCTGGACGGTGGCACGTCGGTTGACACGTCACGTGTCACGCGGAAGACTGGCGGGGTGACCACACCCCCCAAGGCGCCCGCCGAGACGCACGACGAGATGATCGCCCGTCTCCAGCGCGAGGCCGACACCAAGCTTGCGGCAGCCCGCGCCGAAAACCTCGCCACCCGCGAAGGTGTGCCGCCCACCGACGGACGCCCCGACGTGTCCGCCCTGGTCAAGATGCAGGGCGGCAACCGCGACTACGACCTTGGTAGCAGCCGAGGTCGCAAGGCGCATCAGTCCCCCGACATCGTGCGCGCAGGCAACGGCTACATGGACAACCAGCCCGCCTCTGCCGAGATCATGAACCCGGTCGACGGCAGCGGCGACTACCGGTATCGCATCTACAACGACAGCAACGGCGCCACCCTCGAAGAGGGCACCGCGCCCGACCTCGCCGGAGTCAAGGCCAAGGTCGACCGGATCTGGTCCAGTCAGCGCGGCGGCGGCATGGCCCGCAGCCCCGGCAACATGGTGCGTTACGAGGTGCGCGCGGCGCTCAGCGAGAAGGGCGACGCGCGAGGCATCCGCCAGAAGGAATCCCAGATCTGGGAGGTCGACAACCGGGGCAATGAGCGCCTCGTCAAGACCCGCGCTGGTGACCGGTACGGGGAGGGCAACAACCGCGAGGAGGTCGCCCGGCTCAACCTCGCCGAATACGACCGGGCCACCGCCGCCGGGGAAACCCCATTGGCACTGCCCGGTCACCTCGAAGCCGGCCACCTGGAGCGGGCACTTGCCGGTCGCGAGGTGACGGCCGCCCAGCAGGCCCGCATCGACGCGTACAAGGGCATGTCCCGGGCCAAGCTGCTCGCCAGCGCGAAAAAGGCTGACGTGACCGTGGCGCGCGGCGAAAGCGAAGAGTCGATCGCCAAGCGGCTGGCTGACGCCGACCGTGCGGTATCGACGCCGCTGACCACCGGCGGTCACGCCAACCTCGACCCCCGCGTGGTCGAACAGATGCGCAAGGACATCCGCACGGACTCCTTTGGCAAGTCCAACAACACCAGCACGCATATCGATGAGGTGCTTGCCGGCCGTCGCGCCACCGCCGAGGTCGCATCCGGTGGCCTGCCGACCGCCGCCGTGCGCGCCGCGATCCAGGTTGCCCCCGGCAGCATCCACAACGGCGAAGGTCTGGCCGAGGTGCGCCGGCTGCTCGGATTGCCGGACGTGCCGCGCGACGCGCCGGCCACCGAGGTCGCACCGGGCGATCTCAAGCCGGGCGACATGATCAACCATAAGGGGTTCGGCTTCCAGGTCACCTCCGTGGTCGGCACCGGCGATACGCGCACCGTCTCCGGGTTCGGCTCGTTCGGGGCGGACAGTTTCGAGGTGTCCAAGCCGACGTTGGCGCGTCGGGCTGGCGCGCCGGCCGGAACGCCGTCGTTCAAGCTCCCCGGCACCACTCGCCGTGAAGCCACCGCCGGCAAGGTGCAGGCCGCTCAGGACGCGCTCAGCGCGGCCACGACACGCGCCGAGGGCGACGCGGCCGTGGCCGACATGACCACGACCGAGCTGCGCCACCTGGCCGAGAAACTCAACGTCCACATCGGCGGGATGAGCAAATCCGACGCACAGCAGCGCATTGTTGAACGGGCCGTCGGGTCGCGCCTCAACTCGGCCGCGATCCGGGACCGTGGCAACTTCGCGGGCACCGGCTACCTCGGTGGTCCTGGAACCCCGGAAGCTGGTCGGACCCTGTCCCTGAATGCCACGGGAAGCCGTCCCGGACGGTCGGCAAACTACGACATCGAGGGTCCAACCAAGACCCAGGCCGTGAAGATGGCGCAGCTTCGGCAGCGTCACCTCGCCGACGCCGAGGCCGCACGTCAGCGCGGCGACGACGACACGGCGTTCAACAAGGATGAGCAGGCGTTCGACCTGGAGACGGACCTGCGCAAGTTCGGCTACAACGTTGATACGGGCAAGCCGACCGCCGCGCAGCGCACGGCCGCGCGGGTCGAGGTGGCGAAGCGCCGCTCGTTTGCCGACAGTCTCCGCACCCCGGAGCAGGCCCAGGCGCGTCAAGAGGTACGCGTGGCAGCGGCAGAAGGTCGCACCCCCGAGGGTGAGGTGCGCTGGGTTGACAAGATGGGTCGCCCAGTCACCAACCCTTCGCAGGTCGACATCGTGCGGGGCAACGTGGTGCGCGACACCGAAGAGGCCCGCGCCGCCCGGGTCGCCCGCCGGGCAGCCATCCCGGGCCGCACCCCCGGCGGCCGGACCGCCGCCGCGCCGGTTGACCACGCCGATGTGGCCGCCCGGCTCAAGGCCGCCGCGACCCGCGCCGAGGCCGAGGCGATGCTCGCCGGGCTGAAGCGACCCGACCTGGAGAAGATCTACCAGGAGTTGCGGCGGGGAGAATCGGAAGGTCCCTTCAACCAGCGTCCGGGCATTCCCGCGCGCACCACGAAGGAAGCCGTCGAGCATCTCGTCGAGTTCGCCGTCGGTCGGAACATCGACGCACGGGCCATTGAGCGTTCCGGCGGCAGGGCGCCGGGGGGAAAAGCTTAGGCCCGCAGGGCGGGCGTGCCCGGAAGGTCACCAGCGGCGGCAAGCTTCAGCCCGATGTCGCCGGTGAGGAGCTGACCGCGCTCACCACGGCCAGCAGGCAGGCCGGGCGCGCCCTGCCCCCCGGCCAGCGCAAGGCCGTTGACCAGTGGGTGGGCGGCAAGGGCATGGTCCGCAAGATCCAGACCGGGCAGGTCAGCGATGAGACGCTGACCAACTTCGATGACGCGATGCGGGGCATGCCCCGGGTTGATGGCCTCGTCTACCGGGCCGTCAACCCGTCCGGCGAGTCCGCCGCGTTCGCCGCGAACCTCAAGCCCGGCCAGACCATTGAGTTGGGCAGCCCGGTATCCACGTCGATCGACCCGCGCAAGTCCGGCGGATTCGGTACCAACCTGTACGAGATCGAGTCTCCGAACGGGACCGCCTACGTCGGTGGCGTCGGCGCCGCCCACGCCTACGAGAAAGAGGCCGTGCTCGCCCCGGGCCGGTTCGAGGTGGTCAGCGTCGATCAGGTGAGCTTGGGCCTCGGCAAGCACACCGCGCCGGTGCTGGTGGTGCGGCTGCGCGACACCACTCCAGCCGGGGACCGGTCATGGAAGCCGAACGGTGGTGGAGACTTCCGGCTCGCGGAGAGCGCTCCGTCGTCGACTCAGCCACGTCAGGGTCGCACCCCGGGCGGCACCACGCTTGACACGTCGCGTGTTCCCATGAAAGATGGGGGCATGACCGAGACACCCACCGCCACCGGCCCCGTCCCCAAGGTCACCGGTTACGTGAAAGGCCGCGAGATCCGCCCCGGCATGGTGATCAACGCCGCCGATCTGCTCCCCATGCACGAACGGCAAGGCTCGACCACCGGCGAGAACCCCAACCCGAGTGGTCACCAGCAGTGGATCCGCGTCGGCATGATCGGCAACTCCAACACGCCCGGCTTCAAGGAATACGAGGGCGGCGGCACCCTCACCGGCGGTATGTACATCGTCGTCGATCAGAGCGGTCGACCCGTCGGACGCATGTCCGCCAACACCATCGCCGAAACCACCGACCTCCCCGTTGTTCATGCGGCGCAGATCAACCAGGTGCGCATGATGGTGCCGTTCAAGGACAAGTACGGCGACATGCGCGAACAGCCGGTCGTCGTGGGCGTACCGTCGCGGCACGCCCAGGAAGAGTTGGGGCTGCCCGCACCGCGCTTCCTGCGCGAAGGCGTGCTCGACCCGAACGACCCGAACTACGGTCAGGGTGGCACCTTTCCCGGGGGTACCAAACGGCCGTTCGGCGGACGCGTCCAGGGTGCCCGCACCCGCGAAGAGGCGGCAGCCGACCGGACCCGCCGCCGCGAGGTGTACGCCGCTGGCGAAGAGGAGCGGGCACGTCGCCTGGCGGAAGAGAAGGCGCGCAAGCGGGAAGAGGACGCCGCTCAGCAGGCCAAGCAGCGCGAAGAGACCGACAAGCGCATCGCCGAGGACCGCGAGCAGCGGCGTCGCAAGTTCCTCCGCGACCGGCACCAGGTCATGAGGAACATCATCGACGCGGGTGGTCGTGAGCGGTACGACTACGAGCAGCGCAAAGACGTGTTCAACAGCGATGTTGACGGCCTGCTCCGCGCCGAAATCAAGAGCTACCGGGGCGCCATCAATGACCTCGCCCGTGCCTACGACGTGAAGTGGCGCGGCAAGAGCGACGACGAGAAGATCGACGCCATCATCGCCGCCGTCAAGGCCAACAAGACCCCCAACGAGGAGATCGACGCCCCGAAGGTCAAGGCACCGGTCGACGAGGTCGCGAAGGCCACGGCCGCCGCCAAGCGTCGCCGCGCCGCCATCACGAAGGATTTCGACCTGCTCAAGGGTTACCTTGCGGTTGGGGACGATGACAACGCGTCGTTCCACCTCCGCGTGCTGATGTCCGACAACGCGGTGGTCCGACTCGCCGAGGCGTTCGGGTTCGGGGAGCTGTCCGGTAAGCCGCTGCGCGAAGCGCTGTTCGAGGCGATCCGCGCCGGCCGCACACCCGACCTGGGCTGATGGACGAGCGGGCCCTCGCCGACCTGGAGCGGCGCGTCAGGGACTCCGTTGCCGGAGACCTGCGCGCCGCTCTCAGCGGCCTTGAGAGCGCCTTGGCCGCCATCTACGTCGCGGCGGCCGAGGACACCCGTCACAAGCTCCCAGAGGCCGCACAGGCCACCCTGCGGGCCCATCTCGTGCGCACCATCGAAGACCTCACCCGCCGCGACTACCGGACCACCCGGGCCGCGCTCATGGGCGGCTCTCGGGCCGCGCTGGCCGGCGGCGGGGCGGACCTCAACGTCGAGGTGGACCGCCGGCTCCCCGGCGACATCCGCGACGCCATCCGCAACGCCACCCGCGACATGCGCGCCCACCTGGCCGCCGCGCTGCGCCTCGCCCGGCACGGCCCGCTCGACCGGCACGGCGACGCCCAGGCGGTCCTGGCCACGATCCGCAAGGCGCAGACCACCGCCGACCGGGCCGCCGTCTGGGTCGTCCACCGGGCCCACAACGAGGGCCGCTCACGCGCCATCGGTCGCATGTGGCGTGACGGCGTCGAGGTCCGCATGCTGTGGCACGCCGAACGGGATGCCTGCCCCGCCTGCCTGAGCTTCGCCGGGGCCCTGGCGGAGCCCGGCGAGCCGTTCCGCCCGGTCGTGCAGGCCGCCGACCCGTCCGCCCGGCCACGGGGTGCCGTGGTCGGGCCGCCGCTGCACCCGAACTGCCGGTGTGGCCTCGACGTCTGGGTTGGCGCGGCCGAGGCCGACCTTGCACCGACGGACCTGCCGCACGCGTTGCGGCGGGAGGCGCAACGGTCGATCCTGCGCGGCGACGCCCAGGGATCGCGGCCGGCGCGGCTGCGCGCGGCGGATCGGCTGCTCGACGCGGCCGGCCTGCTGGTGCCCAAGACCGTGGTGCGGCGGGCGCGCAAGGCGGTCGAGGCCGGCAAGTTCCCCACTTGACATGTCGCGTGTTCCCTGTGTAAGTTCGTCCTTGCCAGCGACGAACAACCCCCAGGGAGACCGAGATGACCGCCACGACCACCGCCCCGAGTCAGGCCCCCACGCAAGGCTGGACGATCGCCTGGCGCAAGCGCACCGCCAACCACTTCCGGCGGGCCAACAACTGGACCGGCACCTGGGCCGAGGCCCTCGAAATGGCCGGCGCGTTCGGCGAGCTGCACCCCGACCTCCAGGTGTACTACATCCCTTCGGTCGCCCACGAGCAGTGGCAGCGCGACGAGATCGCCGCCGGCACCCTGGTCGACTGGGGCTACTCCGAGGACTGGGGCAACATCCTCGTCGACTCCGGCAAGCGCATCCGCATCCGCGAGACCGGCGTCATCGAGGCCGAACTGCTCGACGCCGACATCAACAAGGTTGCCGCCGAAACCAACGAGACCAGCCGCATTCGCAGGCCGGGCGGCATCACCACCTGCAATCCGAAGGCTCAGGGCCAGTGGTTCACCAGCCCGGCCAAGTGCCGCGAGTGGGCCCGCAAGGTCCGCACCGAACAGCCCGCCATCTTCGCCAGCATGCTCGCCGCGAGCCGCACCGCCGACGAGCGGTTCGCGGCCGGCGCCCAGTGAGGAGACCTCCAGTGTTCACCATCGACACCCCGGCCGGCCGTTTCGTGACGGCCGGGGTCGCCTTCCCCGACGACGTGGCCAACCGGCACGTCATCACCACCGGCACCGACTACCCCTACCGGGAGCACGCAATGATCAACATCGCTGAGCTGACCAAGCGGTTCGGCCGCCCCGACCACGAGCAGTCCGCCGTGGCCGCGTGGACCGGCGACCCCTGCGGCACCACCTGGAACGAGGAGGAGGCCGATCAGCTCCACCAGGCGTGGGAGGCCGACCAGCTCCGCATCGGCGATGAGGAGAGCTGACATGTTCCCTCCCGCTGGCGCGAGCGTGTACTACAACGAGGCGGGCGAGCCCCTCGGCTGGGACTCCCCCGGTGAGCCCGAGTACGACCCGGACGCCTATCTGGTCGACGATTTCGATGATGTCGACACCTTCGACGATGACGTCGAGGTGGCCGAGTCGGACCGACTCACCTGGGGTCCGGACGATGACGGGGCCGAGGCCGGCGGCGGCCAACACGCCTACTACTCCAACGACCCGTTCAACGACGGCGATGGGATGATGTAACCCCCCTACCCCCTCGATCGCAAACCCCCCGGTCACGCTGGCGACCGGGGGGTTTGTTCCGTCTCCTGCCAAACCCGGCTACCCTGGGCCCACAGACGTGACGTCGAGCCCGTGACGGGCCCAAAGAGAGGCTGGCCGAGATGGCACCCTGCACCACCAAGCCGGGCCTTCGCCTGGCCATGTTCGACCCGTACACCCCCCTCGGACACACCTCGTGGGGCCCGATCTTCCCCGCCCAGGGCGGCCGGGCCAGCTCGCGCGGCGTGGACTTCATGGTCGACGACAGCGACGGCGACGACGACCCCTTCGACGCCGGGGACGACGGGGACGACGATGACGGCCCCGACCCCGAAGACGACGAGCAGGACAACCGCGACCAGCGCGGCCGGCGCGACCCCCGCAGCCGCCGCCAGCGCGACGAGGGCGACGACGAGGACGACGACGGCGAAGACTACGAGCCGCCCACCCCGGAGCAGTGGAAGCGCGTCACGGAGTCCTTGCGCAAGGCCAACAACGAGGCCGGCCGGCGCCGCGTCATCGCCAAGCAGCTCGAACGACTCGGCATCGACGGCGACAGCCTCGACGAATGGCTGCTCGACCGGGGCATCGACCCCAGCAACGGCGAGCGCATCACCGATGACGGCGACGGATCGCAGGGCGACGGCGAGGACGGCGACGAGGGCCGCCGCAGCGGTCGCAACCGCGTCGAGACCGCCACCGAACGGCGCCGCGCCGAGCAGCGTGGCCACGCCCGCGCGGAGGCCAAATACAAGCCGGGGATGGCGATGTTCGCCACCGAGGCCGCATTGCACGGGGCCGGCTGGTCCGGCAACGACATGGGTCTGGTGCTCCGGCTCATCGACATCGGCGCGATCGACGTCGAGTTCGACGGCGAGGTCCCCACCGTGTACGGCCTCGACGAGCAGATCGAGCAGATCAAAAAGGAGTTCCCGTCCTGGTTCCGGGGTGGCCGACCCGCCACGACCGCCGAGCGCCGCCCGGCCCGCCGCGCGGCCGGCGGGGTGCGCGAGGTCGACGGCGGCGAGCGGCGCCGCTCCGGTGGCCGGCAGCCCACCTGGAAGGACCTCGTTGACCGGCAGCTCACCGGCCGTGGTCGGCGGTGAAGGCCCGGGGGAGTGACTTCCGGGTCGGCCGGGTGCTCCACGAGGACGACGATTTCCTTACCCTGGAGGTCGCCAAGAACCCCGACCGCGAGCTGCGCCTTGAGGAGGGTGACCGCTTCCTCACGCTGCTGTTCGTGCAGAAACGCCCCGGTGACCGCCCCGGTGATGTGCGGGCCTGGCTGCCGTGGGGACGCGGCGACAGGGACTAACGCACCGTTCAGCCGGGAGGGGTATCCTCCGAAACGACACACCGGACAGTGGAGGACCTGATGCGTATCGAACTGGGCGATGCCGCCCTCGACATCAACCTGCACGTGTACGGGCTGCGTCGGCACCGCCTCGTGTGGCACGTGGGTGCGCCCCGCGACACCGGCCCGGCGGATCGCATCGTCAAGGGCCCACCCTACGGGCCGACCCCACGGAAGGTGGATTTCATCATGGATCTCAAGGCAGACAAGCAGGTCGAGGTCGACGTTCAGTTCACCGACGAGGTGGGCAACCCGGTCGACGACCCGGGCGACGCCACGGTCAGTTACACGACCGACAACCCGACCGTGCTCAACGTGACCGACCACGGCGACGGCACGGCGACGGTCGCCGCGACCGGCACCCTCGGCGCGGCCAACGTGCACGTCGCCGTATCCTCGCCGACCGTCGGCAGCCTGACCGGCGACCTCGGTGTCACCGTCGTGGCCGGCCTCGCCGAGCGGGTCAACATCGTGGCGGGCGAGCCGACCGAGGTCACCCCGGACGCGTAAGCTCAGGCTGCGCTTACGTAGACAGTCGCATATCACCACGGAACGCCCATCGTCCTTTACGGGGGACGGTGGGCGTTTTCGCATGGTCGCGCTTGGTTAGTAAGGACAACTGACGTACCATGCGTGATCAGGTAGGCGCAATGCACCCGTGACGGGTGGGCCGCCCCTCGCTCGCGACGAGCAATCGATCATCTCCCGATTGTGCGCGAGCGAAAGGAAGCCTCCATGACGCGCACCGGCTCCCGCATGGTCTGGGACGTGCAGCCCGACCGCGATGCCCTGCTCAAGCCCGAACTGCTCGGCGTCACCCCCTCCGGCCTGCCCATCTGGGCCGCCGCCGGTGGCGCGCCGATCACCATCACCGACTGGATCCCGATCGAGTACGACTCGGACGTGGT
>Ga0068859_100003420_pt1 | contig 16147 bp, 8 predicted proteins | sample KBSSwiS22_FD_66585 | JGI IMG/M metagenome (GOLD analysis project Ga0068859, IMG submission 66585) | Switchgrass rhizosphere microbial communities from Kellogg Biological Station, Michigan, USA - KBS Switchgrass S2-2 | ecosystem: Host-associated > Plants > Roots > Rhizosphere > Soil ...
GTTACGGTCGAAGTCGCCGGCGAACGACGCGTCGACGTGAAGTTGTCCGTGGGCGTCACTGAATTGCAGGTTACCGTAGCCACAAACGTGCAGGTCGAACTAACCTCCAACACGCTCGGCGGCACCATCACAACCAAAGCCGCCGAAGACTTGCCCATCAACGGCCGCGACTTCACGAAACTCCTCGTCACGGTTCCTGGCGCGACCGGCGATCCATCAGGCGCAACTGACTCTCCCGGCTCGTTCGGTCTGTTTAGCGCCAACGGCAATCGCGGGCGTGCAAACAACTACCTGCTCGACGGCACCGACATGAACGATGGTTATCGAAACCTGCCCGCGATCAACGAAGCCGGCGTCTTCGGAACACCTGCGACCATACTGCCAATCGAAGCGATTTCGGAAGCTGCGATACTTTCAAACTTCGAAGCCGAGTACGGCCGCAACTCCGGCGCGATCGTGAATATCGTCACCAAGTCCGGCACAAACGATTTTCATGGTTCGCTCTTCGAGTTTTTCCGCAACGATAAACTCGACGCGCGCAACGTCTTCAATCCCACCCCCGATCCACAAACCGCGTTTCGCAACAATCAATTCGGCGGCGCGCTCGGTGGTCCAATCAAACGCAATCAGACGTTCTTTTACTTCGCTTACGAGGGCCAGCGCGAACGAGTCGGACTGAATTCGAAAGCGCGCGTTCCTGATCCGAGCGAGATCGCAGCGGCTGGCGGTCCAACGAATCCGGTCATCGCCCGGTTGCTCGCGCGGAATCCGTGGCCCGCTCCGAACCGGCCACTAAACGACGACGACATCAGCGCGCCGAACCTCTTCGTCACTACGCCGGCTTCGAATGACGTCGACAGCCTGATCGCGAAGATCGATCACTCATTCAACAAGGACAATCAACTTACCGGCCGCTATTTTTTCGGCACGAGCGATCAGTCGTTTCCGCTCGCAATTCTCGCCGGCAACATTCTTCCCGGTTTCAACACGATCACACCAACTACAGTTCATCTCGTCTCGCTCTCTTATTTGAAGATTCTGTCGCCGACGAAAGTCAACGAGCTGCGCTTTGGCTACAACCGCTTTGACGAAGGTTTTTTCCCCGAGGACAACGATTTCGATCCGCGCTCGATCGGACTCAACACCGGCATCACCAACGACCGCGACTTTGGCTTGCCACAAATTCGCATTCAGGATGAACGGGGCATCAGTAACATCGGCGCCACGCTGTCGGTCCCGCGCGCGCGCGTCGATAGCAATTTTCACGTGATCGATAACTTTTCGTGGAAACTCACCAGGCATGACCTGAAGTTTGGCTACGAGTTTCGACGCACGACTGTGAGCCAGTTCTTCGATGCGGGCTATCGCGGTCGTTTGGATTTCGCATCGCTCGAAGATTTTCTTTCCGGCACGTTGAGCGGTGGTCGGGCTGCGCGTGGAAATTCAAATCGAAACACGTTCCAAAACTCGCATGCTGGTTACTTGCAGGACACGTTTCGCTGGAGTCCACGACTCACGTTCAACGTTGGGCTGCGCTGGGATTACTTCGGCGTCATCGGCGAGAAGAACGATCTGCTGAGCAACTTCAGTCCGACCGAAGGCCTCGTGCAGGTTGGTTCAGCAGGACTTCCGCGTCTTTACGATCGCGACTGGAATAATTTCTCGCCGCGCCTGGGACTCGCGTGGAATGTTCACGGCACTGGCAAGACTGTTGTGCGTGCGGGTTGGGGTTTGTTCTACGACGCGTTCTCACAGGACTTCTTTGCGGGTCAACTTCCGTTCAATACGTTCAATCCCGGACCGGCTTTCAATCCGGTTGGACCATCACCGATCCTCTTTTCGTTTTCCACCGAGACCCTGATTCAGAACAACGTTCCGATCTTTACAGACTTTCTTGACTCCGACGTATTCGCGGTCGATCCGAACCTGCGCACTCCGTACATTCAGAACTACAATTTCAACATTCAGCGCGAGTTGTTCAAAAACGGCGTGCTTGAAGTCGGCTACGTCGGCTCGACCGGGAAAAAGTTGTTTCGTTATCGCGACATCAATCAACCTGTGAACCCGAGTGTCTCGTCCGCACGGCCGTTTGATAATGGGCCATTTGCGCCGTCGGGTGGAACTTTCTTCTACGTGAATCAACTGGAGACGACCGCGTTCTCGAATTACAACGCGCTGCAAACAACTTTCTCTGTTCGCAATCGCCGAGGCTTCTCGACTCAGGTCAATTACACCTGGTCGCATTCGATCGACAATGCTTCCGATGGACAGGACTACGTGGCGAACGCGACGCAGCCGGACAATAGCCATTGCACGAGGTGCGAGAAAGCCAACTCGAATTTCGACAATCGACACCGGTTTGTCGTCACCGCCAGTTACGCGCTCCCAAACTTTTGGGAGTCACATCCGCGTCTCGGCAAAGGCTGGCAACTAAATACGGTTGTAACCATTCGCACCGGTAATCCGTTTCACCTGACACTGTTTGACGATTACAACAACACCGGCGAGTTTTTCCCGCGACCCGATGTCATCGGTGATCCTTATGCAGGCACAAGCGCGCCGGATAAGTTCATCAACTTGTCGGCCTTCAAAGTTCCCTGCACACTTGATCCTGCGGGCGATGGCAGCGCCGGTTCGTGCATTCCCGGCACCTGGCATTTTGGTTCGCTTGGTCGCAATGCCCTGCGTGGCCCGGGTTATCACAACGTCGACTTCTCGATCTTCAAAGACACCGACATCACGGAGAAGCTGCGTCTTCAACTCCGAGCCGAAATCTTTAACATCTTCAATCACCCAAACTTCTCCAACCCGCTCCTGCCGAGCTTCGCCGCCGACATAACATCGTCCATCGATCCGGCAACCAGCCGCGGCACAGGCTTTCTACCCATAACGGTGACACCGGACGTCGGCATCGGCAACCCCTTCCTCGGTGGTGGCGGCCCGAGGAATATTCAGCTAGCGTTGAAGTTGATTTTCTAACTGTTTTCACGGAGACCGTCATGCATGCGTTCTGAAATATTAGCGAGAACAAGTCAGGAAGAGGGGCTTGTTCTAATCAATCATTTAAATTCAGTCGAGGGGTCACTTCAACGTCAGGCGCAGGAATGCTTCTTCCAAACTCTCCTGAGCCGGGCTTAGCTCATAGACTTTGATTCCATTCGCGACGAGGAGGGCGTTCACTGCCGGGATGCTTTCGGAGTCGGCGTCGAGGCGTAAGAATGAAGTGCCGTTCCGGCTAACCGTCACACCGGATTCTTTGGTCAGTAAGTCAAAGGCACGTGACAGGTCGTCGACTCGGACTTTGTACAGACTAGCGGGCGCCACGAGAGCATCTGGTCCACCTTCGTAAAGCAAACGCCCTTCGTGAATAATACCGACGCGATTGCACAGTTGTTCGATCTCGGTCAGCAAGTGGCTCGAGAGCAGGACAGTCAACTTGAATTCATCCTGTAGACGGCGAATCAAATTACGTGTTTGTTGTATGCCTTGCGGATCGAGGCCATTGGTAGGTTCGTCGAGAATGATAAGGTCCGGCGTCGGTAAAAGCGCCTGCGCAATGCCGAGACGTTGGCGCATTCCGTATGAATAAACCTTCACCGGATCGCGCGCGCGGTCGCGCAACTCCACGATTTCGAGCACCTCTTCCACGCGCTTCTTCGAGGCGCCACCGGACAGCGACGCCAGCAGTTGCAGATTCCTGCGTCCGGAAAAATTCTCGTAGAACGCCGGTGTCTCGATGATTGCGCCGACGTGCGAGCGTGCGCGCAGGTATTCCCAACTCGATCCACGCACCGGAAACTTGATTACTCCGGACGTAGGTCTTACGAGACCCAACAGCATGCGCAACGTCGTCGACTTCCCCGCCCCGTTTGGTCCGAGAAACCCGTAGATGTCGCCGCGCTCGACGCGCATTGTCAGACGCTCGACTGCCGTGCGACCGCCGCGAAAACGTTTCGTCAACTCTTCAGTTTGTAAAGCTATCTCTGACATCAGAAACTTACTTCCACCATCAACGGCCAATGATCCATGCGACCGACTGCGGCGTCGCGCAACACTGTGACGCGTCCGATATTTCGGGGTTGAGTTGGACCAAAGATGTAATCGATGCGGCGATCGTTGATTGCCGTGTCACCCGCAGCGCGTCCGAGATCGCGAAAGCTGCGCATGATGTGGCTATACGATTCGCTGTCGTGTTTCAGATTATCCGTATACAGGTTAGTTTCATTCGCTGCTTTCAGTTCAAAGTTGAAATCACCTGCGATAAAAACGGTCGCCGATTGCGCGCGAGCCTGTGCCCAATCCATCAACGCCTCTGTGTAGGTCCTCCGGCGTGACGCATTGAAGGCATCAGCGTGAGCGCTTACAAGCACGATCTCGGAAGATGATCGGAACGAACCGGCAAGTGCATATCGATCGCCCACTGGAACTGTGGTGAATGTTGCGCCCGTATCTTTAACCAGGACAGCCTCGAATCGATCTCCTCTACCCTGCTGCGCAACTGCGCCACGATAGGCGCCGTTGAGCAACTTGAGTAACGCGTTCAACTGCGCCTTGCCTGTCAGTTCCTGCAATGCAACCGCATCAGGATTCTCACGCCGGATCACTTCCGCAATTGCCGGCAAATCTTTATCGTGTGCGCGTGTGTCGTCTTCGAGTTCGGCGTAACCGATGTTCCATGTGAGCAGACGAAGGACATCGGAAGAGTTAGACGACGATGTTCTCTCTTCAGATTCGCGTGGCTTTGCAAAGTGAACGGCGCCCGCGACCATCAAACAAAACAGGACCAGAAGGATCAGTTTCACCCACATGTCAGGTAACAATGTCCTTCCGTTCGAAGATCAACACGGTCGCCAGCAAGAGCCCCGCCGTATACGCGCCGCAAACACAGGCGTAATGCCAAAGATTAGCCCACGGGATGTCCGGCTTGAACACGTCGCGCCAGAATTCCATGTCGGTGGTGAAAAAGTACGGCCGCAGATGTTCGAAGAACTCCACTCGCCCGACGATGTAGAGAGTTAAATAAGCCGCAATCGTCATGACGGTGGCTTGTACCGGCGACTCGAAGACAACTGAACAGAGAAGCGCGAGGGCAGCGATAACGAGCAGGGCCCAGGTGCCTGAGAGGGCAGCGTAGCCAAACCTCATGAGAGCATCGTCACGCATGATCTTTCCCGGTGCATCGACCAGATTGAGTGGACCAGGATAAAGCTCGAGGTTGCCCCACCCGACGAAGATCAAGCCGACTATCAAGTTCAAGCCGATAAAGAACGTTAACAAGAGACCGGCATGAAGCGCTGTCACGATAAACTTCGAAAGTACGAGCGAGGCACGCGAAATCGGACGCGTACAGATCATGCGGAGCGTACCGGAACGCGTCTCGCCCGCGATCTGCGAGCCTGCGCTCATCGACACGAAAATTGGCAGCAGCAACGTAAAAGAAAACAGGAGTGAGTAAAGCGCGAACGTCAATCCGTTGAAGTATTGTTTCGATTCGTATGTATATTTGAACTGTTCGACGGCCTCGCCGCCGGTCTTGCGTGCGGCATAGGTGTAGAAACCCCAAAGCATGAGGACGACGAAGCCAACTAAAACGATGAACGAGAGATAGAAGCTCCGCGCGCGAAACAACTTTTCGAGCTCTAGTTTGAGTAGGGTGAACATTTTCGAGATCTAACGTCCCCCGGGAGTCGGTTGTTCAGGATATTAATGCGCGAGTGTATAGACAACGGGACTACCCACAGTCGCTGAGGTTTTGTATCCACAGATTACACAGAATTGTTTGTATAAATCTGTGTAATCTGGGGATAAACTAAGGCACTATAGAGTGATAAATGCCACCTGACCGCAGCGTTGATCTCAAAACGGGCCTCGCTCTTTTGCTGCTGGGCTGTGTTTCGGTTGTGCTTTATCGAGCGGGGGTTGCGGCGAGCGGTGTCGGCGGCATTCGGTTTTTCATGAAGGTCGCGTTCGTCCAGTCCGCCATCTATCTAATCGCGGCGTGGATTGTCACTCGCGCGCGCTCTTCAAATTCAACACTTCTGATAGCGATCGTATTCGCCGTTCTGTTTCGCGTGAGCATACTCTTTGCGCCGCCATATCTCTCTGACGACATCTATCGGTACATTTGGGATGGGCGAGTCCAGGCAGCGGGCATTAATCCTTACCGTTACATCCCAGCGGCTCCGGAGCTTGCCCAACTACGCGACGACACTATTTATCCTAAAATAAATCGACGCGAAATCGCGCACACCATCTATCCGCCAGTCGCACAGGTTGTCTTCTTACTCACGACGAGAATCAGCGAGAGTGTCGTCTGGATGAAATTCACGATGCTGATTTTTGAGATGATTGCAATTTGGGCCATCGCGACTTTGCTTAAGTTACTCGGGCGACCACGACAACTTCTTTTGCTCTACGCCTGGCACCCGCTCGTCGTTTGGGAATTTGCCGGCAGCGGACACGTCGACGCCATTGCCATCGGGTTCATTGCTTTGGCTTTTCTCGCCTGGCAAAGAAGATCAGACCTCGGCGCCGGCTTCCTGCTCGCCAGCGCCACACTCGTCAAACTTTTTCCGCTCGTTCTCCTGCCCGCCATGCTCAAGCGCGATCGCTGGAAAGTCGTGCCGCTCTTTGCGGTCACAATCATTGTTGGTTATCTGGCGTATCTCAGTGTTGGACCAAGAGCAGTCTTAGGCTCGGTGCCCGTGTACACGCAGGAAATGGGAGTAATCACAGGTCAACAGTTCTACGCATTGAGCCTGGCGCGCAAACTGTTCGGATGGGAATTGCCGTCGCTCGCCTACATCATCGCCACGGTATTAATTATGAGCGCGATCGCACTGTGGGTACTATCGAGAAGAACTGAGGACCACCTGAAACACGCAATGTTGCTGGCGACTGCAACCACTGTCCTTTTCGCACCGCACTTCTCGTGGTATTTCTGCTGGCTGGTTTTCTTCCTCTGCTTCACGCCACGGCTCGCAGTTTTTTACTTAACGATTGCAAACCTTTTCCTTTACAGAACCTGGTTAGGCGACTCACCGGACGAAATGTTTGTGATCAACTCCGTGATTTACCTGCCTGCGTTACTGCTGGGACTCATCGAGTGGTCGTGGCGCGCGAGTGCCGCGAGACGTCGTTGCCAGAAGGGTGAGTTGGGCCAGCGTCTTTCGATGCCGTAGTAACCGATGCGCTTGAATAAATAGTCGGTGCACTCACGGTCTCGGTCAGCTTCATAGGAAGCAATTGCGCTTTCGTCGCCGGACAAACAAGACAACACCGTTGCCGCAGCCGCTTTTGCTGTTTGTAACGCGCGCACTACACCACTCCCTGAAATTGGATCTACCGCAAGCGCGGCATCGCCAACTGCGAGCCAGCGTTTGCGGCAACGATCCGTACGCTGTAAACGTCGACTGACTGCCGAGAATACGCGCGGTCCCCACTTCAGTTCACAACCGGCAACACTCGCACTCGTCAAACCAGCCCGACTGAGTGCTTTCGACCACAGCGGCAAGTCTTTCGTACCCTGTGTTGAGATAAGATCACCGTCCGTCATCAGCATCACCACCGAACGATCATTTCCGACAGGAGCCGAGTACCACCAACCATCCGGTGTAGTTTCGACGAGTGTGTAACACCTCGTACCAGCGCGTACGTTTTCAAACTGCGCCGCCACGCCGACAAGACGATCGAAAGTGAGTGACTTTGCACCCAAATTTCGCGCTAACGTCGAACCACGACCAGTAGCATCGATTACGAAGGCGGCGTGAAGCTCTTCACCCTGCGACAAACTCAAAGTAAAACCACCATTCGCGCCCGAAACACACTGCACCACTTGCTCGCCGAGCAGTAATTGTGCTCCGGCGCGAACAGCGCTATCCGCCAGCATGCGATCGAAAGCAACTCGATCAACGTGCCAGCCGCAGAGATACGGATTTTGTAAGTGAGAATGTTCCGCCTCGAGTGGTCCACCCCAAACACTACGCGTCCCGTACGAAGGCAGCGGTTTCAATTCAACAAACTCTGGCCAGACACCGAGCTCAGTGAGCAGTGGTTGAACTGCCGGCGCGAGCGACTCGCCAACACGTGGTCCATCAAAGTGCGAGCGTTCGAGCAACACCACGCGACAGCCTGACCGTGCAAGCTGTCGCGCGATGGCCGCGCCGCCCGGACCGGCGCCCGCAATAGCAATGTCGCAATCGAAAGACGACATGGCCACTCACTAACGACGAGATTGACACTGACAGAAACCGGCGACGCACTTTCGTGCCGCCTCGAGGTTTATGCCAAACTCTCGCAGCCGTTTTTCCAGCTCCTCACTGATTACACCCTGCCGTCTGAGGAGGCATACCAGCAACTGGCACAAGCATTCACCACGATCAGTCCGGGTGTCTCCATGACTTCCCTCGCCTTCCGGCAGAGGTATCGGATCGCCTCGCCAAATCGCCGCCGTCAACGTCTTCTCACGCGTGAAAGATTCGCCGCGCATGGTTGTCCCACGAGCGCGAACACGCAAGCGATAGACGCCGACCACGGGGGCAACCATCGATCCGATAAACTCACCGGCGCCGAATTCGTTCATCGTAATCGTCGCCGTTTGACCGTTGGGTCGCGTAACCTCGACCCAGACGTGCGCTGAATGTTCAAGCGGAATTCCCGATTGCGCCAGTGATGCATAGACCTCGACCCGGGCTCCAGGCGCAAAGCTATCCTGTTTCAGATGGGCGTCGAGCGAAAGATTCGAATAGGTATGGACCACGATGCTGTACGGTATCTGTGTTTGGTTCACAGCGGCCGCCACAGGTGTGGCCACGCGTGCCACTCTTCCGAAGTTTTCGGCCGCCAGCATCTGAGTCCGGCGCAGCCGGTTAGGATTAAAGAGCTCTGTGGGCGGAGTTCTGACTCGCGGTGGCGGCGCAAACAGTCCACGCACGATCGAACGATCTACGTCGGCAACTCCTCCCGGTGTACGGCCCGGCTCAAGTCGCGGACGACCAATCGTCAACAATGCCTGCCATGTTCCGCTGCCATCGAAGCGATTAGGAATCAGCTCCGTTGGGAGGACGAGCCGGTAATAACTAACGCCCTCAGAGATGACAAAGCGCATGCCCGGTTCAGACATCGCCATCCATGGTTCGATCAGCCGGCCACTCGGAGTTTGAAGACGAAAGTCGACAACTCTCGTCGATGGAGTCAACAGGATTACATCAACGCCTGCGTCGCCGGCAGTTAATTCAAACGGTACGCGCTCGACGCGACCACTGGATAGAACACCGTCGGGATCCAAAACGATATCGGCATTACTGATACCGGCCAGGATTTGTAGAAAATACTTTTGCAGCAGGAAACGGTTGTCAGTGCCGATAGCGCCGGTAACCAACATGTAACCACCGTTGTTACCCGAAATGTTTTGCAGCGCTTCGACGCTGATGTTTTGCGGCTTGCCCAATCCGACTGCATAAGTGAACTCGTTTATCTGACCGGCAACGTCGGCGATCATACGAGCGCTATTCTCGACTCCGTCAGTCAGCACCACGAGCGAGTTCACATCGAAGGGCGTGGTAGCCGAGTTCAGGACTCCACGGCCTTCGAAGATGCCGTCACCAATCGACGTTTGGCCCTGAGGATCGAGACCGGACCCGTTGATGATGTCTTTAGTCGCGTTGCGATTGATGTCCGAGAGACCGCCGTTACCGAGTGGGAGGATCTGTTGCAGCGGCTGCGCATCTTGATTGAACCGCACGATGCCGGCGCCGTCACCTTCCAACATCACATCGACGAAGATCGAAGCTGCTTGTTGCAGTGAAGCATGTTTGGTTTGGCCGTCGCCGCGATCCTCATTCATACTGCCGGAACGATCCAGCACGAGCGCGGCTGCCGCGGTTTTACGCGCGACAGTATTGCCGCGAACAGTCACAAAAAACGTCTGCGCACCAGTCGAATCCTGAAGCGTGAGAGTTTGTGTGGGCAGTATGTCGCCGGGACTACTCGTGCGATAGATCACCCAGAACCGCGCGGTCGCGACCGTATTGGCCGCAGTTGGGCCAACATTCACTGAAGTGTTGAAGGCGACTAACTGTGGATGAGCAGGTGCGCCTCCGGGCGCGTATTCGAGTGTTACCGCGACCGACGGTGAAATCACTTCAAACGTGATCGCAAGTGCAACTTCACGCACCATCCCCATCGGACCCTGAGGCACGTCCTGGAAATTCAGTGACGGTGTCAACAGTGTGATCGAGGGCGTGTCACAACGTTCTACTTCGACGTGTTGTGTTCCCTGACGCACGATAAAACCAAGCGTGTTCCACTTGTTGACCATGTCCACGTAACTACCGATGGACCGATCCCATTCCTGTGTGGTGCCTCCGGCGAGAACCTCGTTTGGTCGCGGCACGGGCCACCAGTTATCGGCACACGCAAAGAAGTCGGCTTGCCAGGGTAGCGCCATCACAAACGATAGATCGCCGGCCGAGACAGCTCCATGACTGAGCCGAAAAGCTTCGGTGTAGTTTCCGGTGACCAACAGCGGTCGCTGCGTATCATCAAGACCACCGGCTTCAATACCGGGGAAGAATGCGCCGCCGACACAGGATTCAAGCGCCGCACGGTCCATTCCGTCGGGCGACACGGTTGCTTCCGGCGCAGGTTCACCGACCCAGTCGTTAGTGAAGTTGTTGTCGTGCCAGCGCTGCATATGTGCATATTGCGTTGGCGTCAGGGAGTTATCCCCACTGCCAGAGTCGTTGAGTTGCGGCATGTTTCCGCCGCCCCCTGCAGGATTTCTTAATTTATTGAAGATTGCGTTACGAAGCGGATCGCTGATGACGGGATCGGTAGTAAAACCGTGCGCGCCGAAGATGTCTTCCACCCATCTCGTGTCGCGGGCGCGTTGCAGAATCGGAAAAACGTCGTTCGTGTATGACGTAGTTGTGGGAGCTGTCAAAAAACCCGCGTCGATCATTGTCTGTCGCAGACGATCGTAGAGAGTGATGACGCTTTGCTGGTGTGGCGCAAACTTCGGCGGACCGACGATGACCCACGCGCCGGTAACTGCCGGTGTCGAGTTATCGCTGCGCAACTTGATAGTCGCGGTTACTGGGCCATCGGAGACGTCGTCGTACCAGTCGCTGTTTCCCCAGAAACTACTGATACCTGAGCCGAGTGGAGAAGCGGATTTGCCAAATCCTCCGAGGACGACGAGGCGGTTGTTGGTGTCGCTGCGAATCTCACCGAGCGGCACCTTGGTGACGGGCGCGCTCGTGAACCTGATCTCGCCGTCATCGAATACCTTACGTTGATTTGGACCATTGAGTGTGCGACCGCCGGGATCGATCGTCAGGTTCGCGGCGCTTTCGGTGTTACCGCGACCGGGGTTCGCTGCTTTTTTGTTTACGAGATGTACGTTCCAGGTGATTTCGGCGTCGGTGTCGTCAATCTCGTCGAAGGTTCCGTCGTCGTGGTGCGCGAAGATTCGGAAACGCGCGCCCTGGCGCTTCACGCGACATTGTGAGTCTTTGAAGCCACCGGTAGGGTTGGGTTCTTCACCGATGCGTTCTGGTCCAATGAAGAATTCGTCGGGGCTGTCGCCGACGCGAGCGACACCGATTGCGGGATGGATTTTGTATACAGTTGCCATGGAAGCTCCGTTCAAAGATGGGGGCAGGGTTCGCAGACTACGGCGAATCCTGCGCACAGTTGGAAACTAGTGACGCAAGGTCTTCTACAGCCTATGTCTGGATTCGGTGTTTTTGTTTCGTGAGGCCTTGGAGCGTTTTGGCAGACTCGTTCGCGGCTTTGCCGCCTGATGTGAGGCGTTTTGGCAGATCGTTCGCGGCTTTGCCGCCTGATGTGAGGCAGGGCTCTGCCCTGCCGGTAGGTTAATAAAAATATTCCGGGGCTATGCCCCCGGTTCGGGCTGGCCCGATTCAGGGCAAAGCCCAGACCAGGGGGCATAGCCCCGGTCTTAATTTAGAGATGACCGGCAGGGCAGAGCCCTGCCTCACATCAGGCGGCAAAGCCGCAGCCAGTCACGTTAATCTAAAAGCCGCAGCCACTCACGTTAACCTAGAAGATAATCTTCAACCCCATCCTCGCCGTACGACGACCGCCACTCACGAAATCGTAATTCAAAAATCGTCCGGCGGTGGTGTTCGTTACGTCTAAACCGGGTAGACCGGTCTGCTGCGGATGATTCATAGCGTTGAACGACTCGATGCGATATTCGATCTTCAGGTTTTCTCCCAACCGGAAAATCTTGAACAAACTCAAGTCGACGTTTTGCACCGGATTTGAACGTTCGGTGTTGCGTCCGAGTGTTCCGGAGCCGGGTTGAATCAGACTCGTACCCGTCGCAGTCGGCACCTGAATCACGTAAACGTCATTAGCAGTCACGCAAGTCAGTGTGTCCGGATTACGCAAACCAGACGCGCACGTTCCCGTTGCAACAACTACGCCCCGAGTATTATGCGGTGCATTGGGATTACCGAGATTCGGTCGGTCGGCAGTTGATATTCCATCGCCGTTGCGATCGAGTCCATTCACGATCGTGAATGGCGCACCCGACTGGAACGAGACGATACCGTTAAATTGCCAACCGCCAAGCAGTTTGCCTGTCCAACCGTTATTATCCCGGAACACCGGCAGGTCCCAAACGAAGTTGGTAACGAAACGATGCGCACGATCGTAGTCCGAAACTGCCCGATCGATCTGCAACCCACCGAGGAACGCCGGCACGGACGCCAGTGACGACGCCGTCTGTCCAGTCGCAAAGACTTCACTGATCTGGTCTATGTTCTTGGACCACGTGTACGACACGCCGAGTTGCAGCCCCCGCGAAAGCCGCTTATCGAGGCGGAACTGTCCGGAGTGATAGTCCGAATTCGCACCGCTGGTGCGATAACGACGAATACCCAACGCCGGAAATCGTCTTGCTCCAGTAGATGGGTTCACAATCGGATTGAGATCTTCGGTGACGAAAAGCTTCCGTCCCGCGGATCCGACGTACGACACTTCCATGATAAATCCGTAAGGCAACTCGCGCTGAATACCCAACGACCAGCGCTGCGTGTAAGGGTTGCGAATTTCGGAATTGAAAACGGAGGTTTGGGTATCAAGAGGACTGGGAGCTCGCGGTGTCGATGGAATCGCGGTCGGGAAGAAGTTTGCGGTTCCCCGGGCGGCAGCAGCGCCCGTTGTAGTGGTAGCAGTGTTGTTTGGTGAGTCGGCCGCGATGTTTGACAGCAGGTTGTTGAACCAGGTGTCGTAGCTAACCTGATAGCCCGCACGAATCACGCTCTTCCCTTCACCGAACAGCCAGCCGAATGGACCACCTGACACATAAGGTTGATACGCGAACCCGATAATGGGCCCAAAGTTGTTCTTGTCGCGCTTAACTTGGTTCGGAACCAGGAACTGCGCCGGATCGAAACCGGCGAAAGCCGGAAACTTGAACGCGTTGTTTGCAGGCTGTCCGAAGTCTTCGTATCGCGTTCCAAGAGTCAGAGTCAAGTGCTGCGTAGCTTTCCAGGTGTCCTGGAAGAAATAACTCTTCCGCAGCAGGTTCGGCTCGTAAAAAGGAACGCCGAAGTTGATGTTCGCAGAGCCATTGGCGCCGCTGAAGCTATCGATGAAGTTCGCAAAGCCCGTGAACCCACCACCCGTCGCGAACGCGAACGAACCACGCTCGTTGAACGGAGGTCGCTGACGCGCGGTCTGTCGCAAAATCTCAAAGCCGCCACGGAAGGTATGTTCGTTCCAAACCTTAGTCAATGTGTCCTGGACCAGGAAGTTCTCTGCTCTACGCCCCTGCGGCAAGTTGGTAGCGATACCGATCGTGGACAGGCCACCGCTGCCGGCGAAACTGATATTTGGTAGCGTGCGCGCGAGGGCAGATGCGTCGCTGGCGAATGGAAACTGAAAGTCGATCAGACCATACGGCGAAACGCGTGCTTCGTTCGTGACCGTTGAACTTACGATCCACGTGTGCGTAATCAGCAGGTTGCGTGATGGTCCAAGTACATCCGTCGTGAAGCCCGGATTGACTACGAACGACGAAAGGTTCTGGATAAAGAAGTCGTTCGTGTAACGGATACCGATCTTGTGGTTTTCGTTGATACTGTGGTCGGTGCGAATTACCCACTGCTTGTCATCCGAAATCTGCGGGAGTCCGACATTAGCCAGAGCCGTTTCGAGATTGCCGCGAGCGACATTGACTCCCGCTCCGTTTGGACCGGTTCCAAGCGCTACGTTGACTGGACTCTGCGTTGGCACACCACGAACGTTGCCGATAACCGACAAGTAGAGATCAACGCGCGGGTTCGTGCCGGCCGGGAAAAGCGTGCGCAGCAATTGCACGCCCGCTTCCGTCGGCACGCGTGGATTTTGCAGAGTGGTTGAGCGGAATCTGTCCCACTGGATACCGAAGAAGAACCAGTTCTTGTCTTTACCGGCGAAGTGACTCGCGCCGCCTTCACCAAAACGCGGCAACGGCAACGGTCCACCGATGGTGCCGCCGAAGATGTTCTCGGTAAAGACCGGCAACTTGGTCAAACGTGTGATTGCTTTCTCGGTATTTGTAAGTGAGTTGAATCGCTGTGAAAGGATCAACCACTTGGCGCTGCCGTGAAAATCATTCGCACCACTCTTGGTGACGAGATTGAAGACGCCGCCTCCCGCCCTGCCAAATTCAGCACTGAACAAACCAGTCTGAATCGAGACCTCGGCGATCGCATCTTCGTTATTGATCACGTTGGCTGGACCAGTGACGGAAATGTCGTTGTTCTCGGTTCCGTCAATCAGGTAGTTGTTACCGCGGGGGCGCTGACCGTTGATGGAAAACTGCGCCGAGTTCCCAAACTGCGCGCCTCCCGAAGCGGTCACCACGCCGGGTAACAAGCGACCAAGGTCATACGGATTGAGATTGGTAGATGGAAGACTGGCCACTTGCGCCTGATTGAAGTTGCCGCCCTTCACTGGTTCGCTCGTCTGCAGCAGCTCACCGGCTCCGGCGGCGACATTAACAACGATCTGTTCCGTTCCAACTTCCATCGGCGCGTCAATTGTCGATGTTTGGTTGGCCTGGACCCGGACCGAAGTAATCGTGAAAGTTTTGAAGCCGGTGGATTTCACCACGACTTCATAAACGCCCAAATCGACCGCGTCAAAGCGGTAGATTCCAGAGTCGTTTGTTCTGGTTACTCTAGTTTCGTTGGTGGCGAGTTTTCTGAGTTCGACGTCAGCACCACTGATCACCGCGCCGGTCTGATCGGTAACGGTTCCGGCGACCGTACCGCGGCTTGTCTGTGCTGTACTGACGTGAACGCAAATCGCGATTATAAAAAATGTCCCGAGCGCGAGGAGAATAGATCTGGCGATGGCTTTCATGTTTGGGCCTCCAAAAATTCAATTGTGTGAACGGGCTTGAACCTATTTCAAGCAGGGTAGGTGGCGCGGATTATACATAAACTTGGAGATAAAGCCAAAAAATCGGAGGCGGATCGGCCACGAAAAGACACAAAATACGGAGTTTCTAGAGGGGTTTTATTGCATTTAGGGACACAAACACAGTCGTAACCACCTTTTGGTAAAGCACGACTGCTGTCATTTGCGTTTGCCTTTGAACAGGCAACGACGTGGCATCAACACACGCCGCCGTGAGTCAAGCCGCGGCGATAATGTCCTTGTCCTTGAGGATCGCCTGTCCCTTTACTAACCACGCGATTCCGAACGCCACGATCGCAATCGTCTCGGGCCAGAAAATCGACTGGTCTTTATTGACCGCTTTGAAAACCACAATCGCGATCAACATGACGATCATCACGACGCCACTGACACGGTAAATTTTGTTTCGCGACAGCTTTTGCTTTGTGATGTATGGCCGGCTGGGTTTCGGGAACCGAAAGATCGTGAGGTAACTGATGATCAAAAAAAATGCGGCCACTACGTAGATGTGGAATCCGAGTGGACCATGGTTGCTGTAGCACTCTAATGATGAGATGTTGTATTGCGATGAGATGCGCTCGTGATAAATCGGGTCAGTCGGAAGTAAGGCGATGCCGACGGCGCACAGGCCAGCAACGTTGGTCCAAAAGTTATCCTTTTTGTCTGGACCACGATAGCAGAATAGAAACACGCCAATCGCCGCCAGGAC
>Ga0068859_100003421_pt1 | contig 16143 bp, 30 predicted proteins | sample KBSSwiS22_FD_66585 | JGI IMG/M metagenome (GOLD analysis project Ga0068859, IMG submission 66585) | Switchgrass rhizosphere microbial communities from Kellogg Biological Station, Michigan, USA - KBS Switchgrass S2-2 | ecosystem: Host-associated > Plants > Roots > Rhizosphere > Soil ...
TCATCGGGAATACGCGAAGCCTCATCCATCACCAGCAGCGTTACGGCAGCGAGGCCGCGAATGTTTCCTTCCTTCGATGGCAACGCTACGACGCGCGACCCGTTCAGGAACTCCATACTCGTCATGCTCTGGCGATCGGGGTCGTATTGCAGGCCCATGCTGTCGCGGATGCGAGATACGGAACGGATGAGTTCCTTCGATTGCCGCTCTGCAGGACCGAGAACTAGCACGAGCGCTGGCGCATGATAGAGAACTTCGTGAACGATGTGACAGGCCAGCACCGTGGTCTTGCCGACCTGTCTCGCGCAGTTTAGAATCATGCGCTGCGGGCGGGTGCGAAGGATCTTTTCCTGCCAAGGATCTGGTGTCATGCCAGCCTTGACCATCAGCAGGCTTGGGTCTAATCGTATTGCGAGATCAGCCCCTGATCCCATCGATTACTTTCTCTTCTTCTGCGACCATCAGCCGCTTGGCAATGATGAATCGTACATCGTCGGGAAGCTCGGCAACAGCATCGATCAACTTCTGACGCATCTCGTCAATGGTAGCTTGCCCGTTCGATTCACCGCCCAGTCCCTTGTGTTCAATCGCTTTCAGTTTCGGCCAAATATATTGCGCTAATTCCGCGAACATCTTTCCGCGCAATTCAGGTTTATTGGCCTCATCCTGCGCAATCCGAATCATACCTTCGATCGGATCGCAGCCCGCCGCTTCCATCGCTTCGCGTGCAGACGTGGCCTTTCGTTTCATGCCCTTCTGCATGCCTGAGCCTTCGAATTTCTTGTGTCCCTTCTGATACTTGTGTCCCGGCATAGCGTACGTGACAATTCTTACATACTAATTCAATTCGTGAGATAATCGCGCCCATGAAGAAACACCACGACCATCCGCTACCGCCGACTCACCCGGAACCACCGAGTACTCCGCTACCGCCGCAAGCCGATGAGGAGACTGCGACGACCAAGGCCCCGCAGATCCCGCCCGATACTGGCGGTCACTAAGACATGAGCGCCCCGGTACCGCAGGACCCAGGAGGACACGTGTCGCAGCCGCAGGGACATTGGTGGGAGACGGTTGCCGCAGTCGCCAGTTTCGGTGCTGGGCTTATCGCGTTCCTGCGTGGATTGCAGGCGGCAAAACACGCGCCCGCGCCAGCGAATGATGACTTCCAAAGCCGGCTCTCACGGTGTGAGGAGCGATGCGCAATGTTGGAGGATGCGGTCCTGGACCAAGCAAGATGGATGCTGAAACATCCGGGATCGCAGGGACAATCCAATCGTAGCGGCGCCATAGAGCAACCGTAATCCAGCCGGCGCAGCAAAGCACTTCGAGCAGTCGGTAAGCGGTACGTGCCGAACTCCAATGTGTCAGGTCTGCGAATAGCACATGTCCACAGGCTAAAGCACAGATAAGAGCACCATGTAGCCTGATTTTCCACAGGCGCTTTCCACGATTCAAGCTGTGCATCATCCCGGTCGCGATCAGAGCACAGGTGGCAATGCAGAGATTAACGATTATCCGATCCGATTTGACTTGTGCGAACCAGTCCGAATAGGTGGCCATCGGAAGCATCCACCGCATCGACATGCCCGCAAATGTGAATCCCCCCACAAAACCCAGTAGAACCCCCACTTTGTGGGGTGTGGGAAATCGTCCCATTGCACGCCACAGTACTTCCAGAACGGCTGCTGCGGTCAGCGCCAGAAGTGCGATATCACCGGGGAGCCACCAGTGAATAGCGGCGGTACGGTCGGTGATCGGCACGAATAGCAACACGCCGATTTGCCAACAGGTTACGGCCATCTGAGCGGTGAACAGACGCCACAGCCGATGGTACTGGGTCAGGGTAACCACGAGCAGGCAGACGAGATTAACCCCTAAGTAGCCTAGCGACAGCAGCATAGCGGCATTGTACTCCGATTGTGGCTCAGTGCAAGCGGAATGCCGAACGATTTGCAAACGAAACTTGCGCTGGCGTCAGTCCACAGATTTACGCATTAGAGGCGTTTTAAGGCGCGTTAGATTCTTTCCCGCCACTTTCTACGTGATCGCCATCACCGTTCGATTCTAGGGCCGTTTCCGCCTCAAGGATGGCCACTTCACGTTCATGCTCGGTCTGCTTATCGTGCATCGGCGGATAGCGCAGATCGCCGGGGAGTATGGGGGTCATTTCGCCTCCTGGTACTTCGCGACGGCAGCGCGGAGGTGATCAGCGATTTCTTTCATTGGCCCGCTGATTGCCGAGTACCGAAGGTCGGATTCCAAACGAGTAGCGCACGCCTCAATTGCCATCTCCAGTTCGCGCTCGGCCTCGGCGCGGGAGGCGAGCTTTGCCGTCAACTGGCGAACCTGCTCCTCTGCGCCTTCGGCTCTTTGCGATTCAAGCGCCCGTCGATGAACCGCAGCACGAAGCGCGTTCGATTCGGATTGGCCCGCGTCTCCCTCGGGCTTCCGGGACGGTTCGGGGCTCGTCTTCTTCTGCTCGCATTCTGGGCAGGTTGCCGTCGCCCGAAAGACAGTCGAGTCCGGCACGTGATTACTTACGGTCTTCGCGCAGTGCCAGCATTGCAATTGCATCGCTACTTCCCCTCCCGGTTAATCGCCGCTAACTCAGCCGCCTTGCTGCGCTTAGTGGGAATCGTCAGGTTGCCGCGCAGACAATTGCCCATCGCATAGTCTGGTCGATCCCACCATCTGCCGGCTGCCAGGTAGTCGAAGCTGCCCAGTTGTCCGGTGGGCGCGAAAGGCTTCGCGTTGGCCGTGCCCATCTCCACGGGGTATGGTATCCATTGCGGCCTCATGACTTGTACCCGCATAGATCCTTAAGCCATTGGGGACAGCGGTCGAGATCGGCTTTCGACACTGGCCGACTCCACCCGGTAGTTGCTGGCTGCCTCGGTTCTGTGAACTTCACGTGTTCAGTATCGACCTCGACGGGTGCTGATAGGAATTGCATCGGCGGTGGCCCTATCGCCAGCGTTGAAGTTTTCTCCGATGGAAGCCCATCGATGTACACCGTTGAGCATGCGTTGATTCCGTCTTTCGGGCGAAACTTTGAGCAGTAGCAGGCGCGCATTTCCTGAGGGCCAGGCCACTGGGAGTACAGACCGCTAGTCATTCGGTTCACGAGCCATCGCACTTGGTCTTCGGTTTCGCACATGCTGCCGGCGAGTCGTACCAATCCGACCATCACGTACTCATCGTTCGGGAAGTACGGGAGCATGCGCAGTTCTTGTAGGATTTGCAGTACGGATTGCGGGTTCAAAACGGTTTTTCTCCTTTCGCGATTCTTGATTGCATGAGGGCTATCGTTCGATCGGTAAGGCTATTGGCTTTACCGTTTCCTTTCGGAGCCGCACGGCAAGGCCACCTGGCAGTGAATCTCTCCGCGCTCTGCTCTGACAGGAAATTTTCAGGATTGTATCCGCGGCTTGGTTCGGCTAGCGATTGCAGGTAGCTGGCGGTGCATTGCAGGCAGGGTTCTTCAAGATCGCTCGTCACGAGGCGAATGTAGAAGTTTTCGGCTTGCTGCCGGTGGTTTGTTCCGCGCACAGAAGACCACAACGCCCACCACTGCTCGAACTGCCTGGACATTTCGCGGACGGTCGGGAGCTTTTCTCGCACAACATGCGGTACCGCGGTAGCGGGCCGCTCCTGTTCCGTTCTGTCCTCTCCTCTCCTCTCCTGTTCCGTAACCGCGCGCGTATCGCGCGAGGGCACCGCAGGGTCCTGCGGGATTGTCGCACCTTCCTGCGGGATTTTGCTAACTTGTTCAATCCAACCGATTTGTAAAAGTCGTGGAAGTACTTCTTCGAACACTTTGGCGGGTAGCCGTGAAATTCTCGCAAGAGCCTGCGAGATTCCCGCATCGTCCTGCGGGATTCCCGCACCCGCCTGCGGTAAGGTGCCGCGATCGTCGCGGCGAGATGCGATTTCTACAATCGCTAACCAGGCCCCGAAGTGAGCGGCCCCGTTGGGGTGGTCAACTAGTTCAGTGTACCCCTCGCCATCCATGCGATTAGGCACAGGAACCCAGTCCATGCGCTTCAGTTCACGTGTTCTATTATTTTCGAAAAGGCGTTTCCAGTCGCGAATGCGATATCTCAATTTGACCCCTCCTTATGGGGTTCGCGGAGGCAGGCGTAAGGATCGCCTGCCTGTGGCCCGCGTTCTGTTCGGCCAACAGGAGATCAGCCCTGAAGGTGCGCCCGACAGAAGTCACTATAGTCTCATTGAATAGTTATGGCAACTACAAAATACAGCCGATTTTGGTATGGTTACATCCACTCGTGGTAGTCTACTTCCGCTGTCCAAGTACCGCGCTTGCCTGCCAGATCTGCTCCATCTCGGGTGCCGTCAGGCAATGCTGCCCCATCTCGGCATCGGCTGCGGCAATGGCGTAGTCGAGTGTCCAGCGGCTTCCCTTGCGGGGCGTGCGGCCGGCATTGATGCGTGCTGCGTCCTGGGCGGCCAGGCGAAGGATGGAGTATTGAATTATCGTCATCTACCGAACTCCTGCTGATGCCGCTCAAACTGCCCCGTCTCGATCAGCCACTTTGCGCGGCGAGTCTTCCACGGCGGCAGTCCCGATGGCCTGCGATCCGCGCGCGGCCGCTTCACCTTCGCCCTCGGCGCATGAGGTACCGGGTCGCTCCACTTATCCGGCCCGCGGTTAGTCTCCCAGTCAGGGGGGATCTTATGGCGGGGCAGATGTCCCCAGCCGGCAGCTATCAAAGCTTCTGCTGGTGCGTCGTGCGGGCTCATTCGGCCACCTCTGGAAGAATAACCTCGGCAGTAATTTTTATCCGAGTCCCAATCGGAAAGTCATTCGCTTTAGCGTAGTAGGCGCGGTCAATCAGCAGCCCCCAACTTCCGAAAAACAGTTCAGTCCTCGGGATATTCGGATAGCGTTCGGACGGTGCCGCTGGATCAGAAATCCACTCCGTTCGCAGCCTTGTGGGGGACAGCACCCTATTTGGAAGAGAATGCAGAGAGCAAATATACGGTCTGTTTTCGCGAATGGCTGAATCATACTCGCGCCGCGTTTCGTATCTGTAGTGACCGTATTCGGAGCATCCACTATGGATGCATTTTAAATTCCTTGTATACTCTCGCCTTTTGCTCATTCGGTTACCTGCCTAATGTGGATTACGGCGCCGGGGATGTTGAGGGCATCAGTCCCTTCGCCGGGGTAGCATTTGCTCGCGGTGCACTTCACGATTCGCGCGTCATCTTCCCACACGCCAGCATCGGTGAGTGCGTCCTCGGTGCTGCGGACCAGCTTCGATAGATCGGGTTTGCGGTCGGGCCACGTACGGTATTTCTTGCGTCGAGACTGGGGCTTGGGAAGCGTGAAGGTCATGCGTATTTCGAGAGGTCCTTCAAGCAAAACGTCACACTGAAATGCGATAGCAGCCGCCTTCACATCCTGACGCCAAGGATTGACCTTAGCGGAGGATTCGATTAGAATCCCCCGCCCCGCCTTCGACGTGCCCACGTAGCGCTTGCTGCCAGCGGGCGCAGGCATACCAAATACGGTGATAGTCATTTTGGCTCCTCGAAAGCTGGATACTGTCTCAAGCAACGGGGACATACATACTGCCCGTGCATAGGCCAGAGAGGCTTCCCGTGGAAATGTTTGCACCACCATCGGGCGATCATTCCTCGCTCCACTTATGCCCTTCTGGCGTGTCGATGATCTCCCAAGTCTTGCCCTTGCAGCGCAGCACCACACCGATCACTAATGGGACCGGGTCAGGCAAGCTATCTACCTCTGGTATCGGCGGATTCTTCGCCGCCACTTCGAGGTCAGCGACTACTAGCGAAAGCTCCTTGTAGCAGTTGCGGGCGTCCTGCATGCCTTCGGTAGTCGCCGCGAACTGGTTCGACTTATCCACGCCGAATTTGTTCAAGATGGTGTAGTAAACATCATCCTTGCCGATCTTGGTGAAGCGCTTGTGCATGTCACCGAACGCTTTGAGGGCGTTGAATGGGGTTGTGCTCTTCACCTTGGCCGGATTCGCCTTGATGTCCTCGGTGAGTGTGGCAGCAGGCGCAGGCTCCGCAATCTCGCCCGTCTCGTGATTGACCGACAGATGCGAAGCTCCCCGCACCGATTCAACCTCATGCTCATCGAGGTATGCCAGGCCGCTGATGCTGAGCGTGACGCGCCGCTTGGCCTTGGTTTCCGCCTTCATCATGGCGTTGCTGCGCGATTCGCCTTTCAGCCCGTCGATGGAGACGGCGCCGATGGATTCATCCTGACGGCCATTGGGCAAGGAGGCCCGTGCCGTGACAACGTAGCAGCCCTCTATGACTTCGCGGCTGATGATCTGCACGCTGATGTTGTGGATCTGGCGCAATTGCTCTGAGCAAGACTTTAGCGCGTACAGGATGGTCTTGCCATTGAGTGTCAGGTACTCGAATGGACGGGTTAGCGGGTTCAGCCCGACCGATTTGCAGATGGCGTCGTAGTACGCAACGCGCTCCTGCGGTTTCAGCGCTGCAAGGTCGCCCTTGAGCAGCACCGATTCTACTGTCTCTGCCGATATCCGGGGCAGTTGCGGTTGTTCAAAGCGCTGCAGTTCGCCCATTAGTGCCTCATCCACAATGCGAAAGCGCCCCAGAAGAGCGCCGCGCTGATTAGAATCTTGATGCTGATTGCCCATGTGCGCCGCCGCCGCTCGATCCGATTGCGTCGAGCCACGCGGCCCACCATTTGAAAGAAGAACTGCTCACGCGTCATGGTCGTCATACTCCCCTGTCGGCACTGCGCCGACGTGATAAGCAGCCGCCACGAAAACCAGCGCCGTTAATACGACGCCAGCCACGAATGCCGGAATCAGCCACAGCCAGTTAATCATTTGCGCCCCTCCACCAGTTGGTTGATTGCTTGGTTGATACATTCCCGAGCGCCGCGCAGCAGTTCAACCTTCTGCTCCCGCTCCGCCTCGGGGTCATCATTTGCATAGCGACGGGCGCTGCCGATAGCAGCTGCCGCTTCCCATGTGAGATCGTCGAAGGTGGGCATCAGTTCACCCGATCCGCACGCATCATGTACTGCGCTTCGGCTTGCGTGCATCCCGCCAGCGCCATCATGCGCAGTTCGTACGCCCGATCCTGCTCCTCGATTGCCAGCTCTGCGGCCATGGCCAGCGCCGCAAGGCGGATTCTTTGATCTTCGGTTTCCATTTACTTGACCTCCTTTCGGTCGCCGCACTTGTAGCAGGTCCCACGCGGATCGCGCTGCTGATGCGGGCAATTCTTTTGGTTCTCGCGGTACTGATCCAGCAACGACTTGCGGTCGCCAGTCTTCGCGTAAAGTCCGTTTCCAATTCGTGCGTAGCTCATTAGTAGCGCTCCTCGAAATCGTATCGGCCAGCTTCCGATTCTTCCTGCTCGATCCCTTCGCGGGATTCGTTGTAGCAGGCCGTGTGATAATGCCACTTGCCAAAGGTCGATAAGCGGAAGTCGGCATCGGTAACAGTCCGATGGCACCATTCGCACTTGCCGACCGCTTCAACGACATTGACGCCACGAATTACAGACGAGCTTCCGAGACGGACGCGGTTGAACTGGAGCAGCAGGCGAACGGCACTGTGGGCGCTGCATCCTTGGCTCATCAGCGGCGCGATTGATTCGGCGGAGATTTCTGCATGGTTGACCATTTTAGAACCCCCGCTCCATTAACGAGCGCGAGGAAGCCTTGCTGAGATACTTTGCTGCGTCTGCTTCCGTGGAAAATCGGGATGCGAGGGCTCGCGGAATCGGGCCGCCGACCACTACGACCTGGAAAGTCTTTCCTTCTGCGCGAACGCTCAGAGTGAAGTCTCCAATCACTTTCTGCGCCATCATTTCGGTGTTTTGTGTTTCGCTCATGAATTCAGTATCGGCCACTTTGTGCACAATGTCAAGATATTTGTGCACAAAGTCTGAAATATATTTTATACTGGGGTTGTGGAAGAGAAAGCTAAACCGAAGATGGGTCGACCGCGTGGTAGAGAGATGCCCTGTGGCTGGGGCTGTGGGACTATGCTGAGCGTGCGGACTGCGCGAGAGCATTGGCCTATTTGCCCGCAGTTCAAGAAGTGGGAGAGGAAGCAGGTATCATTGATGCGTGAAGATGCCCGCCCATCTACCGCGCGAATGGGAAGCGATACGCGCCCTTGACCGGGTAGCCTTGCCGCTTGTACCTACTGTGGGTATCGACGCAGCCTATCGTATCGCCATCGCGCAGGAGCCGCACTTCACAGCCAAGGCTAAACCGCCGCGCGCGAAGAAACAAGGCGAACTGTTTTAAGCTAAAGGCGGCGCGGGAAGCGCGGACTGCCCATACGGTGACTCCTAGCGGTGGTTACAACGCCCCGCGCCGCTGTGCTAGAATCCGCGCAGGAGTCACTATGACAGCAGCACAACTCTCACAAAATATGCAATCTGCGGTTCTGGATCAATTCGGTCCAGATCAGCAGCAGCAGATGTTTCCTTTCAAATACTTCAACCACAACGTCAAGGTCGTTCAGCCTGACGGGGGAATGACGCCGCGGGCACCGGCCTACTGTGCAACGCTCTTCGGAGCCAATGAACTGAAGAGCTTTTTCACCGCCGACAATCCCGATGCGGGCGGTCTGGTCTGCACTGGCATCGCTTTCGGCAACGCCGTTCTCTACGGCGGCCTGCTGGATAGCTGGAACGATACCGAGGCAGTCCCGTATCTGGCCTTCGGTCGCCCGGTGAATATCCCGGACGGTCGCGGCGGATTCGTGCAGACCCCGAGCGGTCCGTTCGTGAATGCCGCGCAGTTGTTGGGGTACTTCAACCACGGGTGGAGCCCGTTGCAGGCAGCGGCATACGCGGTCAATGAAGTGAAAGGAGCAAAGTAAATGGATCGCAGCAGCCAGTTTCAACCGTTGATTTCCCTGCTCAATGAGATGCAGGCCACGTGGCAGGAGTTCGATGCGGCAGTCGCCGATCTTAACGCCGCCACCCAGAAGGCGCAGGATGCGCAAGACGCGCTCTACATCGCCAAGTCGAAGGTCCAGTTTGGGATCTTCCAGACGACCAATACCGACGCCTGGCAGACTTTCGTCAACGCACAGGTGGCACTGAACGCCGCTAACGAGGCAGTGCCGGCCCTTCGGACGCGCGTCGATCAACTGCAGGTAAACAAGGGAGCCCAGTTCAATAAAGCGGAGGCGCTGCTCGGCGCAGTGTTGCAAAACTAATGTCGGTCGGATCTTTCTTTGGCAGCATCGGCCATGCGATCGCCGGGGTCTTCGGCGCCACGCTTCCGAAGGTTGGCACCGCAGCCGGCATCGCGGGCGGAATTATCGGCCTATTCAATCCAGCATTAGGCGCGGTCGTCGGCAAGCTGTCCACGCTGATTACCGGGACTGAGGCGCTGTACACCACGGCGAAGCAAGGGGTTGCCAAGAAGCAGACAGTGAGCCAAATTGCTATCGCTGAACTGCCACAGCTTGAGGAGATCATTGCTCAGTTCGGAGCTAACCCTAAGATTCCAGAAGCGGAACTGAGTCACGCGATTGACGCGGGAGTCGCCTTCTACAATGCGGCGGGAGCGTTTCTGAAAGCTATCGAAGCAGCCAACACGAAGCCAGCCGCTTAATTTCCTTGCAGTTAGGCGAGATTGGTATATAATCGCACTGTCTATCCATAAACTCTCTCTGATCCTTCCCCGGCCAGTTCCTCCACTGACCGGGGATTTTTATGTTTCACGTGAAACGGACAATTCACGTACCGGTGCCCAGCTAATCGACTTCAGTCTCGAGATGCCAGCCTGCTCAAAAGCCTCCGTGAGCTTCCGAATCAACTCGCCGGGATCGTCCGAGCGCTGAATGTCGACTGAAACCACCACGTTGATCAGCAGGGAGTCGGCCATTAACTGGGGCAGCAGTCCGTCTTGCCCGTGCCGTAGGGATCGCAACAGGGGGGCGGCATCGTGGGACCATGGGCCAAAGCCGCGATGGTCAAAAACATAAGAAGCAGCGCAAGTTTTTTCATGATTCGCCTTACGCAGCCTGCGGAGGGACCGGGTTGTTGGGGTCCTGGCCCAACAGGTTGAGCTTATCGACCTCGGCCTGCAGTGCCGCTTGGGATTCGGCGTTGAGGGAACCGTTGTCAATGAGGGCTTGAATGCGAGCAGCAATCTTATCTGTCGCGTTATCGAACTGGGTAATCAAAGCGGCAATCTTGGGATCTACCATGGCGTTTGGCTCCTTGAGTACTGCACGGTCGAGGGCCTGATTGATATGCAGCAGTTTTCTTTCGATCTTCTGCTGCGCAATCAAAGCTTCGAGCTGAGTCACCACCAAAGCATATCAGATGAAGATGTTGGCGGTGGATTGTGTGAAGGATACCGCACCGAAGACGTTACCGAACGTACCACCAGCCGAGATCGAGATTGAGCAACTTGCGGAAGCGGTGCAGCCGGCAGTCGGACCAAAGGCGATTCCGGTGATGAAGCCGAACGAGAACGACATGGCCGAAACGAGCGACCACGTAACGCCGTTGTCAGATGACACCATCAATGGCTGCGTGTTCTGCGAGTTCAGTGCGCCCGAGATCCACTTGCCGTATCCGTACGAAACACATGCCCAGTGCTTCGTGGTGCCGGGAGTTGCGCGAATCGTCCAGTTGATTCCGTCTGTTGACGTCGCCGCCTGGTTGTTGGGATTGGTCGAAGTGTCCACCGAGGTCATCACGAAGATCCCATTCGCATAATGGATCGCGGCCCAGTTCTGCGTGCTGCCCCCTGGATTCGCCTGAATCGTCCACGTCACCCCATCGGGAGATGTCATCAGGTGAACGCCGCTGCCCTGTGGGCCGCCCACCACCACGAACAGGCCCGCACCCCACGTGATCGCCGCCGCTGGGAGATTGGTGCCGACGTTCTGGAAGGTCCACGTGATACCGTCCGGCGAAGTCAAAACGCCAGGCGTCCCGAAGGTAGCCTGCGCGATGCAATATAGATCGAGATCTGGAGAATAGGCTACGTCGGCGCTGCTGGCAATCGTGGCCGGCGCCGTACGAGCGGTCCACGTGACCCCATCGGTGCTGGTCATGATGTGCATGACCGAAGATTTTTGGTACAGGGCGACGATCTTGTCTTTGCCTGATACCATTTTCTTCACCCATCCCGTGGAGTCTGCTGGCGAACTCTGCGCGGTCCAGTCTCCCGTAAGCCCATCGGGCGAAGTTTGGATCTGCTCAGTGGTGCCCGCGAAGTTCGTTCCGTTGATCCATAGCCCCGTCGCCTCGCTGTAGATGACGGAATAGCCCGAATCGGTGATGGCGGTGGTCTGCTGCGTCCATGTCGATCCGTCTACGCTGGTGATGACAATCTCAGAATCAGAAAAACTGCCATCGTCGCCAGTCGCCATGATCTGCGCGTACGATGCCTGAACCACGAACGGAAACGATCCAGCAGCCGTGGGAGTGCCGCTGACAACTCCCGTGGCCGGATCGAGCGACAGACCGTCCGGCAGTGAACCACTGGCAATTGAATAGAAAATAGCAGTGCTGCCCGATGCAGGGAAGGTGTGAGTGTAAGGAGATCCTACAGTACCGGACGGTGGAGAGCCGCAACCGATTGTGATGGGGCAGATCGGCAGCAGCGTAAACTGCATGTTCTCGGCACCCGAATCTGTACCAGAGCATTCCCACTCCGCAGCGACAAAGATCCCCGCTGCATCGTCAAAAGAGGCTACCGCGTGAGCTCCATACTGATTCGCCGGGTCCGTCGCGCCAGTCTGCGTGACCGCTGGCGTGTTGATCAGCAGCGTCGGTCCGCTCCAACTGGTCGGAGTGCTCCAACTTGCAGTGCTGTATAGGACCTGTCCTGCTGGTGGAGATGCGCCGCCCTGCGAGTTGCACTGGAACAGATACAGGCTACTGTTGGAAGAGTGCGCCGACAATGAGAACGCGCGGCCAACTACGCCCGTGAAGTTTCCGAATGGCACCTCTAGCGAGGAAGAAATCACACCAAGGGAAGTTGACGACCACGTTGGACTGTCAACGTCTGAGCCGTAGTAGAATCGCAATTCCCCATTTGGGGAGCCATCATCGAAGATCGCAGCGAAGCCTAGATCGGTCCCATACTGCACTAGGTTGCTAGTCTGATCGGGATTGACCGATACGGAGGTTACGACCTGCTGCTCAGCGCTCCACGTTCCATCTAACGTGCGGTGGCAAACGTTGGTGTTCCCCGAACCGTCTTCGGTCCCATAAATCAGGTGAGTTTTGCCACCGCTATCCACCAATAAATCGGTGAAGACGTAATGGATCTGATTGCCCGACTCATCAGGGATTGCTACCGGAGTGCCCCACCCGCTGCCATTGAAGGTCACAAAATACATGCGGGCATAGTCGGTGCCTGCGATGTTTTCTGGTGCACCATTGTAGACCATGGCCATCGAGCCAGGTCCATACGTGACCATGCGGGCCAGCACGCCAGGCCAAGAGGTATTCCACACGGGCAGCGGAGTCGCCGCCGAAGTGCCGCCATCCCACGTATCCGTCAGCGTGTCGAAGGCAAAAACGATAATGCCGCTGGTGGTCCCTGAAATCGTCGTCACGCCGACGAAGTAAACTGTGTCACCGTCGCGGCAGATCGGACCTACGCCGCCGAACCCGCCGCCCACGCCACCGGATGAAAGCGTGTCCACCGAGCCCTGCGAGGTCCACGTGAGCCCGTCATCGGTGGACTTGAAGGCATACATGTGCAGATCGCCCGAAGCGAACTGCGGGGAAGGCTCCGTCGCAATCGTGGCAAAGCCACCCTGCCGGCAGAACAGGTACGTGGCGGTTGCGGTGCGTATCCAGTTGTCGCCGCGATTGGCCGATGTAAGGTCGTATCCCTCGAAACTGTTGGGTATCGTAGTTGGATAGCTCATCCGAACACCACCGTAAACGAAGCGATTCCATCCGCCACCTGCTGCCCGTCAGACGCGATCACATCAGCCGATAGGACGTCGAGATGGTTGAACCGTTCGTTAATGTACGTTTCGGAGACATATCCCGGAGCCGCCGAACTTGGAATCGTAATCGTCCACGATTCGACGATGACTGGCGACCCCTGTGAGGTTTTGTTGATGCGCACCTGAAGGTCTGCTGAAATAGCCACCTTCAGCACAGCAACAATCTCCTGCCCCACAAGCGTTGCGCGGACCACCGGAGAGCCAAGCGTCATCGGAGTGACGATAGGAACGATGTCGGCAATGTTGGTGCCCACGGTCGAGTCCTTAACCAAGAACGTGCGCGGTGCTGCGATAGGCGCGAATCCATCGCCAGTATTCCCCGGCGTCGGCTGCTGATTGTTCACGGGTCCGGTATCCGCCAGCCGCGCCAGCGTGTCCTGATACGGGGAAATCTGGGTGCTGTTGATGCAGGTGACGGTATACCAGAAGCAAGGCGTTTCGGTAAACTCAAAACCTTCCACCCAGTTGGCAACGATATCCTGCACCAGCCAGTCGCCATTCAGCAGGGTGGCCGCGCGCGCCGGAACGGTGAGATTGACGGTCAGCAGTTGCCCGACGAACAAGCCCGCGCGGATGACAACCACCGTGAAGGTTCCCGGCAAGATCGAGAATGCCGACAGGATGGCCGCCGCCTGCTGCTCTACGTCCACCTGCTGCATTACGTTGTGTGCGGTCGAGCCTATTGTCTGCGAGGTAATGCCAAGGCCAATCGCGGCGCTATTCCCCGAATCCAGTGAGCCGCCAGCCGATACATACGTGATGTAGAGCAGCGCCCCGGTTGCCGGCGCAGTCTCCAGCGTGATCGAAGTCGAACCGGGCGAATAGGCCAGACCAAAGCTACCCATGCCCGCAATCCCGATGCTAAGCGAAACTACCGTTCCGTCCACGCCACCCGTCAGAGTCGTCCCGGACCACGAGAAGTGCGAGGATGACTCGCTGATCGCCACCGTGTTGCCGGCAGCCCCGATCGCCACTGCCTGTAGATCGAACGCTGCTCCCACCGGGGTAAGCGCGCGCGCCGATATATTGGCCTGCGTTGGCGTGCTGTAGAGGGTGCCTGCCCCCGATCCCGCGTTGATTGCCGCCACGCAATTGGTCGCCGTATCGGTATTCGCCGCGCCGATGAATATCTGGTTCGCGACGGTGTTGTCGATGGCAGTGACCGCAGTGTAGACTTGGCCGCCGATTGTCAGCGTGTCGCCGTTCGCTAGGTTCGTTGCCAGAGTGCCCGTTGCTGTCGCCTGCGTGCTCAAGGTGACAGTGGCAGATATAACCTGAGTGGCAGGACCCGGAAGAGTGAAGGCGAGCGTAGCGCCGTCTCCTGTGAACACCACGCCCGATGGCGGAAGAGTATTCGGTACAGTCTGGATTACCTGTTTGTCCCGGAAGTCGGCACGCGATTGCTTGTACCGGAAACTGGTCCCGAATGTCCCTGTGGTAAAGATCTCGCCTGATGTCAATTCCCACGGCGCCGGCCGCGTATCTCGCGCATGGAAGTAGAACTTCAAGTCGCGCGGGTCGATGTAGGCGATCACGTTTGAATCGGTCGCCAACTGCGCGATGCCAGACCATATCGAAGTCTTGCCGTCGAAGACGCGGTTGTTGATGCTTACGCCAGAGTCTACAGTCCCGAGCGTGATACCGAAGGGGTTAGCCGTGGAGTTGAACAGCGCCGTGGCGATTGTGCCAGCATTCGTGGCAGTGAACTCCTGCGCTGGCGCTGGCTGCGTGTCATAGAACTGCTCCAGCGACACCCCAGTAAGGTCCGCGATCGTCAGGCCCGCATCGTCGATGTAGGTTAACTGGCGGGTATCCGTCGTCCCTGCCCAGACGCGAAAGCTCGAGTCGTCCGAGGGGTCAAGCTCGAAGATTTCAAGGTAATCGCCTATCTGCGGGTCGTAGGGATTATCCGCATCGAGGCATAGCGGAACGCTACAGGTGCCCCGCTGCCCCATGGTGGCCGTGAAGGATAGCTGCGTCTGATCGTGGATAATGCTGGTGCGGTTAACGCCGTTGATCTTTAACTGTGTCCCGGCCTCCAGCCCCGCTGAAGCGTAAGGCCGGAACATCCGAAAGAGCGGCGCTGGCACTTAGCCCACCTTCACGATGGGATTAGCGGTGGCGCTGGTCGTAATTGATTGGCTCCAAGCAGTAGTACTTCCGTCCTCTTTATAGATGATCTCGCTGGTACCGCTGGTAGCGTCCACCTTATTCCGCAGGAAGCGGAAGGCGTTCAGTGCGGAGAAGGAAGCCTCGCCTGTTAGCCCGCTCCAGTCTCGTTTCAACAGCGCGTCGGCGTTTGCCGTGGCGGTCGGGATATCTGAAACCGCCGCAGGTGCCGCTGGAAGATTGTCCGTCTTCGCTTTGATGGCCGTGATATCGGAATTGTCTGGTGCCGTGTAAGACGCACTCGCCAAGCGACTGCTCACCGTGGCGTTGAGATTGGTCCCCACGATGAAGCCAGCCGTCCCAGCGCTGTACGCACCCGGTAGAGCCGTTGCCCATGGATCGCCCGCTGAACTTGCCGCGTTTAGCGCGAATCCCGTACTGCCAGCGGTCACGTGGGAGGCGAGCGTCACATCCCAGACCGCGCCGATATCCGTCGAAACGATGGAAACCTTACCGGACGATAGGCTAACTTGCCCAGTACCAGTGCCACTGGAAAGCAGTACGTTTGCTCCAATATCCCGCGCCGTCTGATCGGTCCCACTGCCCGAAGGTCCTAGCTTTACTGTGGTGGCATCGGCTAAACCCGAGGCGTCCACAACCAGCGTGCGGCCCGCCGTGGCTGGCTTGAGGCTGGAGTCCTTGCGGATGGTGAACGATGCAACCACGCTTCCCGTCACGCTAACGCCGTCTATCGTGCCCGTGGTGATGACCACATCAAAGAATGAGCCCGCTGCGTAGAACGTTCCATCGGATGATGTGTCGATGGCGAAGTGGTTGAACCCGGTCACAGAATCGAAATCCACCGTCAGCGTGACTCCCGAGGTGCTTTGGGTGGTGGAGTTGTCTTTGTAAACCGAGAGCGCCGGCGTGCCGCCAAGCGTGAACGTTGCGCCCGTTGACGGCCTGAACGTCGTGAACTTGCCATAGATCACCGCTGAAGCGTCGTAGTCGCCCAGGTGCTTGCTCATCCGATGAATCCTCC
>Ga0068859_100003425_pt1 | contig 16129 bp, 14 predicted proteins | sample KBSSwiS22_FD_66585 | JGI IMG/M metagenome (GOLD analysis project Ga0068859, IMG submission 66585) | Switchgrass rhizosphere microbial communities from Kellogg Biological Station, Michigan, USA - KBS Switchgrass S2-2 | ecosystem: Host-associated > Plants > Roots > Rhizosphere > Soil ...
GCCGCGTGCTCCAGGCCCTCCCACGTGAAGTTCAGCAGGCTGCGGTAGTGCGCCGCGCACAGCAGGTAGCGCAAGGCGTCGGGCCGGTGGCCGCGGGCCAGCACGTCGGGAATGGTGAAGAAGTTTCCCTTGCTCTTGGACATGGTCTCGTTGTCCACCAGCAGGTGCTGGATGTGCATCCAGTGGCGGACGAACGGTTTTCCGGTGCCGCACGCGCTCTGGGCGATCTCGTTCTCGTGGTGCGGGAAGATCAGGTCCACGCCGCCGCAGTGGATGTCGAGCGTCTCGCCCAGGTACTTCATGCTCATGGCCGAGCACTCGATGTGCCACCCCGGCCGGCCGCGCCCGAACGGCGCGTCCCATTGGGCCCAGACGGGCTCGTCCTCCTTCGCCTTCCACAGGACGAAGTCGCGCGCGTTCTCCTTGTCGTACTTGTCGGTGTCCACGCGCGTCCCGGTCTTGATGCCGGCGGCATCGAGGCGGGAGAGGCGGCCGTACTCCGGGAAGCTCGCGATCCGGAAGTAGACGCTGCCCTCGGCCGTGTAGGTGTGGCCCCTCCCGATCAGCCGCGAGATGAGGTCCACCATCTCCGGGATGTGCTCGGTGGCGCGGGGGACGTGCTCCGGCCGCTCCATCCTCACCGTGGCCAGGTCGTCCTCGAACGACCGGATGTGGTCGGCGGTGAAGCTCCGCAGGTCCCGCCCCGCCTCCGCGGCCAGCTTGATGATCCGGTCGTCCACGTCGGTGATGTTCATGACCTCGGTCACGCGGTAACCCTTGTAGCGCAGCACGCGGCGCAGCAGGTCCGCGGCCACCAGGCTGCGGTAGTTGCCGATGTGGCCGCGGCCGTAAACGGTGAGGCCGCAGACGTACATGCCCGCCTCGCCCGGGCGCTGGGGCGTGAACGGCTCTACGCGGCCGGTCAGGGTGTTGTGGAGCCGGAGCAGGGCGCTCATAGCGCCCGCAGGACGAGGGCGGTGAGATCGTCCGAGCAGCCCACGGGTCCCGTCCAGGCATGGACGGCTTGCACCAGGCCGTGCAGGGCGCTCTCGGCCCCGTCTCCCCGACCCCGGCGCAGGGCCTCGATCACGCCCTCGTCGCCGAACTCGCGGTCCTCCGGCGACGCGGCCTCCGTCACCCCGTCGGTGACCATGACCACGAGGTCGCCCTTCTCGAGAACGATCGACGACTCGTCGTAGACGGCTTCCTCGATGACTCCCAGCGCGGGCCCCCCGGCGGACAACCGATCCTCGCCCCCGTGCAGGCCCATGCGGTAGGGCGGGATGTGCCCGCCGTTCACGTATGACAGCCGCCGCGACGCCGGGTCCAGTTCCCCGTAGAAGACGGTGGCGTAGCGGTTGGACTGCGTGTTCTCGAAGAGGAAGCGGTTGATGCGCTGCATGAGGCCCGCCGGCGGGGCGGTGCCCGCCAGCGCGCGCAGAGAGGCGTGCACGGAGGCCATGAGGATGCTGGCGGGCGCGCCCTTGCCCGAGACGTCCGCGATGGCCACGGCCAGGCGCCCGCCGGGCAGCGGGATGACGTCGTAGTGGTCGCCGCCCACCTCGTGGCAGGGCACGCTCTTCGCGAAGACCTCGAAGCCGGGGACGCTCGGGAAGCTCTGGGGAAAGAGGCTCTGCTGGATCTCGCGGGCGATCTGCATCTCGCGGTCGCGCCGCTGCTGCTCCACGCTCAGGCGGTGGAGACGGACGCTCTCCAGGGCGGCCACCGCCTGGCGGGCCAGGGTCTGCGCGAACTCGCGGTCCTCCTCGGTGAAGGGCACGCCGGAGGCGCGCGCGCCCACCGCGATGAAGCCCAGGGCGCGGGATCCCGCCGCCAGCGGGACCAGGAGCGCCATCCCCGCCGCGGCCAGGCGGTCGCGGACCGGGCCCTCCGGCAGGTCCGACACCGCCATCGGGGCCTGGAGCACGGCGAGGACGGACCGGGCGCCTTCGTCCGAGACCGGTCGAGCCAGCTCCTCCCCACCCAGGCCGCGGACGTGCGCCAGCGCCAGGCGCCCGTCCTGCAGCCGATACAGGGCGCAGCGCGACACCATGAGGTGGCCCATGAGCGTGGTGGCCACGAGGCTCTGGATGGCCTCCTCGTCGAAGGTGGAGGTCAGCTCGCGGCTGACGTCGAAGAGGTTGTGCAGCTGGAAGACCTTCACGGACAGCCGCTGGTTGAGGCGCTTCAGCTCGTCGTAGATGAGACCGTTCTCGATGGGCGTGGCCGAGCAGGCGGCCACGCTCTCCAGGAAGGCCAGCTCGCCTCGGGCATAGGGGCGCCCTTCGGCGCGGCCGCCCAGGCCCAGGACCGCGATGGGCCGGCCCGACTTGAGGATCGGGCACAGGACGTCCAGGCCCAGGCTCTCCAGCGCCTGCACGTGGGCCGCCGACTCGCGCGTGATGACGACCCGGGGCAGGAGCGTGCCCAGCTCCACCGAGGGCGGCACGCCCGGGGGGAGGCCGCGCGCGGCCCGCAGGCGGTACGCGCCGGCCTGCTCGCGGACCAGGAAGCAGCCGCGGCGCGCCTGCAGCTCCCCCATCACGATGAGCAGCGCGGCGTCGAGGATCTCTCCGCCGGCCAGGCCCGAGCTGAGCGTCGTGGTCAGGTCCAGCAGGGAGATGAGCTCGGACATCCGCTTGAGCAGGGCGTCCGGCACTCCCCCGGCGCGGAACTCGTGCAGGCTCTGCTGGTATTGGAAGACGACCGGCGTCTCCATGGCGGGACGCGCTCCTGTCAGCGGCCCCGCGCCACCGCGGCCTTGCGCTTCACGAGGCGGCAGACGTTCCGCCCGGCGCTGCGGCGGAAGGTCACGGAGTCCATGATCTTCTCCATGAGGTGCATGCCCAGGCCGCCCGTGCGGCGCTCCTTCACGTACCGCCCCAGGTCGACGTCGGGGACGGCCCGCGGGTCGACGGTGTTGCCGGAGTCCACCACCTCGACCTTGAACTCGGGCCCGCGATCCTCCAGCCGGATCTCGACCTCGCGGTCGGGTGCGCCGCGGTAGGCGTGCTCGATGACGTTGGTGGCCGCCTCGTCCACGGCGAGGGCCAGCTGGTCCGCGGTGCCGAGGTCGAAGCCGGCCGTCTCCGCCATCTTGCGCGTGACCTCGCGCACCAGGCCCAGGAACGAGGTCTCGCTGGGCACGGTGAGGACCAGGGCCGGCCGCGTGGTCCCCGCCTTCGGGCTGGCCCCCCGCCGGGCCGGCGCGCTCGCCGGGCGCCTCAAGTCCCGGTCCCGCCGTCCCGGGCGAAGCTCAAGATCGCGTCCATCTCGGACGGATAGATCTGGTACAAGTGGTTGAAGCCGAGGATCTCGAAGATGTTGCGCACGGTGTCGTTGAGGCTGGCCAGGCGCAGGTCCCCGCCGCCGCCGCGGATCTCCTCGATGGCGCCCATGAGCGCGCCGAGCCCCGCGCTGGCGATGTAGGAGAGGCCGGAGCAGTTGACCACGATCTTGTAGCGGCCCTGCTGGAGGGCCTCGCGGATCTCGCCCTCGAACAGCCGCACGGTGTGGGCGTTGATGAAGCCCTTGGGATAGAGGAGGGTCACGTCCTCCACGTCGCGCTTGTCCACCGTCAGCTCGCTCATGCGGCAGGTTCCGGATCGACTATATCAAGCATCCGCCGGGCCCGCCCGATGTCGTCCCGCACCTGGCGCAGCAGCGCCTCCGGGCCGTCGAACGTCCGCTCCTCGCGCAGCCGCTCCTGGAACTCGACCCGCAGGACCCGGCCGTAGAGGTCCCCCTCGAAGTCCAGGAGGTGCGCCTCCACGGACAGCGCGCCTCCGCCGAAGGTCGGGCGGTGACCGATGTTGACGACCGCCGGATGGCGCGTCGCGCCGCCACCCGCCGCCTCGCGGCACCACGCGGCGTAGACGCCGCGCGCGGGCAGCGTCTCGTTCAGCACGGCCAGGTTCGCCGTGGGCAGGCCGATCTTCCGGCCGCGGCCGGCGCCGGCCCCCACCGTCCCGTCCACGAAGAACCGGCGCCCCAGCATCGCGCGGGCCGGGGCCACCGCTCCCCGGGCCAGCGCCTCCCGGATCCGCGTGCTGCTGATGGGCGCGCCCTCGTGGATGACCGGCGCCGTCCCCACCACCTCGAAGCCCAGGGATTGGCCGAGGCGGGCCAGCCCGGCCAGGTCGCCTTCGCGGCCGCGGCCGAAGCGGAAGCCCTGGCCCACCACGACCACCCGCGCGCCCATCGCGTCGCGCAGCACCTTGCGCGCGAAGTCCGCGGCGCTCTCCCGCGACAGCTCGAAGGTGAACGGCAGCACGGCCAGCCGGTCGATGCCGATCGCGGCCAGGGCCTCCGCGCGCTGGTCCAGTGTCATGAGGGTGGACGGCGCGCGGTCGGGGCTGAGGACGCGCGACGGATGCGGATCGAAGGTCAGCGCCACCGCGGTCCCGCCGCGCGCGCGGGCCTGCCGCACGGTCTCCGCGGCCAGCGACTGGTGCCCGAGGTGGACGCCGTCGAAGTTCCCCACCGTCACGGCGGGCTCGGGCCAGCCGCAGGGGGCCAGCGCGTCGAGGCGCACCCGCTCCATGGGGCGCGCGGCTAGCGCTTCTCGACGGGCAGGGTCCTCTCCACGACGGTCCCCGGGGCGGGCTTTCCGCTGTCGCCCACGCCGCTCAAGAGGTAGCCGTTCTCCGTGAGCGCGTAGTGGTACGGCCGCGCCCAGGGATCGTGCAGGTAGCTGCGGTCCACCAGGCCCTCGCTCACCAGGACCTCCAGCGTGGCCGGCGCGGCGCCGTGCACGAGGTGGTACGCGAGGATCGCGCGGTCCAGGCGCTCCAGCCGCGAGTGGCTGGCCGCCGCCAGCATCAAGTGGTGCGCCCCCCTGAGCAGCGGCGGCAGGCCGGTCACCGCGAAGGGCGCGTCGCGGCGGAGGAAGATCCCGCCCAGCGCCACCAGGATGCACAAGCCGGCCACCACGTAGCCCGGCGCCGCGGAAGGGGCCACGGCGGGCATCCCGATGGTGCTGGCGTCGCGCGCGGGCCCCCGGCCCACCGGGGTGATGATGTTGCGGTTCAGGAGGTCGAACAGGATGCGGCAGACCTCGAACTCCCCGCCGCCCGTGGAGTCGATGATGCTCTGGACGGTGCGCGTGCCGTCCACCTTCCTGTAGATCCGCTCCTCCTCGGGCGTGAGGCGGACCTTGCTGGCGGAGCTGGCCGCGCTGCGCTTGGTCTCCGTGGCCACGCCGGCCAGGACGTCCTCCACGCCGCCGCCGGAGCCGCCCGCCACCTCGATCATCGACGGGTCGACCACCGTGCGGAACACGATGTCCATCGACGGGATCTTCTTCTCGATGATGGGCCACTCGTCCACCATCCGGATCCCTTCCATGAGGATGAAGTCGGCGCTCATGGGGGTGAAGTTGTCGCGGTCGAAGTCCACGCTGTCGGTGGGCGCGAAGTGGTACTCGCCGTCCCTCCAGCGGAACACGCGGAAGACGATCTGCGAGACCTGGACCTGGAGCGCGTCCTTCAGGTCCTTGGGCGTGATGTAGTTCCCGGTGGTGAGGATGTGCCCCAGCCGCTGCAGGGTGGCCTTCTGGGTCTGCAGGGCCTCGTCCAGCTTCTCCTTGCTGAGCTTGCCCTGCTTGACCAGCACGTTGCCCAGCCGGTCCTCCAGGCGCTTGGCCGCGGAGTCCGCCATGACCACCTGGCCGCTCTCGAAGGTGACGGTGACGTTCTCCTTGTCGTGCTTCAGCGTGAGCAGGCCCGTCTTCCGCTGCAGCCCGATCAGCTGGAAGATGTCGGGGAGGCCGAAGTCCTTGATCGTTCCTTCGAGGGCCATGTCCTTCCCGGCCCCTCAGGCCACCCGGCCACGCCGCGCGGGGGCGGAGGCCCGCCGCGCGGGCATCACGAAGTCGAAGCCGGGGCTGATGCGGTTGGCCAGCACGAACGTGACGAGCAGGGCCAGCGCGGCCACGGCCAGGTCCCACGGCTTGGCCACCGCCCCCGACACCTCGGTGAACGGCAGGACGCGGCCGCCCAGCACGGTGAGCGCGATGACGCCGTACCACACGAACACCAGCAGGAACCCGATCAGCACGCGCTCCGCGTAGACGTGCCCGGCGCCCGGCGACAGGATGGAGAGGATGCGGAAGATGCGCCCGCGCCGCGCGTCCTCTTTCTGGACCTCCATGAGCTTCTGGTTGCGCGCCGGCCCCGAGACCCCGTCGCGCACCATGAACAGGTGGTGGCACTGGGTGCACAGGCCCTCCGCCGCCGCGCCCAGGTGGCAGTGCCGGCAGAAGGGCGTTCCGCACTTCACGCAGTGCATGGTGAACATCTTCCGGCCGCGAATGCGCGAGATGATCAGCGTCACCACCAGGAAGACGCCCACGAACGCCGCGAAGCGGTTCCGCATGGCGGGCAGCCAGCGCTCCATCCCGCCCTGGTCGGGCGGTTTGCCGGCCAGGTTCTTCCGGGCCACGCCGCTCGCCACGCCCGCGAACTTCGCCGCCAGCTGGTCCTCGTCCAGGCCCAGGTCCACCACGGCGTAGTCGCCCTTGTCGTACTTCCAGAGCCGGTCGTAGTCGCGCACCAGGCCGCTGGCCACGCGGTCCGCGTGCGAGCGCGCCTCCTGCGCGGGCTGGTACTCGAAGCGTTGGAGGTGGGCCAGCGACAGGTTGTAGTAGAAGGTGGCCCCGGTCTCCGCCGGCGGGTTGGACTCGATCCCCTGCTTGTAGCGGGCGATGGCGGCGGGGAACTCGCCGTTGGCGAACTCGATGTTGGCCAGGTTGTTGAGGGCGATGCTGTCGTTGGGCTCCGTGCGCAGGACGTCGCGGTACAGGCCCGCGGCGTCCTCGTAACGGCCGGCTTTCTTGTACTGGAGCGCCAGCAGGTAGACGAGGTCGCGGTCGTCGGCGTACTTGCGGACGGCGTCCTCGAGGTCGAGCAGCGCGCGGCTGTCCGGCCCGCCCTCCAGCGAGGAGAGGCTGGCGCGGAAGAGCGGGTTCTGCTGCGCCAGGGACGCGTCCTGCAGGGAGGTGACGAGCGGGCCCACCGCCAGGCCCAGGAGCATCAGCACCGCGGCCACGGCCTTCTCCAGGCCGCTCATGTAGACGAAGAGAAGCGTGAGCCACCAGAAGGGCAGCCAGCCGTACCCCTGGAGGGTGAGGGCGGGCAGCAGCAGGAGGGCGGCGAAGATGATGATGGGCACCGCCGGCATCCGACCGCCGCCGAACGATTCCTCGAGGTCGTGCAGCAGCAGGGTGCCGTGCCGCAAGAGGAACGCCAGGGCCACCACGGTGGTGGTGGCGAAAAGGGCGAGGAGCAGCGCCGCGGTGCCGAGGGTGAAGGCCCGCTGGCGTCCGTGCGCGGAGTTGAGCGGCGCGGCCACCCCCGTCACGATGTCCTTCACCGCCGGCAGGATCCCCAGCGGGATCTTCTCCAGCTCCACGAGCGACATCCCGAAGGAGGCGTCCGGCAGGTAGGGGTCCAGCGCGGCCGCCTCCTCGAACTCGCTTTCCGCGCGCTCGCGGTCTCCCTTGCGCAGCAGGTCGAGGCCCTGGTCCACGTGCGCCAGGGCGAAGGTGTCCAGGGCCAGGATGTTGCGCTCGATGCGCAGGCGCCGGATCTCGCGCAGGACGTTGCGCGCCGTCTCCTGATCGTTCTTGGCCACGGCCTTCTCGTAGGCGGCCCACAGCGCCTCGAACGTGTTCCCGGCGGGGGCGCGGCTCGCGCGCACGTCGATCACCTTGTCCTGGGGGCCCGTCGGCGGGACCCCCGTCTGCGCTGGCAGGAGGAGGAGGCCCGCGGCCAGCAGCGGCGTCACGCCCCGCCCGCCCTCGCCCGCGACACGTAGGCCATGCGCAGCTCGTAGAGGATGGCCTGGAGGATGCGATCCTCGTCCTCGGTGCGGCGGCCCTCGGTCTTGTCGCGCAGGGTCTCGAGCAGCGCGATGATCGCCTGGGCCCCCGGAAGGTCCGGCGGCCCTTCGTCGTCTTCTTCCTCGCCCGCCATGCCGAGCAGGAGGGTGGCCTGCGCGCCCAGCGAGAGCAGGAGCCCGGCGAAGTCGAGCGCCGGCCGCTGGCCGTCTTCTGCGCGCGCCGGCCCGGCGGGATCCGCGCGAGGCGGCTTCGCGTCCGCGGTGGCCGCGGGCGCCTGCGCCTCCTCCCGTGACGAGTCGTCGTCGTCACGCGTCTCGCCCTCGGCCGTGAAGTGCCGCCGATCGTTGACGGTGAACGACTTCTTGTCGTCGCTCATATCAGTCTGGGGTCCGGCGCCACGAGGGGCGGGTCACGCAGGCCACCGCGCGCTGCTCTCACACGTTCGAGTGAACCGGCACGGATGAACCCGCGTGCAAGCGCCGGCAAGCGTCGGATCTTAGCACAACGTCAAGGGCGTTCAACCGGCGGCCTCAGCGGACAGGAACCTCTTGCCCGTCCCGGAACGTCCGCAGCCAGATGGACTTGCCGTCGGTGGCGATCGTGACCGCGCCGTCCCGGTCGGTCCGGTAGAGCGCGATCCCGGCCGCGGTCAGCCGCTCCACCACCGCGGGGTGCGGATGGCCGAAGCGATTCCGGTATCCGGCCGAGACCACGGCCACGCGGGGACCGACCGCGGCGATGAAGCCCGGGCTGCTGCTGGACTTGCTGCCGTGGTGCGGGACCTTCAGGACCTGGGCGCGCGCGGGCCCCAGGCGCGACTCGGCGCCGGCCTCGATGTCCCCGGCCAGCAGGAAGTGGACGGCGCCGTAGCTCACGTCGAGGACGATCGAGTCGTCGTTGCGGGTGGACCAGGGCGGCGGGCCGGACGGCTGGGGCCAGACGACCCTCATCACCACGTCGTCCCAGGTCGTCGCCACGCCCCGCGTGACCGTCCGTCGCGGGACCGCCGCGTTTCGAAGCGCCGCTTGGAGCGCGTGGTACCCACGGTCGCGCCGGGGCGCGACGCCCTCCCAGACCTCGCCGACCCCGAAGCTGCGCAGCAGGAAAGGCACCCCGCCCGCGTGATCGGGATGCGCGTGGGTCACCACCACCCCTTCGACCCGGCGCACGCCCTGCGACCAGAGATACGGCCCCACCACGGCCTCGCCCATGTCGAGCCCGGTGTCGAAGCCGCCGCCCGCATCGACCAGATACGAGCGGCCGAGCGGCGAGCGCAGCACGAGACAGTCGCCCTGCCCGACGTCGAGGACGGTCAACGCCATGCGTCCGTCGGCGGCGGCGCCCGGCCCCAGGACAAACGCCACTGTCCCCGCCACCAACAGCGCGACGCCGGCAGCGGGACGCCGGCGGTGCAGAAGGATCAGGCCCGCCATGTACGCCGCGATGCCGAGCGCGCCTGGAGCCGGCGCGCGTACGTCGAGCGCGGACCAGCGGCCGGGCCGGCCCGAGACGAGCAGCGCGTGCGCGGCGATCCAGGCCACGTCTCCCGTCCAGGGCGCCACGGCGGGTACGACCAGCGCGGCCACCAGCACGAGCGAGCCCGTCAGGAGCACTGCCGCGGAGAGAGGAACCGCCACCAGGTTCAGGAGCAGGGCGGCCGGAGCCAGCCGGTTGAAGTGAAAGACCAGCAGCGGCGTGATCGCCGCCTGTGCGGCGAGCGACGCCGCGAGCGACAGCTCCAGCCGCAACGGCAGCATCGGAACCCTCTCGACGAAAGCGGGCGTCAGCAGCAGGATCCCGAGCGTCGCACCGAACGAGAGCTGGAAGCCGACGTCGGCGATGGCCGAAGGACGGTGGACGAGCAGGACGAGGGCGGCCAGGCCGAGCAGGTTCGCCAGGTCGGCGTCCAGGTCCATGGCCCGGCCCACCACCAGCACCGCGGCCATCACCGCCGCCCGCACCACCGGGGCGTCGCCGCCCACCAGCTGTGAGTAGAAGGCCAGCGACAGCGGGATGGCCACGGCGGAGAAGGCGGGTCGCGCCTGCCCGGCCGCCAGCACCGCGGCCAGGATGCCGGCCACGAGCGCGACCTGCGCGCCCGAGATGGCCAGGATGTGGTACGTGCCGACGACGCGAAAGGCCTCCGCCGTCTCGTCGTCGACGGCGGTGCGGTCACCCAGGACCATGGCCCGGGCCAGGCCCTGCTCGGGGCCCGGCAGCATGTAGGCCTCGAACGCGCGGCGGGCCCAGCGGCGGACGCGCGAGGCGGCGGCCCGCAGCCACCCGACGTCCGCCGGGCCCAGCACGCGCAGCAGCCGCGCGCTCTTGCAGTAGCCGAAGGCGTGGACCCCGCGCCGGCGCGCGTTGGCGGCGACGTCGAAGGAGCCGGGGTTGCCGAACCCGCGCGGCTCCCGCAGTGTCGCCCAGACCGACACCCGATCGCCGTCGGCGATGTCGAAGCGCGGCGCGCCCTCGGGCGCCGCCGTCCCCGCCACCTCGACGCGCGCTCGTCCGGTTACCCGACGCTCGAGGCCGCCAGCCGTCAGCGTGTCCACGTCGAGGACCACCGATCGCCGGCCTTGCGCATCCAGGCCGTCGGCGGCGGCGACGCCTTTCACGAGGATCGGCGTCTCCCCCGCCTCCCCCGTCACGGCCCAGCGGCGCAGCGGCGCGTGCTCGTACGCGGCCCGCTCGATCCCGGCGGCGCCGGCGCCGGACGCGAGCGCCGCCGCCATCACCGCGATCCGGCTGAGCCGCGAGTTCAAGAACGCCAGGACCAGGGTCGACGCGGCCGCACCAAGGAGGATCGGACCGACGACGGTGGCCGCTTGGCCGATGAGCGCGCCGCAGGCGAACGCGCCGGCCACGGCGAGCAGCGGCCGCGCGGGCCGGGGCTTGACCTTCGAGACGGGGACCGCCACCGGCCGAGGCTAGGCGGGATGGCGCCGCCGCCGCGGCGGCCCCGTCCACTAAGGAAAGCGTCACAACCGCGGGATCAGCGCGGTGTCAGGCGGACGATCGTCTCCAGGTGGAACGTATCGGGGAAAAGGTCGAAGGCGCGGATCGTGTCGGGCTCATAGCCGGCCTTGGCGAAGCCCGCCAGGTCGCGGCCCAGCGTCGGCGGGTCGCAGGAGACGTAGACGACGCACTCCGGCCGGCGCGCGGCCACGGCCTTGACCACCGCGGCGCCCGCTCCCGTCCGGGGAGGGTCGAGGACGATCCGCTCGCCGGGCGACGCCGGCCATGAGCCCAGCGCCTCCTGGACGTCGCCCTGCCGCACCTGGACGTTCGGCTTGTGGTTGGCCTCGACGTTCGCGCGGGCGTCCTCGACGGCGATCGCGCTCAGCTCCGCGCCTTTGACCTCGTCCGCCTGGTCGGCCAGCGCCAACGCGAACAGGCCAACGCCGGCGTAGAGGTCCAAGACCGGCCCTCCCGCCGGCGTCAAGGCCACGACCTCGGACACCAGGTCCTCGAGCAGGAACCGGTGCCCCTGGAAGAAGGACCGGACGTGCGACTGGAGGCGAAGTCCCCGAACCGCGGCCTCGACGTGAGGATCGCCGCGCAGGGTCAGGAAGCGCTGCCCGCGGGCGTCGCCGGCCATGGCCCCGAGGCCGGTGAGCCCGGGCACGGCGTCGGCGAGGCGGGCCAGGCCGATGGCTTGCGGCACCGCCAGATCGGTCTCCAGGCACATGACCCGCTTTCCGCCGTCCGTCGATTCGGCCACCTCCACGTGGTGGATCCGCCGGGCGTCGGCCCGCCGCTCCTCGAGCGCGGCGCGCAGGGCCCGCGCGGCCTGGTTCATGGCCGCCGACAGCTGGAGGCAGGCCTCGACGTCCACCACCCGGTGGCTTCCCTCTTCGTGCAGGCCCAGCTGGAGCACGCCCGCCGTCTCGTCCAGATGGAGCGTGGCGCGGGTGCGCCATCCCTCTTCCGGCGAGGCCCGCACCGGAATCCCGCCCTCCCAGCGCACGCCCGCGCGCGACAACGACTCGCGCAGGATCGTCTCCTTCAGCCGAAGCTGCTCGGCGTAGTCGACGTCCTGATATGCGCACCCGCCGCAGCGCGTGAACAGCGGACAGGGCGCTGCGCGGCGCTGCGCGGCGCCCTGCAGGACCGCCTCGGGCAACGCCCTCACGTAGCCGGGGGTGACCGATTCGACCCGGGCCCGCACGCGATCGCCGGGGATGGCCCGCGGCACGAAGACCACCTGGCCGTCATGCCGCGCCAGCCCCAGGCCGCGGTAGACGGCCTTCTCGATCTCCAGCTCGACCACGTCGCCGACCTTGAGATGCGCGGGACGTGGCGTACGGCTCAAGGCGCGTCCTCACGCGGATGTCCGCAGGCCGGGCAGACCTCGTCGGCGGCGGACAGCTCCGCCTCGCACTTCTCGCAGGCGACGGCGCCCAGCAGCAGGCCGCAGTCCGGGCACTCCACGACCTTCGGCTCCAGGTGCGCGCCGCAGGCGGGGCACGGCCCTCCCTCGGCCGCCACCGCGGGGACCGTCGCGTCGGGCTGGACCGGTATGACGCCCTCGCGCTCGAGGACGGCGACCACCGCCGCCCGGTCCTCGTCCCTGACGCTGAGCCACAGGCCGTAGCCCAGCGATTCCACCTTCACCGGTATCCCGGCCGCGGCGAACCCCTTCACCAGGGGTTCCACGACCTGGGCCGAGAGGCTCTCGCCGACCCTGCGGTACTCGCCGGGCGGCAGGCTCGTCTCCGGCTCCGCTTCGGCCTGCGGCGTGGCGCGATCCTGCGGAGCCTGGCCCTCCAGCCTTTCCTCGAGCGCGCCGCCGCAATCGAGGCAGCGCGTCATGTGGGGCTGGTATTCCTCGCGGCACTCGGGGCAGTAACGGATGGAGCTCGTCATGGGCCTAGAGATGGAAGAGGCTCAGGCGGCCCAGGCCGTGAAGCTCCAGGACCCTGCGCGCGATCGACTGCGTGCGGATCTGTGACAGGACCTTCGCGGGCATGCGCGACGCGTACGGCGACAGGTCCTGATCGACCTCGGCCTCGATGGCGGCCACCTTCTTGTCCCCCATGTCCCGGCGCAGGGCCTCCAGCAGGAGCGACTCCTTCTCGCGCAGCCAGTCCTCGAGGTCACGCGACGACAGGTCCGGGCCGGCGCGGGAGACGAGGGCGTCGGCCAGGCCGCGAGCGACGGGCCGGGACAGCGGGCCCAGGCCCGAGGCCCGGGCCAGGGCCTCGGCATAGCTCGCGAGGAACGTGGCCGCGTCCTCGTGCTCCGCGCCGCCCATCGAGAGGGCGCGCTGCCACCGCTCGGACGCGGCGTCCACCTCGGCCGCGCAGTAGGCCAGGCTGCCGACCTTGCGGTCCCGTCCCCACGAGTGGGCGTGGGAGTCCAGCGCGTCGGCGATTCCGCGCAGCACGATGCGCAGCGGGATGCCGGCCGAGCGCCACTTCCGGATGAGCAGCCAGTCCGCGTTGGACAGGAAGAGCGGGTCGCCGCGGCGCGAGACGAAGAACTCCTCGATCGTCTGGTAGTAGCTCGCCTCGGGGTCGGCGCGGAGCGTGGGGGCCACGGCGCCGTCCCTGCCTACCGGACCGGCCGGTTGCGTTCCCAGATGAGGCGCAGCCCGGTCAGGGTCAAGACGGGATCGACCGCCTCGATCGAGGGGATGTCGGCGGCCAGGGTCTCCGCCAGGCCGCCGGTGGCCACCACGCGCGCCGGCTCCCCGAGCTCGGCGCGGATGCGGGTGATGATCCCTTCCACCATGCTGGCATAGCCGAAGTAGAGGCCGGCCTGCATCGAGCCGACCGTGGAGCGGCCGATGACCTTGCCGGGGTTGCGGATGTCCACCCGCGGCAGGCGCGCGGCCCGCTGGAAGAGCGCCTCCGCGCTGACGCCCACGCCGGTGCAGATCACGCCGCCCAGGTACTCGCCCTTCTTGGTGACCACGTCGAAGGTGGTGGCCGTACCGAAGTCCACCACGATGACCGGGCCGCCGTAGGCGGCGAAGGCGGCCACGCCGTTCACGATCCGGTCCGCGCCCACGTCGCCGGGCGGCTCGTAGAGGATCGGCATGCCCGTGCGCACGCCCGGCTCCACGACCAGCGGCTCCTGTCCCAGGTATTGCCGGGACAGCGCCACCAGCACCGAGGTCAGCGGAGGCACCACGCTGGCCAGCGCCACGCCCATGATCTGGCTCGGCGCCACCCCCTGGGTCGCGAACAGGTTGCGCACCAGGATCCCGTACTCGTCCGCCGTCTGCTCGCGCCGTGTGGTGAGCCGCCAGTGGGCGCGGATCTCCGTCCCCTCGTGGAGGCCGAGGACGGTGTTCGTGTTTCCGACGTCGATGGTGAGAAGGAGCGGCATGCCGCCGTTGCTCAATCTCCGGCCAGGCGCAGCTCCCGGGCCTCTCCCGACAGCAGCGCCGCGCGGGTGCCGCCCTCGAGGTCCAAAAGCAGCGCGCCGCGATCGTCCACGCCGCGGGCCACCCCGCGGACCAGCCGCTGGCCGGAGCGCACCTCGACGGGCCGGCCCCACCAGGGCACCGACCTCGCGCGCCACGCCGCCAGCACGGTGGCCGCGCCCTCGCGGGCCAGGGCATGATACCAGACGGCCACGCGGGCCAGCGTCTCGGCCGCGGCCTCTTCCGGCGCCACGACACGCCCCGACTCGGCCTTGACGGAGGTGATGACGTCGCGCAGCTCGGCGGGCGCCGCCGCGGGGTCGAGCGACAGGTTCACCCCGACGCCCAGCACCACGCTCTCGATCCCCTCTCCGCCCGAGGAAGCCTCGGCCAGTAGTCCGCCGATCTTCTTCTCCGCCACCACCAGGTCGTTCGGCCACTTGAGCCGCGCGCGGACGCCGAACGCGTCCAGCGCCTCGCTCACGGCCACGCCCGCGGCCAGGGGGATGAGGCCCGCATGCGGGAAGGGGTCCGGCGGCCGCAGGAGGACGGACAGGAAGAGGTTCCCGGGCGGCGAGATCCACTCCCGGCCCTGCCGGCCGCGTCCCGCCGACTGGTCGCCGGCCAGGACCACCGAGAGATGCGCCGCCCCCTCGCGGGCGCGCTCCCTGGCCACGTCGTTCGTGGAGGTGACGCCGTCGAAGTACTCGATGGGCGCCGGCCAGGTGGCGCCGCGGGCCCGGAGCAGGGCGCGCACGCGATCGGCGGCGGCCGGCGACGCTCGCGGCGGCCGGGTCAGGCCTCGATCTCCAGCGAGATGTCCACGGCCGTGGCCGAGTGCGTCAAGGCACCCACCGCGATGTAGTCCGGTCCCGCCTCCGCATAGTCCCGCACGTTCTCCAGCCTTACCCCGCCCGACACCTCGACCGGCACGCGTCCCGCGATCTGCTCGATGGCGTCGCGCACGGCGCTGGGGCTGAAGTTGTCGAGCAGCAGCATGCGCGCCCCCGCGGAGAGGGCCTCCTCGATCTGCTCGATGGCCTCTACCTCCACCTCGACCTCCACGTCGAGGCCCGCGGCCGCCACCACCGCCCGCCGGGTCGCCGCCCGCACCGACCCCGCCAGGCGCACGTGGTTGTCCTTCACCAGGATCCCGCCGTCCAGGCCCGGCCGGTGCGGGATGCCGCCGCCCACCTCCACGGCGTGCTTCTCGAGGAAGCGCAGCAGCGGCGTCGTCTTGCGCGTGTCGCGGATGCGGGCCCGGGTGCCCGCCACCGCGTCCACGAAGCGGCGCGTGAGGGTGGCCACGCCGGACAGCCGCTGCAGGAAGTTCAGCGCGACCCTCTCCGCGGTGAGCAGCGCGCCCGCGCGGCCGGCCACGGCGCCGATCATCGTCCCCGGGAAGAAGCGGTCGCCTTCCTTCCCCTCCGGCTGCCAGGTGACCGCGGGATCGAGGGCCTTGAAGACGGCGACCGCGACGTCCAGGCCCGCCAGGACCAGCTCCTGCTTGGCCACCAGCACCGCGCGGGACCGGAGGTGCTCCGGGACCGTGGCCTCGGTCGTGATGTCGCGGGAGCCGATGTCCTCCTCGAGCGCCTCGCGGACGATGCGGCGCACCCGCTCCGGGTCGAGGCTCACGGCCCCGCGCCTCGAAGGTCGTCGAGCGTGCCGTCCACCTTGAGCCGCCGCGCCTCCAGCTCCAGGACCCGCTCCCGGCTCTGGGCCACGACCTCGGGGTTGGCGCGCTCCACGAACTGCGGGTTCTCCAGCTTGCGGCGCAGGCCGTCGAGCTCGGCCTCGATCTTCAGGCGCTCCTTCGACAGGCGCGTCATCTCCGCGGCGATGTCGAAGAGGCCCGCCATCGGTATCCGCAGCTCGAGCGAGTCGATGGGCTGGCGGATCGTCCGTTCGCCGTC
>Ga0068859_100003432_pt1 | contig 16117 bp, 12 predicted proteins | sample KBSSwiS22_FD_66585 | JGI IMG/M metagenome (GOLD analysis project Ga0068859, IMG submission 66585) | Switchgrass rhizosphere microbial communities from Kellogg Biological Station, Michigan, USA - KBS Switchgrass S2-2 | ecosystem: Host-associated > Plants > Roots > Rhizosphere > Soil ...
TCGCGCCCGCGTAGACCAACTGGCCGCTCGCGCGCAGTTTCTCCGTGTACTCGAAGTGCTTGCGGATCAACTGCTCCACCGCTGGAGTCGGACGCGAGTCGTACTTGGGGCCGCGGCGGAGCATCACCCACCCGAACGTGACCATGGAGTCGCGCAAGCCCTGGGCCGCGCGCCGCCGGTAGTCGTCCCCGATCCCGGGGGGTGCGACCCAGATCGAGAGCCGGCACTCGAGCCGGCCGCTCACGATCGCCGGATCGCCGGCGAGCAAGCTGTCGAGCGCGGTGGCCTCCGGCGTCCACACGAACACGCCGCGCAGGTCGCCGCCGTTCTCGAACGGTCCCGCGGCCACCAGCGCACCCGCCTGCGCCATGCGCAGGATGTTCGCCATGTGGCCGGCCTGGATGCTATCGGTGTGCGCGTTCTTCTCGGGCGTCCACGCGGGGCCGCGGGTCAGGAGTCCGAGCTGGTAGCGGACCATGGCCGGCGGTGCGCTCGTGTCCGCGGCCGCCGCGCGCGAGGCCGCGAGCACGATGGCGATGAGCAGCGTGAACCTGAGCATGACCGGCGACTCTATGAACTCTCGCGGGAGCCGTCCAACCCCAGCTCGCGCCAGCGCCACGAGCTCGGGCCCGGGCGGCGAGTCGAGCTCGCGCCGGCAGCGCGGCGCTTGTCTGCCTCCGGGAGCGCGCCTATCCTGCGTCGCGCTTTTCCCCACGCTTCGCGTGGGTCCCTTGGTCTCTCCGGAGGCATCCTCTTCCATGGCGATCCAGAAAGTCGGCGTGCTCGGCTGCGGCTTGATGGGCAGCGGCATCGCACAGGTCAGCGCCCAGGCGGGCTTCCCCACCATCGTACGCGAGGTGTCGCCGAACGCGCTCGAGAAGGGCTTGGGCGCGATCCACAAGTTCCTGCAGGCGGGCGTGGACAAGGGCAAGGTGGCGCCCTACGAGCTGGACAAGGTGAAGAAGAACCTCACCGGCACCGTGAAGCTCGAGGACCTCGCCGACTGCGACCTGATCGTGGAGGCCGCGCCCGAGAACCTTCCGCTCAAGAAGGAGCTGTTCGGGGCGATGGAGGGGATCGCCCAGCCGGGCGCGATCTTCGCCTCGAACACCTCGAGCCTCTCGATCACCGAGATGAGCAACTTCTGCAAGCGCCCGGAGCGCTTCCTCGGGCTCCACTTCTTCAACCCGGTGCCGCTCATGAAGCTGGTCGAGGTGGTGCGCACGGTGCGCACCGATCCGGCGGCGGTCGCCGAGGCGAACGCGTGGTGCATGGCGATCGGCAAGACCGTCGTCAACTGCGGCGACTCGACCGGCTTCGTCGTCAACCGCCTGCTCGTGCCCTACATGCTGGACGCGATGCGCGTGTTCGAGCAGGGCCTCGCGAGCCGCGACGACATCGACAACGCCATGAAGCTGGGCTGCGGCTACCCGATGGGGCCGCTGTTCCTCACCGACTACGTCGGGCTCGACACCACGTACTACATCAGCGAGATCATGTTCGACGAGTTCAAGGAGCCCCGCTTCGCGGCGCCGCCGCTCTTGAAGCGCATGGTGCTCGCCGGCATGCACGGCCGGAAGACGGGCAAGGGCTTCTACGACTGGAGCTCGAACCCGCCGAAGTGATCGCGCGATCGATCACCCGATGAGCGCGCACGCGCTGGCGGCGTTCTTCACCGGCGTCTCGCCGAGGCTGCTGCACGAGCTGGCGGAGGCGGGCGTGCTCGGGAGCGTCTCCGAGGCGGCCGCGGAGCTCGAATGGCAGGCGGTGGCGCTGCACGCGGTGATCCGCGGCGTCGTCGCCGAGGACGACCGCAGCGACGCCCAGGCCGAGCTGATCGACGCGCTGCACGAGATCGTGGTGCCCGCGCTCGCGGCGCCCGGTCGGGAAGCGGCACTGCGCGCCCACCTCGCCCGCCGCTACGGCGAATACGATGGCCTCGCGCGCACGCACGGGCGGAAGGACGCGGCGGGCGTGCCGGCGGCGATCGTGACGCGCTGCGCACGGCACCTGCACATCGAGCCCGCGACCGCCTTCGTCGAGGCCGCGACCCCGCTGCTCGAGGCGCTGGCCGAGGGCGCCGCGGCCACGCTCGCCGAGGCCGGCGCGCCCGGCCTGGAGCTCCCGCCCATCGAGCCGCTGCGCCGCCTCACCGACCGGCTCGATGCCGCCGGCATCGAGTGGGGCGTGGGCGCGAGCGGGCTCCTCGCCTCGTTGGGCCTCGTCGATCAGGTGAACGACTGGGACATCCAGGTGGAGGCCGGGCCCGACCAGGTGCGCGCGGTGTTCGCCGGCGAGCCGTACGAGTTCCACGGCCACGGCGGCTGCCACGCCGACTGGAAGCTCGCCTTCGCGGAGGCGCGCACCGAGGTCATCCCGCGCTTCGCGTTCTTCGCGCCCGCGGGGATCGTGCACGTGCGGCTGTCCGTGAGCCGTCACTGGCGCGGCCTGCCGATCGCGAGCCCCGAGGGCTGGGCGTGCGCCTATTGGTTGATGGGCGAGTACGACGAGCCCTCCTTGCGTGAAAGGCGTGCGGCACGGGCGGAGTCGCTGCTCGCCCACCTCGAGCGCACGGGCGCGGACCGCGCGCGGGCCGAGGCGATGCTCGCCGAGCCGCTGCCGGAGCCGCTCGCGGCCCGGGTCCGCGCCCTGCTGCCGCGTGGCTGAGTCGCGCCCCGCGCGGCGGCGCCGCTAGACTGCGCCGCCATGCGCGTCACTCGCGATGCGGCCGTCACCGCGGTGCTGGTCGTGGCACTCGTCACCTGGGCGGCGATCGTGGTCCGGGCCTGGGACACGTGGGTGGAGATGAACCACGCCACCGGCACCGTCGCCGCCCTCGCCGACGCGGCGCTCCACGGCGAGGCCGCGGGGCACGAGGGCGCGAGCGAGTACCTGGGCGCGCTCTACGCGCCCCCCTACCCGTTGCTCGTGGCGGCGTTGAAGCTCGTCGGGCTGTCGTGGCTCCACGCGCTGCGGGCGGGCTCGCTCCTCTCCGCGCTGCTGCTGCTCGGGGCCGTGGCGTGGGCGGCGCGCGCGGCCGGCGCCAGCAGCACCGGCGCGCGCCTGGCGCTGGCGCTGCTCGCGGCGTGCAACCTGTTCAAGGTCGCCACGCTCGGCGGCCGCGCGGACCTGCTCGCCGCGGCGTTCTCGGTGCTCGCGGTGGGCGCGTGGCTGCGCGATCGCGAGTTGAAAGGCTGGGCATGCGCGGCGTTCGCCGCCGCGGCCTGGGCGTGCAAGGTGTCGGAGGTGACGGCACCGCTCGCGATCGTCGCCATGAGCGTGTTCGCGCGAGACGGCGCCGCGGTCGCGCGTTTCGTGCTCCGCTTCGCGCTCGCCTGCGTCGTGGTCGTGGCGCTCCTCGTCCCGTTCCATTCGCTGTCGTGGTACGCGCAGGCGCTCTCCACCACGGTGTTCGCGCCGCCCAACCTCTCGAACCCGGTGCGCGGACCCGCGGAGCTGCTGCGCTACCTCGCCTCGTTCGCCGAGCTGGGCCTGGTCGCGGTGATGGGGGTTTCGGCGCTGCTCGATCCCGCGATGCGCCGCTCGCCGCTGCGCTGGAGCACCGGGGCCGCGCTGCTGGTGGCGATGGGCGTGCTCGCCAATCGCGGCGCCGACCACAACCATCTGCTCACCGCGGTCGCGCTCGCCGGCGTCTGCGCGGGCGCGGCGTGGGAGTCCTCGCCCGCGCGCACGCTCGCCCTGGTCGCGGTCACGGTGCTGCTCCCCGCCGCCGCGTGGCGTGACCTCTGGGCACAGTCTCGCTACGCCGCGGACCCCTCGGCGAAGCGCGCGCAGGTGCTCGCGGTGGTGCGTGCGGAGCCGGGGCCCGTGCTCGCCGAGGACCCGCTGCTGCTGCTCGCGGCAGGCCGTCGCTCGCCGATCACCGATCCCTCCACGCTCCGCTCGCGCGCGCTCGCCGGCGACCCGCACGCGCAGCGCATCGCCACCGAGACCGCCGAGCGCCGCTGGGCGCTGATCGTGCTCGAGGCCGATGCGACCAGCGAGGCGTGGTATCGCGACTTCCACTTCGGAGACGCGGTGATGCGCCCGCTGCGCGCGGGCTACGAGCGCACCGGGGACGCGGACGGGTTCGCGTTCTACCGGCCGCGCGCCACACCCACACCGTCGCCGTGAGCGGGGCTCAGTCGCGCCCGAGCAGCCGCTTCATCGCCGCCGCGTCGAGGCCGTACTGGAGCATGCCGTCGTCCGAGCGCCGCGCACCCAGCCGCTCGTAGAAGCCGCGCGCCGGGTTCCACTCCAGCACGTGCCAGTCGACGCGATGGCAGCCGCGCGCGAGCGCGTCCGCTGCGAACGCGCGCATCAACGCCTCGCCTGCCCCCGAGCCGCGCGCGGACTCCTCCACGAACAGGTCCTCGAGCCACATGCGCGGGTTGGTGCGGAACGAGGACCACGTGAAGTGGTAGAGCGCATAGCCGACGAGGCGACCGTCCGGCAGCTCCGCCACCTGGCCGAAGAACGCGCGCGGCTCGCCGAACAGCAGCGCCTCGAGCCGGTCGCGCGAGCCGGTGAGGATGTCGGTCATGCGTTCGTACTCCGCGAGCCCGCGAATCATCTCCCACACGCGCGGCAAGTCAGCCGGCTGGAGCGCGCGGGCCGTGGCGACCGCTGCGCCGCTCACTCGCCGATCACCTTGATGAGCACCCGCTTCTTGCGGCGGCCGTCGAACTCGCCGTAGAACACCTGCTCCCATGGCCCGAAATCGAGCTCGCCGGCGGTGATCGCCACCACCACCTCGCGCCCCATCACCTGCCGCTTGAGGTGCGCGTCCGCGTTGTCCTCGCCGGTGTCGTTGTGGCGGTACTGGCCCGTGGGCGCATGCGGCGCGAGCTTCTCCAACCACACGTCGTAGTCGTGGTGCAGGCCCGACTCGTCGTCGTTGATGAACACGCTGGCGGAGATGTGCATGGCGTTGACGAGCACCATCCCCTCGCGCACCCCGGACTTTTGAACGGCGTCGCGCACCTCGCCGGTGATGTTCACGAACCCGCGGCGCGTGGGCAGGTTCATGGTGAGGTAGGCGGTATGGCTCTTCATCAGGCGACCGTAGCACAGCGACGGGCACGGCCCGGACGTCAGCGCTGGTCGCCGTTCGCCGACCACCACGCAGCGGCGTCGGCCGACGTCCACGGCTCGCCGGGCACGCTCGCGGCGAGCCGCGCGCTCACCTCGTCCGCGTCGCGGGGCCGCGCGCCGGGATCCTTCGCCACGCACGCCATCACCACGTCCTCGAGCGCGGCCGGGATCGGCTGCTTCGCGCGCTCGCTCAAGCGCACGCGATCGGACTGCGCGTGCTGCCGGAGCAGCTCGCCCTGCTCCTCCCCGTCGAACAACCGCTCGCCCGCGAGCAGCCAGTACGCCACGCAGCCGAGCGCGTAGAGATCGGTGCGCGCGTCCACGGCGCCGTCGAAGATCTGCTCGGGCGCCATCCAGCCCGGCGTGCCGAGCCAGGCACCCGCTCGCGTGAGGCGCGGTGCTTCTGCGGCCGTCGCCCGGCGCGCGAGGCCGAAGTCCAGCACCTTCACCACGTCGCGCTCGCGGCCGTACCTGCACACGAGCAGGTTCGCGGGCTTCAAGTCGCGATGCGTGAGCCCGCTCGCATGCGCCTCGCCGAGCGAGTGGCAGATCTGTCGGAGCCAGTGGACGGCGCGCGGGGGCGCGAGTGGGCCATGGCGATAGACGAAATGCTCCAGGTTCACCCCTTCCAGGAGCTCCATGGCGTAATAGAGCACGCCTTCGGAGGTTACGCCGAAGTCGAACAACTGCACGGTGTGCGGTGACCGCAGCGACGCGGTGATCTGCGCTTCGCGAGTGAAGCGCTCGAGCGCGGCCGCGCGCGCCGGCCCCTCGGCCTGCAGCCGCTCCGGGAGGATGAGCTTCACCGCGGACGGCCGCGCGAGCATCAGGTGTCGCGCCTCCCAGACCTCGCCCATCCCGCCCTGGTCGATGAGCCGCACCAGCTCGTAGCCGCCCATGCGCTGTGCGCTGGCCACCTCCGCCCGCACGCCGTGCAGCGTGCGCGCGGCCACGACCGCGAGCGCGAGACCGATGGTCGCAGCGAGCGACGATGCCCAGTAGTCGGACGCGGTCGCGGTGACCTGGCCCCATGCGGCGAGCGCCGCGATGCCGAGCGGCATGGTCGCGGCACACGCCGCCGAGACCAGGAGCAGCTCGCGTGGCGGCGCGGGGATCATGAGCGCGAACAGGATCATGATCGGCACCACCCACGTCAGCCCCGGAAGGTGGCCGGTGTGGAGGAAGCCCGCCCACACGGCCATCGTCGAGATGAGCGCGGCAAGGAGGATCTCGAGCACGAGCGCGAGCGTCAGCACCTGCCGGTCGGGGATGCGCCGCCACAGCGTGGCGAGCAGCGCGGCGCCGCAGAGCGCGAAGCCCGCGATGTCGTGCGCGATGTCGATCGCGCGATCGAGCGGGGCGTCGTGGACGACACCGCTCCACTTCATGACGAGAAGGAACGCGTAGCCGGCCGTTCCCAGCGCGGCGGCCGTGCGTATTCGCGGGCGGGTCTCGCGCGCGAGTTCGCTCGCGGGCTCGGCGCGCGAGTCCGGCAGGGTGCGCATCGCGGCGAGCCAGCGAGCCGGCATCAACCGCCGCATCTTGAGGCCCCTCCCCTCCATGCCCTTCCCTGTGGTGGCGGGCGCAGAGCGGACACGCTCGATCGGCGCGCCGTCGCGGCCCCGGCGTTTCTGACCCCGGGGGGGAGTATACTTGGCGGCTGCACATCCCCCGGCGACACCCGCTCGCTCCCCGACCCGCCGATGGAGGCCGCGTGCACGATCCCAATCCGCCACCCGAGCCCGGGCTCGACCCCGGCGGCGAGCCCCAGATGCTGGCGGGCCGGTTCCGCGTCGAGCGGGTCCTGGGCCGCGGCGGCATGGGCGAGGTGCTGCTCGCAGAGGACACGCTGCTGCGCCGGCGTGTGGCGCTCAAGCGCGTGCGCGGCGACGGCGAACAGGGGGCGGTTGGCCGCAGGGCGGCCGTGCTCCAGGAAGCCCGGCGCGCGAGCCAGGTGAACGATCGCCGCATCGCCGCCATCCACGACGTGCTCGACCTCGGCGACGAGGTCCTGATCGTCATGGAGTACGTGGACGGCGAGACGCTCCGCCAGCGGCTGCGGACCGCGATGCCGATCGACGAGTTCTGGGACCTCTCGCAACAGTGCCTCGAGGCGCTCGCGGCTGCGCACGCGCACGGCATCGTCCACCGCGACATCAAGCCCGAGAACCTGATGCTGACGCGCGACCACGACATCAAGATCCTGGACTTCGGGGTCGCGCGCCGCACACCCCAGGGCGGCGCGGCGAGCGAGACCGCGGCGACCGAGACCACCGAGCTCCGGCGCGGGCCCGCGGGCACGCCGCTCTACATGGCGCCGGAGGCGCATTACGGCGGGCGCGTCGACGAGCGCACCGACATCTTCGCGCTCGGCGCGGTGTTCTTCGAGATGCTCACGGCGACCCACCCGTTCGCGGCGGACACGCCGGAACATGTGCTCTACCGCATCATGAACGCCGCCCCGGAGCGGGCGACGGAGCTCAACCCGGCGGTGACGCCGGAGCTCTCGGGCGTGCTCGAGCGCATGCTCGCGCGCGATCCCGAGAACCGGTTCGGCTCGTGCGCGGAGGTGAGGGCGGCGCTGATCACGGCGAAGCGCGCGAGCGGCGCGGCGCTTTCGGAGGAGGAGACGCGCGGACTCGAGCCGGCGGCACGGCCGCAGGCGGCGAGGAGCGCAAGGCCCGGTTGGGCCTGGGCGGTCGCGTTGATCATCGTCGCCGCCGCGGTCGTCACCTGGCGGATGCTCCCACCCGGCCTGCCCAGGGATCGCCTGCTCGCGGTGCTGCCGCCGGCGACGCCGGGAGCCTCGGCGGACGCGCAGGCCTACGCGCTCGGCGCCACCGAGGTGCTCGCGGCGCGCCTCATGCACAGCCAGCTCGAGCCCGGGTTCCAGATGTGGTCGTTCAGCGAGAGCTACGACGAAAAGCTCGCATCCCCGATGGATGCGCGGCGCGCGCTCGGGGCCGGCCTCGTGCTCTCGCCGTCGTTCGAGCAGGGTGAGAACCGGCTCCGTGCCCGCCTCGAGCTGCGCGAAACCCGTCGTGGCCGCGTGCTCGGGGCCCGCAACGTGGACGTCCCGGTGGCCGAGCCGTACGCGTTCGCCGACAGCCTCTACCATGCGGCGCTCGCCCTGCTGCGACTGCCCATGCGTACGCGCACCGCGCAGGAGGACCTCGGCATCCGTGGGGCCGGGACGCTGCGCTTCACGCTCCAGGGGATCGGACGCCGGCGCGCGGCCGAGACCACCGAAGCGCGCCAGACGGTGCTCGAGGAGTTCGAGACGGCTTGCCGTACCGAGCCGGACCCGGCGGCGCCGCGGGCGTGGCTCGCCGCGGCGCAGGCGAGCCTGTACACGACCACCCGGGACACGTCGTGGCTGGTGCGGGCCGAGGCCTCGGCTCGCGAGGCGGTGGCGCTCGACAGCTCGCGCGCCGAATCACACGCCACGCTCGGCTACGTCCTCGGCGTACGCAAGCGTTACGCGGAAGCCGAGCCGCAGTACCGGCTGGCGTGCGTGCTCGATCCGGCAAACGACGATGCCTGGTACAAGTGGGGCAGGATGTGGACGCGGCTCGGCAAGACCGACGAGGAACGAAGCGTCTACGAGCAGGCGGCAGCGCGCCGGCCGCGCGCATTCAAGCCTCGCTGGTGGCTCGCCTCGTGGGAGTTCCGGAACGGCCACGTGCCGCAGGCGATCGCCCGCTTCCGCGAGATGGTGCAGCGCTCGCCTGGCTACTGGAACGGCTACGCGAACCTCGGGGGACTGCTCCTGTTCCTCGGCGACTATGCCGCCGCGATCGATACGCTGCGGCTCGGGGTGGAGCTGCACCCGGACGCGACCGCGTACAGCAATCTCGGGACCGCGTACTTCAGCTCCGGGCGGCTCAGCGAAGCGGTGGACGCCTACAACCAGGCGTTCCAGTTCGACGATGCCGACTACGAGCTGTGGTTGAACCTCGGTGACGCGTACTTCTGGCTGCGAAACCGCCCCGACCAGGCTCGTGACGCCTTCCGCCAGGGTGTTCGTCTCGGCCGCGAGCAGATGGCGGCGCGCGCGCAGCGCGGCAGGTCGCCGGATCCGTTGATCCCGGCCCACCTCGCAGCGGCGCTGCCCAAGCTCGGCGAGCGCGACAGCGCGCGGGCGATGCTGCGTCAGTCCCTGGCGCTCGACAGTCTCAACTCGCGCGTCCAGTACCAGGCCGCGCTCACGCTCTGGCAGCTCGGTGAGCGGGAGGCAGCGCTCGACTGGCTGCGGCGCGCGGTCGCCGGGGGTTTCCCGGTCGTATGGCTCCGCGACTCGCCTGTCCATCGGGACTGGCGCGATGACCCGGGTTTCCAGGCGCTCGTCGCCAGTGCGACCTCGGCGGGTGCTCCACCAACCCCAGGAAGAGGAGGTTCGAGATGAAACGGCACATGGTGTCGGTGACCGTCGAAGGACGCGGGCTCAAGGTGTCGCCGGATCCGCTGGTGATGACGTCCACGGACGAACTCCATTGGGGCTGCTCGACCCCGCACCGGTTCACGATCGAGTTCGACGGGCCCGGACCGTTCCCCGACCGCAGGCTCGGCCACGACGCGGCCACCGCGCCGCAGCGACCGAGCAAGCGCGGGCGCTTCAAGTACACGGTGGCGCTCGAGTCCGACCCGACGGTGCGCCTCGACCCGGACGTCATCGTGAATGACCCACCGAGCGACCCGCATCCCTAGTCGACCGGGACCCGGGACCACTCGCGGGCGCCGTCTCGCACGGCGCCCGCGAGGCCTTGTGGCCTCCTTGCGACGGGTGCTAGCGTCGCGCATCTCAACATCTCCCATCCCGCCTCGTGGCCGCGCCGCCGCACGTACTTCCCATGCGGTCGCCGCAACGTTCAACCGCAGCCTCCGACGCAAGGAGCAAAGTCTTGCCCAGCAACGCACTTCCAGATGTCGTGATCCTCTCCGGCGCGCGCACGCCGATGGCCGAGTGGGTGGGTGGCAAGCGGGGCGACGGGCAGAACGGCGGCGCGCTCGCGGGCGTGTCCGCGATCGAGCTGGGCGCGGCCGCGGCGCGTGCTGCACTGGACCGTGCGGACCTCTCGCCGGGCCTGATCGACCACGTCATCTTCGGTAACGCATTGCAGACGTCCGCGGACGCCATTTACGGCGCCCGGCACGTGGGCCTCAAGGCTGGGGTCTCCGACGAGTGCCCGGCGCTCACCGTGAACCGGCTCTGCGGCTCGGGGCTGCAGTCGGTGTCGAGCGCGGGCCAGATGCTCCAGCTCGGCGAGGCGCACTGGATCGTGGCCGGCGGCATGGAGAACATGAGCCAGGCGCCGCACGTGCTGCGCGGCGCGCGCGGCGGCATCCGGCTCGGGCCGGGGCCGGCGCTCGAGGACTCGCTGTTCGCGGCGCTCAAGGACAGCTACTGCGGCTTCTTCATGGCGCAGACGAGCGACAACCTCGCGCGCAAGTACGGCATCTCCCGCCAGCAGCAGGACGAGTATGCGCTGCGATCGCACGAGCGCGCGAACGTGGCGAACAACAACGGCCGTTTCGCGCAGGAGGTCGTTCCCGTCGAGGTGAAGATGGGCAAGAAGACGGCGCTGGTGGAAAAGGACGACCACCTCTTCCCCGGCACCTCGCTCGACCGGCTCGCGGCACTGCCGCCCGCGTTCGGCCCCGAGTCCATGGTCACCGCCGGCAACGCCTCCGGCATCGTGGACGGTGCCGCCGCCGTGGTGATGACGACCGGCGCGCTGGCGCAGAAGGAAGGCAAGAAGCCGATCGCGTACGTGCGTGGCTGGTCGTACGTGGGCGTCGATCCGAGCGTCATGGGTTTCGGCCCCGCGCCCGCGATCCGCAAGGTGCTCGCGTGCGCGGGCATGAAGCTGGAGCAGGTCGACCTGTTCGAGATCAACGAGGCGTTCGCCGGCCAGTACCTGGCGGTGGAGAAGGACCTGGACCTGGACCGCGACAAGGTGAACGTGAACGGCGGCGCGATCGGCCTCGGCCACCCGCTCGGCGCGACGGGCACGCGGCTCATCTACACGCTGATCGTGGAGCTGGGCCTGCGCGGCAAGAAGTTCGGCGTCGCCTCCGCCTGCATCGGCGGCGGCCAGGGCATGGCGGTGCTGATCGAGAAAGCGTAGCTACCAGCTCGCCTGCGCGAACGCCTCCAGGTCGGCGTTCCCCTGGTGCGCGAGCCGGTCGTCGTTGCGGGCGCACTCGAGCCCGAGGCGCGCGTTCGCGACCGCCTGCCAGGCGAGCTGCAGCACCTCCTGCTGGCGATGGTCCTCGGGGTCGTAGGTGTTGCGGGTGCGGTAGTCGTGCTCGTAGCGCGCGGTCACGACCCAGCGGCGCGCGAGCCCCAGCGGCACGATGCCCTCGAGCAGGTAGTACTGGTGGCGCTCGTGCACGCCGGGCATGGGCCGGTCGTCGAAGCGGTCGAACACGTACGCGGGCACGAGCGTCACCCGAGACATCGCGACCTGCGCGGCGACCTGGCAACGCATGTGCTGGAGCCAGCTGAGCGTCGCGAGGTGCGAGTCCTGGCGATCGAACAGCATCTGCGCGCCGACCGTCTGGGCACCGAATCGCCGCCCGAGCTGGAAGTAGGTGTCCTCGAGCGGGGGATGGATCGGGCGCGGTGAGGCGCCGCCCGCGAGCGTGCGATCGCTCAGCGACAGGCCAGCTCCGGCGCTCCAGTCCGCGCGCGCGCCGTCGAGCTCGACTCCGCGCGCGGCGAACGCGAGCGGGGCGAGATCGCCCGCCACGGTGAGGCGCGAATCGTTCGAGAGGAACGGCAGCACCGCATCGAACCGCCCGGCCTTCACCGCGAGTGCTCCGGCCTTGCCCGCGTCTCCGTACTGCACGAACTCGTCGCCGCGACGGATGTCCGGGCCCTCGCGATCGACGCCGGCCTCGAGGTGGGCGTAGAGCCGCCGCGCGGGCGAGCCCGCCGCGATCAGCTCGAACGACGAGAACGAGCCTCGCGTCGCGCCGCGCTGCGACAGCGTCCACTCCGAGCCGTGCTCGGGCTCGGCGCGGACGTCGGTGAGTCCCGCGCTCCCCACCACCGAGAGCGGCAGCCCGCCCGGGCCCGCCGTCCGGGCGCCGTGCGCGGAGAGCATGTGGCCCTGCTGCGCGAACGCGATGCCGGCGGCGTTGAGGTGCGGCACCACGTCGTGGCAGCTCGCGCACGGGACGCCGAGCGAGCGGCTGTAGAGCGGCAGCGATCTCGCGACATTCGGGGTCAGGGACAGCGCGAGCGCGACCAGGGCCACACGACGCGACGGGAGCGTTCGGGTGCGCACGAGGGCATGACTCCGGGGAGTGGGGGGACCCGTGGTCGACGCGCGGCGTGCGGTCCACCACGACCGGGATTCTACGAGCGTGCGTTCCCGGGAATCGTCCGGGGTTCGTCACGCGCGCAGCGCACGGGCGGCGCCGGGGTTGCGTCCGCGCAGGCGGTGGGGTTCACTTTGGCTCCACTTCCTCATGCCTTGGGAGCCGCCGGAGCCGCCGTGAACGACCGCGACTTGATCCACGACTGGAACGAAGCCGGCGAGCGCTGGGAGAAGCCGGCGTTCAAGGTCCAGTTCGACGACGAGACGCTCCGCGACGGGCTCCAGTCGCCCTCGGTCCGCACCCCCACGATCGAGCAGAAGCTCGAGATCCTGCATCTCATGGACCGGCTGGGGATCGACACCGCCGACATCGGCCTCCCTGGCGCCGGCCCGCACGTGGTGAAGGACGTGACGCGCCTGGCGCAGGAGATCGTGTCCGCGAAGCTCGCGATCGCCGCGAACTGCGCCGCGCGCACGATGCAGCGCGACATCGAGCCGATCGTGGCCGTCGCCCAGAAGACCGGGCTCGCGATCGAGTGCTGCACGTTCATCGGCTCCTCGCCCATCCGCCAGTACGCCGAGAACTGGACCGAGGAGATGATGCTCACGAACACGCGCGACGCGGTGACGTTCGCGGTCGCGCAGGGCTTGAAGGTCATGTACGTCACCGAGGACACCGTGCGCGCGCGACCGGAGACGCTGCGCCGGCTGTTCCTCACCGCGATCGAGTGCGGCGCGAGCCGCCTGTGCCTGTGCGACACGGTCGGGCACGCGACGCCGACCGGTGCGGCGAACCTGGTGCGGTTCGCGAAGCAGGTGGTGCTGGAGAGCGGCGCCGCCGTGGGCCTCGACTGGCACGGCCACAGCGACCGCGGCCTCGCGGTGGCGAACACGATCGCCGCCATCCGCGCCGGCGCCTCGCGCGTGCACGGCTGCGCCATCGGCATCGGCGAGCGCGTGGGCAACACGCCCATGGACCAGCTGCTCGTGAACCTCAGGCTCCTGGGGTGGATCGACAACGACCTCTCGGTGCTCACCGAGTACTGCGAGAAGACCAGCGAGGGCACCGGCGTCCCCATTCCCGTGAACTACCCGGTCGTGGGCGCGGATGCGTTCCGCACCGGCACCGGCGTGCACGCGGCGGCCGTGATCAAGGCGTTCCGGAAGGGTGATCGCTGGCTCGCGGACCGCGTCTACTCGGGCGTGCCCGCCGACATGGTGGGACGCCACCAGGAGATCGAGGTGGGGCCGATGAGCGGCGAGAGCAACGTGGTGTTCTGGCTCGAGAGCCGGAACATCCCGGCGACGCCGGAGCGCGTGCTGGCCGTGTTCCAGCGCGCGAAGTCGGTGGACCGCGTGCTGGAAGAGGACGAGATCCGCGCCGTGCTCGCGGCGCTGGACGAGACCCAGGTGTCGTGAGGCGCAAGGTTCCAAGCCATCGCCGCGTCGGGCTTGCAGGGGCGGCGGGCGTCGCGCTCTCCTGCTGCCTCGCCTGGGCGGCCACGGCGCCTCCAGGGAAGCCCGCCACCGCCTCCAAGCCATCCACCGCGAAGGCAGAGGCAACGAAGCCCGCGAGCCCCGGCGCCGGCGAGAGCATGAAGCCGATCGACATCGCCACGCGCGCGCGCGTGTTCGAGGAGCAGGGCGCCTACGCGAGCGCGCTCGAGGAGTTGAAGCGGCTGCGCTCGGTCGAGGGCCCCGACGCCGACGTGGAGCTGGCCGTGGCGCTCGACGAGGCCCGCGTCGGGCTCGTCGACTCGGCATGGGCGCGGCTCCACTCCCCCCTCCTCGACAAAGCGCTCGCGGACACGACCGGCAACGTGCGGCGCGCCGAGTACCCGTTCCAGCGCGAGAGCATGTGGGTGAACGGCACGTTCGACGGCTGGTACTGGTACATCGCGCGCGCGCGCGCGGAGCTGGCGCTCCAGCGCCGCGACTGGCCGAAGATGCTGCGCATGGCGACCGTCGCCGCCACGGCGCGGCCGCTCTCGGGCAAGGAAGCACTGCTCGTGGCGCTGGCCGCGAGTCACTCGGGCGACGACGAATACGGCGAGGCGGCGGCGGCGTGGGCGTCGTACCTGGAGCCGTGGCTGCCCGAGGCGCATTACCTGAGCGGGATCTGGGCGTGGCGCCACGGCCGGCGCGCGGTGGCGCGCGCGGACCTCGAGACCGCGGCGGCGCTCGACTCGAGCTGGCGCGACCCGGTGCTCGCGTTGGCGCGGCTCGCGCTCCCCGGCTCGCGGGCGGACTCGCTGCCGGCGCGCTTCCTCACCGGCGCGCGCGCGTGCGCCATGCTCACCTCGCCGAGGCGGCCGAAGCAGGAGGAGTTCGTCCAGTTCGACCGCACGCCCATGCTCGTGTTCAATCCACAGACGCAGCCGCCGGACTCGTTACTGACGCTGATGAATCTCAAGAAACCGACCCAGCTCTACCTGCAGGTGCTGGTGAGCGAGAAAGGTGAACCGTTGATGGCGGAGCTGCCCTACGTGACCGAGGCGAGGGTGCCGGCAGGCGTCGTGAACCACGTGCTCACGCAGATCGGGACGTGGCGTTTCCTGGCGGCGCGCAAGTTCGACAAGCCGCAGCGCTCGTGGGCGTCGGTCGAGTACGTGGTCAAGCCGAGCGGGAGCGGGCTGTGAGCCGCACCTACCCGATCGCGGTCATCCCCGGCGACGGCATAGGTCCCGAGGTGGTGCGCGAGGGATTGCGCGTGCTCGAGCGCGTCGCCTCGATCGAGGGCTTCCGCACCCAGCTCACGCCGTACCCGTTTGGCGCCGAGCACTACCTGAAGACCAAGGACGTGTTCCCCGACAGCGCGTTCGACGAGATCCGCGGGCAGCGCGCGGTGCTGCTGGGCGCGATCGGCGACCCACGCATGGCGCCCGGCTTCCTCGAGTTCGGCATCGTCGCGCGGCTGCGCTTCGGGCTCGACCTGTTCGCGAACATGCGCCCGGTGAAGCTCTACGACGAGGCGCTCACGCCATTGAAGGGGAAACAGCCGGAGCACATCGACTTCCTGGTGGTGCGCGAGAACACGGAGGATGCCTACGCCGGCATGTGGGGCCAGTTCAAGAAGGGCACCGCCGACGAGGTGGCGACGCAGGAGATCCTGTTCACGCGGAAGGGCACGGAGCGTGTCATCCGCCACGCGTTCGAGACCTGCCGCGCGCGGGCGCGGAAGAAGAAGCTGACGCTGCTCACCAAGGCCAACGCCATCCGCGCCATGGAGCTGTGGACGCGCACGTTCGCCGAGGTGGGCGCCGACTACCCCGACGTGACGCGCGAGCACCAGTACATCGACGCCGCGTGCATGTTCGTGGTGACGCAGCCGGAGCAGTACGACACCGTGGTCACGAGCAACATGTTCGGCGACATCTTCACCGACCTGGGCGCGGCGCTGGTGGGCGGGCTCGGCCTCGCCGCGAGCGCGAACCTGCATCCCGGGAAGGTGAGCCTGTTCGAGAGCATCCACGGCTCGGCGCCGCAGTTCGCGGGCCAGAATCGCGCGAACCCGCTGGCGACGATCATGGCGGTGTCGATGATGCTGGATTACCTCGGCGAGAAGGCGGCGGCGCAGCGCGTGGAGGACGCCGTCGTCCGGCTCCTGCGCTCGCGGAAGCTCCCGAACCTCGGCATGGATTCGGGCTTCGGCACGGATCGCGTCGGCGACCTGGTGCTGGCGGAACTCGCGGGTGCCG
>Ga0068859_100003434_pt1 | contig 16114 bp, 16 predicted proteins | sample KBSSwiS22_FD_66585 | JGI IMG/M metagenome (GOLD analysis project Ga0068859, IMG submission 66585) | Switchgrass rhizosphere microbial communities from Kellogg Biological Station, Michigan, USA - KBS Switchgrass S2-2 | ecosystem: Host-associated > Plants > Roots > Rhizosphere > Soil ...
ACTTCGACCAGACGAGCTGGCTGCCCGACAACCTGCTCGAGCGCGGCGACCGCATGACGATGGCCGCGTCGATCGAGGCGCGCGTGCCGTTCCTCGACCACAAGCTCGCCGAGTACGTATCGTCGCTCCCCGACCGCTGCCGTGTGCGCGGCCTGCGCAGCAAGTGGGTCCTGCGCGAGGTGGGCCGCAAGCTGATACCGGAACGCATCCTGTGGCGCCCCAAGGTGGGCTTTCGCGTGCCGGTCAACCAGTGGTTCCGCCGCGAGATGCGCGACTTCCTGACCGATCACCTGCAGGGCAGCTCGTCGCTCACGCGCTGCTACTACGATGGCGCGGCGCTCGATCGCGTGCTCGCCGAGCACGTCGGCGGCCGGCAGAACCGCGAGAAGCTGCTGTGGGCGCTGCTCAACCTCGAGATCTGGCACCGGACCTATGCCCGCCACTGAAATCGCCGGCTCGTTCGAGCTGCGCGCGGACGCGAGCACCGCGGCTTCGCGGCTGCGCTGGCGCCTCAACCGGCTGCGTTGCATGACGCCGGCCGAAATCCGCCATCGCGCGATGCGCATGCTGGCGATCCATGCCGAGCGCGCCGGCGTGCTCGGATCCGCGCGCGTGCCTGCACCGCGCATCGGCTCGCCCGCGGACGCCTGGATGGGATGCGCGCCCAACGTCGATCCCGAACCGTATCTCGCCGCGGCCGACCGCATCCGCGCCGGGAGGCTCGACATCTTTGCGCTGCGCGACTTCGACGCCGGCTCGCCGCCGCGCTGGAACCGCGATCCGAAGACGGGCATCGAGGCGCCGCTGCGGTTCGGCAAGCTGCTCGACTATCGCAATCCGGCAACGGTCGGCGACATCAAGTACCTGTGGGAGCCGAACCGGCACCTGCACTTCGTGACGCTCGCGCAGGCGTACGCACTGAGCCGCGATCCGAAGTATTTCGACACGCTCGGCGAGCACCTCGAGAGCTGGATCGCCGCGTGCCCGTATCTGAAGGGCGCGAACTGGTCGAGCGCGCTCGAAGCCGCGATCCGGCTGATCAACTGGTCGCTCGCCTGGCGGCTCCTCGGCGGCGCGGCATCGCCGCTATTCGCGAGCGCGCGCGGCGCGTGGGTGCGCGACCGCTGGCTGCATTCGGCGTTCCAGCACGCGCAGTACGTGCGCGGATTCTTTTCGCTCTACTCGTCGGCGAACAACCACCTCGTCGGCGAAGCCGCGGGCGTGTGGATCGCCGGCCTTACCTGGCCGTACTGGCCGCAGGCGCGCGCGTGGTGCCGCGAGGCCAAGGCGATCCTCGAGCGCGAGGCGCTGCTGCAGAACGCGGCCGACGGCGTCAATCGGGAGCAGTCGGTGTCCTACCAGCAGTTCGAGCTCGACCTGCTGCTGCTCGCGCTGCTCGCGGGCCGCGCCGGCGGCTGGGATTTCTCGGTCGCCTACGAGGCGCGGCTCGAGGCGATGCTCGAATATCTCGCGTCGATCATGGACGCGGGCGGCAACGTGCCGATGTTCGGCGACGCTGACGACGGCGCAGTGGTGCGCCTCGCGCAGGGCGCGCCGTTCTGCCCGTACCGCTCGCAGCTGGCAACCGGCGCGATCCTCTTCAGCCGCGGCGACTTCAAGGCCAAGGCCGGCGCGCTCGACGACCAGAGCCGATGGCTGCTCGGCGGCACTGCCGACGCGCGATTCGATGCGCGGCCGGTCGTGTCGCGCCCGGTGCGCCAGGTGTTCCGCGATGGCGGCTGCTATATCCTCGGTTGCGAATTCGATACGGCGCGCGAGATTCGGCTCGTCGCCGACGCCGGACCGCTCGGCTACCAGAGCATCGCCGCGCACGGGCATGCAGATGCGCTTTCGTTCACGCTGTCGGTCTCGGGGATGGAGTTCCTGATCGATCCCGGCACGTACGCGTATCACACGCAGGGCGCGTGGCGGCAGTATTTCCGCGGCACGTCCGCGCACAACACGCTGCGCGTCGACGGCACCGACCAGTCCGAGCCCGGCGGCAACTTCATGTGGTTGCGCAAGGCGCGCGCCGGATGCAACGCCTGGACGAGCTCGCCCGAGAGCGACGATTTCGCCGGCTGGCACGACGGCTACCTGCGCCTGGCGGATCCGGTGCTGCACCGGCGCCGCATTTCGCTCGACAAGCGGGCGCGCACGGTGACGATCGAGGATCGGCTGGAGATGTCGGGCGAGCACGAGATCGAGCTCTTTTTCCACTGCAGCGAGCGCTGCACCGTTTCGCAGAGCGACGAGGGCTTCGCGATCGAGCAGGGCGGGCGCGTGCTGTGGCTCAAGCTGCCGCGCGCGCCGGGTGCCACCTCGCGCGTTCACCGGGGCAGCCTGCAGCCGATCTCGGGCTGGGTGTCGCGCCACTTCGACGTCCGGGAGCCCGCTGCGACGATCGCGTGGCGGGCGCGAATCCGCGGCAACGCGGGCCTGCGCACCGAAATCGCCTGCTGAACTCGGCTGCGCCGGACGGACTACGAGGCGTCGGGCCGCGGCGCCACGCATCTTCAAGCGCGCGTTGCATCCTCGATCCACCATGAAAATCTGCGTGCTGGGGCTCGGCTATGTGGGAACCGTCGCGGCGGGATGCCTCGCAGCCGACGGCCACGAGGTGACCGGCGTCGACCCGAACCGGGTCAAGGTCGATCTGATCAATGCAGGCCAGTCGCCGATCATCGAGAAGGAGATCGGCGCGATCATCGCCCGCGAGGCCGGTGCGGGAAGGCTGCGCGCGACGAGCGACGTCGCCGCGGCGCTGCGCTACGCCGACCTCGCGTTCATCTGCGTCGGCACGCCGAGCCAGCCCAACGGCGCGCTCGACCTGCAGTACGTGCGGCGCGTGTGCGAGCAGGTGGGCGATGCCTTCCGCAACCATCCGGGCGCGCCCGTGGTCGTCGTGCGCAGCACGATGCTGCCGGGCTCGATGCGCGAGGTCGTGATTCCCGCGCTCGAATCGCATTCGGGCAAGCGCGCCGGGACCGACTTCGGCGTGTGCGTGAACCCCGAGTTCCTGCGCGAGGGCACCGCGGTGCACGATTACCGCCATCCGCCGATGACGGTGATCGGCGAGATCAATCGCGCGAGCGGCGACTTGCTCGCGAGCCTCTATGCCGGGTTGGACGCGCCGCTGGTGCGCACCGAGCTGGAGACGGCCGAAATGGTCAAGTACGCCGACAACGCGTGGCACGCGCTCAAGGTCGGCTTCGCCAACGAGGTCGGCAACCTGTGCAAGGCGCTCGACGTGGATGCGCACCGCGTCATGGACATCTTCTGCCAGGACCGCAAGCTCAACATCTCGACGACGTACCTCAAGCCCGGATTCGCGTTCGGCGGCTCGTGCCTGCCGAAGGACCTGCGTGCGCTGCTGCATGCCGCGCGCACGCACGACGTCCCGCTGCCGATCCTCGGCGCGGTGCTGCCAAGCAACCAGCTGCAGATCGAGCGCGCGGTGCAGACGGTGATCGACCAGGGCAATACGAAGGTCGGCATCCTCGGCATCAGCTTCAAGGCGGGGACCGACGACCTGCGCGAAAGCCCGATGGTCGAGCTCGCCGAGCGGCTGATCGGCAAGGGATTCGACCTGCGGGTCTACGACCGCAGCGTGAGCCTCGCGAGCATCCACGGCGCGAACCGCGAATACATCCTGAACCGGATCCCCCACCTGTCGCGCCTGATGATGCAAGAGCTCGACGACGTGCTCGCGCACGCCGGCACGATCGTCGTCGGCACGTCGGCGCCCGAATTCCGCGACGTGCCGAAGCGGCTGGGCGACGGCCAGACGCTGGTCGACCTCGTGCGCCTTTGCGAGGCGCGCTCGGTCCGCGGCGTCTACGAGGGCATCTGCTGGTAGCAGTTCCAATGCACGCGGCCCCCACGCGGCCTGCGCGCCGGCGCGGCACCCTGCGCCCGGAACGCGAGCAGCACGAGCGCCATCGCATCGAGCGCGAGCTCGCCGACCGGCTGCTGCAGTTCATCGCGCGGTTCGTCTCGCTGCGAACCCGCTTTCTCGAAGTGGGCGCGGGCGATTGCGCGCTCGCGCTGAAGGTGAGCGACATCGCCGAGCACGTGGTTGCGGTCGACGCCTGCAACCGGGTCGGCCCGGGGATCGAGCGGCCGTGCAATTTCGAGCTGGTGCTGGCCGACGGCTGCGGCATTGCGGTGCCTTCCGGATCGATCGACGTCGCGTTCAGCAACCAGGTGATCGAGCACCTGCGTCCCGAGGACGCGCGCGAGCACTTGCGCAATATCTTCCGGATCCTCGCCCCGGGCGGGACGTACGTCTGCATCACGCCGAACCGGCTGTACGGCCAGCACGATGCGTCGGGATGCTTCGACGAGGTCGCGACGGGCGTGCACCTGCGCGAGTATTCGGCGCGCGAGATCCGCGAGTTGCTCCTCGGCGCCGGGTTCGAGCACGTCGACTTCTATTTCGGCGCGCGCGGCTGGTTCGCGCGCTGTCCGGAGTGGATCATGGCGGGCCTCGAAGCGTTGCTCGATGCGCTTCCGGCGGCGGCCGGCAGGCGCATCGCGGATACGGCGCTCCTGCGCGCATTCCTCGGGTTGCGCGTCGCGGCGACGAAGCCTGGGGCATCGACGCGCAGGGAGACTCCTTGAGCCGCGGCAAGCGCGTGCTGATGCTGGTCGAGAATCTGCCGAGCCCGTTCGACCGGCGCGTCTGGCAGGAGGCGACGACGCTGCGCGCGGCCGGCTGCGGCGTGTCGATCATCTGCCCGACGGGACCCGGCTGCCGCCGCAAGTACGAGGTGATCGACGGGATCGAGATCCATCGCTACGACCTCGCGGTGGAAGCTTCGGGTGCGCTCGGCTACGCGATCGAATATTCGCTCGCGCTTGGCTGGACGTTGCTGCTCGCGTGGAAGGTCTGGTTCACGCGCGGCTTCGACGCGATCCACGCGTGCAATCCGCCGGACTTGTTCTTCCTGATCGCGGCGCTCTTCAAGCCGCTCGGAGTCAAGTTCCTGTTCGACCACCACGACCTGAACCCCGAGTTGTACGAGGCGAAATTCGGCCGCCGCGGCTTCTTCTGGCGCGTGCTGGTGGCACTCGAGCGCTGGACGTTTCGCCTCGCCGACGTCACGATCGCGACCAACGAGTCGTACCGCTCGATCGCGCTCGAGCGCGGACGGATGCCGCCGGACCGTGTGCATGTCGTTCGCAGCGGGCCGAGCCTGGAGCGCATGCGAATCCTGCCGCCCGACGAGCGGCTGAAGCTCGGCAAGCGGTATCTGGTGGGCTATGTCGGCGTAATGGGCGCGCAGGAGGGAATCGACCTGCTGCTGCAGGCGGTACGCCACATCGTCGTGGTCCTCGGCCGCACGGACATCCATTTCGGCCTGGTGGGCGGCGGTACCTCGCTCGACGCGATGCGCTCGCTCGCGGCGACGCTCGGCGTGTCGGACTACGTGACCTTCACCGGCCGCGTCCCGGACGCGCAGCTGCTCGCGATGCTCAACACCGCGGACGTCTGCGTGAACCCGGATGTGGCCAACGAGATGAACGACAAGTCGACGATGAACAAGATCATGGAATACATGGCGCTCGGCAAGCCGATCGTCCAGTTCGATCTCGTCGAAGGCCGCCGCTCCGCGCAGTCCGCGTCGCTCTATGCGCGGCGCAACGACGCGGCCGATTTCGGCGACCGGATCGTAGAGCTGATCGACAACCCGGTGCTGCGTGCCCAAATGGGCGCGTTCGGCCGCGCCCGCGTCGAGAACGATCTGGAATGGCGTCACGAGGCCCCGAGGCTGCTGGCGGCCTATGCAGCGCTGTGGGATGCCCCCGAGGGCTTGTGGCGCAACCTCTACCGGCGGCTCGCCCACCGGCCGGCGCCATAGGGTGTCGGGAAAACGCGATGCTTCGCGGTGGCCTACGAGCGCTGAGGTTGATGTCTCGCAATTGGTCCTATCGGCTCAGCACCCTTGGGCTGCGCGCGCAACCGCGTCTCGGTAGGCTAGCCGAGCAGCCTGATTCCGTGGCTGGCCGCGACCGGAGCGTCGGATGATCGTCACCATTCATCAGCCTCTTTTCCTGCCCTGGCTCGGCTACCTCGACCGGATGCTGCAGGCGGACCTCTTCGTCCTGCTCGACCACGTGCAGTTCGAGCGCCGCAATTACCAGAATCGCACGCGAATCCGCTTTGACGGCGAGGCGCGCTGGTTCACGGTTCCGGTGGTGCAGCAGTCGCGCGACGAGCGGATCATCGACAAGCAGATCGACAATTCGCCGTGCGGCGCCGATCGCTGGTGGGGTTCGCGGCACTTCAAGACACTCTGCTACGCGTACCGCGATGCCCCGTTCTTCGACGACTACGCGCCGTACCTGCGCTCGATCTTCGAGTCGAGGTTCGAGCGCCTCGTCGACCTGGACCTCGCGCTGCTCGAGTTGCTGCGCAATGCGCTCGACATCCGCACGCCGATGGTGCGCAGCTCCGAGCTCGGCGTGGGCGGGCGCAAGTCCGAGCTGATGCTGAACCTTTGCCTCGCGACCGGCGCCAAGGTCCTGCTGGGCGGCATGGGCGGCTCGCGCGAGTACCTGGATGGTGCAGCGTTCGAGCGCGCCGGCGTCGACGTGCGGTGGCAGCAGTTTCGTCACCCGCGCTACGCGCAGTGCGGCCCGCAGCCGTTCATTCCCGGCCTGTCCTCGATCGACCTGCTCGCCAATTGCGGTCCCGGCAGCCGCGCCTGCCTCGATCGCCAGCAGGCCGAAGCCCCGGCGGTGCAGCCGCTTGCCGCCAACCTGTGCGCGGCCTGAGGAAGACCGATGCTGAGAGAGGACTCGCTCGCCGCTGAGGTCCGCACCGCGCGCGAATCGCTTCCTGCGCGCTACCCGGGCCGTACGGTGCTGGCGATCGGCGCGCACCCCGACGACCTCGAGATCGGCATCGGCGGCACGCTCGCGCGCCTGTCGCGCTCGGGCGCGCACGTCGTCATGGCGGTCGTCTCGATTCCGAGCAACTACGAAACGCGCGTCCAGGAGGCCAAGCGCGGCGCGAAAATCCTCGGCGCCGACCTGCGCGTGCTGCTCAACGGCGGGCGGTGCTGCCGCGTCGAGGACCTGAAGACGTACGAGCTCGTGACACTGTTCGACGAACTGGTGCAGGAGCTGTCACCGGCGGCCGTGCTGACGCACGGCTCGGCCGACTTCCACCGCGACCACGTGCTCGTCCATAACGCGGTGCTTGCGACCCAACGGCTGCGGTTCTTCGACCTGTTTTGCTACTACCCGACCAATTGCCGCCCGGTCCAGACGGCGTTCCAGCCCCGCCTCTACGTCAATGTGTCGCAGACCATCGACACGAAGATCGAGGCAATCGCTGCGCACTCGAGCCAGTTCAGCTGCCGCGGGCTCGACGTGGAGATGTACCGCGAAATCGCGCGCGCGCAGGGACGCATGATCGGCTCGGGATATGCCGAAGGACTCGATGTGGTGAGGATGCTTCTGGACTGAAAAGAACCGAGGAGCCGGTGGCTACACTTTGCTTGGCCGGGCTTGGGCTGGTAACAGCGGGTTGGCCACCAGGCTCCTCTTAGTGCTCTGACTGCTGCGATTCCAGGAGCCGGTAACTGCACTTTGCTTGGCCGGGCTAGGCTGGTAGCAGTGGGCTGACCACCAGGCTCCTTCTTGACACTGCAACTGACTCTGTCTGATGCGATTCCTGGAGCCGGTGACTGCCCTTTGCTTGGCCGGGCTATCGGCTGGTAGCAGTGGGCTGGCCACCAGGCTCCGTTAGGCGCTACGCACGTCCTTGCTGCAAAAACCGAGGTGAGCCGGTGGCTGCACTTTGTTTGGCCGGGCTTGGGCTGGTAACAGTGGGCTGGCCACCCGACTCTCCTCAGGGCGTAGCGCGCGTTCTACGCTCGTCGACATCATGCGACATTGGAATTGGAAAATCAATGTCGCGGGGCTGATCCGTTCGGACTACCCGGCAGTGACGCGATGTAAATGAACCGCCACTCCGAGTACCGCGTGGCACCTACGAGGCTCGCATCGACGCCGGCGAAGCCGCCGGTCTTCAAAGGCTCGGCCTGCGAGAGGCTGCGTACCCCCATGATTCCGCCTTGCGGCGATTCGATGGGCGCCCATTCGGCCTTGCCGGTCGTCGGGTCGCGGAACATCCTGCGCAGATGGCGGCGCGGTATCGGAAAGCGCCGGTCCGCGAGCAGATCGTCGAGGTGCTGCGGGTAGCTCTTCACGACTCCGGGGCTCGCGTCGTAGTAGCGCCGCACCGCCTCGCGGAACTGGTTGCCGATGAACAGAAGCTCGCGCTCCTTCTCGCGCCGCTCGGACTGCGACCACAACTCGCCGAACGCGGCAGCGCCGGCGCCGATGGTTGCGACCGCGATCAGCAGGGCGACGTAGGTGAAGCCGCGTGGCCTGCGATTGCGGCTACCACTGCGCATAGGGCTTGCCGTCCGTTCCCACCCCGGGCGCCGCGCTGTGGATGTCGTAGATGCCGCCTTTTTCGCGATCCGCCGGAGGAACGACGATCCAGGTTTCGCTGCTGTGCGTGATCGGATCGCGCGGAATGGCGCGCAGGTAGCGCTTGGAAACCAGTTCGGGCAGCGCGTCCGGGTAGCGGCCCGCGTCGCTGAAATGCTTGTCGAGCGCGTCGCGCATGAGAAACAGGTTCTCGCGCAGCACCGTTTCCTCCGAGCGCAGGATGCGCCCGGTGTAATGCGGCGCGATGATCGAGACGAGCAGGGCGATGATCGCAAGCGTCACCATCAGCTCGACGAGCGTGAATCCGGCGCGGCGATGCGGGCGCATGCTCACCAGTCCTTGTACGGCACGCCGTTCAGTCCTGCGCCGGGCTTGAGCGAATAGATGTCGAACACGTCGGCCCCGGAGCGCGGGTCGTCCGGCGCGCTGGCCGAGGCGCGCAGGCCCCAGGTTTCGTGCGCGGCCAGCTGCGGATCGGCAAAGAACGGGTCGCGCGGCACCCGCCGCAGGAAATACAGCTTTGCGCCGCTCTTGGGGTTCCGCGCATCGTTGACGCCGTCGACCAGCGCGCGCAGCGTCGGCGGAAACCCGGACCCGTCGGCGGTGCGGTCGATGCGGCCTTCGTCGAATGCGCGCTTGTAGGCATCGATTGCGTCGCGCAGCTCGCGCAGCGCCTGCCGCAGGTCGCGCTCGCGCTGGCGCTGCACCTGGAGCTCGGCGAGCGGCAGCGCGATCGAGGCGAGCGCCGCGACAATCGCCACCGCGATCAGCACCTCGACCAGCGTGAAACCGGCTTGCCGCTTCACGAAGCGCATCCTCAGTTGCGCGCCGGCACCGCCAGCGTCTGGCGCTGGCCGAGCGGCAGGTACGTGAACGTGACCGATGCGTCGGTGATCTGCTCGACGCGGTAGTCGCGTCCGGCTTGCCCGCCCTGCGCGACGCTGTAGTTCTCGTTGCCGCGCTCGAGAAACACCGCGACCTGGCCGTCTTCGACCGCCTTGCCGAGGTAGCGGAACGGCAGCGCGGGCGCAACGGGAGCCGACGGCTGCTGCGGCTGGGATGCCGGCGGCGATGCGGCAGGCGCGGGCGTCGCCGCGAACGGGTCGGTCGCCCGCTGCTCGGCTGCCGGTGCCGCACGCTGCAGCTTCGCCGGATCGAGGTCCGCTTGCGCAAGCGCGGCACGCGGGCCGGTGTCGGAAACCGCTGCGACCGGGTCGGATTTGCCGCGCGCGCTCGCGAGCGAGATGACCAGTGCGAGCACGGTGACCGCCACGGCGGCGCGCGCCGGAATTTTCTGCGTGAGGAGTGTCGTCATGGCTGCAGCAGGTGGAGCGTCATTCGAACGTCGGCGACGATCGGCGCGTCGCCCGGTCGGTCCTTCTTCATGCTGATCTGGTCGAGCGAGAGCACCGGGATCTCGGCGAGCGCATTCGTCACGAACGAGCGGATCTGCGAATAGCTGCCAGTGAGCGGCAGCTCGATCTCGTAGCGCACGATGCGCGGGCCGGTCCGGTCGACGCGGTATTGCGCCGAGCGCAGGTCGAGGCCGGCGGCCTTGCCGAGCAGGTGCAGGCGGGCGAGATGGGTCGGCGCGTCCGCGCGCGATTCGAAGTAGCGGTAGAAGCGCTGCAGGCCGGCGCCGGGCGCTGCATCGGACGGCGCTCCACGATCGCGCGCCGCGCTGTGCACGATGCGCTGCTCGAGCGAGTCGCGCCGCGCTTCGAGCGGCCGCAGCACGCCGACCTCGAACCCGATACCGGCCGCGATCAGCGCGAGCGAGACGATGCCGAGCAGGCCCACTTCGGCGCGCAGTCGCTGCATCATTCCGATGGCCTTCATGGCGCCGGGCTCCACGACGCCGAGATCGAGAACGCGATGCCGCCGCGCGGATCCTGCTCGCGCTGCTCGTGCCGCACGAGGTGCGGTTGCGTGAGCGTGCCGCCGCGCTCGAGCTCGAGCAGGTAGTTCAGCATCGCAAGGTAGTCCGCGCCTTCGCCGGAAATCAGTACGGTGCCCGCCTTCGCGTCGGGCTCGATGCCGACCAGCGAAATCTTGCCGTTGGCCGAGGATTCGAGCGCGGCGAACAGCTTCTCCCAGGGCATCGAGAGCCGCTGATAGACATCGCGCGCTGCCGCGAGCTCTTCGCGCGTTGCGCCGGATTGCGGCAACGCGGTGCGCGCCCGGTCGGATTGCCGGGTGAACTTGGCAAGCCGGTGCTCCGCCGACGCGGCGGCCTCGCCGGCGCGCTGGTACGAAAGCACGACCTCGGCCGAAAGCGCGAGCGCGAGCACCGCGAGCAGCGGTCCCGCAAAGGGAGCGACCCGGCGGGTCCGGTGGAAATCGATTTTCAGAGGTTGCATTGCCCCTCTCATGCAAGTGCCATTGCCAGCGGCTGGTAGTCCGCCGCGGTTCCGCCAACCAGCGTCAGGTCGCGCAGCTGGAAGGCGCCGGATGTGTCCGCGTCGAACGCGGACGGCGTGTAGACGACGACCCTGGAGCACGGCTCGTCGAGCGCGAGCAGCGCGCCTTCGCGCTCGAGGATCTCGGCGAAGCTCGCGCGCCAGTTGGCGTCGACGTAGCGGCAGCGGATCGACAGCCAGTGCCCGCCGCGAATCAGCGCGATCACGAGGCACCCCGGCTCCTCGATGACCAGCCAGCACGATTCCTGGCCGATCTTGGTGCGGATGCGGTTGAACGCGGCGATCAGGTACGGCTGCACCGAGCTCAGCTTGGCACGCCCTTCGGTGACCTTGGCCTGGACCGCGTCGAGCAGTTCGGCTTCGACGCCGCACGCGATCAGCGAGCCCATGCGTACCGTCTCGGTGACGCGCAGCTCCCAGCGCTCGGCGGCAGTGCCGTGCACGGTGGTAAGCCGGTGCCGCGCGAGCGCGAGCCACTCGGCCTCGGTGCGCAGCGTCGGGTTCCACGGCACGAGCGCATAGCGGACAAAGCAGTTCGACAGGATCACGCTGACTTCGGGTTTTGCGGCGCGCGAAGGCGCGAGCGCTGCCGGCAGCGCTTCGATTGCAGCCTGCCAGCCGGGCCCGCTGTTGCCGGGCTCGACTTCGACGATGTCCCTGCGCACCAGCCTCGGGTTCACGCCGCGCTGGTAGCCCGCGACGATCAGCCGGTTCGGCGCTACGCCGATGCGCACCTGGTCACGCCACAAGAGTGACACGGTTGACCTCCTCGAGTGTGGATTCGCCGCGGCGCGCGAGCTCGAGCGCCGCCTGGCGCAATGGAATGGTTCCCGCCGCGATCGCCGCTTCGCGCAGCACGCGCACGGGCTTGCGCGCGATGACGAGCTCGCTCAGCTCGTCGTTCATGACCAGCAGCTCGCCGATCGCCTTGCGGCCCTTGTAGCCGGTGCCGCGGCACTCCGGGCAGCCGCGCCCGCGCATGAAGAGGAACGCTTCCTGCCCGTCGGAAGGGATGCCCGACGCAGCGAGCAGGGCGCGATCGGGTCGTTCCTCGACTGCGCAGGCGCGGCAGTTGAGCCGTACCAGGCGCTGCGCGAGAACCGCGTTCAGCGCCGAAACCAGGTTGTAGGCATCCACGCCCATGTGGCGGAACCGGCCGAGCACGTCGAACACGCTGTTGGCGTGCACCGTGGTGTAGACGAGGTGGCCGGTGAGTGCCGATTGCACCGCGATCTCGGCCGTTTCCGGATCGCGAATCTCGCCGACCATGATGCGGTCCGGATCGTGGCGCAGGATCGAGCGCAGCCCGCGCGCGAACGTCAGTCCCTTCGGCTCGTTCACCGGGATCTGCAGCACGCCGGCGAGCTGGTACTCCACCGGATCCTCGATCGTGACGATCTTCTCGTGCCCCTGGTTAACCTCGGTGATGACCGCGTAGAGCGTGGTCGTCTTGCCGCTGCCGGTCGGGCCGGTGACGAGCACCATGCCGTACGGTTCCGCGCACAGCTTGCGCATCCGCCGGGCGAGATCGCCATCGAAGCCGAGCTGGTCGAGCGTGAGCCCGCGCAGCGCATCCGAAAGCGCCTGCTTGTCGAGGACCCGCACGACGGCGTCCTCGCCGAATACGCTCGGCATCACCGACACGCGGAAATCGATCTCGCGCCCGCCGCTGCGCGCCTTGAAGCGCCCGTCCTGCGGCACGCGCCGCTCGGCGATGTCGAGGTCCGACATCACCTTGACGCGCGAGATCACCTGCTCGGCGAATTCGACGCCGCGCAGCGTCTCGGCGCGCGTCAGGACGCCGTCGATGCGGTACTTGATCGAAAGGCCGGACGGGGTGGCCGCGAGATGGATGTCGCTCGCGCCGGTCTTCAGCGCGTCGTAGATCGTCGAGTTGACGAGGCGCACCACGGTGCTGTCGGTCTCGCTGATCGCCTCAAACGAGATTTCCTCGCCCGAGTCGCCCGCACGTCCCGCGTCGTGCATGCCGGCGGCGACGCCGTCGAGCGCGCGCAGGCGCTCCTCGTGCTGCGACAGGAACGCTGCGATGTCGAGCCGGTGCGCGATCCGGGGGCGGAAAGGCGTAGAGAGCTTCTGCTCGATCCAGTCCTGGCAATCGAGGTCGTACGGATCGGCGAGCACCACCGAAAGCTCCCCGTGCGGCGAGCGCAGCGCCACGCACGAGCGCCGCGAGGCCTCGGCGAACGGAATCACGTCGAATGCGGGCTCCTCGAGCCGCATTTCCTCGAGCGTCGCGCCCGCGATCCGCAGCGTGGCGGCAAGGCGCGTGACGAATTCCGCCGGGCCGCAGCCGGTCCGCTCTTCCAGCAGGTCGACCAGCTTGCGCTCCTGGCGAGCGCTCTCGGTGCGTGCCCATAGCACGTCCTCCGTTGCGATTGCGGTGAAAGAGGAGGGCAGGCGGTTCAACGGATGCTCCCCGCGAGTTCGAAGACCGGCATGTACATGAGCACCACGACCAGCCCAACCGCCACGCCCAAAGCTGCCATCAGCAGGGGCTCGAACGCGCGCGTGAACCACTCCACGTAGCGAGCCGTCTGCTCGTCGTGGAAGCGCGCGATCTGCCCCAGCATCCCGGCCATCTCGCCGCTGCGCTCGCCAACGAGCATCATGCGGGCCGCGACCGGGGTAACGAGGCCGGTCGCGGCAAACGCCGAAGACAGCGACTGGCCTTGCTGAATCAGGGAACGGGCGCGCTCGAGGCGCGGCCGCAGGTGCGTCGCGAGCAGGTCGCGCACCATCGCGAGCGCCTGCACGAGCGGGAGGCCGGCGCGCAGCAGCATGCCGACGGTGCGGTACAGGCGCGCGAGCTGGTAGACCTTCATGTGCTCGCCGACGATGGGCGCGCGCCACAGTTGCTGGTGGATCCAGGCGCGCACCGAGACCTGGGCGACGCCCCAGATCGCGAGTCCTACGCAGCTCGTGCCGGCGAGCGCAATCTCGAATGCGTATTCGCGCACGCCGCGCCCGAGCGCGAGCAGGACGGCCGAGAAGAACGGCAGGGTGCCCGAGACGTCCTCGTAGGCCTGCGCGAACCGCGGCACGACGTACAGCAGCAGGAACGCGAGCACGAGGACGCCGACCGCGCACAGGATCGCCGGATAGATCGACGCCGCAATGACTTTCTTGCGCACCCGGTCGATCTCTTCGCGATACGCGACGTAGCGCGACAGCGCTTCGTGCACGTTGCCGGTCTGCTCGCTCGCCTTCACCGTCGCGACGTAGAGCGGGGAGAAGTGCTGCGGATAGCGGCTTACCGCCTGCGAGAAGGATTCGCCGCGGTGGATCGAGGCGAGGATGCCGGTGACCACCACGTGGCGTTCGCCTGCGTTTTCCTGCGTTCCGAGGGTCTGCAGCGCTTCGACCAGGTTCAGGCCCGCTTCGAGCAGCGACATCAGCTCGACCGAGAAGAGCGTCGTCGCAAAACGCGCGCGACGCGCGGGCAGCGCGAGCCCCAGCCGCTCTACCGAGAGCACGCTCAGGCCGACCTTCTGCGCGGCTTCGATGGCGAACGGCTCGCTTTGCGCGTTGACGTCGATTGCCACGACGTCCTGGCTCGTGTTGACCGCGCGGATCCTGAAGTGCATCTTCAGTGCCCGATGTCGGCGTCTTCGCCGGTGCCGCCGGGCTTGCCGTCACGCCCATAGGAAACCAGCTCGAACTCGCCGTTGGCGCCCGGAGCGCGATAAACGTACGGCCGCCCCCACGGATCAGCCGGCGCCGCCCGCTTCAGGTACGGACCCTGCCAGCGCACCTCGTTTGCCGGCTTGGTGGTCAGCGCGTCAAGGCCCTGCTCGGTGTTCGGGTAGCGGCTGGTGTCGAGCCGGTACTGGTCGAGGGCCTTCTCGATCGCGTCGATCTGCGCGCGCGCGACCTGGACCTCGGATTTGCCGACCTGCGAGAAGTAGCGCGGCGCCACATAGCCGGCGAGCAGGCCGATGATGACGATGACGACGAGCAATTCGAGCAGCGTGAAACCCCGTGACGATTGCATCGATTCCCCTCTCAAGTGGTAATCCCGCGAGGGTGGCGCAGCCGCGCAATGCGAAACGCGCGGCAAGCCACCTTCGTCAACCTGTGCTCGCGGCGGAATCGTCCGGTGGGCGAGCGAAAAACACGGCGGAGCCCAAGAAGCGGGCTCCGCCGTTAGCCCGCCGCGAATGAAGCAATCGCCGTGCCCCGGAAAAAATCTGCGCACAATCAGGAGGCTGCAAAAAATCTGTAGCGGAAACTGCACGTTCTTGTAGCTGAACCCCGACGCTCTCATAGTGGAAACTGGACAGCGCTGTGCTAAGGCACTACTACGGAAGGAAAAAAAAGAGTCGCCTCCCAGCGACAGCGCCGTCCGCATCCCGCTTCGCCGCTTATGGAACGCCTTCGAGCGGGGTCAGTGCCACGGCAGCGGCGCTTGTTCCGCGCACGACCCGGTCATGGATCACCGAACTCGGTAGCCCGAACGCCGCGTGATAGTTGGCGAGCTTCAGGTAGCACGAGATTCCGCTGTAGAGGGTGGGCCCGTTATAGGTCATGACCTTCTTGCCGTTGAGCCACGCCTCCATCATTCCGCCGCTGGTCGCGCTCCATTTCGCGTGGTAGACGAAGTCGTACCAGACGTTTCTTGCCACCGTGCCGACGGCTGCGCCGTAGGGGTCGGTAATAACCGCCTGGTATTGCCCGCCGTTGATCGTGGCCCCGCCGTAGCCGCGCAGGCGCAGGCCGATGTTCGGGATCGTCTGCAACTCGAAATTTGCCTGTCCGGAGCTGGAGTTGTGATGGAAGTCCATCACGATGCCGGCCTCGGGCCCGGGCGGGAACACGTAGTCGCTCGGGAAGAGCACCGAGTGCGCCCACCACTCGTCCTGCCCCTCGTTGCAATAGCTCGAGGACACGCCAAGCGACAGGTCGTCGCGCTCCCAGGTGCCGCTGCCGTTGACGGAGTTGTCGCCGGGCTCGGTGTGCAGGCGCACCGCGGTGCCGCCGTCGCGGCCGATGTTGACGATCGTTGCGCGGGGCAGCGCCTTGGCCTGCTCGTGGAAGCCGCAGTCCAGCGGCGAGGTCGGGAACGTGCAGAAAAAGTCTGCACCCGTCGGGGGCGGCGGGGTACCGGTGGCAGTCGCCGTGACGCGCAACTGGTTGACGTTGAAATACTGCTGGTCCGCGGCGAGCTTCAGCACGTGATCGCCTGCCCCCAGCGGAACGCCGGTTGC
>Ga0068859_100003439_pt1 | contig 16091 bp, 13 predicted proteins | sample KBSSwiS22_FD_66585 | JGI IMG/M metagenome (GOLD analysis project Ga0068859, IMG submission 66585) | Switchgrass rhizosphere microbial communities from Kellogg Biological Station, Michigan, USA - KBS Switchgrass S2-2 | ecosystem: Host-associated > Plants > Roots > Rhizosphere > Soil ...
ATCAGGCAATTATTAATTCCAAAGGATCCGCAAGACGAGAAGAACGCTATTATAGAAATAAGAGCAGGCACGGGTGGAGATGAAGCAAGCTTATTTGCCGGTGATTTATTGAGAATGTATATCCGTTATTGTGAAAGAAAAGGATGGAAAACTGCCATCCTTAGCGAAAGTGAAGGTACGGTTGGCGGCTATAAAGAAGTGCAATTGGAAGTTACAGGAGATGATGTATATGGGACCTTGAAATTTGAGAGTGGTGTTCATCGGGTTCAAAGAGTTCCGGATACGGAAGGATCTGGTCGTGTTCATACGTCGGCGGCAACAGTTGCAGTAATGCCTGAAGCAGAGGAAGTAGATTTTGAATTAAAAGAAAGTGATGTAAAAATGGAAACGGCAAGAAGCGGTGGCGCCGGTGGTCAAAATGTAAATAAGGTAGAAACTAAGGTCATGCTTACTCATATTCCCACAGGTACTGTGGTGATATGCCAAACCGAACGGTCTCAGTTGGGTAACCGGGAAAAAGCTATGCAAATGCTTCGAACACGATTGTATGAAGAACAGGTAAGAAAACAGGAGGAAGAAATTTCCCGTCATCGAAAAAGTCTTGTAAGTACAGGCGACCGGAGCGCCAAGATCAGAACTTATAATTTTCCACAAAGCCGCATCACCGATCATCGTATCGGACTTACTCTTTATAATCTTGACGATGTGCTTAATGGCAATATACAGGAATTGATAAATGCCCTTCAATTTGCTGAAAACTCGGAAAAACTGAGTAAACAAAACTGATTTTGGTAAGCCCTGCGAAGCCAGGGATTTTTCAGCAGTATTTTTCTCAATACTATTAATAAGATTTTGGCACGGATTTCGAAAGAAATAGTGTGTATAAGCGTCAAATAGCTGATACTTGATATTGAGGTAACTTAAGTTCTTTGTAAAAGAAAGTTTGAAAATGTGAGTTTCTACGAGAGAGGATTAGGTGAATATACTAAGTAAAGCTTTTAAACTTTCATTAACAGCGGATATCATACTATCGGCAATAAATTTGCGTTATACAATAACAGATCTTATTATAAAAGCAGTCAATTTTCTCATAAGCAGTTAGTTTTGGTTGCGACCCCTGTTTCTACAGGGGTCTATTTTTTTATATACCTCCATGCACTATAAATAAGCCCAAGCAAACTTCCAGCAGCATCAGCTATAATATCTCCTATATCAAATGAGCGATTAGGAATAAAATATTTCTGAATAAATTCCATAACAATTCCATAAGTAATACCCGCTACCGCCCACGACATGAAATAAATCTTCAATTTCTCTTTAGAAGTTTTATCGTGAACTGCCCAGCAACATAAAAAAACCAGAATAGAAAAAAGACCAATATGGATCCACTTATCTATCCATATTCTGTTAAGCCAATCTTCTTTGGGAAAGGCAGAACCTGGCAATGTTAACAGCACCGTAGAAATAATAAACCAAAATGCAGCCGGAAAATAAGAAGGCTTTATCTTCTTCAAGGAAATAATTTCACGCAATATAAAAAATAAAGGGGCCAGAAAAGGCCCCTTGTTTTAACCAACTATAGAACCAAGACTACTATAGCAATAGTTGACGCTTTTTGTTAGTTACGCAAAAACTTACAATCTGGATTTGTATGAAGGAAAAATTTACAGCTTGCCAATTACATACATAGGGCCTTTAGGTGTTGGGTTTCCACCTTTCTTTTCTAAGGTAATAGCAAATGCCTGGGCATTCTGGGCATTTTTCATACGATAAAGTTGTAATGGCTTTTCAGAAATTTCCAACATGCCCATATCGATTGGCTTGCCATCTAACAGAGCCCAGAGCTGATACTGTTGGTCAGATGCCGGTGCCGGAAGATTATTTACCATTAAGTAAACATCATGAGATGTGGTATCCCAATAAACGGTAGCATAAGATTGAGGAGAAATAGCCGTGCCATCCATTCTTGCCATCTTTACGCCGGAACGATGAATAGCCTTTGCATCGGCCTCCATTTGGGCAAGTGTTTGTTGTGATATTTCAAGATCGGCTTGTGTCTTTTTATTTTTATTATAAAGAGAAACATTCCAGTACAAACTACCTGCTAATAAAATAAGACAAGCAGCAACAGCTATCCTTAAGAGACCAGTTTTTCCTGACGAAGGAAGTGATACAACTTTGGCTACCGGTTGTACTGTATTTAAAATTTTTTGTTTCAGATCAGCCGGAGGTGCAATAGCGTTTTGTAAAGCTGCCTTTTCAAGTGCTTCTTCAAAAGCTATTCTTGCCTGTAGTACTTCAGGATGCTGGCTGCACATACTTTCAAACTCACTTCTTTCTTCAGCAGAAGCAAGGCCAAGCACATAGCTTTCGATATTACCGCTTGATATGTATTCTTGTACGTTCACTTATTGCAACATTGTTTTTAACGACGTTAATGCGCTTCTTATTCTTGTTTTTACAGTTCCTAATGGAATGTTCAATGCCTTTGCTATTTCTTCATGGGTAAAACCCTGGAAATATGACAAATCAATCAACACTCTTTGTTCATCTTTCAGCCTGGTTAATATTTTCTTAAGCCCTACATCGTTAGGTTTGGGATTAGTTACAGCATTGCCAATACCTTTATCTACGTTTTCAGGAAATGACTGGTTTTTTAATGAATCCTGGTAAGCTTTTGATCTTATTTTATCAATAGCTGCGTTCCGGGCTATATTAAGCATCCAAGTAAATAATTTTCCTTTGGCAGGATTATACGATTCTATCTTTCGCCAGATGTTTATGAACACATCCTGGAGCACATCATTTGCAGTTTCTTTTTCAGAAACAATGCTGTTGATAATGCCATATAATGCGCCGGAATAGTTTTCGTACAGGTAATTAAATGCACGGTCATTACGCTGCTGAAGCATTGACACGAGCTCCTGTTCACTGTATGTGGAATTAAGGCTCAAGTAGTTGGTTATATTCAACAAACAGATACGATAATTTCCCGGAAATAGATTTATCCTACCAGCGCTTCGTATGCTGCAGCATCAAGAAGTTTATTGACATCAGCAACTTCATCAACAGTCATTTTGATCATCCACCCATTGCCATAAGGATCAGTGTTGACCGATTCAGGAGAATTAGCTAAGGCCGGGTTCAGCTCATTGATTGTCCCATTTACCGGAACAAAAAGATCTGAAACGGTTTTTACGGCCTCTACCGTTCCAAACACGGCTCCTGCTTGCAGCGATTTTCCAATAGTTTCTACTTCGACATAAACAATATCGCCAAGCTCTCGCTGGGCATAATCAGTAATACCCACAGTTGCTATATTACCTTCAAGCTTAATCCATTCATGATCTTTGGTATAGCGGAGTTCAGAAGGAAAGTTCATTTACAAGATTTTGCCACAAATATGAGTAAAAGATTTTCAAAAGGCCTTGAAAGAAAATCTTTTTTCGCAATTCACCGGAAAATTCACGCCGTTGGGGGACTATTTTTAGCCATTGGTCGGCATTGCCTTTTACAATATTATGACACGGGAGTATCTTTGGGCACCTTATCAAAAAAAAGGAATTATTATGAGAAAATTAGCCTCGTTTATTGTAGGGACCTGTTTATTTGGATTTGCTGCAAGCGCCCAGCAGGTTTCCGGTGTAGTAAAAGACCAACAAGGAAAAGGATTGGATAAATCAACTGTATCCTTGTTAAAAGCCAAAGACTCTTCCGTTGTTAAACTTTCAGTAACAGCAGATAATGGTCATTTTGTATTTAACTCAATTCAGTCGGGTTCCTACCTGGTAAGCACGACGCATGTTGGCTATATGCCAGTCTATTCAAAACATTTCGAAGTATCCGGTACAGGTGAAATTAATTTGCCAGATTTCACCATGGAAAGAAACAACGCCAGCCTTAAAGAAGTAACCGTTACTACAAAAAAACCATTGGTAGAAGTAAAAGCTGATAAAACCATCCTAAATGTAGAAGGTACGATCAATGCGACAGGAAATGATGCGTTGGAATTATTGCGCAAATCACCGGGTGTGGTTGTAGATAAAGATGATAATATAAGCCTTAGCGGAAAGAGTGGTGTACAAGTATATATTGATGGCAAACCATCGCCACTTACCGGTACTGATCTCAGCAATTATCTTAAATCCATTCAATCAGCACAAATTGAATCGATAGAATTGATCACTAATCCATCGGCAAAATATGAAGCCGCCGGTAATGCCGGCATCATCAACATTCGTTTAAAAAAGAATAAATCATTCGGGACGAATGGTTCAGTAAATGCCGGATGGAATATAGGAACCTTTGCGAAATACAATGCAGGTATTGCATTAAACTATCGGAATAAAAAGATCAACATCTTTGGTAACTACAATTATAGTAATACTAAAAACAGAAATTATTTTCATTTGTATCGTACTACCAGTGTTGATAGTTCGTTCGATCAGAATTCTGAAATAATAAATAAAAATGAAAGTCATGGATTCAAGGCCGGGTTGGATTTTTATGCCAATAAAAAAAGCACATTCGGAGTGATGGTTAATGGTAATCTAAATGATAATAGTATCGACAATCTTAGCATAACACACATTTCTTATATGCCGTCTAAAATAGTAGACAGGCTATTAGTAGCAGACAATACCAGTTCGGGGAAAAGAAATAACATAAATTTCAATGCTAATTATCATTTTCTTGATGCTGCCGGTCACGATTTGAATATTGATGCAGATTATGGTTTTTATAATAATAAAAATAACCAATGGCAGCCCAATAAAACTTATGATGCAGGTGGTACAACACTGAAACAAAGTGAAACGTACAATACAATTACACCGGCGGATATAGATATTTACTCATTGAAAATAGATTACGAACAAAACTTTAAGAAAGGTAAGTTGGGCTATGGCGGCAAAATTGCCTATGTGAAAACAGTCAATACATTTCAGCGTTATTTTATAGAAGGTAATTTACAGGACAACTATAATAATTTTAATTATAAAGAAAATATTAATGCTGCCTATTTGAATTACAATCGCCAGTTCAAAGGTGTGATGTTACAACTTGGTTTGAGAGTTGAGAATACAAGTTCGAAAGGACATTCAAAAGGATTCAGGTATGATTATCAAAGCGGCACGCAAAAACCGATAGACTCTTTGCTTGACAGAAATTACACCAATCCATTCCCCAGCGCTGCTATTACATTTAATAAAAACCCTATGAAGCAATGGAGCTTTACATACAGCAGGAGGATAGATCGCCCTAATTATCAAAATCTGAATCCGTTTGAATTCAATTTGGATAAATATACATTCCAAAGAGGTAATCCAAATTTACAACCTCAATACACCAATAGCTTTGGTATTACTAACATTTATAAATATCGTTTGACAACTACCCTTAACTATAGTCATGTGAGCGATGTATTTAGCACCATTCCGAGAAGCGAAGGCGCAAAGGCTTTTATTACCAGTGAAAACGTAGCAAAACAGGATATTGTTAGTTTGAACATCAGCTATCCTTTCCAATATAAATGGTATAGTTTATTCTTTAATATTAATTCATTCTATTCGGCTTATAAAGGGCAGTCCACAGATTACCATGTAGATATAAATGTCTTTTCTTTTAACGTTTATGCACAGCAAACCTTTAAACTAGCGAAAACAACTACTGCCGAAATAAGTGGATATTATACTGCTCCTTCTATCTACCAGGGAGCGTTTGAAGCAAGAGGATTAGGTACGGTTGATTTGGGTATTCAGCAAGCGATATTTAAAGGTAAAGGCACTTTAAAAGCAAGCGTTACTGATGTATTTAGAACATTACAATGGAAGGCAACTAACAGTTCCACCGGGCAAACAATAAGAGTAAATGGTGGAATGGACAGCAGGCAGTTCCGTATCAATTTTAATTACAGATTTGGAAGTAACCAGGTGAAGGCAGCACGAAATCGCAAATCAGCTGCAGAGGAAGAAAACAAACGCACACAAGAGAGCGGTGGATTAGGAGGACAATAATCATCTCTTTATATGGGAATGTGATGAATGATCCCGCTTTTGGCGGGATCATTTTTTATTTATACTTTTTTCGTTTGATAAGTTTTGCCTTTATAATTCTAACATCCTGTAGTGGCCGGTCCCGATCATTTCCTTTGCTTGTTTGTACTGCTGCAATTTTATCTACCACGTCTAAACCTTTTACTACTTCTCCGAATACGGTATAGTTTTGATCAAGATGCGGCGTGCCACCCAATCTTTTATAAACTTCCCGATGCTCTGGTGGAAGTTTTTTACCACCAAGCCTGAAGGTTTCAACAGAATCTAATCCTGCATCTGAAAACTTTTTTCCCTGCACTATATAGAATTGGCTACCACTGCTTGCTTTTTCCGGATTATTATCTCTTGCAGCAGCAATAACACCTTTTTTATGAAATAATGTTTGCCTGAATTCTGCAGGTATTCTTTTTTCTGGTCCACCATTGCCTAAAGGCTGCCCCGTTTGAGCATGCTTGCTGTCAGGATCACCGGATTGAATCATGAAGTTTTGAATAACACGATGAAATAAAACGCTATCGTAATAATGTGTTTTTACCAGTTTCAAAAAATTATCACGATGTAATGGAGTTGAATCAGATAAACGAACAATGATATTGCCATAAGAAGTTTGCAGTAATACATCCCTCTTACGATCTCTTTTCCTGAGTGTTGAATCTTTCTGAGCAATTGAAGTAAAAACAATCAAACAATTAAGCAATACAATAAAGAAATATTTCATGCCCGTTATTTAAAAATTATGTTGATCAAAATACAGGAGTATATGATCCTTTAAAAAATTTTCCTGTTCGATGGTATTCATATCCGGCATGGGCTTTAATTGTTTAAAATGTGGCCAGCCTTCTTCATCTTTTTTTTCCAACTCATAGTAACCGCTGGGGGAAAGCAGGCTGCAAACAGCCACATGCATCAGGTCTTGTTTTTGTTCTTTTGTCCATTTTTCCCGTAAGTCACCAAATTCCTGGATGCCTATGAGGAAAAGAATAGCCTCCATATCAGGCTTCTTTCCAAATCTTTCTACCAGTTTAGCTTCAAGATTCCACCACCGCTGCTGAAGATCATCTTTAATAAACATACCAGCAAATTTAGAATCTAATTATTATTACTAATTATTGATTATAGTAGCATTCCTGGCAATACACGGCATGATCAGGTAATAATTAATAATTCAATAATCAATAATCCAGAATCAATCGCTTTAGATTTTCTCCACCATCACAGCAGTTCCATAAGCTAATACTTCATTTACTCCTGCTATTACTTCGTTAGCATCATACCGCATACTAAGTATGGCATTAGCGCCTCTTTCAGATGCTTGTTGTATCATTTGCTGAAAAGCCTCTTCTCTTGTTTTTTCGCAAAGCTCCACATAGATAGAGATCTTGCCGCCAAACAAAGTTTGAAAGCCTCCGGCAATATTTCCTAATAAGCTGCGTGAACGTACAGTAATACCACGGACAACGCCGAGATTTTGGATTACCCTGTAGCCTTGTAGTTCAATATTGGTTGTAACCATTTTTTGATCGACCATAATTTTTGTTTTGATGAAATTAATCAATCCACTGGTCTTAAAAATTCGATTCTAAAGCAGAACTTATCTTTGCGCAAATTTGAAATAGATGTTACAGTTGCAGGTACTTCGCCAGGATACCCAAAAGGTAAAGGAAAGATTAGCCATAAAACATTTTGCTGAAGTCAATTTAGTTGATGTTATCATTTCAATGGATGATGAACGAAAAAAACTGCAATTGGAATTTGATAATAACCAGGCAAAAGTCAACAGTGCTTCTAAAGAAATAGGTCAATTAATGGCAAAAGGAAAAAAGGGGGAAGCAGAGGCAAAGAAACTTGAAGTGGCGGAATTAAAAACAATACTACAACCACTCACGGAAAAAATCGGAATAATAGAAAAACAACTGCATGATGAATTGGTAAAACTTCCCAATCTTCCCTCTGATAAAGTTCCTCATGGTAAAACACCTGCCGATAATGTTGTAACAAGAGAAGGTGGCAACAAGCCCGATCTTCCTAAAGATGCATTAGCTCATTGGGATATTATAAAAAAATATGACATAGTGGATTTTGAAACCGGGGCAAAGATCACCGGCAGCGGCTTCCCATTATATAAAGGAAAAGGCGCTAAACTTCAACGGGCATTGATCCAATATTTTTTGGATTATAACACTGCAGCAGGTTATACAGAATATCTTCCGCCCTTTATGGTCAACGAAGCTACTGCTTACGGCACTGGGCAGCTACCCGATAAAGAAGGACAGATGTATTTTATGCAGGAAGATAAATTTTACCTGATACCAACATCAGAAGTGCCGGTTACGAATATTTATCGTGATGAAATTTTAAAAGAGACTGATTTGCCAATAAAAATGACGGCTTACTCACCATGTTTTCGTCGTGAAGCGGGCAGCTTTGGAAAAGATGTCAGAGGCCTTAACCGTGTGCATCAATTTGACAAAGTAGAAATTGTTCAATTAGTTCATCCTGAAAAAAGTTATGACGTGTTGGAGGAAATGGTGGAACATGTAGAAAAACTTTTGAATAGTCTTCAACTACCTTATCGTATTTTAAAACTATGCGGTGGCGACATGAGCTTTGCTTCCGCACTTACTTACGATTTCGAAGTATATAGCGCTGCGCAGGATAGATGGCTGGAAGTAAGTTCTGTTTCTAACTTTGAAACTTTTCAAACCAACCGGATGAAGATTCGTTTCAAAGATGCGAACGGTAAATCACAATTAGTGCATTCACTTAATGGAAGCTCACTTGCATTACCCCGCATCGTAGCATGTTTATTAGAAAACAATCAATCGGAAGATGAGATACTAATTCCTGAAGTTTTACATTCTTATTTTGGGGCCAATGTTTTGAAATGATAGACTCACACCTTATTCAACTGTAATTTTTTTATCCGCCTGTTCATAACGAAAAACCACGCGGGTGGTACCAGGGAAAGTAGCATCATGCCCGGGTATCCTGTAGGCATTTGTGGCGAATCATCATGATGGCGCAATACCTGGTATTTTCTGCTGGCAAGATAATGATGATCGCTATGTCGGCTCAGTTCAAACAACATTAACCGGCCAATTATATGATCACTGTTCCAGCTATGAGCGGGCATGGCTCTTTCATATTTATTATCATCCAATAATTTTCTTTGTAGTCCATAATGCTCAATGTAATTAACTGTTTCAAGTAATAAAATACCAATGCCTGCCGCAACTAAAAAATATAAAGTAGTTAACCATCCAAAGGCAAAAAATATTATAGCGATAAAGGCAATTTGTATAGTAGTGAACTGTATCATTTCATTGTAAATGGAAATGACAGATCTTCCTTTTTTTCTTACTTCCTTATCAGCAATATTCCATGCACTGAAATAACTAAAAACAATACTGCGGAAATAAAATGTATATACCCATTCACCATATCTTGCACTGCTGGGATCTGCGGGTGTCGCCACTCTTTTATGGTGTCCTTTATTGTGTTCAATATAAAAGTGCATATAAAGAGAAGTAAGTAATAAAAGCTTAGCCAATGTTTGTTCAAACACATTAGCCCGATGTCCCAGTTCATGACCTGCATTTATGCCAAACGTTCCGCAGAGTAAACCCATTACCCAAACTCTTCCTGCAATATCCATCCACGTCATAGCATCATGACTCATGGCGTAAAGAAATTTATATAAAGCCAGATATTGCAGTACAACTACGAGGTATAATAATGCGTCATAAGTTTTATCAGCTTTTGCCAATTCTTCTTCAGCCGCATCCATATTGCCGGCATTTGGCTTTAGTAATAATTCAGACAGCGGAATTATTATCCATGCATACACTAATGGAAGCCATACCTGCCAACCGATAATGGAAAAAGAATTGAAGGCACCTATATAAACGATGAATGGCGATGCGTATTTAAATGCCCGGATGGTCATAATTGTTTTAAATCGAATTCAAATTTAGAAAAATATAAATGCATTCATGCCGTTTAAGTAAAATGGACAGTAGTTTTTAAACTTAACTTCTTCTCTAAAGTCTTTTAAAAAATTTTTGCCCATGCCGTTGACTAACCAGGCGAAGAACCAGCATCTGCTATGGCGTGCCGGTTTTGGTCCCGTCGTTGAAGAACTTGTGGAGCTATCTAAATTTTCTCCTAACCAATTTTATAAAGGCCTTGTAAAAGCTTCAGACAAAAAACCTGAATACATTGATGTGGCAGATGATTATCTAAAGGGTCTTATGCTGGGAATTGAAGAAGTAGGACGTCAGCAAAAAAAGGAAATGCCTGCTGAAGATAAAAAAATGGTTCGGCAAAAAAACCGGGAAGGAGTAAGAAGTCTTAATATGTATTGGATGCACGAGATGGTGAATAGCAGCGCACAGCTTCGGGAAAAAATGTCTTTCTTCTGGCACGGCCATTTTGCCTGTCGCAATCTGAATGTTTTTTATCAGCAGGGATTATTGGATGCAATTCGTACCAATGCACTTGGAAATTTTGGAGATCTGTTGAAAGCTGTCTCCAAATCTGCAGCCATGCTGAACTTTTTAAATAACCAGCAAAACAGGAAAGATCATCCCAATGAAAATTTTGCAAGAGAAGTGATGGAGCTGTTCACACTTGGCCGCGGTAATTATACAGAGCATGATGTAAAAGAAGCAGCAAGAGCTTTTACCGGATGGGGTTCCAATCTGAAAGGTGAATTTATGTTTCGCCGATTTCAACATGATGATAGAAGTAAAACTATTTTGAGCAAAACAGGAAACTTTGATGGCGATGAGGTGCTGGATATTTTATTAGAGCAAAAACAAACTGCGAGATTTATTTCTCAAAAGATCTACAAGTTTTTTGTGAATGAAACTATAGATACAGAAAAAAGCGAATGGCTGGCTGACAGATTTTATAAAAGTAATTACGATATAAGCGGATTAATGGAGGATATTTTTACCAGCGATTGGTTTTATGATGAAAAAAATATCGGTGCTAAAATAAAATCACCTGTTGAATTGCTGGTAGGTATTCAACGAATGCTCCCTATGAAATTAGAAAACGAGGAAGCTTTGATGCTTTTACAAAGGGTGCTTGGCCAAATGTTATTTTATCCACCCAATGTGGCAGGTTGGCCAGGTGGTAAAACATGGATAGATAGTTCTACCCTAATGATGCGAATGCGAATTCCATTATTGATAAATGACGCCGATGAAATGAATGTAAAGCCAAAAGATGATGATGACCAGACGATGGGTCGACAGGATACAATGGAAAATAAGGAAGAAAGAAAAAGCTTAAAAGGATTGATTCCTCGCCGCCAAATGATCAATGCCAATATAGACTGGAACCTTTATGTAAAAAATTTTGAGAATACAGAGAAGGAAAAACTGATAGATTCTATTTCAAAAATTTTGTTGCAGACAAAGAGTGGAGTTGATAATGATCTCATTAAAAAATATACGGATGCAAGCGGCAGAGAAAGTTTTATTAAAACTGCCACACTGCAAATAATGAGTACACCAGAGTATCAGTTGTGTTGAGAGTACTATGTACTAAAAATCTAAATTATGCTTATCAAACGAAAAGAGTTTATACAAATTGGTTCGTTGGCAACAGCTTCCATGATGCTTCCCAAATTCTTGAAAGCATTTGAAGAGCAAGCAATGGTGCCAGCAGGAAACAAGGTTGTTGTTATATTACAACTTAGCGGAGGTAACGATGGGCTGAATACTGTTATTCCGATCCGCAATGATATTTATTATAGATCAAGACCAAGACTGGGCATTGAAAAAACAAAAGCATTATCACTTACGGATGAAGTTGGTTTACATCCTGCATTAACCGGCTTTAAAGAATTGTATGATGATGGAAGCCTGGGCATAATGAATAGCGTTGGTTATCCCAACCCTGATCGTTCTCATTTTCGCAGCATGGATATTTGGCAAACAGCAAGTCAAAGTACAGAATACTTTACTACCGGATGGGTAGGACGTTATCTTGATGCGCAATGCAGTGGATGTGATAAACCAACACAGGCAATTGAAATAGACGATGTATTAAGTCTTGCAATGAAAGGCCAGAATATAAATGGCATTGCTGTAAAAGATCCCCGCAGATTGTATGGTACAGCAAATGAAAAATTCTTCAGAGATGTTTTAAAAAATCATAAGGAAGAAAAAGGCGAGCAGCCCGTTGATTATTTATACAAAACAATGGCCCAAACACTTTCATCGGCTGATTATATTTTTCAGCAAAGCAAATTGCATCCTTCATCTGCTGAATATCCAAAAACTGATTTAGGAAACAGCATGAAGACCATCGCATCATTGATCTTTTCTGATATTAATACCAAAGTGTATTATGTTTCCCTCGGAAGTTTTGATACGCATGTAAACCAGGAAATGCAACAACAAAGGTTATTTACAGAAATGAATGAGGCAGTAAAAGCATTTGTAAAAGATTTGAAAAGCAATAACCGTTTTAATGACATGATGCTTTTTACTTTTTCTGAATTTGGAAGAAGAGTATCCCAAAACGCAAGCGGCGGCACTGATCATGGCACGGCCAACAATATGTTTTTAATAAGTGGTGGATTAAAACAAAAGGGATTGATCAATTCTTTGCCTGATCTGAATGATCTTGATGAAGGCGATCTGAAGTATAAAGTTGACTTTAAAAATGTTTATGCTACTGTATTAAACAAATGGCTTAATGCGGATGATAAAATGATCCTTTCAAATAAATATGATCATTTGAATTTCATCTAATAAATCATCACATTTTCAGATAAGCTGCTTCTTACTTATTGCAAGACGATATAAAACATATCCCATTACTGCAAAGCAGATTACTCCCAGGATCATATAGCCACCTTCCCCAAGCACTCCACTAACACCGGACTCTGCACTCATTTTGTTCATTCCATTTGCAATTGCTGGTACTCTTGTTAACAATGCGAATATTACTCCAAGCAAAGCACCTCCCGCAACGAGTCCCGTTGCAAATAAACTTCCTCTTTCAAGATCGTCCTCTCCTCTGATTTCATCACCACGTTTCTTTTTTACAGCCTGGGCTATACCCCTGATAGCGCCACCAATAAAAATGGGAAGTGTTGTAGAGATTGGTAAATAAACCCCAATAGCAAAACTCAATGCTTTAACGCCGCAAAGCTCCATCACCAATGCAAGTGCTGCACCCGCAATAACAAAGTTCCAGTCAAGATCGCCGCCAAGAATTCCTTTTATCAATGTTGCCATCAGTGTCGCCTGTGGAGCGGCCAAAGAACTACCAATAGCATGATGTATTCCATTCGCTGCTTGTTCGGCTGTTGGTGTATCCAATATTTTTATTGTAAATCCGATAGCAATTGAAGAAATGATCGCTCCAATAAATAAACCCATTTGCTGAAACTTTGGAGTTGACCCAATAAGATAACCCGTCTTCAGGTCTTGTGAAGTTGCACCGGCATTAGCTGCAGCAATGCAAACCATACCACCTACCACAAGCGCCATCGGTTCATACACAGAGCCAGTAGCACCTACGGCAACAAAAATGAGGCAAGTGCTCATGATCGTAGCTATCGTCATTCCGGAAATAGGATTATTAGTAGTGCCGATAAGTCCTACAATACGTGATGACACTGTTACAAAGAAAGCGCCGAATACTACTATCAATACACCAATCAAAAATTTTTGAATAATGTTATTACCGGGAATCATTGGCAATACTCCGATCAAAACAATTAAAGCTAAAATTCCAAACAGGACATATTTTATATTAATATCTTTTTCTGTGCGGAGAGTGCTCTTCGTGCCTTTTTCTTTTACAGAGCGAACACTTTCCTTAAAAGAAGAAATGATCGTAGGTATTGTTTTTATCAATGTAATAAAACCACCCATCGCTACAGCGCCAGCGCCGATCTGCCGTATGTATGCACGATACACAGCTGTTGCAGGATCAGCAAAACTATGTGTTACCGGATCCCATCCTCCATAACCACCTGCCGTATTCAGATCATGCAAGAAACCAAGTTTGACTTGTTGCGTTGCGATACTTACCGGATCAACGAGTGAAACCAAGATCGGGTTAAATACCAACCAACTTAATACACTTCCTGCAACCAGCACACCAGCAATACGCAAACCAATAATATAACCTACACCAAGATACTCAGGTGTGATATCTGCTGAAACCTGTGCTGAAGGATAAAAGGTATTGATCGCTTTGTGTTTGACAGTATCATAAATTGGTGTTTCTGCTATTACTTTGAAAAGGCGTTGCAATAAAGCATATACAGCTGCGAATCCTAACCCATAAAAAGCTGTCTTTGCAAAATCACCACCTTTTTCACCCGCTTTAAGAACAGCTGCACATGCTGTTCCTTCGGGATAAGGAAGATTCTCGTGTTCCTTAACGATCAATGAACGTCGTAAAGGGATCATCATTAATGTTCCCAGCATCCCACCAAAAATGGCGAGAATAAAAATAGATCCGTATTCAAAAAATTTAGCTGAACTCGCTGTTGAAAGAAATAAAAAACCAGGTAATGTAAATACAACTCCTGAGGCAATGCTTTCCCCGGCAGAGCCTGTCGTTTGAATAATATTATTTTCAAGGATAGTGGTTTTAAATACTCTTCGTCCTAAAGTAATAGCAATAACGGCTATAGGAATGGAAGCAGAAACCGTAAGACCTGCCCGCAATGCCAGGTACACATTAGCTGCTCCGAATAAGATTCCGAAAATACTTCCGAGAATAACGGATTTGAAAGTAAACTCTTTCATTTTTGTTTCGGGAGAAACAAATGGTTTGAAAAGATTTAATTCCGGCATTGCAGTTGATTTATTGAGTAAGATAAATAAAAAAGGCGATGCAGATTTACATCACCTTCTCAATACAATTGAATCTTCTATGCTGTACCTGTTTTATCTCTTACAATTTGATTGAGTGATTTCAAACGGGTATAAATTAAAATACCACCAATGAATGCAGCTATAACAAGAATTAAGAAGAACATTTTTTTATCAGTGAAATCATCCCAAAAACCAGTCATTACTCCTGCTACTTTTCCTCCGATAGAAGTGGAAAGAAACCATCCACCCATCATTAAAGCAGTAAGTCGGGGTGGAGCAAGTTTTGAAACAAATGATAATCCCATGGGGCTTAAAAATATTTCACTAATGGTGAATACAAAGTAAGTTCCCCATAGCCAGGCAGGTGAAGTTTTATGAGTATAAACAGAAGGGACCGACATTACAGCAAATACCATTACTAATGCGGATAGACCTGAAATGAACATTGCCATTCCAAATTTCGATGCTGTTGTAGGTTCTTTCCCTTTTTTTCTTAAATAACCAAAGAAAGGAACAAAAAATAAAGTCAGCAGAACAATGAATAAAGGATTTATAGACTGGAACAATTCGGTATTGGTAAGCTTTACATTTTTCCCATTTGGCCATTTATCTTTAGGTACATTATTAAAGTACGGGTCAGGGCCCATAACCTGGACGGGTTGTCCATTTTTATCTTTTACTTCCACAAAGTATTCATTTACCTTATTAACTAATCTCGGTGTGTCTGTTACTTCTTGTAAAGGGAATAATGCTCCGGTAATTTTTGCTGTAGTAGGTGATGCCTCACGGTCTGTATGTTTTTCCGCCCATAGTGTAAGCCCGGTAGCATTTTGATTATAGATAGTCCAGAAAGCTATAGCAATAACAAAAATGAATAATAAAGATCCTATACCTTTTTTATCCTGGCCCTTTGCTTTTACCCACAATGAAATATAAAAGGCTATAATTGGCAAGCATGCAAAAATAAAAGCGTCGTTGGCCTGTGTGCCCATGAATGCTGACCCAAATAATTTTGTTGGTAAAAACCATCCGATAATAGCTGCGATAAGTGCGGGTAAAAAAACAAACGACGTTATCTGGCCTAATGACATATCTTCTTTTTGAATCGGTTTTTTTACATCTCCGACTCTTACTTGCTTTAAGTTAGAGGCAAGTATGATCAATCCAATGATCAAACCTATCCCCG
>Ga0068859_100003444_pt1 | contig 16085 bp, 6 predicted proteins | sample KBSSwiS22_FD_66585 | JGI IMG/M metagenome (GOLD analysis project Ga0068859, IMG submission 66585) | Switchgrass rhizosphere microbial communities from Kellogg Biological Station, Michigan, USA - KBS Switchgrass S2-2 | ecosystem: Host-associated > Plants > Roots > Rhizosphere > Soil ...
CAAACAACATCTCAGCAACTAATCGGGAAATAATTTCCCCAAAACTTTCTTGTCAATTACCCGTATTGCAATTTTCAATTTTTTGTAAAAAATTGAACGGGTTTTGCTTACTTATAACATTTAAGCGCCGTCTTAATGAGGTAACTTTATAATACAAGTATGATAGGAAATAAAAGTGATAGCATGGCAGAAAAAAATGCAAACGATGAAGTAGTTGCTTTTCAAAGCAAACTCTCTTTTCAACCTCTGATTGATAGTTGGAAAAAAAAAATTAAAGAGAGTGAAGAAGGCTCATCTTCTTTATACGAAGAATTACTCGACAGAGTGTCAAAACATAAGGAGCTTCTAGAACCCATCACCGATCTTTCTATTTTACAAAAACATCAGCCTTTAATAAATATAATGATGTCAACCGTTTTCCCGGTTACATTATCAGACAAAGAAGATCTTTTTGCTGTGGCCGTTCCCTTTACTTATCACATTGTATATTCATCCGGTTTTTTCCGAAAGATTTTTATAAATAAGGGCTCTGCCCAAATCAATATTGAAGATGAAATTTCAAAAAATATTATCAAAGAAAAAATTCAATGGGCTTATCAGGTTATCCTGAATAAATTTTATAAAGGAAATTTTTCACTTGTTTGCCTGTCTGTTCACCCATACCAGCATCTTGCTACTGGCCTTGAAAAATTTATGGAGTTGGAACTGGATGCCCGTTTCGTAGAAGTAATGCCAAAAACAAATTTACCGGAGATGCCTTCCACATTTTGCATTCATGGTCCTGAGGATATATTAAAAATAGACGAATTACAGGAATGGCTTCCACTCGATATGTTTGAATTTGAAGGAATGATGCTTATCAGAATGAAAGATGTAACAGAGCAACAAATAATAAATGAAATAAAAAACAGTCTTCTTACTGTTAATGCCTTTGTTGAAGTCGAAAATTTTGAAAAGTTACAGGCTCATATTCAAAATCTCATTGGCAAGCACGGCTTAAAGATTGGGATCACTCCTTTTTTCAAAATAAATGATCACTTCGTTTTCTCTGATATGTATGAAAAAATCAGTTTGTTGTTTGGCAAAACAAGGGCCCTTGCAGAAAAACACAGCATTCATCAAAAATTTGAAATTTTTTTTAATTCCGGTAATAACGTTTTACTCATACCTAAAGTGAATAAATCGTCTATTCGGGAATATTCCTTCCTTCAACACATTTATGATGATGGCGGCAGAAGTGTATTTATCTGCCCGCTAATGAATGAAAAAGAACTTTTAGGAACGCTTGAGATCATCTCTGAAACAGCCGAACAATTACAACAAACCTTGTTTAGCAAAATTGCTCCTGCTATCCCTTTATTTACTTTATCACTTGAAAAAAGTGTCAAAGATCTTGAAGCTCGTATTGACGCAGTAATCAAAGAAAAATTCACCGCAATACAAGCAGCGGTAGAATGGCGATTTACTGAAGTTGCCATAAACTATATTTCAGAAATTAAGAAAGACCCGGATGCTAAACTGGAAAATATTGTTTTTGAAAATGTATATCCTTTGTATGGCGCTATTGATATACGTAATTCGTCGGGTGAAAGAAACCAGGCCATACAACAAGATCTTACTGAGCAATTACAGGCAATAATAAATATTATAAAAAAGGCAGGGCAGGCAATAAACTCTCCTTTATTGGACAGAATAAAAGAAAGATCTGAAGAATACCTGTATACTATTGCTAATGCAATGCATTCAGATGATGAGTTTGAAATACATGCATTTTTTAAAAAAGATGTAAAGGAATTATTCCATAATCTTCGTAATCGTGTACCTGCCATGCAACCCGATATTGCTGAATATTTTTCTACTGTTGATTCAAACACTACAACATGGACTCTTCACCGAAAAGAATTTGAAGAAAGCATCACTTACGTTAATGACCTTATTGCCCGCTTTATTGACAGAGAGCAATTAAAGGCGCAGGAATTATTTCCTCATTATTTTGAACGTTTTGTTACAGATGGCATAGACTTTAATATTTATATGGGACAATCTCTGAATCCAAAGAGAATATTCACTCCCGCTGATATGCAACAATTAAAAATGTGGCAGGTAAATACGCTGGTAAGAGCAGCCATATTTGGCAAAAGACTTGAAAAGAAAACCCCGGTTGCTTTACAAACCACTCAACTTATATTAGCCCATAATCAACCCATTTCCATTAGCTTTCGAATTGCCGAAAGGAAGTTCGATGTGGATGGAGCCTATAACATCCGTTATGAGATCATTAAGAAACGTATTGATAAGGTACACACAAAAGATGGTGAAAGGCTAACACAACCCGGCACATTAGCCGTTGTATATACACAACCCGATGAGGCGAGCGAATACCTTGGTTTTTTTGAGCCATTTCAAAAAGAAGGTTTATTAAAATCAGATGTGCAGGAATTTGAATTGGAAGAATTACAGGGAGTAAATGGTTTGAAAGCTTTAAGGATCGGCATCAATCTGGAGGAAGAAGAAAATAAATTATCCATAAGTAAACCAAAAATGCTAACCGATCAATAATAAACCCGCCTTCGTTTTAAACAAGATTATACTTAAGATAACCGATAAAAATTTTCGTTTAAAGTCTCGCAATTGATTCTCAGTGGGAATAAATAATTATTTTAGCCATTTAATGTTAACCACTAGTATGAAAATTTTCTTTTTTTCACTGTGTTTTTTATTTCATACTTGCCTGCTAACCGGACAAGATTCCATTGCTTATCGTATTGTTTTAATTGGCGATGCCGGTCAACTGACAAATGGCCGCCATCCCGTAGCAGATGCCGTAAAAAAATTAATACCGCTTGACTCAAGAACTACTGTCATTTATCTCGGAGATAATTTATATCACGAAGGATTGCCCGATGATCAGTTTTCCGGCTATAACCAGGCAAAAGCAGTAATCGATTCACAAATATCAGTTGCAGATGGTACGGACGCAAAAGTGTATATGATACCCGGTAATCATGATTGGGAAAATGGTAGCCGGACAGGCTATGCTGCAATATTAAGAGAACAACTTTATGTTGACCTGTTGAATAAAAAAAATGTAAAGTTTTATCCCGAAGGTGGTTGCCCCGGCCCGGTTGAAGTTTCTTTGGGACCGGATGTTACCGTGGTTTTTTTTGACAGCCAATGGTGGTTGCATCCTTTTGATAAACCCGGCATTGAATCAGATTGTCCGTATAAAACAAAGGAAGAAGTTCTTACTCAGCTGGATGATATTTTTAGTCGTAATGCTAAAAAACTGGTTATACTTGCCTGCCATCATACATTTAAAAGCATAAGCCCACATGCCGGCTATTATACTTTCAAGCAATACATGTTTCCATTTACAGACATGAATCCCAATCTTTATATTCCTCTGCCTATAATCGGCGCTATTTATCCTATTACAAGAGGAGTATTTGGAACACCGCAGGATCTTCGGCATCCTAATTATGCCAACATGATATCGGATATTCAGAAAGTAGCCAAACCTTATAAGAATATCATTTATGCGGCAGGCCATGAGCATAGTTTGCAATTAATACGTGATAGCAGCAGCTATTACATTGTAAGCGGTGCAGGAAGCAAAATAACCCGTGTATCTACCAGTAAAAAGAAATCCCTTTTTAGTGCAGCAATGACAGGCTTTGCAGTGTTGGAAGTTTCAAAAAACAAAAATGTAAGAACGACCTTTTATACCGTTACCGATTCTATACGTAATGCTTATTCCAATGTGATAATGAATTTTTCTACCGTGCCCGAGGAAGAACCAAGTGACTCTGTAAACCGCCAGGTAGCAAATCCAACCACTGTTAAATACAAAGACACTATTACCATTTCTGCAAGTGATAAGTACAATACCAACTCCCCTTTAAAAAAATTTATAATGGGAACCAATTACCGGAAAGAATGGTCAACACCAGTGAATATGAAGGTCTTTCATCTTAGAGAGGAGAAAGGAGGATTTAAAATTGGAAGTTTAGGCGGAGGCAAACAAACAAAATCACTTAATCTTATTGATAAAAAAGGAACTGAATGGACATTAAGAACCGTTGACAAAGATCCATCCAGGGCCATCCCTGTAACTTTCCGATCTACTCTTTTTAATGATATAGTAAAGGATTTTATTTCTGCTTCTCATCCTTACTCAGCTCTTACAATACCGGGTTTTTCAAACGTACTTGACATTACTGCACCAACGCCTGAACTATTTTTTGTGCCTGAGGATCCCGCTTTTGGACAATATAAATCTGTTTTTGCCAATACTATTTGTTTGCTTGAAGAAAAAGCTCCTACAAAACATGGGGAAGCGACGCATAGCACCAGCAAAGTATTTGATAAGTTGATTGAAGAAAATGATCATCGTGCAGATCAGATCGGAACATTGCGGATCAGGTTGCTTGATATCCTTATTGCTGATTTTGACAGGCATTTTGATCAATACAAATGGGCAACAGGTGATACAGGGAAAGGAAAATTGTATTACCCGATTCCCCGTGACAGGGACCAGGCACTTTTTTATTCCAATGGTTTTTTGATGCGGCTTGTATCATTAAAAGTAATGCCATTCTTAAAAGGGCTTCGTTATAATATCACCGATGTAAAAAACCTGGAATTTGTGGCAAAGGATTTTGATAGGGTTTTTCTAACTGATCTTGATAGAGAACAATGGAAGACCACGGTAAAGGAAGTACAGCAAAAATTAACCGACTCCGTTATCAACAATGCCATTAAACGATTACCGCCAGAGATATATGCAATTGACAGTGCTACCTTAAATGGAAAACTGATCAGCAGAAGAGATCAACTGGATAGGGCTGCCTTATCTTATTACCGGTTTATATCAAGAAAAGTAAATATTGTTGGAAGTAATGAAAAGGAATATTTCAAAATAACCAATCAACCTAATGGATTAAATGTAAGAGTGTATGGTCGCAAAGAAAATAATGATACAAGCTTTATAATGTATGACAGGACCTTTGATCATAAAATCACGAGAGAAATCCGTTTGTATGGATTAAACGATAATGACCTGTTTGATATTGATGAAAATGTTTCTTCCCGAATTAAAATACGAGTAATTGGAGGCAAAGGCAATGATACATTTAATATAAGAGGCCATGTTCGTAATTGGCTATACGATATGAATGTAGAAGGTAATTACATAAAAAGCCGAAGTCATTCAAGAGACATGTTCTCAAAAGAGCCTTCTGTTAACTATACAAATATTCTTGGATTCAAATACAATGAAAACCATTTTCCAAGTATTACCGTTGCTTCAAATAATGATGATGGTTTGATGGTAGGAACCGGCTTTGCAAGAAAAACATACGGATTCAGAAATGAGCCTTTTGTAAGTAATCAAAAGTTTGTTGCGTTATGGGCTGTTAATCGTGGCGGCGAACAATTCCGTTATTCAGGAGTATTTAATCATGTTATTAAAAATACCGATCTCGTTATATTGAGTGAATTGATGACACCCGGTGTATCTAATTTTTTTGGATTAGGAAACAAAACTCAAATAGATCCTGGTAAATCTATTACTTATTACCGTGTTCGCTATCGCCACATGGAAACGCAATTGCTTTTTCAAAAAAGGATCAGCGAAGTGCTTCGTTTTGCAGCAGGGCCAGTTATTTATTCTTACAGGAATGAGCTAAGGGATAACCGAGGTAAAGTTTTGGGTAAACCATCCGGCGTCAATCTTGACTCGTTGAGTATTTATAGTAAGAAAAATTATGCGGGTGGCAAGCTCGGTATTTATATTAATAATCTTAACAACGAACTTTTTCCAACAAGGGGAATTCAGTGGAATACTGAATTTAGCTCAATGTATGGCGTTTCAAAAACAAGTAATAATATATCAAAGCTGCAATCCGATATGGCCGTATATGCCAGTTTAAATGATCCTACTCGGTTAATAGCAGTAATTCAATTAGGAGCGGGCCATATTTTCAATAATCATTTTGAATATTTCCAGGCATTGACATTAGGCGCCAACAATCATTTGCGTGGCTTAAGAAAAAACCGGTATGCAGGAAATTCTTTAATGTACGGAGGTTTGGAACTTCGGTTGAAATTAGCTGATGTTTCTTCTTATATACTTCCAGGTTCTTTTGGTGTTGTTGGTTTTACAGAAACAGGACGGGTATGGCTTAAAGGTGAAAGATCAGGCCAGTGGCATACAAGCTATGGCGGCGGTCTTTATTATATACCTTTTAATTTATTTCTTGTATCGGGAACAGTTGGTTTCTCTAAAGATGATCACATCTTTAATTTTTCTTTGGGCACAAAGCTTAACCTCAATTTTTGATAAGCATACCAATTAAAATCTCACCGTAACCAATCGGACTTCTTTTATTTATTCGAACACCATGGATAACAGAGTTTAAATCGCATTAAAAAGAAATAAAACACCAACTAATACACAAAAGACACCGAATACAATTGAGGAATACTTATGTACAGCACCTCCAGTGTACGTAGGTTTCTTCCATTTTATACCTATAATTAAGCTAAGAAGACCCATTGCTATAAAGAAAAATCCATTTTTAAGGTTTGCATTCATTAAAAAAAAATTCATTTTCAATTTAATTCCGATGCCTCAATGGATTGATGTATAGCTTGCGTCAGATGCAACTACTATCAGCAGTTTCTCTATTTAAGATTTTAAAACTGCCAACCCAGCGAAATCTTAGGCAGGTTATCTTCTTCAGATGCAGTATAACTAAAAGTCAAAACCATTCTTGTTAACGGCGCTATCCAGATACCACCGCCGTATCCACTTGCCCATTTGGTACTGCTTGTATCATTATCCCACACATGCCCAGTATCATAAAATGCAAGGATGCCCATTGCCCCGGGAAAAAGATAGGTTTTGAAATTGGCAAGCCGTATCCGTAGTTCGGCATTGTTATAAACTTTATTCCTGCCGGCAAAACGATATTTACGATAACCTCTCAGGTTATCCTCACTGCCGAGATATTGTGCCTGGTAAAATTCAAAGTCCCCAAAATTATGACCGGCGCCAAACCTGTTGGCGAATACGATCCTGTTCTTAACAAGTTTCAGAAAAAAAGTAAAATCAGAATTCAGTTGTGTTACTTTATATTTTGTATCACTTAAGCCGGAAATGTGCCTGAGAGTAGTATTCCAAACAATACCTTTTTGTGGCAATATCCGGTTATCTCTTGTATCAGCTTCTATAGAAAATTTCCCGCCTAAATAAGTTTGATCAGCATATAATGTAGTTGGATCTAAACCATTCAATCCTGTCTTAGTAATAAACCTAACCTGGTTAAATTTATCATCTTTATCTAATCCGTAAAACTGGAAAGTGGGTCCGATAGTCATGATCACTTTACTGGAAAAATTTTTGCGAAGCAATAATGATATATCACCTAATTGATACCTTGCTCTATAGTATCTGAATTTCCCGGGCTTTGTTTTATCATAAACCGTATTCATGCCATATCCAAAGAAGTTAGTCGTATTATCCGGAGCATGGATATCTGCATCAAATAAAAGATCAGATCTTCTTCCGAAAGTGCCGATATATTCGGAATAAAATCTAAAATTTGAAGCTCCCGTTGCAAAGGCGTGATTGAAAATAATAGAATGAGAATTTTTATATGGTTCTTTTCTAAAACCATGTCTAATGATCTTAAGGCTGCCTCCTACGAACACTCCATCATCCTGGTTGTAACCAACAGAGATAAAAGGGATGACTTTATTATAATCATAATAGATCCTTTTATACTGATTTACCAATGTGTCATTGCTAATTTTATTTTTAAATTTTCCAGATAGCTTATTGCCTTCCGATTTCATATCATAAACAATAGCCGGCTTTCCCGAATTGCCGGTATTATCAAACTCATCCACTCCTTCGCCACCGATCAAACGGATCTTAATTTTATCTTCTTTGCCATTGACAACAAACTTATCATCACCACCAAAACCATAAAGCCGAAGCTCCTTTGTATCTGCAGGATCGAATTTCCTTTCATACATTTTCGTTGATTGCTCTCCTTCTTTGGTAATTTTATATACCTGTAATAAAACCGAGCCATCATCATTCAGGTTAATGTCAAACAATTCCTTTTTATCACTTGCTGTTACATCTACTTTCTCGGCAAGGAAACGATAGTATTCCATAACATCTGCTGCCAGGTAATTGCGTCTTTCCTTTAAAGTCTGAATAATCTTGGGCGCTGAGATAGGTCTTATTTCAGGCGGTTGTTGATTCAAAGCCTTATCTAACACATCATCTGTCATCTTTGAAAGAAATTCATCAACGGCTTGCTTCCAATCTTCTTCAGTAAGTTCATTTAAAAAGAAACGATCAAGATTACGGGCAGCAAAATTGAAGCGATTAATATTATGTGCTTTCGCTTTGAAGCCTTCTATTTGTGGTACAAGCCAGGGCCATTTTGCTATGCCGGGTAATACTCCCTGGTTTATATAAAAAGCCTGGTCTCTGTCACGGGGAATTGGATAATATAATTTCCCTTTATCTTTTTCGATAGCGCCCCATTGCCATTGATCTTCGTGCCGGTCAAGGTCCATTACATACATGTCCAATATTCTTGCACGCAATAGTGCCTTTTGATCTACTTCATTATCGTTATCATCTTTTAATTTATCTGCTACATCATCGGTATCATATCCTTTTTTAACTGAATCGGGCAACCTGACTTCCAGCAGTGCCAGCATATTGGAAAAATCTTTTCTGTATTCGCCCAATTTTGGGTCATCACCTATATATACTAATCTTACTTTATTGGAAGGAATACCAGCAGCATCGGATAATACTCCAATGGATAAGTTAGAATAAGGGTAAGAAGCAGAAACGCCATCCGAAACCAGGTCTGCTGCTGCTTCACTTTGCAGATCGCCCGGCAATGTTTTACTGGTAATAAACTTTTGTACAGAGCGAAGTGAATATTCTCTTCCATTAGGATCTTCCAGTCTTAATGATTTAGTTTGTTTACCTCCACCACGTTTTACGGGTGTAAGGCCGCCATATTCAGTTGACAGATCAATAACAGGAGCTACCACTGTTTTATTCCATTCCTTTCTATAATTCGATCCCATCCAAAAACTTCTAGATCCGCTTATTTTAAAAGGCCTGGTACCTGCGCCAATAGATGAATCAACCTTTTGAGCTGAACAATAGGACACAGGAATAAAAAGTAAAAAAAAGATTTTTCTCATAGTTACAATGGTTTTTAAATTTCAATTTATTCAAAATTTTCCAATCTATTTCTGGTGAAATTAAAATTGCCATCCAAAAGTAACCAATGGCAATTTATCTTCTTTTGAAGCGGTGTACGCCGCTGTTAATACGAGCCTGTGCATGGGTGAAAACCAAATGCCACCGCCATAGCCTGTATGCCAATCAGATTCTTTGAAATCATTTTTTGCCCAGACCTGGCCCACATCATGAAAAATAAATAATCCTAATGAGCCAGGGAATAAATATGTTCTGAAATCTGCGATCTTAAATCGTATCTCTGTATTATTAAATGCCCTGGATTGGCCGGCAAAACGATCCCTTCTGTATCCACGCAAATTCTCCGTGCCCCCAAGATATTGCGCCTGGTAAAATTCAAACCCTTCACCAAAATTCTTTCCTGCACCGAAGCGGGTAGCTATTACAAAGTTTGCCTTCTTCGTAAAACTAATATATAGAGACATATCACTATTAAGTTGCGTAATATTTTTACTTGCATCATTTAAACCACCTAAAACTTTTAAGGACGTTTGCCAATAAACTCCCCGTGTGGGCATGACAGCACTATTACGAAAATCTATATTAAGAGATAACTTACCACCCGCATAACTTTGTTTTTCAAATACCGTTTTAGGATCTACACCATTGCTATTTGTTTGTAAAATGTAGCGATTAGAATTTTTATTTGCGTCAAGCGAATAATATTGAAAGGTTGGCCCCCATGTAATATCAAGCCATTGTGTTAGCCGGCTGCGTATAAGCAATGACAGATCAGCCAACTCATATCTTGCCTTATAATATTTATCCTTACCGGGTTTTGTTTTATCAAATTCCGTTGCATTGCCATACCCAAAGAAATTCGTAGTGTTATCAGGAGCTTTAACATCAGCATCTAATATCAGATCAGATTTTTTACCCAAGGCCCCGATAAATTCTGAATACCAATGGAAATTATATGCATTGGTCTTTAATGCATGATTGATAGAAAACTGGTGCATGGTTTTATAGGGTGTTTTCCTGAATCCCTGTTTTATGATCTTTAGTGAAGCTCCAAGGAACAATCCATCATCAGCATTATAGCCAACAGATAAAAATGGAATGGCCTGATTGTATTTATAATAAAGTCTTTCATATTTGTTGACGTCAGGATCATTTGAAAGTTTTTGCCGCAAATTATTGCTGCCGGTAAATTTATTCTCCTCGGTATTCAGATCATAAACAATGTTTTTACCGGGTGAAGATGAAGCATTGCTTTCAAATGCATCATTACCGCTGCCACCGATCATTCTTATTTTTATTTTATTTCCTGTGCCGTGCGTCAAAAATTTATCATCACCGCCCATTGCATAGAGCCTTATCTCCTTTGTTACTGAAGGATCAAACTTTCTCTCATACATTTTTTTTGATTGCTCTCCTTCTTTGGTGATCTTATATACCTGTATCAACACGGAGCCATCGTCATTTCGTGTTATTTCAAACAATTCTTTTTTATCGCTGCCTGTCACATTTACGATCTTTGAAAGAAAGCGGTAATATTCCATCATTTCCCCTGCAAAGTATTTTCTGCGGTCTTTGAGTTTTTGAATAATTTCCTGGTTGCGGGGTAATACCTGTATTTCTTTAGGTTGTTCGTGCAATGATCTTTCAATTAATTCATCAGTCATTTTAGATAAAAACACATCGGTCATTTTTTTCCAATCATTTTCATCAGGTTCATTCATAAAAGCACGGTCAACATTTTTTGCATTGAAATTATATGTGTTGATGTTAATAGCTTTTGATCTGAATCCCTGCACTTGTGGCGAAATCCACGGCTTACGAGCAATTGAAGGGAGCAATCCTTTGCTGATAAAAAAAGCCTGGTCCCTGTCACGGGGTAATGGATAAAAAGTTTTTCCCTTGCCATTATCCATTGCGCTCCAAAGCCATTGATCTTCATGACGGTCAAAATCCATTAAAAACATATCCAATAATCTTGCCTGCAATAATGCTTTTTGATCAATAGTATTATCATTATCATCTTTTAGTTTATCAGCCATTTCATCTGTACTGTATGTTTTTTTTGCAGTGCCCGGAATTCTCTCTTCTAACAAACAAAAAGCATTTGCAAAATCAGTACGATATTTTCTAAGCAATGGATCATTAGGAATATATACCAATTCGGGATTTGTATGAGCTACATTCACTGCTTCTGCAAATGACGGTACTGATAATGCGGCGTAGGGATAAGACGCCGAAACTCCATCAGATATAAGATCTTTCGCAACTTCCAATCCACGAAGCTCAGGTGGTAATGCGGCCTGCGTAACTGATTTTTCTATCAACCGCAACACATATTGTTTCCCGTTCTTATCTTCCAAGCGTAATGATCTTGTTTGATGACCTCCGCCTCGTTTTAATATTGTCAATCCACCAAACTCTTTTCCTATCCGAATCACTTTTACTCTTATGGGTGTCTTCCATTCTTTACGATAATTTTTACCCAATAATAAATTTCTGAATCCTCCGGATTTAAATTTATTGGAAGCAATAACAGTAACTGAATCAGGAAAAGAAACCACTTCGCTATTCGTTTCCGGTTTTATAGCAGGAAGATTATTCAATACAGATGTGTAAACTGGTTGTTGCAGATCGTTGCTTTTAAGTGTATAAAATTTTACATCAACCTTGCCATCAGTACTTATTTCAAGCATAGCAAATCCGTTTTCCTTTTTTGCAAAAAGAGAATTTTTTCCTTTTCTTACAGGGGTTGTTCTTGCTCCTGAACCACTAACAATAAAAGAAATACTATCCCGCTGCAATAATTGAAGATCATGATCATGCCCCGCCGCATGAATTACATTCGAATGATGTTTTAAAACTTCTTCTACCTGGCTAATGAGATTCTTATATTGCGGATGCTGAAGATCCTGGATATTGCCAAACCAACCTCTGGCGATTGGATAAATGGAGCCAACTATAGGCAGTGGAATATACAAACCATCCGAAGCCTCGGTTAGCGGAAAAATATGTTGCTTAAGAGTGAAGTGTCCTCCATGTTTACCATGTGAATAAAACGGGTGATGCATGGCTAACAATATGAGTTTATCTGGATAAGAACCGATAATATCTTTTAATGCAGTTATTATTTCATCTTCAGTTTTAAAATCGCAATCAGATTCAACACCGGGCTTTTCACTTTGCTGAAGCCACCATTGACTATCCATAAAAACAAGTACTACTTTATCGCCAATTGCAATATCAACAGGCCCGGGGCATCCATTAGCCGGCAGCATTTGCGCATTAGGCAATTGAAGCTTATTGATATATTGCCACTCATTTTGTACCTGTGCAAGTCCACCAGGTTTCCCTTGTTTCCATTCATGACTTCCGGGAACAAAAAATGCTTTTGCATTTTTATCTTTTATAACTGAAAGTTCGTAATCAAGGATGTCTTTAGCAGCGGTAAATGTTTTACTGCCTTCGTCAGGTAAGCCCGAGGGATAAATATTGTTGCCAAGGTAAATGATTGTGTTGCTTGAATCATTCCAATCGACATGTTGCTTAAGCCAGTCCAGTACTGGCTGTTTTCCATGCTCAAGCATGCCGGCATCGCCAACTAAAAATATACGCTGTGCAATATTTTTTTGCTGCGCATATGAACAAGCGGGCATTAAAAGCAAAAGAAATATTTTTTGCAGCAGTTTCATGGTTGCAGGGTTAACAATATATACTCAACAAAAATAAGGGGGCTATGTCAAGTTACGGTTTATATACAAATTTCAAAATAGTGGCTATGCCTTCTCCACCTTCATTAGAAATATAAAGATCTCCATTAGGAGCAAAGGTCATCCCCTCCGGCTGGTTAAAAAGTTCGGGATCAAGTCTGAATACCTCTTCAACATTTCCTTTTTTATCAGCAATAACTAATAATTTTCCTACAGAAGCGATAATAAATAATTTGCCTGTTATGGGATTGATCGCTGCCGCTGAAGGCTTAAACTCTGCCTGGTCATCCTTTAGCATCTGCCTGATCGTTTCTATCCCAATTGTGAAAAAAGGATCAGGATAAAATTTGTGTGTGCTAAGATCAAACCGGTATGCATTGCGAATTTTATCTTTTTCATGATCGCATTGCTTACATATCATGACCAATGAATTTTCATCAGCATCGTGATAAAGTGTTTCAAATTCGCTTTTCTGTAACCCAAGATTATACTCATCCGAAGATGTTACTGTGCTATCTTTTGTCATTACTTCTACAATGCTTCCGCTGCTTACTAATAAATAGTCCGCAGATTTAGTATGAACTATATCTTCATAGTCTCCCTTGCCTCCAAATTTTATTTTTTTAAAATCATCTTTTTTATTTTTAAAATCAACAAGAAAAATATCGCCCTTTTCATCGTTTTCTGCCATGATCATATTTTTATCCGTTACCCATGACATACCTGATATCTCATGCAGATGTTTTCCCAATTCCATTTTGTCATCTGGTTTAAGAAAGTCATAACCAAGCTTTTTTTTCTGTGCTGAAGTATCGGCAAGGTTACTTTGGGAATAAGTAAATTTTAAAAGTGTTGCTCTTCCTGTTCCGCCTTCATTACTTATATACATATCACCATTTCCCTTAAAACAAATGCCTTCAGGTTGCGGAAACATCGCGGGAGCTAATACATATACCGCTTCTACTTTTCCATTCAGGTCAGCAATAGCTAATTGGTGACTCGTTGATGATAGTATATATAATTTTTGCTGTTTGGGACTAATAGCTGCTCCGGAAGGCTCGAACGATGAGCTTTTTTGAGGAGCCAATTCTTTTATCAATTCCCGGTCTATTTTAAATACCGGTGTATGACCAAAACCAATGGAATCAATATAATAAGCAAATGCGCTGATCTCATCATCTTTGTCCATCGAACACTTCTTACAAATGATCACTAATGCTTTGCGACCCGGATCATAATACATACTCTCAAATTCGCTTGAGCCCTGTAATTCCAGTTTAGCTATTTCCGTTCCCGTAAAGCCTTTTGAACTATCCCTTGTAAATTTTAGAATAGCCCCGTCACTTCTTAATATATAAGGAACAGTGTCCGCAATAGTGATGTCTTCATAATCTCCTTTTTCACCCAAACTATAGTTATCAACTATATTTTTTGTGTCTTTATCTAACATAAAAATCTGATCGGATTCATCATTTTCAGCAATGAACTGATCCCTGTATTTATCCCATATTATTCCAGATATTTCCCGTAGTTTAAGATTGAGCTTTGTTTTTTCTGCAATAGAAAAATTAAATCCAGGCGGTGATTTGAGTAATGCCATTTTTCGCCGGCAGCCTGAAAATAAAATGAAAATTGCCAATGGCAGTAAACACCAATTCGAAAATCGGATTAATAAAATATACCTTCTCGTGTTTTTGTTTAAATTTATCATGTGTAATTATTAAAATATGACTGAAAGCCAATCACTATTATTATCAAATGCCCGGGCCTTTGTAACTGATCTTTTCCAGAATAAAGTTAATAAAAGCATCAGGTTTCATAATCTTGAACATACACAAGGTGTAGCATTAGCTTGTGAAGATATGGCCGATTATTATCAGTTCAGCGATGAGGATCGTCTTGCCCTGTATATAGCAGCATGGTTTCATGACACAGGTTTCAGCGGTGGTAATGCGCATGGCCATGAAGATGTAAGTATAAAACTGGCAACTAATTTTCTCCAGGAAAACAATGCTGATCCTCAATTTGTACAAAAAATTATTTCATGCATCGAAGCCACCAAAATGCCACAATCTCCCAAAACGCTGATTGAACAGGTGCTTTGCGATGCCGACCTGGCTCATTTGGGGACCAATGAATTTACTATAAAAAACAAACAGCTTCGTGAAGAGCTGATTGGTTTTTCCAAACAGGATATTTCGAAAAAGGAATGGCGCAAGATGAATATCACCTTTTTGGAAAACCATACCTATTTTACCGATTATGGAAGGCGCAAATTACAGCCTGTCAAAGAACAGAATCTTGAACAGTTGAAAGAGAAAGAAGATGATGGCAAAAAAAAGAAAAAAGAGAAACCATCTGATACTGTTCTTGGAGAATTTACAGAACAGGTAAAAAAAGACACCGAGGTTAAAAAAAAAGAAAAGGCAGAGAAAACTGAAAGAGAAGCTACCGCTGTGTTTCGTATTATGGCTTCTAACCAGGCTAACCTAAGCCACATGGCCGATAATAAGGCCCATATTATGATCTCGGTAAATTCTATTATTCTTTCCATCGTTATTTCCGTATTAGGTAAGCAACTGGAAGAACATACAAATCTTGTAGTACCAACCATCCTGTTAGTAATAGTTTGCGTTGGAGCAATCGTTTTTTCCATTCTTGCGACAAGACCGAATGTAACGACAGGAAAATTTACCCGGGAAGACATTCAAACAAAAAAAACCAATCTTTTATTTTTTGGAAATTTCTTTAAAATGTCGTTGACCGATTATGATTGGGCCATGCAGGAAATGCTGAACGATAAGCAATATTTATACAGCAGCATGATCAAGGATAATTATTTTCTGGGAGTGGTATTGGCAAAAAAATACAAGTACCTGCGTATCTCTTATACCATTTTTATGTACGGTATTATAATTTCAATGCTTGCTTTTGCAATATTCTTTGTTTTACCCGAGCCCGGTTTTGCTTATTCGCCCGGAAATATTTTTATTCCCTGATTATTTACAAATAGGTTTTTAAAACATTTACCAATTCAGTTTTTGTAATTGGCACACCCATTATTTTATTATATCCTTTCGCATCTACAAAATAAACATCACGAATGATCTTGATAA
>Ga0068859_100003445_pt1 | contig 16080 bp, 9 predicted proteins | sample KBSSwiS22_FD_66585 | JGI IMG/M metagenome (GOLD analysis project Ga0068859, IMG submission 66585) | Switchgrass rhizosphere microbial communities from Kellogg Biological Station, Michigan, USA - KBS Switchgrass S2-2 | ecosystem: Host-associated > Plants > Roots > Rhizosphere > Soil ...
AAAACATGGCGGTTGATCAACTCACTATTACCGACGAGCAGTTGCTCGACAAACTCGGTTCAGCGCGCGAGGATCTGTTGCGCGAAATCAGGAAGGCCATCATCGGCCAGGACGAAGTTGTCGAACAGGTGCTGCTGGCGCTCTTTGTCGGTGGTCACTCAATCATTACCGGCGTGCCCGGCCTCGCCAAGACGCTGCTCGTACGCACGATCGCCAACGTCCTCGACCTCTCTTTCAAACGCATTCAGTTCACTCCTGACTTGATGCCCGCCGACATCACCGGCACCGAGATCATCGAAGAAGATCGCGCCACCGGCCGGCGCGCGATGCAGTTTATCCCTGGTCCAATTTTCGCCAACATCGTGCTCGCCGACGAGATCAATCGTACGCCGCCGAAGACGCAGGCAGCATTGCTCGAAGCGATGCAGGAAGGTCGCGTCACGGTGCAGGGTGTCAGCTACGATCTGCCACGACCATTTCACGTGCTTGCGACACAAAACCCCATCGAGATGGAAGGCACGTATCCACTGCCCGAAGCGCAGCTCGATCGTTTCATGTTCAACGTGAAGATCGGCTATCTGCCTGAAGAAGAGGAAATCGCGGTTGTTAAGCAAACCACTTCGCCGCAGGACTATGTCTTTCGGCGGCTGATGTCCGCGGAGGAGATCATCGCGTTTCAACGACTGGTGCGTCAGGTTCCTGCTTCCGACACTGTCGCGCGCTATGCCGTGCGATTAGTAAATGCGAGCCGGCCCGGAACACCGTCCGCGCCCGACTTCGTAAATAAGTGGGTGACATGGGGCGGGTCGCTTCGTGCTTCACAGTTTCTGATCTTCGGCGGCAAGGCACGCGCGATCCTGCGCGGGCGTTACAACGTTTCGTGTGAAGACGTGCGCGCCGTCGCGCCCGCGGTGCTGCGCCACCGTGTGCTATTGAATTTTCAGGCTGAAGCGGAAAAAGTTGATTCGGATCAGGTGATCAAACGACTGATCGAAACAGTGCCGGAACCGAAGAGCGGCTTGTAAAAAACCTTTTGTGCCTTTTTTGCCTTTTTGTGGCTATTTAACATGTCAACACCAGCGGCGCCAACCAGATTTCTCGATCCCGAACTACTTGCGCGTGTCGGTTCGCTCGAGCTGCTCGCGCGCACGGTCGTCGAAGGGTTTATGTCGGGACTGCACCGCTCGCCGTTCACCGGCTTTTCGACCGAGTTCACCGAGTATCGGCAATACAATCCCGGCGACGACTTGCGCTATCTCGATTGGCGTCTGCTCGCGCGCACCGACCGTTACTTCATCAAGAAGTATCGCGCTGACACTAACACGCAGTGTCACCTGTTGATCGATACCAGCGCGTCGATGAACTACGCACACGCGAGCTCTGTCACAAAATTGCAGTACGCGCAGTTTCTCGCGGCGTCGCTGGCTTACTTGTTGAATCGCCAGCAGGATGCTGTTGGACTGGTCGCTTTCGCCGATAAGGTGCATACACACGTGCCCGCGCGCAATCGCACCGGGCACATGCGCACGATTTTCGGCAATCTCTCGCTCCTGCAACCTGGCGGCGAAACGGATCTCGCGGCGTCGTTGCATCAACTGGCGGAGATACTGACGCGCCGAGGCATTGTCGTCGTCATCTCCGACTTTTACGATCAGCCCGACCGGCTTGGCGAGTCGTTTCAGCACCTGCGTTTCAAGGGACACGACACGGTCGCATTCCAGGTGCTCGATCAGAACGAGCTCGATTTTGATTTCAACGATGCGGTGTTGCTGCTTGAAGATGCGGAAACACAGGAACAGATGCCAGTGCTTCCCGACGTGGTGATGGATGGTTATCGTGATCGCATGCGCAGGCATGTCGATGACATGCGAACCTGCGCGGCGGCAAACAACGTCGACTATGAATTGTTGACAACGAAACAGCCACTCGATTTCGCGCTGCTCTCGTTCCTGTCACGCAGAGCCGGCAAGTAGTTTTATCCACAGATTACACAGACTATTTCTGTGCAATCTGTAATCTGTGTAATCTGTGGTTACGGTTTTATGTCGTTCCTGACGCCATTGTTTTTCCTCGGCGTCGCGGCGCTCGCGGCGCCTATTCTCGTGCATCTCGTGCGGCGCACACGTGCGCGTCGCGTCCAATTCCCCGCGCTCGTTTTTGTGCGACAGGTGCCGCAGCGCACGATTCGCCGTCGCACCCTGCACAACCTGCTGCTGTTGCTACTGCGTTGTCTTGCGATCCTTTTGATTGTCATCGCCTTCACGCGACCGTTCTTCAGCGGCGGCAGTGCCGCGCGTGACAACAGCGCCGCGGGCGCGACGGTGATCCTCATCGACAACTCGCTCAGCATGCGTCGCGAAAACCTGTTTGCTGAGGCGCAGCGACGCGCGGAAGGCGCTCTCGACGAAGCACGCAACGACGAGCAGATCGCACTCATGAGTTTTGATAAGCGCTACACCGTCATCAATCGCTTTCTCACTGACAAGAACCGCGTGCGATTCGGTATCAGTAGTTTAGGAGCCGGTTGGGACGCCACCGATTACGAACAGGCACTGCGCGGCGCGGAGTCGTTATTGAGCGAAGTCCAGACCACTGGTCCAAAACGGATCGTCATGATCTCGGACTTTCAAATGCCCGGCTGGTCACAAGCGACTGCGACTTTCAAACTCTCAAACAACACGCAACTCACAACGTTCGACGTCGGCGGCAACAATCCGCCACCCAACATCGCGATCACAAACGTTGAAGCGCGCGGCGTTGTATTCGGTCAGAAGTATCTCGATAATGTCGTGGTCCACGTCAGTAACTTCAGCGACACACCGCGAGATCACATCCAGGTCGACTTCCAAATCAACGATCAGACTGTCGAGAAGCGCGACATCAGTCTCAACAGTCGCGACTCGCGTGTGGTTGAGTTCACCGGGTTTAATCTCAATGACGGCACGAATCGCTGCACCATCAACATCGCTGCCGGCGACTTCGCGCCCGACAATCGCTTCTATTTCACGCTGCGCCGCGAAACTCCCGCAAAGGGTTTGATTATCGAGAATGCTTCACGCGGCCGTAGCGATAGTCTTCACCTGCAAAGCGCGCTCACGACGGACGACGATCTGCCGTTCACGTTTGCACTCAAGAGCGCCGGCTCAGTTGATCCCGCAAGCATTCCGGACTATGCGCTGGTGGTTCTGAACGACAGTGGTCCGCTGTCACCCACGCTCGCCGACGCGCTCGTGAGGTTTGTAAATGGCGGCGGGCAAATGATCGTCTCCACTGGACCACGAACCTCGCCCGATAGTTTCAACACGACGTTGCAACAGATCTCACCGGTCACGTTGCGTGAGGCGGTGCAGACAAAGATGGGCGAGAGTGTGGCGATCACTCAAGTAAAGTTCGATCATCCGATCTTTGAAGTGTTTCAGGAGAGCGGGCGTCTCGCGTCTGCGAATGTGATTGGTTACTTCCGTTCCGAGCCGCGCCAGAACGCCTCCGTGCTCGCGCGTTTTGAAGACGGCAGCCCGGCGCTCGTCGAGGCCACTACCGGCAAAGGACGCGTGCTGTTGTTTACCTCCTCGCTTGGTCCAAGCTGGAACGATCTGCCGCTCACGCCCTTGTACCTGCCTTTCATTCATCAGATGGTTCGTTACGCCGGCACACACGAAGAGAATGCCTGGTACGGACTGGGGCAGACGTTCACGGTCAACAAAGAAAAGGAGGCAGGCCCACCGGCAATCGACACTCCGTCCGGTACGCGGTTAAGTGAGAACCGCATCACACCGGACGGAGACTTGCTCGTCACCGCACGTGAGCCCGGATTCTATCGCTTGCGTTACAACGCTGCGCCCGGCTTTGCCGCAGTTAACTCTGACGGTGCTGAAGGTGATTTCACGAAATTGAACTTCGGTGAGTTCATGGCAGGCGTGACCGGCGGTGCGGGCGGTGCTGAAGGCGCGGAAGCGAATCGAAATCTGAGTGGTGAAGAGATTGAAGGCCGCCAGAGAGTCTGGTGGGCACTCTTGCTGGTTGCACTGCTGTTATTGTTAGCGGAATCGTTCCTCGCACGAAGGACAAAGATGGTGAAAATGATCGGGTAGCCACGGATTAACGCAAATAAACGCGGATCAGAACCATTACTGCTTGTTTGTATGATCCGCGTTCATTCGCGTGAATCCGTGGCGGAGACTTTGCTATGAATCCTGATACCAATTTATTACAGGATCTCCTGCGGCGAGCGCGTTCGCGGCGGCAGCTTCTACTATCGCTGCGCGGCGTGGCGATCAGTCTCGGCGTCGTTGCCGCACTGCTGCTGCTCACGGGCTGGGCCGCACATCGTTATCGTTACAACGGCAGCGCCCTCTTGACGTTGCGTATCGGCGCGTTGTTCATGGTTCTCACTACGGTATATTTCGCCCTCCTTCGTCCACTCTTCAAACGTATCAGCGATGCGCGTCTTGCTCGGCTAATAGAGGAACATTCACCTGGCGCCGAGGATCGTCTGGTTACCGCGGTTGAATATTCCAATAATGAATCGCGCATCTCGCCCGCGTTGATGAGTCGTCTCTACCAGGACGCCAACAGCACTTCCGCGATGCTCGACGTCGGAAACGTCATCCGGCGTTCGCGACTGCTGATTTATGGCGGCGCGGCGCTCGCCAGCCTCCTGATCTTCGCCGGCGTGCTGAAGTGGGGACCAAAAGAGATCTCTGAGGGTGTGGCGCAGCTAGTAACACCGACAACACTCGCGGCATCGCCCAATGCGTTGAGCATCAAGGTGAAACCCGGCAGCGCGCGCGTGCCGAAAGGCTCCGACCAGGACATCATTGCCACGCTCGTTAACTTCGATTCACAACAAGTGACCATCTTTGCGCGACCGCTTGGCTCCAAGAACGACTTCCAGGGCCAGTCGATGGAGCCCGCGAAAGCAAAGACTGACTTTCGTTTCTCGATCTTCAACATCCAGGACTCAATGGAGTATTTCGTTGAATCGAACAGCGTGCGCTCCGAAGTCTTCAAACTCAACGTTGTCGATCTGCCTTTCGTGAAACAACTCGACCTGTCACTCAACTTCCCCGCCTTCACGAATCTGCCGACCAAGACAGTCGAAGACGGCGGCGACATTGCCGCACTGAAAGGAACTATGGCGACGATTACCGCCAAGCTCTCGGGAAAAGTGCGCGCGGCGCGAATCGTTTTTCCCGACGGCAAGAAGACAGAGATGCAGTTGCAGGGTTCTGACTTCGTTGGCCAGTTAACCGTCGCCAGCGATACGAGCTACTACATCGAACTGGTGAGCGTTGATGGCGAAGCGTATCGTGGCTCGAACGAATACGACGTCTCGGTCCTCTCGGATCAACCGCCCGTGATCTCTTTCGACAAACCCGGACGCGACAAGAAAGCCACGAACCTCGAAGAAGTGTTTACGCAGGCGCGCGCCGAAGACGACTTCGGTGTCGTCTCGATGGATCTGCACTTCTCGGTCAACGGCGGCGAAGAAAAGACAGTTAATCTGCAACAGCTAACGCGCGAGTCGGCGCGTTCGCTGACCGGCGCCTACACGTTCTTTCTCGAGGAATACAATCTCAAACCCGGCGATTTCATCTCGTATTTCGCTAAGGCGCGTGATGCGAGTAACGAATCAACGAGCGACATCTACTTCATCGAAGTGAAGCCTTTTGAGATGGAGTATAAGCAGTCGCAGCAGGGTGGCGGCGGGCAGGGCCAGGGCGGCGATCAGGATCAGAACGCGTTGTCGCGACGCCAGAAAGATTTGATTGCGGCCACGCATCGTCTGATTCGTGAAGGTGACAAGTATACGGAGCAGGAACGCAAAGACGGTTACGAAGCCGTCGCCGCGGGTCAGGAGAAACTGCGCACTGACACGCTCGAGTTTATCGATCGTATGGGCCGTCGACTCGGCGATGTCGATGACGGTCAAAAGCAGGTTGCCGAGATGGCGGAGCACCTGCGACAGGCGGCGAAGGAGATGGAAGGCGCGCCACCGCCGCTGCGCAAGGAAGCGGGCAAGGATGCCCTCCCGCCCGAGCAGCGCGCGCTGCAACGTCTGCTCGCTGCGGACGCGATTTTTCGCGAGGTCCAAGTTGCGTTTGGTAATCAAAGCAACGGCGGCGGCAGTGGTGGTGAACGAGAGCAACAGGAACTTGCCGGATTGTTCGAGCTCGAGCTCGACAAGATGAAGAACCAGTATGAGACGGTGCAACGCGGGCAACAGCAGCAGGCACAACGCGAGAAGAGTGAAGCCGAACGGCGTTTGGAAGAGCTGGCCCGGCGGCAACAACAAGCACTCGAAGAACAGCGGCGACGCCAACAGGGTGCGGCGAACGGATCAGGTAGTAATCAACGACAACAACAGGAGTTGATTGACGAAACACGCAAAGCGGCACGTGAGTTGGAACGACTCTCGCGCGAGCGTCGTGACGCGCAGATGCAGCAGCTCGCCCAACAGCTCAATCAAACTGCGGACGAAATGCAGAAAGCGCAGGCAAATTCACGCAACAATTCAAGCGAATCGGTCGCACAGAACGAACGCGCTCTCGATCGACTACAACAAGCGCAGCAACGTCTGCAACAGATGGGTGGCGCGAGTGGTCAACGCGGTGGGCAGTCAGGCGCAACGGGACGCCAGCAGCAGATCTCGGATCTGCGCCAGCGCGCCGCACAGGCAGCATCGCGACAACGTGAGATCGCGAAAGACGTGGAGAATCTTGTGCGCCGTGGTGGTCAGAACGCGCAGGATGAGAATTCGAAGAAGACTCGCGAACAGTTGTCGGAACGAAAAGACACGCTCGCTGACAGCGTCAATAATCTGCAACAGGATCTGGAGCAGTCGGCCTCGTCAATGGCCGGCGGCAGTCAGGGTCAGCAACGTGCGGCGCGTCAATTGAAGGACGCGGCCGATTCCCTCGCGCGCGATCGCGTTGCGGATCGCATTCGCGAAGGTAAGCAGTCGTTGAATGGTGGCCAGCAGGGCGGCGCGCGGACTGACGAGCGCGCGATTGAGCGCAGTCTCAACAATCTTTCCGAACGGCTGCAAGCGGCCGAGCAAAGCGCGCGTGGTCCAAATGGTTCGTCAGCGGAGGAGAATCTCGACCGCACACGACAACTCGCCGACAATCTTGATTCGTTGCGCCGCGCGATGGAGGAACGAGCATCGCGACGCAATGGGCAACAACAAGGCAATCAGCAGGGTAATCAACAAGGCCAACAACAGGGTCAGCAGCAAGGGCAACAACCTGGCCAACAGCCGGGTCAGCAAGGCCAGCAGGGACAATCCGGACAACAAGGCTCGCAAAGTGGTCAACAGGATGGACGTCAACAAACGGGCGGCAGCCAGGATGGCGGTCAATCGCAAGCCGGTAGAGAACGTGGCGGTCTCGATCGTCGGGGAACGATGGGCGGCGACTGGGGCGATAATCGCCAACTGCCCTCCGAGATCCGTGAGCGGTTGCGTGAAGCGCAGGATCTGCGACGCGAGTGGGGCGCCACTGGATTGGGCGCCGGCCGGCTCGACGAAGTGATCGAAGAGCTCAAGCGACTGGCTGACGGCAAGATGGAAGGCGATGCGGCCACTGCCGCGCTGTTGAAGGCTGACGTCGTTGAACCATTGCGCCAACTCGAGCTCGAATTGAGTCGTCAACTGCAACAACAAAGCGGACGCACGAATCTGCGTTTGCGTGACGAAGGCGCGGCGCCCGAGAAGTATCGTCGCGCAGTTGAAGAGTACTACCGGCGACTATCAGGAGCACGACAACGACAATGAAGCAGTTAATGCCACAAAGAAGCACAAAAGGTACAAAAACAAAGCAGACTTTTTTTATGGCTTTATGCCTTGTGTGCTTTTTTGTGGCTTTGCTGATCCCCATCGTGGGCCAGCGGCCGTTGGATGATTTCAGCAACTTCCGTCAACGTCGTCGTCCGACTTCATCCAACGAGCCCGCCGGAAAGTCATATGGCGAGTACACCTTCGTTCGCACCATCTACGATTCACCGCAACGCGGCTACGGCCGCCGCGGTTATGGCTACGGAGGCGGCACATGGACCACCGACTATCCCGAAGCTGACAACAACTTCATCGTCGGTCTCCGCGAATGGGCGGGCACCAATCTCAAGATCGCGCCGCGTCCCGAAGCGCTCGAGATCCTCGACGACCGCATCTTCGACTATCCGATTCTCTACGTCGTCGAACCGGGCTTCATGGATCTATCAACCGAACAGGCTGCACGCCTGCACGAGTACATCCTGCGCGGCGGTTTCATCTTTCTCGACGACTTCTGGGGTGAGTATGAGTGGGACAATGTTCGGGAGCAGTTCCGCAAAATAGACCCTGAGTATGAAATCAAGGATCTGCCATTGAGCCATCCGATTTTTCATTCATATTTCGATGTCGAAGAAGTGGTCCAGGTACCGAACGTTTACAACGCACAGCGCGGCATAACCTCAGAAAAGGGCGGCATCGTCCCACACTACGCGGGCATAGAGAATAAAAATGGCCGTATCGTTGCATTTATCACTGGCAACTGCGACATGGGTGATGCGTGGGAATGGATCAACGATCCTGTCTATCCGGCGAAGTACGGCCTGCCGGCATACAAAGTCGGCATCAACGTCGTAATCTACGCGATGAGTCACTAAGTACACCCCGCCATCCAATCAGTGGCTTCCCACAGCCCGAGTACGTGTCCTGACCGCTTATTCCGATTCCTGCAAAGGTATTTACTTCAGGAATGAGATCGCCTCGCTATCGTGACGCCGCACTCTTTCGGACCAAAGCAACGTTACTGCAAGTAAAACGAGCTTTCGGCAACGCGTTCGAAAGCGACCTCGAGCGTTGGTCGATTGCAGACTCGCTTTCACACCAACCAGTCCTGGCAGAGTCGCGAACCCAATTGTGGACGTCTGATAAAGATTCAGAGATCCCGTTCGTCGCCGGTAAGATTCACAACCTTAGGCTGGCAATTCAACGACTAAATGGTGTCGAAGTACAGCCCGATAGGGTATTAAGTTTCTGGAAACAAATTGGCAGAACCAGCCGCTTGAAAGGTTATACCCGCGGGCGCGAATTGCGTGAGGGCTGTCTCATTACGAGTGTCGGAGGCGGGATCTGTCAGCTTTCGAACGCTCTCTATGAGACGGCTGTTAGAGCTGAGCTCGAAATCGTTGAGCGCCATCCGCATACCAAAGTCATTCCTGGATCGTTAGCCGAAAAGGGACTCGATGCGACTGTCTTCTGGAACTATGTTGACTTGCGAGTTAGATCTCACCATGCCTTCCGAGTTGAGGCGTTTTTGACGGCTGAATCGCTGGTCGTGCGTATCCGAGGTGAGAGGGATCACAGCCGCCTGGAATTCCCCGAATCACACCGCAGAAGAATCACAGCCGACGTTATTGAAGACTGTTCTGCTTGCGAGAGAACAAACTGTTTCAGGCACTCGCAAACGCGCCGAACGCAGTTTGGCCGCTCTGCTTATCTGGTTGACGAATTTTGGCCCGAGTTTGATCGCTACATCAGCAGCACAAGACGCGAATCGGATCTGATTTGCGTGCCAATCGATGGGAGAAGATCCAGGAAGTCTAACTACTCATGGACCACCGATGGTTTCAGTAAGGTCAAACAAGTTCCATCGTTCGTCTTATACAGATCTTATAAACTGCGAAGGCTCGCTTCGCAGGGAGCCGCGCGACAACAAGCACTGCTCGCCTTCAATGAACGGCTGGCGGGTCATTTCGCTTCCTTCCTGACTTACGAGACAACGCACCTCGTGATCACGCAGAACCTCCTGCCGTTCTTATGGCTTGGGGGTCATCTTGGTGGCCGAACCTTTGATGTCCTGATGACTCGCCTGCCTCTCGCGGACTTGCACCGAACATTGGACGAAGCGTACAGGCGGCATCCCGAAAGCAGAACACTCGCAGACTTTCGCGCCGAAAACCTTCTCGTAAAGGCGGAAACCGAAGCCCTGGCGCAGGCGCGCAAGATCATTACGCCCCACTCGATGGTGGCAGCGATCTTTTCACATAAGGCCGAACTGATCGCGTGGACCACACCTGCGGCGCACGCTGAATTAGAGACGCCACACACACCGGAGTTACGACTAATCTTTCCGGCGGCAACCGTTGCCAGAAAAGGCGTGTACGAGTTGCGCGCAGCATTGCAGGGTTCCAATGCTCAATTGACGATTTTGGGACCGGTTCTTGAAGACGAGGACTTTTGGCGCGGCGTACGAGTTGAGAAGAGTTGCACAAGTGGAGATTGGTTCCGGCGTGCGGACGCTGTGGTCCTGCCGGCGTTTGTTGAGCACAGACCGGTGAGACTCCTTGAGGCAATTGCGGGTGGAATCCCAGTCATCGCCTCGACGGCTTGCGGATTGGAAAACATGAAGGGAGTAACGAGTGTAAAAGCCGGAGATGTTGAGTCGCTGCGGACCGCTATCAATGGATTCTACAGTCGCAACAACCCGAACCGAGCGACATGAGGTCACTGACCCGCGGCTTTAGTCTTCTCCTTGTTGCTGATCTGGCTGAGCAGCAGCTCTGTCTGAGTCCGGATCACGTGGTTCATCGATGCTGAGCCTCCGCCAGACACCCATTCCATCATTGATGCAACCAGCAACTCCTTCAAATATGCGAACGAGAAGCCTTCCGTCCTGCGAACAATCTCCATAGCTTCAGTCACACGCATCTCGGGCTGAAGCTCGTCATTCCATTTGCGGATATATGACAGGCGTTCGGAGTCGGACGGAAGTGTGAAGTAGTACTTGCGATCGAAACGACTGGGCCGATCGAGAATGGCGGCGTCGAGCTTTTCGGGATGGTTCGTCGTAGCGAGGACAACGACACCTGTGTTCGATCGAAATCCATCAAGCTCGTTTAGCAAAAACGCTCGACTTTTATCGTCAATCATAGAGTCGAGATCCTCCAGGACAATCAGGCAGGGCGCCACCATACGCGCACGCTCGAAAACTTCAGCCATGCCTTCTTCGTCGTCGTCAAAACTACGAACGTAAATGCAGGGTTTGCTTAACTGATTAATTAGCGCCTTAAGCGTGTGGGTTTTGCCGTTACCCGGTGGGCCAATAAATAGCGCGCCGCGTCTCCATGGAATTCCATAGCGTTCGTAGATTTCGCGCGATTCGAAGAAGCGTTGGAAGTCGTCCTGGATCTGCTGCTTTAATGTGTCTGGGAGAATGAGGTTGGCGAAGGTTGAGCTTTTGATTGACTGGTAGAGCTGCGGATCCTTTTGGAACGAGCTATCCTGATAGATGAGAATCTCGCCACGGACTTCACAGGACCACTCGCATACAGCGTTGAAGAACTCTTCGGCAATTTTTCTTTCTTCGGCGATGATCCAGTGATGGCGTACCTGGCAATGGGCAGTCCAGGTGATGAGAACGACCTCGAGCAGGTGTCCTTGCCAGAGGACGTTGAGCCAGGAGTTTTGAATCCGCTCTTTGAGGTTTTGGCCCACGCCCTCCCAGTCTGTTCTGACATGATGAAAGACAGACTTCTCCTCCACGACCGAGCATTTCTCGTCGCGCACGAAGGCGTCCAGGTCGAAGTACCAGTTTTGCCCTGCTAAAATTGTCTTTCCCGGATACAGCTCCGCCAGTTCCCGCCCGACGTGATACGCGATGTAGTCGTTCGGTTTATAGAGTGCGTCGCGGATAAAGTTTTCTATGTCCATAACCTAATTAAAGGGCGACGACAAGATCGATGAAAACACGTGCTCTACCATTGAGCTTTGGCCCTCATGTTTTTGGGAGGGCCACCGGGATTCGAACCCGGACCTCGTCATAGGAATGTAGTTCCATCAGCATTCGTCGCCCATAAGAGATCAATTAGTAACTGGCGACAAAATCGATGAGAGTGGACCTGATTTCTCAGGTTGACAGGTAACGAGCCTGTCGTTGGCCATGTACTCCCACCAGCATTCGCCAGCCACTAACTAACCAAGTTCGTAGTTTTCAATCACGCCGATCCAGTGCTCGGCATTCAGGTTTCCGTTTGCGAACTCCGCGATCAGTTCAAATACCTGATCGGAGAATCCGGCGATGTTCAGAATGTCGCGACGTTCCTTCACCTGCACTGTTCCGTAAGGCTGAATGTCAATACAGACCATTCGCGCCCCCCGATTGCGGTTGCGAAACTTCGACCACTCCTGCATGGTCGCAGTTGCACTGCCACCGAAACGACCGTAGTGCGGAGCATCAACCCACGACTCGTTATCCGAAACGTAGATCACGAGATCGCCTTTTGCGTTTTGCTTGTTCAGAAACGCAAGCGGCGCGCTACAGTTTGTTCCACCGCAAGGCAGCATCGCGAGCTTCGCGGCGTTCGTCATCACGCTGTCGCGCGGGTTGAGACTCACCTTAACCACGTTCGACTCAAACGGAATGACTTGAGCCTGCGAGTTCTTGCGCAACACAGTCGCTGCAACGAGGGCGGCAACGTCAACACAACGTACTGTTGAAGTTGAACCGCGACGGTATCCGGTCACCGGCGAATGCATCGAACCCGAGATGTCCGGAAAAACGTAAACCTTACCCGGAAACTCCGGCACGTTCTTCGTTGCGATCTCCATCGCATCCTGCAACGCATTCGTCACGACTACCGGAATCTGGTTGTTCGCAACGGCCATCGCGTAAGCGACCATGAGCTGATACGGGAACACGCGCGCTTTTGCGATCTTCAAGGGATCGCGCAGGCGCTCTGCGATCAGTTCCGCCATCCCTGGCTCGTCGAACACGCCGTGACGCGCAAAGGTGTTCAAGTTCATGCGCGTCATCTGCCAGGGCGCGCGTCGCGCAATCGCAGTCCATTCCGCTTTACCCAATTGCAATGCCGTCAGCATCTGAAACGGCACATCCGGAACTTCCTTCGATTCACCACGCTTGAACGCTTCGAACTCGCGCACGATATCCGGCAGCGCATCAACCGTACGGCTGCGATCGATGAAGTAACTGAACAGCGCTGCGTGGCTCGCATCCTTCGGGCGCGGATGGACCATCTTCACGATATCAGCGAGCGAAGGATCCTGGCCCACGTTTGCCTTGAACAATGACACCGGATCGCGCGCGTCCAGCCACTCACGTACCAAACGCTTTGGCGCAGTACCGAGCGACTTACGACCAACAGCTCCCGAACGCATGATCTGTACGAAGTTGCGCAGCATCTTCGCGTTATCGATTACACGCGGAAACACCTGGGCCAGGAGGGCACGATCTTTGATCGACAGCACGGCGCAAAGCAGTGCCGGCATGTCTTTCATGTAACCGCGCTCACGGCAGAAGATCGCAGTCCTGGCGATAAACTCCGCGTCGACCTTCTCGCACAACTCGAGCACTTGCGCGAGTTGTTCGCTTGCGTCGACGTAGAAAGTTCTGTTCAGACAGCCGGTCGCCGCGTACTGCGCCAGGCGACGCTTTGGTGAAAGCGCGTAGGCCGGCGCGTTCTCCTCATTGCGCGCGTCAGTCGCCGGCAATAGCTTGCCGATTAGAGACTTGAATAGTGTCTTGTTGGCCATTGGTCCATACCCCTACTTGTCAAAGATCGAAATACCTTTTTGGAACACGGCTACGTTTTTGTTCGCGCTCCACTCGCGTTCGGTGTTCATCAACACGCGATGCCAGCCGTCGAGCACTATTGTTTTGTGATCCGGATGCCAGACTCTGCCGCGAACGTAAACCGTAGGCTCACGAGTCATCTGACTCCAGCCCCAGTTTTTCGCTTTTGAAAATGCCCGCAGCACTGCGCGGTATCCAATTTCGGTTAAGCCCCGCGGATACCAGCGACATACCCACACGACCTCTTCGCCGCTGCGATACACGTACTCGCACATGTGCGATTTGCTTCCTCCACCGCGGCTCAACCTTTCGTTTCTGAGTATCAGTCTTGGCTCAACTCGCAGCGATTGGACCGGGACGAAGAACCATTCTCCCTGTCGCACGAACGCTTTATTTCGACGACGGAGACGATCCTTCACGCGCTTGACGCGACGATTGACAACACTCCTCACAGCCCGTGGCTGCAACGCTTCCATCGTGGTGTCCATACTCTTTCACCTCCTTTCTTTCAGCCGCAAAAAAGCACAAGAAGCACGGCGCGGGAGCGGGTGCTACTTGTGCCTTTTGCGGCTTTAGTTTTTAGTGGTTTAGCCTTTAACGCAAACCACTTGCTTGATCTCGGCAACAACTTCGACCAGGTCTTCCTGGTTCTTCATTACTGCCTCGATTGATTTGTAAGCGCCGGGAATTTCATCCAGCACGCCTACGTCTTTGCGGCATTCAACGCCGGCTGTCTGGCGTTCAAGATCGTCTTTCGTGAAGGCTCGTTTTGCGGCACCCCGGGAAAGCTTGCGTCCTGCTCCGTGTGAACAGGAGTTAAAGCTCTCCGGCAAACCGCGTCCCTTTACGATGAACGACTTGGCGCCCATTGAACCGGGGATGATGCCGTAGCTTCCTGCCGCCGCGTTGATTGCGCCCTTGCGTGTGACGAAAACTTCTTCGCCGTAATGCTGCTCGAGCGCAACGTAGTTGTGATGGCAGTTGACCATCAGTTCAGGTTTGAATGGTTCGCGATGATTGAACATCTTGTTGAATACCTTCAACAGACGCGCCATCATGATTTCACGATTCTTCATCGCGTACGCTTGAGCCCACTTCAAGTCTTTCCAGTAAGCCCCAAACTCATCAGTACCGGAAATGAAGTAAGCGAGGTCGGGAGCGGGCAGTTCGTTCAGACGCCACAAGCTCTTCGCGGTTGAGATGTGACGCTCAGCCAGTTCCTTACCAATGTTGCGTGAACCAGAGTGCAGCATCAGCCAAATGTAGTTTTCCGTATCCAGACAAACTTCGATGAAGTGGTTGCCACCACCGAGGGTACCCAACTGCTTCATCGCCTTCGCTTTACGATCCTGAACACCTTTGTGAAGTTCTTTGAAGTCGTTCCAGCCTTCCCAGTATGACGATTCGTCAACTGACTCATCGTATGCGCTGAATCCGGTTGGAATTGCTTCTTCGATCTTCAAGCGCAGCTCTTTTAACTTTCCGTCGAGGATGCCGCTCTTGAACGGTGTCTTGACGGCCATCATGCCGCAGCCGATATCCACGCCGACGGTGGCGGGAATCACTGCGTCTTTGGTCGCAACTACCGAACCGACCATGCTTCCCTTACCGAGATGCGCGTCGGGCATCAGCGCGACGTGCTTGAACAAGCATGGCAGGCGCGAAACATTGCGCAGCATTGATTGCTCTTCGATACTGAACTCGTGGTTGGCCCATGACAGGATCTCGTGCTGAGCTCCGCCGAGTTGCAGTTTTTCATAGGGCATTGCGGTGAACCTCCTTTCTTTAGAACATTGCCGATTAGCGATCGGCAAGGTGAAATATTTGTTTCGCAAAAAGGTATTTCGATTGTCAAAAAACTGAAAGGAGCGGGGACTTTAAGCCTCCGAGGGAAGCTGCCCGCTCCTGACAATTCTCGCGAATTTTTCGTTGAGATTTGGGAGCGGGAGTCCGCTCCCGCTGATTATTGCTTTATATTCCGAGTTTCGACGGCGATCGTCTCGAGTCCGAGTTGGCCGCCAAAGTATTGGGTGGGGGACAAGCTCAGACCTAAACCACACACGGCGGCTCGCATCGACCAACTCGGTCGCCGTTTGTGTTCTATGTGTCTCCAGCTCGTCTTCATTGATTTACCTCGGCGCGCCTTCCGCGCGAACGGACGTGTATAAAGTAACAGGTGTGGTCCTGTCAAGAATTATTTTCATCACAGGACTTTTCGCGTAGTAACCGGGGCGGTGGCGGATTTCCAATCTCTCTTTGCGCAACTCTGGGTTTGTGATCTCGATTGTGATCTTACGATAGGCGCCATCGCGCTTCTTATTGGTTGAGGAATAAGCGATTAAGTACTGCGTGCGGAGCTCGCGTTCGATCTCGGCGAACGCCGCGCTCAAGTCGAATTTCTTATCGGGAAAGAACGCGCGGCCGCCGGTTCTTTCGGCCACGTCGCGAATCGCATCACGATCGAGTCCGTCGCGTTTGTTGCCGATACCGATGCCATAGATCACTG
>Ga0068859_100003447_pt1 | contig 16077 bp, 15 predicted proteins | sample KBSSwiS22_FD_66585 | JGI IMG/M metagenome (GOLD analysis project Ga0068859, IMG submission 66585) | Switchgrass rhizosphere microbial communities from Kellogg Biological Station, Michigan, USA - KBS Switchgrass S2-2 | ecosystem: Host-associated > Plants > Roots > Rhizosphere > Soil ...
GCCCCCGTCGCCTACGTACTCGACTTCCTAGCGATCGCCGTCGCCGACGTGGCCAGCGTCAGCGAGCGGCGCACCGACCGGTTCCTCGACGTGGCTCGCAACCGCGGTCTCAACCCATTCCTCGCCGATGATCCCGGCGTGGACAGCGGCCACATGATCGCGCAGTACACGCAAGCCGCCATCGTGTCCGAGCTGAAGCGACTGGCCAGCCCCGCGAGCGTCGACTCGATCCCGTCGTCGGCGATGCAGGAGGACCACGTGTCGATGGGGTGGTCTGCTGCCCGCAAGCTGCGCTCGGCGCTCGACGGGCTGACCCGAGTCTTGGCCATCGAGGCGCTCACCGCGGCGCGGGGGATAGACATGCGCTCGCCTTTGACGCCGTCGCCTGCGACCGCCGCCGTGATCGCCGCGATCCGCGAACACGTCGACGGCCCAGGGCCTGACCGGTATCTCGCTCCCGAGATCGAAGCCGTGGTGCAGGCGGCGGCGTCGGGCCGGTTGGTTGCCGCGGCGGAGTCGGTCACAGGCCCGCTGAACTAGCCGATTTCGGCGCGCTTTTCACCCAGACTTGGGCGGAAACCGCGCCGAAATCGCCGGTGGGCGGACCGAACTACGTCTCGTCGGCGATTTGATGCCGATCCTGGTGAGCTCCCGGTGCGTCGGGGTCGTCGACGTCGTGGTCGAGCTCGTCCTGCAGTTCGCGTTGCTCTTCGGTCGCCTCCGTGGCGTCCTTCGGGTCGGGCTGAGAAACCATCTGGTGTTCATCTCCTGGCGTCGCGGGCGCTGCGGATCAGGTTTGCCCAGATCGGCGCCGCGCGAAACCGCTAGGGCAGCACCGTCTTCATCAGCATCACGTTGTAGCCCGACCACAGCGAGAGGTTGTAGTACAGCTCCTTGCCGGTGGACCACGGGTGGAGGAACGGCGCGTAGATGCCGCCGGGGATCTCGTTCGACGCGACGAGCATCTGCGGCGGGCCCCAAGGTCCTTGCGGCGCAGGCGCGGTCCTCATCACGACGTTGTTGCCGCCGTCGCAGTGCAGCACTACGTACTGCTTCAGATAGGTGTTGTACTGCGCCGACATCTCGCCGACCGGACCGGGGATCACCGGTACGGCTGCGGCAGGGTTGCCCGTTGCCCACGTGGAGCCGTCCCAGTACTGGTACTTAGTGAGGTCAGGAGCCTGGTTCGGCGCGACTCTCGACACGAACGCCGCCCCGCCGCGTCCGTTGGGCGTGCCGAATGAGTAGAGGTACGGGTCGCCGGGTCCCGGCTTGAGGAATGCTCCCATCTGGAAGTTCTCGTTGCCGCCGCCCGGAGGACGAATGGTGCCGGGGTAGACCGCCCAGTTCTCGCCGTTGTCGTTCGACACCGCGAGCGCCGAGAAGTTCGTCGACCACGAGCCAGGGTTGTCCCACGACCGTATCGACATGAAGTTCACCAGTTGCGACTTGCCAACTGCGACGCCCGCGGTCGGGATGATGCCGGTCTCCTCCGGTGCCCGGTTGATACTGTTGATGATCTGCTTGGAGATGCCCTGCTGCCAAACCGGTGAGCCCGAATACGGGTTGCGCACAACGCCATCCGGCACGGCGATGGTGTTCTGTAGGGACCTGTCGCTGGTGCGCAGCAGCGTGTTGTAGCGCCACTGCTTGCCGGGGATCTGGCAGTAGCCGTTGGTGTCGCCGAAGGCCATGAGTACTTGATGGTTCGCGGGATCACCGTTGTCCCACATGATCCCGAGGTCGGTTCCGGTGATTGCGAACTTCTGGATGGTGTTGTTGGGGCTGTCGGGTCCCGTCACCCAGCCGACGAGGGCGGTCCCCGGCGGCGCGGACGAGGCGGGCGCGGGTTCGGCGACTACCGGTGCGGGCGCCGCGGCGGCTGGGACGGGTTGAGGCGCAGGCACGACGGCGGCTTGCTTGTTCACCTGCCCGACGGGTGGCGGAATGAGTGCCTTCATGATGGCCAGCGGCAGCTGTCCAAGCCGAGGCAGTGGCGCAGCGTCATTGGCGCCGGCTGGTCTGTGCCCGATCGGCCTGCTGAAGGCGAACCTCGATGGGCTGGGGATCTGGACCCGCTGGTTGGGGAGCGGTTGCGCCTCGGCGGCGGCGCCCGTGCACGGGTCGGCGCTAGCCGCTGGCGCGAACATCACGCACATTCCGATGGCGGTGATCGACGCCATCGTCAGCGATGCGATGCGTTGGCGCGGCGACATCTCACACCCTTCACGCGGGACGTCGCGGTGACGTCAGTTGACCCGTGCGACGTTAGCTGCCCGTGGGGCTGCTGTGACGAATGAGGTGCGGATGGGTATGCATTCGTGACCGCGTCGCAACCGTTGTCTTCGTCTTGAGATCGCACTGAGGGCGAAGAAGTGCGAGTAGACCTCGCCGCCAGTGCGATCTCAACGGGAGTGACAGGCAGTCACGCGGGCGGCTCCGCCGTCAGTTGGTGCATGGATCCCGAATTGGCGGCCAGTCGGTCGACCACGTCCGCGAGGCAAGCGAAACCGGGGGCGTCAGCCATGTCGGCGGCGATCCGTTGGCTGGCCTGTCGATACTTCGGGTCCGCGAGGACCGCGAGAATGTCGCGGCGCAGCGCCCGCGGCGACGGATGTTCACTTCGGATCCGCCGACCGACGCCCGTCCAGGCCACGCGGGCGCCCACCTCCGGCTTGTCCTCCTTGCCGCCGGTCGCGACGATCGGCACGCCATAGCGCAACGCGTAGTGGACGCCGCCGTAGCCGCCGTTGGTCACGTAAACCGAAGTGCGGGGAAGCAATTCGTCGTACGGCAGATACGTCGCAGCGCGAGCGTTCGCAGGCAGCGGCGGAAGCGTGTCCAGCGCCCGACCGCCGGTGGCGACGACGACCAGCACGTCCTCGTCGGCCATCGCCTCCAACGTTGGTGAAATCGCTTGGGAATAGTCGAGGTTGGCGGCCGTGCCCTGGGTGACGTGCACGAGGGGCTTGCCGCCGTCGAGATCGGCCCACCACTCCGGAAGGGGCGCCTGAGAACCCGCCGCCGACAAGGGCCCCGCGAAGTGGTACTCGGCAGGGGCGTCGGAGATCGGGTATTCGAACGACGGCACCGTGAAGTGCACCAACGCGTCGGCGCGTCGGCCCCAGGTCATCAGCGTGCCGGGCATCGGCACCCCGTGCACCTCGCGGTGTAGGGCGTCGATGACCGCGTATGGCCTGCGTAGCAACCGCCGGGTCAAGGCAGTCAGGGCCGCGTTGCGGGGTCGGTTGAGCACGCGTGACGGCGGCAGGCCCAGCCCGAACGGCGCAATGTCGCGACTCTCGACGCACAGCGGCACGATGCAGCACATGACGACCGCCGGGCGCGCCGAGCGTGGGTGGTGCAGGAGGAACGCGGTGCCGAGGAACACGGGTTCGCTGAGGACGGCATCGGCAGGCCGCGCTGCGAGAGCGGATGCCAGCGTGTCGTACTGAACCTTTGCTGGTTTGGCGAAGACGTGCTCGACGTCGAACGCCGCGGCCTTGACGCCCTTCAGCTTTGCGCGCTCCGGGAAGGTCGCGAGGTGTGTTCTGTCGTCGTAGTCGGCTTCCTCGGGTAGCGGTATGAACGTCGCGCCCGTTGCCGTGACCTTGTCGGCGAAACGCGCGCCGGTGATGAACCGGACGTCGTCTCCTCGATCGACGAAGCCCTTGGCCACGGTCAGCAGCGGCGTGACATGACCATGCGCAGGCACGCTGGTGATGATGATCGACGACATGTTCGCCCCCACGTCCGATGCCCATCTTTGACTAAGTCCATGTAGTATTCATTACTGTGCCACCGCAGTCAATATCCACGAAGGGGTCGCGGGCTTACAAATCCGAGTTGCGGCAACAGCAGGCAGAACAGACCCGGTTGCGGGTAGTCGAAGCGGCCGGTGAGCTGTTCGCCGCCGACGGCTACGCGCGCACCACCCTTGCGAAGATCGCAGCTGCGGCAAGTGTTTCGCCCGAGACCGTGCAAGGGCACGGGCCCAAGGCCGCACTGTTGATCGCGGCGCTCGAATACGCCGCGGTAGGGGTGACTGGCGAGGAGAACGTCCTCAATCTGGAGATCGGCCACAAGATCCTCGCCATCGACGACTTCGAGGAAGCCATCGACTTCGTCGTGGACACCCACGTGGAGGTGCACGAGCGAACCGCTTTGCTCGCCCTCGCCCTCATGGGCGCTGCGGCATCTGATCCCGAATTGGATCGGTATCGAAGCGAATTGCTTGATAGCGTCACGTCACAGTTCCGGCGGACCCTCGGCGTATACCGCGACCGCGGCTGGGTCCGCGCTGATGTCGCCTTCGAAGAACTCGTCGAAACCGCCGCAATTCTTGGCGGTGTCGAGACCTATCTACGACTGGTGCACCGAAACGGATGGAGTCCGCTGGCCTACCGGGCATGGATCCGCCGAATGCTGGTCGAGACCGTTCTCGTTGCCCCGCAGTCGAATTGATCCTTCACACGCGGTGGTAATGCCTCGGGTTGATCTCCGTCTCGCCGTCGAATCGGTAGGCGACGAGGGCACCCCCCTTCACCGCGCTGAAGTCGACGCAGGCGGTGCGGCTCGTCCAGTCCACTCCGTGCTCGGGCTCTAGTCTGCGCCAGTAGTGTCCATAGAAGACCGGAACCTCGCCGCGATACCGGAAGCTCAGCTCCGAGGCGTCCACCTCGATCTCGGGAAGGTCCGGATAGGGTTCTCCGGCTTCGGTTTTGAAGTTTCCGTCCATCACGGCCAACGTGCGAAGCGTCGTCGCATCGTCTCGCCACCAGGCGATCCGGGCCTTGTCGCGCGAATGCCCGTCCTTGTCGCAGTACCGCGGTTGCCCCTTCGCGGCGAGGCTGATCTCCGGCCCCTTCAGTAACACCTCGACTGCGTCGTAGAGCGGGTCGCCCTTGGTCGAGGCGCGGACGAGTTGGTCGACCGCGGTGAAGCGACTGCCCGCCAGCGCTTCGGTGACCACGCGCATCGACGGTTCGTGCCAACAGGCGTGCACGACGCGGACATCCCCCAGGTCGAGCCACAGCGGGATCGTCATGAACCACTCGAGGTACGACGCGCGGTCGTCACCGGTCACCTGGTCGAGGAAGCTTTGGTGTTGCTTGTTGTTCTTCTCGCTGTGGCGGCGCAGGTATTCACCGCTGCCATCGGGACGCTCGGTGGCGTAGGCGATGGCGTTGAATTCGTGGTTCCCCATGACGATGTGGGCACTTCCGGTGTCGACCATGCCCTTGACGATCTCGAGGACGTCGCCCTGGCCCTCGCCGCGGTCGACGAGGTCGCCGACGAAGATCGCTTGCCGCTGCGGGTGTGCGTAGGTGCCGGTCGCGTCGTCGATGCCGTACCCCATGTCGTCCAGCAGGTTTCGCAGGTCTGAGGCGCAACCGTGAATGTCGCCGATGATGTCGTACCGCCCCATGTACCCATCGTCGCATTCCCGTACGACGTTGACCACGACTTCTGTACAAGGGCTGTGATCGCCAGGGCGCCACGACCCGGCGCAGAAATCGAGGCCTGGGTCACGTCCGAGGACGAACGGTGCTCATTCCGGAAGGCAACTCCCACTACGAAATCAGCGTGTTTTCAGGCTGAGGGGGTTCAGTGAGGCGTCCGGGAAATTATTGAAAGCGAAAAAAGATGAAAACCATTTTGAGGACGACTGTCATCGCCACCGCGATCATCGCGAGTGCGCTCGGCTTCGCCGAAACAGCGGTTGCCGATACGTCGACATCGCCTGGGGTAACCCATGTCGACAACTCTGCGTCGGTGAAGACCGCAACCGCGGCCTACGCCCCGGGATACACCCCGAGCGGTGCCCAAATCTGCCAGGACTACCGTTCGAAGGCGTGCGGTGGCGACGGCAGAGACAACATGCCGTAGATCGTGCCCGCCACTCCTCTGCGGGTTCTCATCTGAAACGGCGTATGACGTCGGGCGCTTGTTCGATGCCATGTCGAAGTTCGTTTGCTCGCTTTCTCGGGAAGACTTGATAACCGCCGCGCTTACGGCGTTGGGCGCACGAGAGCCCGGCGTAGGCAGATCACTTCGCCGGTGGCATCGACGCGGTCGAGATTGCTCTCGGACATGTAGTGGAGTTCGTGGTCTCCGTCGAGGCGCACCCCACATCCATGTGTCGTCCTCACCGACCACCTCGCCGTTGATCTCGCCCTCGCGGTCGTGAATCCACTTCATCCATGCTCGCCCTCGTCGGTCGCTCGGGTGGCCAGCCGCCGAGTTCGTCGACGCGACTGATCAACTCGTTGAGCGACGTGCGCGTGAGCAGCCACGGTGCGCCGCTGCGATCTCGTGCAATAGCGCCCGCGCTTCACTACGTCGTCGAGCTTGCGCTGCAGTTTCTCGCATTCCATTTCGTCCACTCGCCGGGGTGTTCGGTTTCGCTCGAGGTGAGCCAACCGTTGACGTTCTCCGCGGGCATGGTCAGGAGTTGGTCGAGGTTGGGGTGATGACGCGGGTGCGGGCGAGCACGATTCGGGCGTGTTCGAGGTCGGTGTCGTTGCGTGTGGTCGACTGCCAGGTCATCGGAAATAATGGTCGCGACGAAGTGGGATACGGATGGACCATCTTTCTGCAGACCGGGAGTTCACGGCCTACGGCCCGTCACACGTGGCGGTCCTCGCCCTGCTGGCGATCGGGGCCGCGCTCTTGGTCTGGCTCGGACGCAGGCAGACCGACGCGCAATCCCGACGCTTCGGCCGCGTCATGGGCACGCTGATCGTGGCCGTCCTCTGCGTCGCCTTGATCTACGACTTGAAAACCCCCACGATCGCGGGCTTGGTGCCGTTGCAGCTGTGCGATCTCGCCGAGCTGATCGGAGCGTATGCCCTTTGGTCGCATAGACATTGGGCGTTCGCACTCGTCTACTACTGGGGCTTGGCGCTGAGCACGCAGGCATTGCTGACACCAGACCTCGGTGCGCCGGACTTTCCAGGCCACGTCTTCTTGACCTTCTTCACGCTCCACCTGCTCGTGGTGTGGACGGCCGTCTATCTCACCTGGGGCCGTGGCATGCGACCAACGTGGCGCAGCTACCGCTTGGCGGTCGTCGCGACCCTCGCGTGGGGGGCATTCACCCTCGCGTTCAACGTGATTGCGGGGACCAACTTCGGTTACCTCAACGAGAAGCCGCCCACCGCGTCGATACTGGACCTGTTCGGCCCATGGCCGGTGTACCTGCTGACCGAAGTCGTGATCGTCGGCATCGTGTGGGCGCTCATGACCTGGCCGTGGGAGCGCGTACGACGACGCCGCGATCACGACGTCCCGGAGCGCTTGACGTAGTCGACGCGACGTTCGGGCACGACGTCGTCCTGAAAGACGCGCTCCGCGCCCAGCACACGCTCAGCGAACTCGTAGGCAGGCCGCGGGAGGAATCGGCGCGAAGCCAAGGCGACCGCGCCGAAGGACCTCGGCACGATGGCGTGCGGCTTGGGTTTCTTGATCAGGCCCAAGACGGCCCGCGCCACGTCGGCGGGTTCGAGGTCCTTGAAACCCCTTGCCGTACCGATGCCGTCGAGCATCTCCGTCTTCGTCAAGGAGGGCATGACGACCGAGAACTCGATGCCGCTGCGGCGGTTCTCCAGGCGGACGGCATCGGTGAAGCCGAGCACCGCGTGCTTGGTCGCGCAGTATGTCGCGATGCCGGGCACCACCATCTTCGCGCCAGCCGACGCGATGTTGATGACGTGGCCTTCGCCCCGGGGGAGCATGCGAGCCACGGCGAGCTTGGTGCCGAGAATCATGCCGTAGGCGTTGACGGCGAGGACTCGCTTGGTGACGGCGTCGGGTTCGTCGACTGCCGGGCCCACTGCGATGACGCCCGCGTTGTTGACCAGGACGTCGATGGGTCCGAGTGCCTCTTCCACGCCGTCGAGGAAGGTCGAGAACGACTCTTCGGAGGTGACGTCCAGCGGGCTCGCCAAGGCCAGTCCCAGCCGCCGCCCCGCTGCCTTCGCTTCGGTCTCGTCGATGTCACCTATCGCGACCTTGGCGCCGCATTCGTGCAACAGCGTCGCGATGGCGAGCCCAATTCCCCGTGCGCCACCAGTGACGGCGACGACCAATCCCTCGACATTCGCGTGATTGACCATGGAACCCCCAAGTCATTCTGATGGTCGACGTAAGAGTGACACACGATCATCGGTCCGTGTTGCTATCAGCGTGGCTATTCTCGGGCGTTAGGCCAGCCGACGTCGAGGGGGTTCATTCGTGGAGGGACGCCGTTCGGCCGCTACCGGCTCGTTGACCAGTTGGGCCGCGGCGGCATGGGGGAAGTGTGGCGTGCCTTCGACACGGTGACCGAGCGCGTGGTGGCGATCAAGGTGTTGCCGATCGGTTTCGCCGACGATCACGCGTACCAGACTCGGCTCCGGTGAGAGGCGAAAGCCGCTGCAGGACTGAATGATCCGCACGTGGTACCGATCCACGACTTCGGCGAGATCGACGGGCGCTTGTTCGTCACGATGCGTCTCGTCGATGGCGAGGATCTGCAGGCGATCATCGATCGCGGCCGACTCGTCGGTATTGACGTCTTTCAGTACGAGACGCCAGAGAGGGCTAACAGCGTAGTCAATTCCCTTGCGCCGCAGTGGGAATCTTGCCGCGGCAGGACCGTCACGCAGAACCCGGGCAACTTCGTGTTCGTCATCAGCGATCTCGGCGTCGGCGACCGTCATCTCAATGCAACCCTCACCATGCCGGGCCAGAGTCAGCGCTGTCTCCGTGTCATGCAGCCTGCGTCGGTGTTCGTCATCGACGTGCTTGCGTGTGCTCCCAATCTGGTCGACGACCGGGCGCAGGTCATGGTGACGGAAATGGTGGCGAAGACGAAGGGCTGATCTTGGGAAAGTAGGGCCGCAGGCCTGCGGCGAGGACGAGGTCGAGCGCCCGGTCGGGCAGGACGCGCGTCAACCGGGTGAGTACGGCTGTTGAGCGCCCGACGGTGTAGCGCGTGCGTGGCCTGCGTGCCTCGACGGCATTTGCGATCACCTCGGCGGCAGTCTCAGCGGAGGAGCCCAACTTGGCCGACGCGGCTGCCTGCGCGGCCACGGCATGCACCAGCCCGCCATAGCGCTGCCGCTGCTCGTGCGTCATGGCCGACGTCAGCTCGTGCGGAGCCTCGCTCGCTCGGCCGAGCATGTCCGTCGTGACGGGACCCGGCTCGATCACCACCACCTGCACGCCGAGCGGGGCGAGTTCGCGCCGCAGAGAGTCGCTGACGGCTTCGAGCGCGAACTTCGTTCCGGCGTATGGACCGTAGGTGGCCATGGCGACCTTGCCGCCGACGGAGCTGATGTTGACGACGCGCCCCTTGTTGCGGATTAGGGCGGGCAGGAGCGCCTGGGTGACGGCGATGTGGCCAAAGAGGTTGACTTCGAAGATCTTTCGCCACTCGTCCATCGTGTAGACCTCGAAAGGAACGTTGACCCCGACGCCTGCGTTGTTGACCAGTGCCCGCATTGCCCGGCGCTGCGGATCTTCGTTCACTCGAGTGGCGAGTGCCTCAATGTGGTGCGGCTTCGTGACGTCGATGATCACCGGTTCGATGCCCGGCCCTCGGATGGCGTCGGCATCTGCGTCGCGTCGGACACCGGCGAGCACGTGAAGTCCCCGCCGGGCCAGATCGCGTGCCGTGGCCGCGCCGATCCCGGTGGACGCGCCAGTGACGACGACGATCTCTCGTGATTCAGGTGACGCTGTCATCTGAATCAAGTTACCCCTTGAGATGACAATGTCAACATAAGCTGGTGAGCCATGAGCCGGACCGAGTCAGCCGCCGCAACGCGTCGCGCGCTGCTCGACGCGGCCGCTGCCCTGCTCGACGGCGGCGGGCCCGACGCAGTCACGCTGCGCGAGGTCGGCGCACGGGCAGGCCTCAGCCGCGGCGCGCCGTACCGCCACTTCGCCGACAAGGAGAGCCTGCTGGCCGCGATCGCCGCCGAGAGTTGGGAGCTCATCGGTGATCACATGCATGGGTTGCGGACGGCGCCAGGTCTACCCGAGGAGCGACTGCGAGCGGCGCTCGTCGACGTCATCGCCATCAGCCGTCGGCAGCCGCACCTGTACCAACTGATGTTCACCACTCCGGCGGGCGACCCGACCGCCGTGGTCCGCGCCGCGCAACGGATGTGCGACGAGTTCCTCGCCATCGTCGCAGCCGTCGTCGGCGAGCGGAACGCCGAGCGCTACGCGGCCATCCTCCTGACTGGAGTGCACGGTGCCGCAGGCTTGGAGTCGAGCGGCCTGCTGCGCACCGACAAGTGGCAGACCACCGCCGAGGAACTCGTCGACGCACTCCTCGTCACGGTCGCAGAAGCCGACCGCCGGACCTAAGTCACGCACTGCGCGGCGCGTACATGATGACGGCGACGCCGACGAGGCAAACGAGTGCGCCGACCACGTCCCACCGGTCCGGTCGGAACCCGTCGAACACCATGCCCCACACCAATGATCCGGCCACGAAGACTCCGCCGTACGCCGCGAGAATACGGCCGAAGTTTGCGTCAGGCTGCAAGGTCGCCACGAACCCGTAGGCGCCAAGGGCGACGACGCCGAACCCGACCCACAACCAGCCGCGGTGCTCACGGATGCCCTGCCACACCAACCATGCGCCGCCTATCTCCGCGACGGCCGCGAGAACGAACAGGAGGATCGAGCGCAGCACCATGTGCGTGACCCTACGAGACGTGCGGCGAAACAGTGGCCAGCGCGCTTGGCCCCAACCATCGATTCGCTCGAAGGTGGGCACTTGGCGTGGTGCTCTAAAACCACAAACCGGCGATTGCCCGTGTCGACCGCCTCGGTTCCGTCGCAGGCATTGGGTAGGGTCTTCGCCGTGACTTCCAGCCCGATCGTGAAATCCGGCCCCATCGTCAAATCCGTAATCACCCGTCTCGCTGAAGAACTCGCCGTACGCGAAGCGCAGGTCGAGGCCACCGTCCGGCTTCTCGACGAGGGGTCGACGGTTCCGTTCATCGCGCGCTACCGCAAGGAGGTCACGGGTAGCCTCGATGACGGCCAGCTGCGGACTCTTGCCGAGCGCCTGGAGTATCTGCGCGAACTCGATCAACGCAGGGACGCGGTGCTGGCCTCCATCGACGAACAGGGCAAGCTCACCGAGGATCTGCGCAATGCCATTCTTTCGGCCGACACCAAGTCGCGCCTGGAAGACATCTACCTGCCGTACAAGACCAAGCGGCGGACCAAGGCGCAGATCGCTCGCGAAGCCGGCCTGGAGCCACTCGCGGACCGTTTGCTCTCCGATCCGACCCAGGTGCCGGAGAGCGCAGCCGCGGGATTCCTCACCGAAGACGTCGCCGACGTTGCCGCTGCGCTGGACGGGGCGCGCCACATCATCATCGAGCGCGCCGGTGAGGACGCCGAACTCGTCGGGGCCATTCGCGAGAAGTTCTGGGCCGGTGGTGCGATGCGGACGGCTGCGGTCTCGGAAGCGGTCGCCAAAAGTGCTGCAGGGCAGAAGTTTCGGGATTACTTCGAGTTCTCCGAGCCGCTGGCGGCCATGCCTTCGCATCGCGTGCTCGCCGTCATGCGTGGCGAGAAGGAGCAAGTCCTGAGCATCAAGATGGACGGCGGCGATGACGACCTCTACGAGGCGATGGTCGCCAAGGCGCTCGGCATCGACATGACCGCCAAGGCCGCGGCGACGCCGTGGTTGGCGACCACCGTGCGGTTGGCGTGGCGGGTCAAGCTGATGATCTCGGCCGCCGTCGACGCACGCATGCGGCTGCGCCAGCGCGCCGAGTCGGACGCGGTGGACGTGTTCGCCAGGAACCTCGGCGATCTCCTGCTCGCGGCGCCGGCAGGTACGCGCACGACGCTCGGCCTCGACCCGGGATTCCGGACGGGAGTCAAGGTCGCCGTCGTCGAGGGAACGGGCAAGGTCGTCGACACCTGCGCAATCTATCCGCATCAGCCGCAACAGAAGTGGGACGAGGCGAAGGCGATCCTTGCGGCGCTGGTCGCCCGCCACGACGTCGAATTGATCGCCGTCGGCAACGGCACCGCATCACGCGAAACCGACGCTCTAGCGGCCGAACTCATCGCCGACATTCGGGCCGCCGGCGCGAATGCCCCCACGAAGGCCATGGTGAGCGAGGCTGGCGCTTCGGTGTACTCGGCGTCGGAGTACGCGGCGCGCGAGCTTCCAGAACTGGACGTCACGCTGCGCGGTGCGGTGTCGATCGCGCGGCGACTGCAGGACCCGCTGGCCGAACTCGTCAAGATCGAGCCCAAGTCGATTGGCGTTGGGCAGTATCAGCACGACGTCACGCCAGGCACGCTCGCTCGCAGCCTCGACGCGGTGGTGGAAACCGCCGTGAATGCCGTAGGCGTCGACCTGAACACCGCGTCGGTGCCTCTGCTCGCGCGGGTCTCCGGGATCACCGAATCGTTGGCCGAAGGCATCGTCGCCCACCGCGAGCAGACGGGGTCCTTCCGCAACCGCAAGGCGCTGTTGAACGTTCCGCGGTTGGGGCCCAAGGCATTCGAGCAGTGCGCCGGCTTCCTGCGGATCACCGACGGCGATGATCCGCTCGACTCGTCCGGCGTTCACCCCGAGGCGTACCCGGTAGTCCGCAAGATCCTGGATCGGTCGGGGCTCACGCTCGCCGAACTCATCGGCAACGAGCACTCGTTGCGCTCGCTGAAGCCGGCCGACTTCGCCGACGACCGGTTCGGCATCCCCACCGTCACCGACATTCTCGCCGAACTGGAGAAACCGGGACGAGATCCACGGCCCGCGTTCACCACGGCCACGTTCGCCGCGGGCGTCGAGAAGGTCGCCGATCTGAAGCCGGGCATGGTGTTAGAGGGCGTCGTCACCAACGTCGCGGCATTCGGCGCATTCGTCGACGTCGGCGTGCATCAGGACGGCCTAGTGCACGTCTCGGCGATGGCCAATCGGTTCGTATCCGACCCGCACGAGGTGGTGCGCTCAGGACAGGTAGTGCGCGTCAAGGTCGTCGACGTGGATGTGGATCGCCAGCGGATCGGCCTGACGATGCGCCTAGAGGACGACGTTGCGCGCGGTCAGGGCAAGCGCTCCGAACCCCCGCGCGGTGGTGGCGATCAGAATCGCAAGAGGCAGCCAAATCCGCCTCGCAGCAACAACTCCGGCCGACGCGAGTCGAACCAGCCGTCGGGCTCGATGGCGGACGCGTTGCGCAACGCCGGCTTCGGCAGGTAGACCTCGTCAGCCGATCAGCTCTTTGACCTTCGCTTCAAGCGCGTCCGGCGTCGTGAACTCGTAGTCCTCGCCGTTGATCCGCACGGTCGGAGTGGCGTTTACGTGGGTGGCCGCGGCGAGGCCGGCCGAGAGTTCCGCGTAGCGCCCCTGGTCGATGCACTCCAACGCGTCGACGCCAGCCTGGCGTGCGGTCTCGGCCAAGTCCGCGTTGGAGGGGAACTCCGAACCCGTCTCGCTTGGCTGCTTCGCGAAGAGTGCGGCGTGGAAGCGCAGGAACGCCCCCTTGTCCGGGGCCGTGTCCGCGTCGGCCACGCAGTAGGCAGCGCCACCGGCGCGCGAGGAGTAGTTCTGGTTCTGCGACCTGTCGAGAATGGCGACCATGTAGTAGTCCGCAGCCACTTCGCCACTGCTGATCAGCTTGCTTACCGTCTGACCGAAGCTTTGCTCGAAGCGGCCGCAGACCGGACAGAGGAAGTCCTCGTACAGCGAGAGCACGACCTTCGGTTCGGTGGTGCCCGGTTCGGTGATCAAGGTGCTCGACGCGACGCGAACCGCCCGCACCTCGTGCGAGGTAGGGGAGCTCGACTTGCTGCCTGGCAGCAGATGACTTAGTCCGCACGCCGACGTGAGCACGCACAGCGCGATGACGATGACTGCTCTCAGAGCGGCCCGCGATGCCGTCGAATTCGATGATTCCGCCACAAATCCGACACCTTACGGCGCAACAGAAGGGGGTGTGGGCCCTTGCGTCGTCGTGTTCCCCAAGCGGGCTGAATTCGTCGGCCACGACCGCGACGCGCGGGAGCGCGGCTCCGTTGCGTCGTCGGCGCACTCAAGATCATAACCGCAGTTGAGACGACATTTTTCGGCGCTCGCCAATGTTGCCCCGGTGCGTATATGCTTCACCCGACATTGGGCGGGGAGCGAAGGGGCTAACCATGGGGCGGCACAGCGCTTCCTACATCGCTGCGCAGCAGGGGCAGTCCACTGGACCCACTCATGTGGGCGCGGCAAAGTACGTCGGCGGTGTCGGCGCAGTGGCGTTGTCGTTGTGGGCAGGCGCGGCGATTGCCGCCAGCGGCGTTGCCAACGCCGACGACGCCGGGACCGCCCCAGACAGCGCGGGCCCGGTGAAGACTGCCCTGCACTCGCTCACCGGAGCATTGCGACACGGCCTGACCGACGGCGCGGCCACCGACGGTGTGAAGCTGCCAAAGCTGGGGCTGCCAACGAAGCCGAAGTCGTCCGACGACGGCGGTAACGTGCTGACGGGACCGTTGCGCACCTTGTCTGACAGGGTTCCGCATCAACTTGCGTCGAAAGACCCTGCCGCCAAGCCCAACTCGCAACGAACCGACCTGACCAATGGCGGCCTGACCGCTGCCGGACCAGTCGTATCGGCCGTGAGCAACGCGTTGCGCAAGCCGGTGGAAGTCGCCACGGATTCGGTCGACACGACGCCGCCGGCCACGGTGACGAGCTTCGCGCCCTCGGTGACGCGACAGTGGGCGCCAGCGTCGTTGCCTGCCGTCTCCACTGGGCTCTTGACCGCCCTCGGCGTCAATCCCCTGAACAACGGCGGTGGCCTGCCCGTCGTGCCCGCTGCCTCGAACCTGTTGGGTGCGCTGCAACTGGTACGCCGCGACACCGAACTCACCAGCCTCGCCCAGCCGTTGAGCCTGCCGACGATCGGCTCGCTGCTCCATCCCGCGCCGCCTGCCCCGCCCACCTACCTTGACAACTACCCGGACGGAGTGACGGACACTACCAACGTTCCGCCTGCCGCCAACCAGACGACGTACGTACCTGGGGTCGGCGAGGTCGGCAAGTGGATGCTGAAGTCCGATGGGTCGGTGTCCAACTATGGCGGGCAGACCTACGACGGCGGCAAGGAGATGTTGGAGCCGGTCAACGTCATCATCGTCGACCCGACGTCGAAGAGCCCCGCGGAAGCCCAGGCCAAACTCAATAAGGCCATGTTCTTGAGCGGGTTCCCGGCGCAGCCGATACACAGCGGCGGATTCAAGGGTCTCATCGGCACCTCGACATATGGTCAAAAACCCATCGTCCCGCTCACCGCTTACTCGGACAATCTGTTCATCCTCGACAACGATCACGGCCGCATCTTCGGGCCCGCTCCGCTCCCGGGTCCCGATGGCGGATACGTCTGGACCGGCGCGTTCAGCAGCGAGACGCTTGGCGTCTCGGAGAATGGGATTCCCGGGCACACGTACGTCTCGTCGAACGCCGCCCGCGATGCATTGGTCCTTAGGATGATCGCGAGCGGACAGGTGGAATCGGTGACCTACGTTCCGATGGACAACGCCTATGACCCCGACAACCCGGACTACACCACCGGCGACCACGACGGTTACGCCGTCGTCATCACCCTGAAGTAGGGGTTTCGTCAAAGCCTTCTTGGCAGAACCGGATTCGACGACTAACTTGGCTCGGCGATGAGCCCAGCACCGGACAACGCACCAAGTACACCAATTGTATTTGGCGACAAGGCAATCTGAAGGAGCAACGGCTGTCCGGCGCCACGTTTCGCAACTGCCGGTTCGACGACGTCCATCTGGTCGACGAGCAGGTCACCGAGGCTCGGTTGATCGACTGCTCGTTCTCCGGTCGGCTAGAGGACATCCGGTTCGACGGCAGGGAAACGGAATCCGAAGCTCCGTGGGACGTGCGAAGCGACGCGATGGTCCGATGCGACCTCAGCAACTGCTCGCTGAGCGGCGTCGAGTTCCTGGGATCGACACCCGAAACCTTGAGCTGCCCAATCAAGGTCAACGGATACCCCGCATGTCGAAGGTGGCCCGCGATGCCTACCAGTGGGCCGAGAC
>Ga0068859_100003450_pt1 | contig 16067 bp, 14 predicted proteins | sample KBSSwiS22_FD_66585 | JGI IMG/M metagenome (GOLD analysis project Ga0068859, IMG submission 66585) | Switchgrass rhizosphere microbial communities from Kellogg Biological Station, Michigan, USA - KBS Switchgrass S2-2 | ecosystem: Host-associated > Plants > Roots > Rhizosphere > Soil ...
GATGAGCAGCGTCATGATCTCGCCGAACACCTGCTGAAACACGGCATGGTCGAGCGGATTGAGGCTCTTCAGCACGAGTGTTTCGATCACGCTGACCACAAGTCGATAGAGCGCGACGAGAATCACCGCACCGATGACGACGGTCAGGATCAGCGCCACGCCGGCCTCGAAACGTTGGTATGTCGAGAGAACCGGCCATTCGCGCCGGAGGTCATGCCACGTCCGCGGTCTGTCTGTGGCCTGCCGGTTCACCGGATGACCCCGATGATCACCGCCATTCCGCAGGTCCCGCACGCGATCCATGGCTACGGGAAGACGAATTCGTGTTCGGGGTGGCGCACCGTCAGCACAGGGCAGGGAGCGGTGCGCACGACATTTTCCGCCACGCTGCCCATGACCAGGTGCTTCACCGCGCTGCGCCCATGCGTCCCCATGGCAATGAGGTCAATCGCATGGGCTTTCGCATAGCGGATGATCTCCACGAACGGCATCCCCCATTCGAGCGCGAACTGAACACGCACAGAGCGCTGATCTTCCGCCGGTATAACCCGATGCAGGTCGTCCCACGCGTGTGATGCGATGGCGTGATCGATTTCTTCGCGAGAGCCCCACTGCCACGGCTGCGGATCAGCCGCGACAGTAATCGATTCGACGACATGCAGCAGATGCAATGACGCATCGAACTGCCTCGTGAGCGCAACGCCATACGTCAGCGCGACTTCGGACCTGTCGCTGAAATCGGTAGGCACGAGGATCTGTCGAAGCAGGATCGTCATCTGCCGCCAGGATGATCAAGACTCAGAGGGCAATTGTGATGCGATTGTCCACCTCCGTAACGCCCGGTGCCGACCACGCCGCGCGTTCCGCTTCCTCGCGTTCCGCCCACGATCGGACGCTGCCTTTCAGAATCACCGTGTCCCCGTCCACATCAACGGTGATTCCCTTCGCGTCGGTCTCCGCGCTGCGGCGCAGCGCGTCTTCAATCTTCCGTTTCAGCTCCGATGGAGCGACGCGCGGCTTGACGGTGAGGAGATTCGTGACGCCGGCAACGCCGCGCAGCCGGCGAACTGCACGCTCCGCCTCCCGCTTCTGGTACTGCCATTCGACGTCGCCTTTCAGCGTGACCCAACCGTTTGAGACGGTGACATCGAGCTTGTCGATGGGGACGAACGCGTCCGACTCCAGAGCACGAACCGCGGCGGCCGCGATATCTGCATCGGTGCGCGTGTCGGTACTCGAGAGCCGGACCTCGATGTCGTTCGCGACGGCTTTGACGCCGCGCACCCGATGCGCGGCATCCTCGGCGGCCCATTTTTTCGTGAAGGAATCGACCTGTCCGTTCAGGGTGACGACTCCGTTCTTCACGATAACGCCAATTTCATTGGGTTGGACGCGAGGTTCCCATTTCAATTCCGCAAGCACATCGGCTTGAATCTGGGCATCAGTTCTGGATACGGATGTCACCGCCATAGTCGTCTCCTCCTTGTGAGCCGCGCTGACCGCTGACCACAGCGCGCGTGGCTACGCGGCCGCCTGAATCTGAACGCGCCGCGGCTTCGCCTCTTCACGAAGCGGAAGCCTGACCGTCAGCACACCGTTCTTGTATTCGGCGGCGAGCTTCGACGCGTCGACATTCGGCGGCAGTACGAACGAGCGGCTGAAACGTCCATACGCACGCTCGATTCGCTGGAAGTCGCCTTCCTTCACTTCGTCCGTGAGCTTCTTCTCTCCTGAAATCGTGAGCGTGCTGTTGTCGACGGTCACCTCGATGTCTTCGAGTGTCATGTCAGGCAGGTCAGCTTTCAGGACGATCTCGTGGTTGTTGTTCTGGTAAATGTCGACCGGCGGAATCCAGCTGCCCTGGTTCATGAGTCCCTCTTCACCGCTGCGGCCGTACGTGTCGCTGAACAGACGATTGATCCGTTCCTGCAGCTGTGCGAAATCGCGGCCTGGGTTCCATGGCGTCAGCTTCATATGCCCTCCTATTCACGGTCTTTGGTGTCGACCGTCTCCGCATCAATCACTTCGCCTTCCTGGACATTCGAGGTGGTCGAACCAGAGCGCTGGGTCTGTTGTGCCTGGTGTGCCTGCGCCTGCATCATTTCCGCGAGCGTTCGAGCCACTTGCTGAAGCGCGGCAGCACTCTGTCGGATTGCCTGCACGTCGTCGCGTTGCGTGGCCGCTCGAGCGGCTTCGATCTCCGATTCGATACGGGCGCGGTCGGCCGGCGGGATTCGCTCGCGGTTGTCGGCGAGCGTTTTCTCCACTGAGTAGACCAGCGCGTCGGCCTCGTTGCGTGCGTCAATCAGCTCGCGCCGTTTCTGGTCTTCCTCCGCATGACTCTGGGCTTCCTTGACCAGGCGATCGACTTCCTCTTTTGTGAGACCGCTCGACGCCGTGATTGTGATCTTCTGCTCCTTCCTTGTGGCCAGATCCTTGGCGGAGACATTGACGATGCCATTGGCGTCGATGTCGAATGCGACCTCGATCTGGGGCAAGCCGCGGGGGGCGGGAGGAATACCGACCAGCTGAAATCTCCCGAGCGTGCGGTTGTCACGCGCGAGCGGACGCTCGCCCTGCAACACGTGCACCTCGACACTGGTCTGGTTGTCAGTCGCCGTCGAGAAGATCTCGCTCTTTCTCGTGGGGATGGTCGTGTTTCTCGGGATCAGCGTCGTCATCACGCCCCCGAGCGTCTCGATGCCGAGCGACAGCGGCGTGACATCGAGCAGCAGCACGTCCTTGACGTCTCCCGCCAGCACTCCGCCCTGCACCGCCGCTCCGATGGCGACCACTTCGTCGGGGTTCACGCCCTTGTGCGGCTCCTTGCCGAAGAACTCCTGAACGAGCTGCTGGATCTTCGGCATTCTGGTCATGCCGCCAACGAGCACGACTTCATCGATAACTTTCGGATCCACCCCGGCGTCGGCAAGCGCCTGCCGAACAGGTGCCATCGACCGCTGGAGCAAATCATCGACGAGCTGTTCGAGCTTCGCGCGCGACAGGGTCATCTGCAGGTGTTTGGGGCCGTGCATGTCGGCGGTGATGAAGGGCAGATTGATGTCGGTTTCAACGGCGGATGACAGCTCGATCTTGGCTTTCTCGGCCGCCTCCTTCAGCCGCTGTGCCGCCATGCGGTCCTTGCTGAGATCTATCCCCTCGTCTTTTTTGAACTCGGTGACAAGCCATTGGATGATCCGGTCGTCGAGATCGTCGCCGCCAAGATGGGTGTCGCCGTTGGTCGCCTTCACTTCGACGACGCCATCGCCAACCTCGAGGATTGAGATGTCAAAGGTGCCGCCGCCGAAGTCGTACACGGCGATCGTCTCGTCCTTCTTCCGATCGAGTCCGTAAGCAAGCGCCGCCGCGGTCGGCTCGTTGATGATGCGGCGGACGTTCAGATCCGCAATCTGACCGGCGTCCTTCGTCGCCTGCCGTTGCGCGTCGTTGAAGTACGCAGGCACCGTGATCACCGCGTCGGTCACCTTGCCGCCAAGATAGGCCTCCGCAGCTTCCTTGAGCTTTCGCAGGATCAGCGCGGAGATCTCCGGTGGCGAGTACTGTCTGCCACGGACTTCCACCCAGGCGTCACCGTTGGAGGCGCGAACCACTTTGTAGGGCACCCGGCTGGCTTCACTCGTGACCTCGTCGTACTTCCGCCCCATGAATCGCTTGATCGAAAAGATCGTGTTCTCGGGATTGGTGACCGCCTGTCGTTTGGCAATCTGGCCGACGAGACGTTCCCCGTCCTTGGTGAACGCGACGACGGACGGAGTCAGCCGTGAGCCTTCCTGATTGACGATGACCGTCGGTTGGTCGCCTTCCATGACCGCCACAACGGAATTGGTCGTGCCGAGGTCGATTCCGATAACTCTGCCGGCCATCTTGGCGTCTCCAGTCCTTGTCTCTCACCTTGATGCACTGTGATGTCGGCGTGCGGCAACACAAACCCGGTTCCCTTTCGCTGCGGGTCAATGTGATCGCAGAGCTCGGTCACACGACGCTTCGGGAGCATGCAGGGAACCCTGCGATTGATTCGACACGGCGCAACGGAAACCGGGTTTGACACGCGCGTTCGGCGTTGCGTGTTAGCTTCGCGGAAGCAGCGGAGGAGCGTCATATGCGTATCAACAGTTGTCTCGCGATCACGTTGTTGCTGCTGACCATCGTCGTTGGACATGCAAGGCCCGGCCATGCGCAGACTCAGGCGAAGTCCACCGTCGAAGACATTCGCCAGCAGCTGCTGAAGCTGCCGTACTACGGCGTGTTCGATTTCCTTGCGTTCAGCTACGACAGAGGAACCGTCACGCTCGTGGGGTATGCGTACCACCCGGCGCTGAAGGCCGACGCCGAGCGCGCCGTGAAGCGTGCGGCAGGCGTGGATCAGGTGATCGACAAGATCGAGGAACTTCCGGTATCGCCGAATGACGACGAGATCCGATGGAGAGCGTACTATGCGATCTACGGAGATCCTTTCCTGTCCCGCTACGCACCCGGCGGAGGGGTGCTGTGGGGCCACCGGCATGCGTTCGGCGCCGGATTCCACCCGCTCGCCGCAGGGACCCCGTTTCCCGGCATGGAGCCCGCCGGAGACTACCCGATTCACATCATCGTGAAGAACGGACGGATCATTCTTCTCGGAGTCGTTGAAAACGAGAGCGACAAGACGGTCGCGGGCCTCAGAGCGGGAGAGATTCCCGGCGCATTCGGAGTCGAGAACGACCTGATGGTCGAGAAGAACGACAAGAGTACGAAGTGATTACGCCTGGCGTCCCACCAGCCAGACCTTTTTGCAATTGAGACAGGCGTACCAGGCGCGACGATGACTCGACAATTCGAAGCTCGTCACGCCCTGGTGATCGCAGTACGGGCAATGCGTGTTCGGCCACACGCGGTTCGTACCCGCGAGACACAGCACGGTCCGCTGACTTAGATGCTCCGACTCGGCATACTGCCGCCGCGCGCGCGCCCGCAGCAGTTCGTTCCGCGCCCAAGTAAGCGGCCGATCCTCGTGTAGAACAAGTTGGGCGCTAACGGCTTCAACAAGACGCCGTCGCAGCCCGCCGCCAGCACGTCCGGCACCCGCTCCGTCGCCTCCGTCGTCACCAGAACGGCGGTGGAAGAGTCGACGGACTTGACGTCGCGACAGTTTGCCGATGGGCACCAACGCGCTCAGGAAAATCCTGACATTAATGCAGAGAAGGAATGTTGCACAGCCAATTGAGCACGAATCCAAACCGTCACACCGGACATGGTATCGTCGGCTCCTCAATGGCGCATCCTCGACCAATCGCTTAATGGCAATTGCTCACACAGCGGGTCGACACGGCGGGATGCTGCGACGACGCGACGTCGTTGGCGAGAGCACGGTTGGAATCGCGAAGTGTCCAAGCGGCATCGATGGCCTTGACGAGATCACCGGCGGAGGACTGCCGCGAGGACGGCCGACGTTGCTGTGTGGGAATGCGGGTTGCGGAAAGACGCTGCTGTCTGCCGAATTTCTCGTGCGGGGTGCCACGCGCTACAACGAGCCTGGGGTGTTCGTCACGTTCGAGGAAACCGCGACCGAGCTCGCTGACAACGTCGCGTCGCTCGGCTTCGACCTCAATGGCTTGTCACGCAGCCGCAAACTTTACATCGATCACGTGCAGATCGAACGCGGTGAGATTGAAGAGGCCGGAGAGTTCGATCTCGATGGTCTGTTTGTCCGGCTTGGCCACGCGATCGATTCGCTCGGCGCCAAACGCGTCGCGCTGGATACCCTCGAATCCCTCTTTTCGTCGCTGCCGAACGAGACGATCGTTCGCGCGGAACTGCGCCGCCTGTTTCGCTGGCTCAAGGAGAAGGACGTGACGGCGATCATCACGGCCGAGCGCGGCGACGGCGCGACCCTGACGCGACAGGGTCTCGAGGAGTACGTCTCCGATTGCGTGATTCTTCTCGACCACCGCGTGACGGATCAGATCTCCACGCGCCGGCTTCGCATCGTCAAGTACCGCGGTTCGCTCCACGGGACCAACGAATATCCGTTCCTGATTGACGATCTCGGGATCGCAATCGTGCCGATCACCTCGATCGGACTGAGCTATGAAGCTTCCTCCGATCGCGTGTCATCCGGACTCTCTGCGCTCGACGCCATGCTCGACGGACACGGTTTCTACCGTGGCAGCAGCATTCTGATTTCAGGCACCGGCGGCACCGGAAAAACCAGCCTCGCCGCGCTCTTCGGCGACGCCGCGTGCAGACGGCGCGAGCGCGTGCTGTATTTCGCCTTCGAGGAATCCCCGAGTCAGATCTGCCGGAACATGCAATCTATCGGACTCGATCTTCACCGGCGGGCGAAATCCGGACTTCTGAAGTTTCACGCGGCGCGTGCGACATCGTTCGGGCTCGAAACGCACCTGGCGACGATGCACCGGCTGGTTGACCAGTTCACGCCGGCAGCCGTGATCTTCGATCCGATTTCCAGTCTGACGTCGGCGGGCACGATGAGCGACGTCTATTCGGCGGTAATGCGGCTGCTCGATTACGTCAAGAGCCGCCAGATCACGGTTCTATGTACGAGTCTCGGCCAGCGCGATGCGAGCGTTGAACCGACGCAAACAGGTATTGCGTCGCTGACGGATACGTGGATTCTGGTCAAGAACGTTGAGGCGAACGGCGAGCGCAGTCGCCAGATGTGCGTCTTGAAGTCCCGGGGAATGGCGCATTCGCACGAGAGCCGCGGATTTGAGATCGCTTCGAACGGAATCTGTGTCCACTGATATGAATCACGGCCACGCGGGGCGGTCATTGCTTCAACAGGGGGAGCCGTGGTACGTGCTGCGGCTGTACATCAGCGGCGCCTCGCCCAAATCGCTCCAGGCCGTGAAGAACGTCAAGGACATCTGCGTCGGGAGCCTCAACGGCAGGTACGACTTGGAAGTGGTCGATCTCTATCAATCGCCATCTCGTGCGGCCGAGGACCAAATCGTGGCGACGCCGACGCTGGTGAAACAGGCACCGCTGCCGTCGAAGCGATTGATCGGCACGCTGTCCAACGCCGATCAGGTGTCACGGGCGCTCGGAATTCGATCCATCGATGTCGACGAGGTGGACAAGAATGACGGCGCACGGATTTGATGTCGCGCAGACAGTCGACGAACTCCGCGCACAGCTTGACGAGGCGCGCCAGCTGCTCAGCGCAATCCGGACGGGCGAGGTCGACGCGCTGGTCGTGCCAGGCCCCCGCGGTGATCAGGTTTATAGCCTCACCGGCGCCGAACATCCGTACCGCGTTCTGGTCGAAGCGATGAGCGAGGGGGCGGTGATCCTGGCCGACGATGGCACGATCGTGTACTCGAACCCAGGTTTCGCCGCCCTTGTGAGGGCGCCGGTTGATGAAGTGATCGGCTCGGCCCTCGATCGATTCGTCGCCGCAGATGACCTACGCTCCTATCGGACCGTCGTCGATGCGGCTGGAAGCGGCGCGGCCAAAGGTGAAATTCGTCTGGCCGGCAAAGACGGCGCCACGGTGCCGGTGCATTTGTCCATCAGCGCGTTCGAATCGATGGCGCCGCGCAGTGTGTGTGCCGTCGTGACGAACCTCAGCGAGCAGAAGCGCCACGAGGAATTGATCTCGGCAGAGAAAGTAGAGCGCGCGCGGCGTGCGGAGGCGGAGGCCGCTCGACAGCGCGTGCAAAGCGTCCTGGAGAGCATCACCGACTCGTATTTCGCAATCGATCGGGAGTGGCGAATCACCGACGCCAACGAGCGTGCGGCCGCCAATTACGGGATGACCCGGGACGAATTGGTGGGGAAAACATTCTGGGACCTGTCACGATCAAACATCGTTCCAGAACGGGACGAGCAATATCGCAGAGCGATGAATGAAAGGGTCGCTGTTCATGGCGAGGGGCCGTCAGCTGTTGTGCGCGGCAAATGGTTCGAAACGCACATATATCCCGATGGCGACGGACTCTCCATCTATTTCCGCGATATCACGGAGCGCAAACGTGCGGAGCAGGCACTTCAACGCAGCGAAGCCAACCTGGCGGAGGCGCAGCGATTGAGTCACACCGGCAGCTGGAGGTGGAACGTCTCGACAGAGGGGTGCACAGGGTCGCTGGAACTGTTCCGCATCTTTGGGCTGGATCCCGGCACGTTTCGGCCCACCATAGAGAACACTCAAGTGCTGATTCACCCGCAAGATCTCCCCGTCGTCGTGGAGACCCTGGAGCGGTCGATTCGCGAACGAAGCGGCTTTGCGTTGGACTACCGAATCACCCGTGCTGACGGATCCATGCGGTTTCATCACGCGGTGGGCCATCCGACGATCAACGATTCGGGTGAACTGGAATTTGTCGGTTCAGTCGTTGATCTCACCGATCGGAGGCAGGCGGAAGAACGCGTGCGGCGCAGCGAGGCGCTGCTGGCAGAGGGCCAGAGAATCAGTCGCACCGGCAGCTGGATCTTCAACGTCGCCAGCGGAGAGCTGTTGTGGTCGGCGGAACACTATCGAATCAGCGGTGTCGACCCGGCCACTTTCCCGCTGTCCCCCGAGGCGGCATCGCAATGCATCCACCCGGATGATCGCGCAGCGTCCCGTCAGATGTTCGACCGGGCGCTGCGAGAACGATCCGACTTCGAGCGCGAACTTCGGATGGTTCGCCCGGATGGCACAGTGCGACACTGCCTCAGCGTCGGTCACCCAGTGTTGGACGAAAAGGGCGACTTAATCGAGTACGTGGGAATGATCGCAGATATCACCGATCAAAAAGAGCAAGAAGCCGTGCGCGACGAGCTGCGCCGTCAGCTGCTCGCCTCGCAGGAGGACGAACGCCGTCGAATCGCACTCGAGATGCACGATCAGTTCGGCCAGCAGCTGAGCGCGCTGGCGCTCAAGCTGTCCGCGTTGAAACGTGACAGCGCCGGGCGTACGACTCTCGCGCAGCAACTGGATTCGTTGGAGACGATTGCGAGACAACTCGATCGCGACCTGGAATCCATCGTGCGGCGATTGCGGCCCACAGCGCTCGACGATCTTGGACTGGCCGCGGCCCTTACCCAGTACGTGAACCAATGGTCGGAACACTTCGAGATCCACGCCGACGTGCACGCCACCGGAGTCGATGCCGTTCGAATGACCGACGAAACGAGCACTGCGCTGTATCGCATCACGATGGAAGCGCTCAACAATGTAGCCAGGCACGCGCGGGCGAAGAATGTAAGCGTGCTTCTCGACGGCCGAACCGACCGTGTGTCAGTGATCGTCGAGGACGATGGCGTCGGGTTTGCGACGGCTGAAGTGAAAGCCGATCAGAGGTGTCTGGGCATTGTCGGAATGCGCGAACGCGCTGCGCTGCTGGGCGGGAGCCTGGACGTCGAATCTCGCCTGGGCGCCGGCACGACCGTTGTAGCGCGAATACCAACGCCGCAGGAGCTGCCAAGGGGCCGACGATGACGAGGCTGCGCGTCGTGCTAGCCGAAGATCACCGAGTGATGCGAGAAGGCCTGCGGATGGTCGTCGAGCGAGAACCGAATATGGAGGTGGTCGGCGAAGCCGGCAACGGGCGCGCTGCGGTCGCGCTCGCAGTCCGGCTCAGGCCCGAAGTGGTGGTGATGGATATCTCGATGCCGGAACTCAACGGCTTGAAGGCAACGAAGGAGCTGAAAGAGCAGGTACCGGATGCCAGGGTACTCGTGCTCACGCGACACACGGATAACAGCTATGTTCAGGAAATGCTGCGATCCGGAGCAAGCGGCTATGTGCTGAAGCAGAGTGCCTCCGACGAGCTGGTCCGCGCAATCCGGCGCGTCGCGGCCGGACATAGGTATCTGGATCCTGCACTTAACGACCAGGTCCTCAGTGGCATCGCGGCGACTGGCAGTCCGCGATCGCTCGGCATCACATTGACGCGCAGGGAAGAAGATGTCCTTCGATGCGTCGCGCTTGGGTTTCTCGCCAGGGAGATTGCAGAGCGCCTCAAGATCAGCATCAAGACGGTGGAGACGCACAAGGCCAACGCGATGAGCAAGATGGGAATGAAGAACCGGATCGACATCGTGCGTTACGCGGTGCTGCAGGGCTGGCTCGAAGACACATAACGCTCACGCTCGGATTCGATTCCCTTTCGCTCAGGAAAAGGCGAGCCCTCAATTCGTCTCTTCCCGATTCCGCTCTGTTGATTCCGCGTGCGATAACCGTATGCATTCGGCGTGATCGTTGGCGGCTCGGTGCTGCACTCTCGAGCTGTAACGGTTTGCGCTCGGATGGAGGCACGGATGCCAAGCGCTACGACTCACGAGCATGTGATGCGCATGCTTCAGGAGATTCATCGCAATTACACGCAGCGCGTCACGCTCGGTACACTCGCAGCGGTTCTGGGGCGCCAGCGCGCCTACCTCGGCCGGTTGTTCCGTGACGAAGTCGGCATAACCGTGCATCAGTACGTCACCCGCGCGCGCATCATCTTTGGTGCGACGGAGGTTCGATCGGGCGTCAAGGTCGAGGCGGTAGCGCTCTGCTCGGGATATCGGAGCAAGAAAAATTTCTATCGGCAATTCAGGCGCCGCTTTGGGACCACACCGCACGGGTACCGAAGCCACGAGGAACGCGCAAACGGCCAAGTCACGGCAGGACAGGTTGAACGGATAGAGGTACCATCGGTCGCATCGGAGGCCGTGCACGCGCATACGGGCGCAGGTGTGGCGATGCTCATCACCGACGCCGGCGGAACCTACATCGGTGCAAACAGCAGCGCCGTCTCGCTGACCGGCTATCCTGTCAACGAACTGCGTGGACTCTCCGTGGCTGCACTGTTCCCACACCTCTCTGGCCAGGAGGGCAGCCACCAGATGCAGATCGTGTTCGCGGCTCCGGCACGAACGAACGCCGTCCTCCACACGAAGACAAGTGGTCCGATTCGCGTGCGCCTGATCACGGCCACGAACATGCTCAGTGGCTTTGACGGCTCACTGCGCCGAACCGCGTGACATCGATAGTGGAGCGGCTCGAAGAGAGCGAATCATGTCAAATGTGACGATACCGAAGACGGAATGGCGAACGTTCTTCGATCGGATGTCGAAGGCGTTGCTCGGCAAGTGGGCCGAGGTGGAAGTCGCCTCGCTCGATCTCGGCGATCAGATCGTGGCGGAGTGGATTCCCCTGCTCGGCATTACCTACGATTCCAGGGACGATCTCCTCGACGTGGCGCTCGATCGCGCGAACCACTTGATTCGGCGGCCGCGTGAAATCATCGTCGAGGAAACGGCCGCTGGCCTCACCAGCGTCGCGGTCGTTGATGCAGACGGAGTGCGTCAGATGGTGAAGCTCAAGCAGCCGCTGATGCTGCCGGCGCCCGCGCAGCCTGGCGCCTGAAGGCGTGTTTCCGCTCGAATCGGTCGACGCTTTGCTCAGGATCACGTCCTGACGACGTGTTGACCGGCTGCGGGCCGACGGGGCAAAGCGCTGTCGCTGGTTCCGCCGGCGAAGGCGGCCTATCGAACTACGAACCCGGTCCATGGAAGCGAGTGTCGTGACGAGCCTGCACTTCGGGCACCCAGCCGATGATCATGGACTTCGGTACACGGCCTCCTGCGTAACAGCCAGAATGTCGTGGACGAGTGCCTTTCAAGCGCGGTTTCGTTTCAATAGCATCGATTCAGTCTGTATAGTGGCTCCAGGCTTCACGCATTACGCCAGAATCTCCACCGTCTTCCCTCGGCTTTGATTACCTAAGGAATGCCGGGCACACCACGCCTACGGCGAAATCTGCGGCTGGCTCATCGACCGAGAACACCTCGCCACAACGACACGCGTTTGCCCTTCGTCGCGAGTGCGTTTGGTGCTTCGATGGTCCGATGCTGATATGAACCAGCCGGTCATAGTTGCCCGGCCCTTGCGAGAGGCGGGAGGCGAATCTTCAGAAGGCATGAGTCACGAACTTTTACGTCTTCTCGGGCGCGTCTGGAGCACGCGTGCGCTTGAGCGACAGGAAATTCTTCGTACTTGGGGTTTGCGCGTTCCGTGGGCAAGTGTTCTCGCCCGCTCTCACATGCGCTCCGAAGCACTCAGCACACCCCATCCGCCTCTTGTCTGCCGAGGCGCGCTCCCTCAGGCGAGCCGTGCCATCTATCGGTGCGACGGCCTTGCGCGTGGTATCGAGGTAATGAAGATCGTCTGGGGATTGCGGTTCAAGCGCTGAATGGTGGGAAATCATGCTCGAGGCGCAGGTGCGGTTGCCATTGTCCTCGTCACGCGGCAAAACGAAAGCGCCCCAGCTCTTTGCGCCTCGGCCGTTGTGGCTGCAGCGCAGGAGCGGAACAGCGCCTGGGGCACCGGGCCGCGCGCGCGTCGATGTTCGCCTTGAAGACCACCGCCGAGATTCGAAGGAAACCCTCGGCCAAGCGCTTCCGGTCCACTTCGATCGAGTCTCGCTGGCGTTCGATGACCATGTCGTGTTGCGTGACATCAGCTTCGACGTCCCTGCCGCCCATATGGCGATTCTGATGGGCGCCAGCGGCGCCGGAAAATCCATCATCCTCAAGCTGATTGTGGGGTTGCTCAAGCCAGATGCTGGACACATCTGGGTCAATGGCCATCGCATCGATGCCATGAGCGAGTCAGAGCTGATGGCAGTGCGCGCCGAGATGGGCATGGTCTTTCAGGAGGGGGCACTCTTCGACTCCCTGACGGTCGCAGACAACGTCGGCTACAGGCTGTACGAGCACACTAATCTGCCTCCCGAAACGGTGCGCCGGCGCGTAGAGGAGGTGCTCGGATTGATGGGACTGGCGGAGTACATCGATCGCATGCCGTCTGAGCTCTCAGGGGGTGAGCGCCGGCGCGTCGCGATCGCACGCGCCATGGTGTCGCGGCCACGTCTGCTGCTGTTCGATGAACCGACAACCGGACTGGACCCGATCACTGCCAGAACGGTGGACGACGAGATCGTCAAATCGAGGGATCTGGAGCATGCCACGTCAATCCTCGTGACCCATCAGCTGCGTGATGCCTTCTACATCGCGACGCACGAGGCCGTGAGCGGACAGCAAGGCGTGGCAATTCGACCAATCCACGAGCGCAGGGCCAGCGACGTCGAATTCATGATGCTCAAGGATGGAAGAATCCATTTCAAAGGCACTCTGGGAGATCTGCGTGCGTCCAAGGACCCCTACGTCAGAGCCTTCCTTTCTTAATCCCACACCGCGCGCAGGCCGCGCGGAAATATTGTCAACTCTGCGATCGAATCGATACTGTCGACGGAAGCAGCTACGTACCTCCCTTCCACTGATCGCCGGGTATGCTCCTGCACAACGACGTCCTGAGACTTCGCCCAATCGATGACCACAACCAGGCATGGGACCTCAAGGCGTCAGCCTGATTCACCTGACTTATCTGTTCGTTCAACTGCGCCTCGAATCGCTCGTCTTGGAGCAACGCAGCGAACTTCACCTCTTACTCGTCGTTGGTCGCACTGCCGTAGGCAGGGTTCGTCATCCGATCGAGAAAGTCATCAGCGAGCGCAAGAAGGTTGCTCATGGGCGGATGTACACGTGCAGATAACCGCCGCGCTTGTAATGCCGGATCACTTCGGAAGGCAGGTTTGGGTCGACGCGGGCGGTGGCGACTTCGATCGCACGATGAAAGGAAATACTCTGCGTAACGCGCTCGATCAGACGCGGCGATGTCCGAATCGGCAGTCCGCCACTTTCAAGCGCGAAGTCCTCGCAATTACCACGACGAACCTCGCCTGGGCAAACCGCTTGCTCATTTTCGAATCGATTTGCCTGCGCCGCTTCCAATCGGTGACCGCCATCCGGGCATACTGACCGCGGTCGGTATGAATCTCCGCCTCCTGATCCGGACGGAACAGCACGCAGTCGATGAGAAAGTCCCTGGCGAAATTTGTTGCGGAACAAGTGGTTGGTGTACGTCGAGTGGACCGTGAGCACGAGATCCGAGAAAGCCGGCTGTGCCTGTACCCAGCGCACCTAGACCATCCGGTTCGCAGGCTTTGTAGCGTCGAACACTCGCCAAGTGGTCGGGTCGAATTCACAGACAATGCCGATTCGCCCATAGAGCGCCGACGAAAGGGGGAACGCGAGCGGCGTGACGTAGGCAGCCGTGCCGCACGGGTTCCCAGCGCTCTCAAGTGAGACGCCGATACAACCGGCCATCCGAGCGGCCAGCCACGTGCGCAGAGTGCGGGCCAGACGACGCCGTGACGAACGAGTGAACGTTACTGAATCACGCGTCCGATGCGGGAGACTTCGAGATCGCCCCGCCAATCAACCGCGCCGCGCAAAGCACGAATACTCTTCTGCCTTCGTACTGAGCCTTGCGCGCGTGTGCCGTTGCGCTTCGTAGATCCGTGGGAGTTCGGCTTCCGTTTCATCATGATGTCGCCGTCAGAGCTACTGTGAGTTCAATGCCCTCGCGCATTGCCCGCAGTAGTTCACGCGCTATCTGTAACTTGTTGCGTTCACAGCATCAACGCTTCTAAGAAGAGTGGATCGGCATCCGGCGTGAGACCGTCAGTCGCTATCAGCATCGCATTGCGGAGCCGCGGCCGACGCAGCGAATCAAAACTAAAGCCGGCAATTTCCGAGCAGGTGTCCATCGACTGCGGGCCGCCAAAACCGGCCGCCTGGGGCGACGCCGATCGGCACCGTGCGGGGGCGATCCGCGGTGTGCCAAGGGAGTGGCAAGGGGCGGTCGCTAACGGATGCTCGATTACGGCCTTCATCGTCCTATCGTGTAGAGCGCGCGAAGCGGCGCCGTCACACAATCAACACAGAGCCCGCACCCAAACAGCATACGAGCCGGATACACTTCGGCCCATCCTATGACCAAGCGGGCGGGCCGCGCGCCGCTGACGCTCGTCTTCCTAATCGTCGGGGTGGTCGTCGTGCCGTTGCTCACGCTCTCGTGGCTCGGTTGGCGTCTGCTCGAACAGGATCGCGCGCTCGAGCGCCAGCAGGTACAGCAGCGTGTCTCACGTGGCGCGGACGTCGTCGTGGCGACGCTGAAGCGTGCCGTGGAGGAATCGGAACGGACGCTGGCCACCGAGAGCGAGTCCTCGCCCGATGATGCTGTCGTCGTGAGGTTTCACGAGAACTCCATCGACATCGTTCCCCGGCGGGCCGTGGCCTACCTGCCGATCGTTCCTGCGCTGCCCGAAGCTCGCCCGAACGTCTTCGCTGAGGGCGAAGCGCTGGAGATGAGGGCTGGCGAGTATGCCGCCGCTGCGGCCGTATTCAGACGTCTCACGACATCATCGGACCGGTCGGTGCGGGCCGGCGCCCTCCTCAGGCTCGGCCGCACGCTGCGAAAGTCAGGGCGGTTCGATGAAGCGGCCGCCATCTACGCGCACTTATCTGACATGGACGATGTCGCCGTCGGCGGCGTGCCGGCGAGTCTGGCCGCCGCCTATGCACGATGCCGTCTGTTCGAAGAGCAGCGACGAACCGCAGCGCTCGAGAGTGAAGCCGAGGCCTTCGAGCGATCGCTTCAATCCGGACGCTGGACCCTCGCCGCGCCGGTCTACGCCTTGTACGCGTCGGACGTTTCGAAGTGGCGCGGTCATTCGCGCGCGGCACCGCGACTGTCCGAAACGATGGCCGAAGCGGTGGCGGAATTGTGGAGCAGAACGCGATTGTCGAGAGAGTCGCTGGACTCGACGGAGCGGGAGTCGATGGATGTGGACGGCGTCACGCTCGCTGTTCTGCGCCAGTCATCAGGTGGGGTATCCCGCGCGCTGATTGCCACGCCCTCATTCGTCGAATCGCATTGGCTGACGATGGTCAGGCCACTGACGGCCGCGCATCACATTTCGGTGGAACTGCGCAACGCGCGCGGACGCGATCTCTTTCGTACGGCTCCGGCGGGCTCGGCGATCGGCACAACCCTTCTGGCCGCCGAGACCGGTCTTCCCTGGACGGTCGTCGTGACGACACTCGACCCGCCGCCCGAATCGCGCGAGTTCGCGCAGCGCCGCCGGTGGCTGGTCGCCGGGCTCGTCGTGCTGGCGTTTCTCGCGATCGCGGCCATTTCTCTGATTATCCTCTCGGTTGCGCGCGAGCTT
>Ga0068859_100003454_pt1 | contig 16063 bp, 12 predicted proteins | sample KBSSwiS22_FD_66585 | JGI IMG/M metagenome (GOLD analysis project Ga0068859, IMG submission 66585) | Switchgrass rhizosphere microbial communities from Kellogg Biological Station, Michigan, USA - KBS Switchgrass S2-2 | ecosystem: Host-associated > Plants > Roots > Rhizosphere > Soil ...
ACCTTGAGCCATTTGGCGTGCTGGTTGAACATCGAGTCGATGATGTGGATGAAGGCCTCGTAGCAGTTGAACAGGCCGTGCCGCCCCGTGAGCAGGTAACCCTCCAGCCAGCCCTGGCAGAGATGCTCGGAAAGCACCTCCATCACCCGCCCATCGGGCGCCAGGTGGTCATCGCCAGGGACCGTCTCGGCCAGCCAGGCGCGTGAGGTCGCCTCGAAGACCGCCTGCAGCCGGTTGGATGCCGTCTCGTCCGGCCCCATCACCCGGAAGTTCGACGGGTTCTTCCGGATGATGTCGCGGACGAACTCACCCATCACTCGGGTGGCCTCGCTGAGCTCGGTCGCCGGCGAGTCGACCTTCACGGCGTAGTCGCGGAAGTCCGGCATGCGCAGGTCCTGCAGCAGGATCCCTCCGTTTGCCACCGGGTTCGCACTCATCCGCCGATCACCCGTCGGGGCCAGCGCCCGCAGGTCCGCCCGCAGCGCGCCGTTCTCGTCGAAGAGTTCGGACGGACGGTAGGACAGCAGCCATTCCTCCAACTGTGCGCGGTGCGCGTCGTTCGTCCGCGTCCCGGCCAACGGCACCTGGTGCGAGCGCCAATTGCCCTCGACCTGAACACCGTCCACGACCGCCGGGCCCGTCCAGCCCTTCGGGGTACGCAGCACGATCATCGGCCACGCCGGACGCGAGAGGTCGCCCGCAGCAGCCGCGGCCTTGATCGCCGCGATCTCGTCCAGCACCGTCTCCAGCGTCGACGCGAGGTCGCGGTGCACCTGGGTCGGGTCGGATCCCTCGACGAAATAGGGGTTGTAGCCATAGCCGCGCATCAGCGAAGCGAGTTCGTCGTCACCGATCCGCGCCAGGACGGTCGGGTTCGCGATCTTGTACCCGTTCAGGTGCAGGATCGGCAGCACGGCGCCGTCGCGAGCCGGGTTGAGGAACTTGTTCGAGTGCCAGGACGCGGCCAGCGGGCCCGTCTCGGCCTCGCCGTCGCCGACCACGCAGGCAACGAGCAGGTCGGGGTTGTCGAACGCGGCGCCGAAGGCGTGGACGAGGGCGTAGCCCAGCTCACCGCCCTCGTGGATCGAGCCCGGCGTCTCCGGCGCAACGTGCGAGGGGATGCCGCCGGGGAAGGAGAACTGCCGGAACAGCGCACGCAGCCCCTCCTCGTCCTCGCTGATGTTCGAGTACACCTCGCTGTAGGTGCCCTCGAGGTAGGCGTTCGCGACCAGGCCCGGGCCGCCGTGACCGGGACCGGTGATGTACATGGCGTTGAGGTCCCGCGACTTGATCAGCCTGTTGAGGTGCGCGTAGATCAGGTTGAGCCCAGGCGTCGTGCCCCAATGCCCCAGCAGTCGTGGCTTGACGTGCTCGGGCAGCAGCGGCTCGCGGAGCAGGGGATTGTCGAGCAGATAGATCTGTCCGACCGACAGGTAGTTCGCGGCGCGCCAGTAGGCGTCCAGCAGGTCGAGTTCCTCGTCGGTCATTTTCGATCCTCCACGTAAGAAGCCCGCCCCACCTGAGCCTGCAGGTGGGGCGGGCGGCTGTAAACCCTCAGACGGTGACCGGCGTGCGGCCCTTCGGTGCGTGCGGGGCGAGGATCTCGTCCTTCTCGGTCGCCCGGCGTGCGTGCCAGAGGCCGAGGCCGCCGAGGATGGCGAGCAGTCCGCCGAAGGCGTAGGCGAAGATCGCCGCGATCCCCGCGATGGTGCCCATCTTGCCGAAGGCGTAGGCGTTCAGCAGCAGGCCGCGCAGGGTCTCACCCTTGAACATCGTGGCGACCTTGCCAGCGAGCGCCTGGTCGTCGGGGTTGGCGATGGCCTGCGCCGAGAGCTGCGCGTAGGTCTGACCGCCGCCGATGCCGTTGAGGTGGACCGCGATGAAGTGGTCCGCGTAGGCCTCGGCCTGGTCGCCGGTGGTGAGTTGCTGGCCCGCGTACTTGTTGATGGCGTCGAAGTCCGCGCCCTTGAGTTCGGTGAGGCTTTCCGTGCCGGCCTTGGGGAAGTAGATCTGCTGCGCGGCGAGCTGGTCGTGGACCTGGTCGCCGACGAAGGTGTTGGCCCAGGTGAGCAGGCCGCCGGCAATGAGCAGGACGGCGGCGAGGCCGAGGCCGATGAGGCCGGCGAGCAGGTCGAATGCGTGACGCTTCAAGATGACTCCTGGTTTGCTATGTCCGTGTCGTCATCAATGCTCTGGCCTGAGCGGGTGGGACGGACGGGCCGAAAGACCCGGTCCGGACCGGGCGCACGTCATGAATCCGCGCGGGACCTCAGCCCTCCTTCTTCAGCTCCGCCCCGTAGACGGCCGCCTGGGTGCGCCGCTCGAAGCCCAGCTTGGCGAGCAGACTTGAGACGTAGTTCTTGACCGTCTTCTCGGCCAGGTAGAGGCGCTCGCCGATCTGCCGGTTGGTGAGGCCTTCGGTGATGAAGTCCAGCACCTCGCGCTCGCGGACCGTCAGGGTGGCGGCCTTGTTGTCGTTCGGCGAGCCCGCTTTGACCCGGCTCATCACCTCGGCGATGACGGACGTGTCGATCAAGGATCTACCTTGCGCTGTCTGGCGAATCGCATCGATGAGCCCGGACGTGCGGACCTCCTTGAGCACGTAGCCGGACGCCCCGGCCAGCACGGCGGCGAGAACCGCGTCGTGGTCGGCGTAGGACGTCAGGATCAGGCAGTAGGTCTCCGGCAACTCGGAACGGATCTGTCGGCACACGTCGATGCCGCTGCCGTCCGGGAGCCGGGCATCCAGCACCGCGACGTCCGGACGCGAGGCCAGCACGCGTGGCAGTGTCTCGGCGGCCGTCTCCGCCTCGCCGACCACCTCGAAGTCGGGCACTGCCGACAGCAGTTCGGCGATCCCGCGCCGGACGATCTCGTGGTCGTCGAGCAAGAAGATCCTGATCGTGTTGCCGACTTCGGTCATGTCACCCTCACCGTCCAGGTCGCGACGCTCCCGTTCGAGGGACCGGCGCGTAGTTCGAACGATCCACTGCGCCGTTCGGCGCGGTCGCGCAGGTTCGCCAGACCGCTGCTGCGCGCCGTGGCGCCCGCAGGTCCGATGCCGTTGTCGCTCACCGTGACGGTCAGCACGTCGTCCACGAGTTCGACGTCGACAGATGCCGAGGTGGCGTGCGCGTGGCGGGCGACGTTGCTGAGCAGTTCTCGCACACAGGCCTCGCAGTCCTCGATCACCTCGTCCTTGACCCGGATTTCGACCAGTCCGGCGAAGGCGACATGGGGAGCGAACCCGAGCGCCTGGGTCATCTCGGCGGCGATCCGCAGCACCCGCTGGGTGGCGCCGTCGGAGGTTGAACCCAGGTTGCCCCGCAGCTGGAAGATGCTCGTGCGGATGCGTCGGATGGTCCGGTCGAGGTCGCCGATCCGTCGGTTGACCCGCTCGGCAAGCGGTGCGGACTGGATCTCGGCCGCGACGCCCTCCAAGCCCATTCCGATGCCGAACAGTTCCTGGATCACGTGGTCGTGCAGGTCGCGGGCGATGCGCTCGCGATCCTCCATCAGCCGCAGCCGCTGATCCGCCGACCGGGCCTCGGCAAGTTCGAGTGCGACCGAGGCATGGGCGGCGAAGCCGGCGGCCATCTGCAGGTCGATGGAAGAGAAGCTCGGCCGGGCCTGGCGTCGCAACAGCGTCAGCACGCCGCGTGTGCCGGCGACGCCCCGCAACGGCAGCATGATGATCGGGCCGCCGTTCACCATGGTGCCCACGACGCTGCGGCCGTCCGCCGCCGCGTTGCTGAGTCGCTGGGGCTCACCTGACTCCATGACCAGCCCGGCGAGCGTCCCCTCGACCTGGTAGCGCATGGCGATCAGCTCGTCCGCACGGTCGCCGTAAGCGACCTCGACCACCAGGTCCTCGCCGTTCGGCGCGAGCAGGCCGATCGCCACGACGTCCGCCACCGCGATTTCCTTCGCACGCCGGCCGACCAGCTGCAACGGATCCTCGCCGTCCAGGGCGAGCAGTTGCGAGCCGATCTCGACGGAGGCCTCCAGCCAGCGTTGCTGCAGCTGCGACTCCGCGTACTGCCGCGCGTTGGAGATCGCGGTCCCGGCGGCGGTGGCGAGCGCCAGGACGAGTTCCTGGTCCTCGGCGCTGAACGCGCCGCGCCCGCTGTTGGCCAGATACAGGTTCCCGAAGATCTCGCCGCGGCTGCGGATGGGCACGCCGAGAAACGACTCCATCTCCGGATGGTTGGGCGGGAAGCCGGACGAGCGCGCGTCGTCGCCCATGCGCTCCAGCCGGATCGGCCGCGGGTCGGTGATCAACGCCCCGAGCAGGCCCTTGCCCTGGGGCAGGTCGCCGATCCGCTCCGCCACGTCATCGGGAATGCCGGAGTGGATGAACTGGGCCAGACCGCCCTCGCGGCTGATCACGCCGAGCGCCCCGTACTGGGCATCGGCGAGATCGCGCGCCGCCTCGACGATGTTGCGCAGCACGAGTTCCAGGGACAGGTCTCCGGTCACCGACTCGATGGCGCGCATCAACCCACGTAGCCGGCCCTGGGCCTGGCGGATCCCGTCGGCGGTCGTGACGAGTTGGTCGATCAGGGCGTCGAAGCCCAGTGCCAGCCCTTCGGGTGCGCCCGGCCCACCCGCTTTCCCGGAGCTCATGATGGCCAGCGTAGGTGCCGCGAGCTCGTACAGGTGATGACGGGTCAAGGTTGTTCGTCCAGCACGTCGATCAGGCGGCGGCGGCGCGTCCCCGGAGCCGCCGGGGCGCGCCCGACCCGCAGCAGCATGTGCGGATATCCATCCAGGCGCAATTCGGTTCGCAGCGCCTCTCGGGTCCACGGGATCTCGGCCACCCGGGTGAGCGGGCTGGCGACGAACCCGTGCCGGGTGATCTCCAGCAGCCCGCGCTCGAGGCCCTCTCCGGCACGGAGCCAGTCGCCGGGATCGTCGTGAGGCGTACACAGCAGCGCCAGGGTCTGTCCCTGCACGGTGCCGTTCAGGATGCCGCCGACGACGCCGTCCACGCGTCCCGGTTCGGCGTAGGTCCAGGCCTTCAGCTCGCCCAGGAACGCGGGATCCAGATGCGAGGCCGCGTCCGCCTCCCTCGCCAGGTCCACCACCGTGTGGCGTTCGCCCACGGCGCCCAGGACGCGCAGTTCGGCGCCTTCGGCGGCCACGGCCGCCACGACCGCCTCGATGAGCTCTGGCGGTACGGGGTCACCGGCGAACGGCCGCCGGTTGCTGTGCCGCAGTTCGATCACGGTGTCCAGGCGTCCCAGCGCGTCGTCGACCGGTGCCCCGGTGCTCTCGGCGAGCAGGGCCACCAGCGTCGTGTCGGTCGGGTCGGGGAACCGTGCCACGTGCACGCCGAGACCGTCGGCGGCCAGTGCCGCCCGCGCGTTCAGCAGGGCGCAGCCGCAACTGATCAGCAGTTGCCGGCCGGTGGGGTCGCCCACCCTCAGCCGCCGGTCCGGGTCGGCATGCAGGTGCAGCCCGTCCGGTCCGATCCGGAGTCGCCAGGGCTGGGTGTTGTGGACGGACGGGGCCAGGGTTGCGCGGACCGACGCGCGGCGCAGTGCCGACGTGGCCGCCGCGGTGCGTCCAGGAGAGGTCGTACGGCTTTGCATCGCTCCACGATCACGCGGGCGGAAGCTGATCCGTAGGGTCCAAGGACCCGATCTGGCCCGGGCGGACCGCGCGCGACCGGATCGTGCCTATCGCATAAGGCCCAACGGCTTGTAGTGGTGGCCGGGGAAGGCCTTCGACAGTGAACCTACGCCCAGGCGTCTCCTGGCCACCTCGCCCAGCAGGTCGAAGGGATTGTTCCAGCCAGGGATGTTGCCGGCGTCCAGTCGTCCGGACGTGAGGTCGTGCCAGCGACCGTACACGCCGCTGTGCTTCAGGCCGCCGCCGAGCAACCACATCACGCTGCCGTGACCGTGGTCCGTCCCGCCGCTGGCGTTCATCTCGACGCGCCGCCCGAACTCGGACATGACTACGACGGTGACTCGGGAACGGCGCCGCGGGCCGAGGTCGGTCGTGAAGGCCTTCAGCGCGGCGGCCGCGTCCCTCAGGTGGTTGTTCAGGTCCGTGGCCTCGTCGGTATGCGTGTCCCAGCCGCCGACGTCGACCGTCGCGACCCGGACGCCGACCTCGGCGCGTAGCAGCGTGGCCAGGTCGGCCAGGGCCGAGCCGAACTCTCCGTCGGGGTACTTCGCGCCGTTGCGCGGCGCCGCCTTCTGCGCGAACCGCTTGGCCCGGTTCGCCGCGGTGATCGCGGTGGGTACGTCCGTCGCGAGCGGGCCGCGGGTGCCGCGATAGAGGCTGCGCAGCGCCCGCTGTGAGGCGGGGACGATCTGGTCCCAGCCCGGGAAGGTGAAGGACTCCAGCTCCGCCATCGCCAGCACGGGAGTCCGGCCCACCATGGACAGCGGCGTCGCCGACCCGATCGATATCGCCCGGAAAGTCGTGCCTGACCCCAGTTGCGGCAGCAGGCGGTCCAGCCAGCCGTCGGTGGCGCGGTCGCTGCCGCCCTTCTCCAGGTACTGCTGCGCCTGGAAGTGGCTCATCGATATGCCCCGGGTGGCGACGGCCGGCACGAACGCGAGCTCGCCGGTCTTCCAGAGCGTGTCGTAGAGCGGCTTCAGCGCGGAGTTGAGTGCCCAGCCCCGCTGCCCGGGCAGTCCGATGCGGTCCGGCACGAGGCGCGGGCGCACCTTCTTGAGGTGGTCCAGGCCGAGTGAGGGCGTGCCGGGGACGAGCACCCCCAGCCCGTCCGCGCCGCCGCGCAGGAAGACGACGACCAGGGTGTTCTGAGTAGGCGTCGCCGCCTCGCCGATCGCGACGCGGGACGTGACCAGTTGCGAACCCAGTGCGGCCGCACCGACCAGCCCCATCCCGTTGATGAAACGCCGGCGCGTCCAGCCCGAGGTTCCCCAGTCAGCGCCGGGCCCTGTTTCAGCGGAGGGCATGGTGTGGTCCGTTCAGGATGAGGGCCGCCAGCGGTTCGATGTACCACTGGATCCGGGAGTACCGGATCGGGGTCGAGGCGGGTTCGTCGAGGAAGTGCTGCAAAGCCGCCCGGTCCTTGGCCGCGAACGTCATGCCGGTGAGGCGCTGGGTGAGCAGGTCGATCGCCTCGCCGCTGGTCCGCGGCGTGACCCGCAGCAGGCCGTCCACGTGGACCTTCGCGAAGCCGTCCCACCAGGTGCCGGCGAAGCCGAGGTTGTACTGCCACTGGCGCAGCAGTGCGCCGGCTGAGCGCCAGGCCGCCGCCACGTCGGGGTAGCCGTTCGGCGCGGGCCAGTCCAGCGGCATGTGCCCCAGCGTGTACGACATCCAGTGCAGGGTCCCCATCGCCTTCGGCCGATCCTTGACCTGCGTGCCGAGCGCACGGACGGTCGCGACGAGGTTCTCCGAGGGACGCCGCACCTTGGCGCCGCGGGACTGCCAGAACTCGGTGGTGCGCAGGATGGTCTGCACCATCGGCAGGATCTTGGTGCCGTTCTTCAGGTACGCGTGGGCGACCGCGTCGACCAGTCCCTGGGACGGGCTGTCCGAGACGAAACGGATGCAGAGTTTGCGCGCCAGATGCTGGGCGGTGCGCGGGTGCTTGGCGAGGTGGCGCAGCAGGGCGTCACCCGCTGCCGCGCCGCCGGCGCGCGTCGCGTTCTTGTGGCTGAACCCGGCGATCTTGACGTGGCCGGTGGCGTGGGCGGAGGCGCGGTACGTGTACGTCATGGAACGGCTGACCGTCCGGCCGGTGAGCAGCCGGGCCGCGTTCGTCACGTCCTTCTGGGTGTAGCGCCGCCCGAGGGTGTGCAGCTCCAGAAGTTCTCGGGCGTAGTTCTCGTTCGGGTGCTGCCTGGTCGACTGCGCCAGGTTCAGGTAGAGCAGCATCGCGGGATGCTTCGCCGAGGCGAGCAGCATGTTCGTGAAGGAGCCCATCGCGTGCTTGCGGATGACGTCCCGGTCATAGCCGTGCCGGTTGATCCAGACGTCGCCGTTGTGGTTCGGGACGTTCAGGTGGTCGGAGAAGAACGACACCAGCGACTCGTACAGCTGGGCGGAGGAGTAGGTCTGCAGGGCCAGGGTCGCGCGGCCGAGCTGGTCCATCGCGTCCCAGCCGTACTCGTTGCCCGCGCGCTTCATCCGGGCGCGGGCCTGCGCGGCGGAGAGCGTCAGGAACGGGAACTGGCGGGTCAGACCCGAGACGCCCGCGTAGCCGGCGCGCGAGCGTCCGGCCGCGACCTGGGTGTCGTACCAGGAGGTGGCCCTGGCCAGCGCCCACTTCGTGCTGCCGCCGGCCGCCTCGATCCGCTTGCGGTCGGCGGGGGTCGGGCCGAAGGCCAGCCGGGAGAGCAGGTGCGAGGCCGGGTCCCAGACCAGCGGTGGGGCCGCCGTCCGGTGGGCAGCCTCGATCGCCGCCCGGATCGTCGGGTACACCTTCGCCACGTCCGGACTATCGGCAGATCCCGGACGATCAGAAGGCGCTTACGTGGGTCGGACCGGAGTCCAGGTACTCCTGGCGGCGGGCGAACAGTCCCGGGACGGCCGCGCGGGCCGCGGCGATGACCTTCTGCAGGTCCGCAGTGAGCAGCCGTCCGTCCCGCACGGCTTCCTGGCCTGCGACCACGGTGGTGTCGACGTCGCCGCCGCGGACGGCGTGGACGAGGTTGTGGTGGATGTTCGCGTGCGGGCCGTCGGGCAGGAACGGCGTCATGCGCGGGGTGTCGGCGCGGACGAGCACGAAGTCGGCCTGCTTACCGGGCTCGAGGGAGCCGATCGCCGCATCGAGCCCGAGGGCGGCTGCGCCGCCGATCGTGGCGATCTCCAGCACCTGCCAGGAGTCCAGCGCCGCCGCGTCCATCGCCCTGAGCTTCCCGAGTAGGGAGGCGACCTTCATCTCCTCGAACATGTCCAGGTTGTTGTTCTCCTTCTCGCCGTCGGTGCCCAGCCCGACCTTCACCCCGGCGGCGAGCAGATCCTCGACGCGCGCGATGCCGCTGGCGAGCTTCATGTTGCTGACCGGGTTGTGCGACATCGCGCCGCCGCGCGCGGCGAGCAGGTCGATCTCCTCGTCATCCAGCCAGATGGCGTGGGCGAGGTGGACGAGCGGAGCCTCGAAGAAGCCCAGCTCATCGAGAGCCAGGACCGGTCGCTTGCCGTAGCGCTTCACGAACTCGGCGACCTCGACCTCCCCCTCGGAGCAGTGCGTGTACAGGCCGGTGTCGTAGTCCTTCGCGAGGTCGATGGCCCGGCGCTGGCCCGCGGCGTCGGCGTAGAAGGGGTGCTCGAGTCCGACCCACGGCGTGATGCGGTCGTGCCCCTTCCAGGTGCTGAGCATGCGTTCGTTGTCATCGAGCGTGTCGAAGAAGTCGAAGTCCGGGTGTGCCCCGACGTAGTTGACGGTGACGAGGCGGTTGCCGAGCTCGACGGCGACGTCTGCCGCGCGGTCCATGTACCGCCACATGTCGGCAATGGTCGTGGTGCCGGCGAGCAGGCCTTCGGCGTAGCAGAGCCGGGCGGCGGCCTCGGCCTCGTCGGCGTTGAGGACGCGGTGCATCGGGTCGATGTGGATCTTGAGCCATTCCCAGACGGGCAGGTGTTCGGCTGTGCCGCGCAGGACGCCGGAATGGTGGTGCGCGTTGACCAGTCCGGGTAGCAGGACGCGCTGCGGGTTCTCGATCAGCGTCGCGTCCGGGTACCGCGCGACGAGGTCGGCACGCGTCCCGACGGCCAGGATCGTGCTGCCCTCGATCGCGATGGCCCCGTCCCTGATGACCGTCCGCTGCGGGACGATCGGGACCACGGCGTCGGCTGTGTAGATCTTCCTTGTCATGGCCGCGGAGCGTAGGCGGGTCGTGTTACGGGTCTGCTGCAGACTGGTGGCGTGACGCGACGGTGACGGGGCTGCTGCTGGGAAGTGGCCGGGGACGGGCGGTGCTCGCGGCGACCGTCCTGGGTTCGGGGATGACGTTCCTGGACTCGACGATCATGAACATCGCGACGGCCCGGATCGGTGACGACTTCGATGCCGGTTTCGGGGCACTGCAGTGGGTGGTGAACGCGTACACCCTCGTGCTGTCGAGCCTGATCCTGCTGGGCGGCTCACTCGGAGACCGGCTGGGGCGGCGCCGGATCTTTGTGATCGGGACGACCTGGTTCGCCGCCGCCTCGCTCGGCTGCGCGCTGGCGCCGGGGGTCGAGGTGCTGATCGTCCTGCGGGCCGTCCAGGGTGTGGGTGCGGCGCTGATGATGCCGGGCAGCCTGGCGATCATCTCCGCCTCGTTCGACCCGTCCGAGCGGGCCCGGGCGGTCGGCCTCTGGTCGGGACTGTCCGGGGTGGCCAGCGCACTGGGGCCGGTGCTGGGCGGGTGGCTCGTCGAGAACCTGTCCTGGCGATGGGCCTTCGGCATCAACCTGCCGATCGCCGTGGTCGTGGTGATGCTCGCGCTGCGGTACGTGCCGGAATCGCGCTCGTCCGTCACGCGCTCCCGTGAGGACTACCTCGGCGTCGTGATCATCGCGGCCGCGCTGGGCTGCCTGACCTACGGGACGATCCAGGCGGGCTCGTCCGGCTGGTCCGGACCGGCGCTCGTGCTCACGGTGCTCGGGCTCGTCCTGCTGCCGGTGTTCGCTCTGGTCGAGTCGCACGTGTCGTCGCCGCTCGTCCCGCTGCGGTTGTTCGCCGACCGCGCCTTCTCCGGGACGAACCTCATGACGCTGCTGACCTACGGTGCGCTCGGCGCGTTCTTCTTCCTGCTCGTGCTGGAACTCCAGGTGGCGGCCGGGTACGGGCCGCTGGTCGCCGGCCTGGCGAACCTGCCGGTGACCGTCCTGCTGTTGCTGTTGTCCTCGCGCAGCGGGGGACTGGCCGCGCGCATCGGTGCCCGGCTGCCGCTGATGGTCGGACCGCTGATCGCCGCCGGCGGTCTCGCCCTCACGATGCGCATCGACCAAGTGCACCGCAACTACCTGGTCGACATCCTGCCCGGGGTGATCGTCTTCGCGTTCGGCCTCGTCCTGATCGTCGCGCCGCTGACGGCGACGGTGATGGCGACCGCTCCGTCCGACGACGTCGGCATCGCCTCGGGCATCAACAACGCCGTGGCGCGGGCCGGTGGGCTGCTGGCGGTCGCGGTCCTGCCGCCACTGGCCGGGCTGCACTCCGGCTCCTACCGGGATCCGGGGACGATGGTGCACGGCTACCGGATCGTGGCGCTGTGCTGCATCGGTCTGTTTGTCGTCTCGTCGCTGGTCATCGCGGTGACCGTGCGGGCCCGGGCCGAATAGTCTGTCGAGGTGTCCGTAGCAGCGGTGCGTGAAGACCTGGCCCGCTTCGACCGTGCCGACGCCGTCGTCGAGTTCGCGACGTCGTCCGCGACGGTCGAGCTTGCCGCGCAGGCCATCGGGGTCGAGCCGGCCCGGATCGCCAAGACGATCGCGGTCTACTCCGTTGCCGGTGCGTCCGCCGTTCTGATCGTGGTCGCCGGTGACGCGCGGCTGTCCAGCGGCGACTTCAAGCGCCGCTTCGGTTACAAGCCGCGGATGCTCGCCTTCGACGACCTCGAGCCGCTCACCGGACACCAGGTCGGGGGCGTCTGCCCGTTCGGCAACCCCGATTCGGCCGAGGTCTGGTTGGACGAATCCTTGAAGCGGTTCGACACCGTGTGGCCGGCGGCCGGGTCGGCGTCGAGTGCCGTCGGCTTGACGCTGGACGAACTGGAGCGCTTCAGCGGCGCGTTCGGCTGGGTCGACGTCGCCAAGGACTGGCGGGACGAGCAACCGCCCTGAGCTATCCCTCTTTCCGATCGGGAAGCGACGGAGGCCCTGGTTCCCCAGGGCCTCCGGCCTCTGTTGCCTGAGATCGCTAGGCGAAGAAGGCGTCATCTCCCGCAGGGTCTCCGCGCAGTTCCAGCAGATCCGTTGCGCGATCTGCATAGAAGGTGAACAGGATGGACCCGCGGCTCACCCGGGTCACGCCGTTGCGGGTCGCGGTGGTCTGGTGGATCGCCGTGACGTGTCCGCGCCCGTCCGAGTGGGTCTCGATCAGATCGGCGCGGAACTGGTTGTTGGTCAGCTCGGCAAGCTTGCCGTAGTAGCCGAGCACGGCCTCGATTCCCTTGTACTCGCCGGCGAGCTGGCTACGACCCGGAACGTGATGCGTGCAGTCGCTCGCCAGTATCGAGGTCAGCGTCTCGCTGTCGCCGGAGTTGAACGCCGCGTAGCCGCGTCGTACTGCGGCCACGCTGGGGTCGTCGTACGGGGTGACCCGCTGCGCCGGACCGGTCGCATACCGCGTCGCGTCCGGGGAGAAGTCCAGCATTCTGACGGTCTCGTCACCGATCACCCAGGCGTCGTGTCCGGCGGGCAGGTCGAACAACTGGCCTGCCCCGACCTCGTACTCCTGACCGTCGTCCGTCCGGATGCCCATCCGTCCGGACTGCACGACGCCGAGGTGCCGTGTCTGGCACGAAGACGTGCCGGCGATCGGAGCGAGATCCTCCGACCAACGCCAACCCGGTTCGAACTCGCCACGCACGACCGTCAGGCCGCCTGCGCTACAGATCGTCGCCTTGCCATGGGCCTTGAACGGACGGACTTCCCCTGCGTCAAGGTCCGAAATGAATGTCCCCGTCACTGGATCACCTCACCGGCTATGGGCCGGGCACCAGACTGCGTCCGGCCAACGGCATCGGCTTACGCCTTACGCCCATCCGCGACAAGGTCCCTGCCGGACCTGTCGCGCAATGTACGACACGTTGAACCGGACCGGCGCCGCGTCCGTCTCATGGTTAGGGGGTACATAACAAAGGGACGGTGGTTCACATGCACTCTCGAACGACTGTGGTCCGATGGTCATTGATCGGCGTGGTGGTCGCGGGGCTCGTCCTGGACGCGATCGTGCACTACGACCTGGCTTCGGCCTTCAAGAACAACAAGACGAGCTTCATCAGCCAGACCGACATCTTCCGCATCCAGGCCACGGTCGCCCTGGTCGCCGCGCTGGCGCTGCTGGTGCGACCTCGCCGGTACACCGCCGCGTTCGCCTTCCTCGTCGCTGCCTCCGCTGCCGTCGCGGTCGTGGTCTACCGGTACGTGGACGTGGGGAGGATCGGGGCGCTGCCGAATATGTACGACCCGTACTGGGCGCCCGTCGGGAAGTGGCTCAGCGCGATCGCAGAAGTGATCGCGGCACTCGCCGCGGCGGTACTGATCGTCGTCAGTGGGAGCCGGCCGCGGACGGAGTGAGCGGGCCATCGCTGTAGGCGCCGAGGAACCGGTCGCGGAAGGCGTCCATCGGCCACACCGGTGCCTGCGGGTCGGGCAGCAGCCCGTCCTGCCAGCCCCAGGACGAGATGCTGTCCAGGACGGCCGGGTCGTGGGCGACGATGCTGATCGGGACGTCGTGGTTGGCATCGGTTCCGGATACGACGGTCGCGGGCTGGTGGTCGCCGAGCAGCACCAGCACGAGGTTGTCGTCGTGCAGGCTGGTCACCCAGGAGATCAACGCGGTGAGCGAATACTGGATGGACAGCCCGTACAGCTGCTGGACGTGAGCCGCGCTCTGCCACACGACGTCGGGTGACAGCCCCTGCGCGGGCATTCCGTCGAAGACCGAGCCGTCGCCGACCTGGTTCCAGTCCACCATGCTCGGCAGCGGCGTCCAGGGCGTGTGCGAGGTAACCAGGTCGATCTCGGCCATGACCGGGGCGTGGCCGGGCGCGAGTTCGCGGCGCTGGAACGCGGCCAGCGTGTACTGGTCCGGCATCGAGGCATAGCTGAAGGACGGGCCGGCGTAGCCGACGTTCTGGCGGTTGTAGAGCTGGTCGTAGTGGTAGAACGACCGGCCCGGGGGCCAGTCGCCGCCGTCGGACGGGACGTCGCCTACGGTGCGCCAGCCGGCCTTCTTGAACGCGCCGCTGAGCGTGAACCGGTCGCTGGCGACGAGTTGGTCGTAGCGCTGCTGATTGTTGATCCACAGACCGGACTGCAGCGTGGAGTGGGCCAGCCAGCTGATCCCGCCGAACGTGGGCGAGCTCAGGAACCCGCTCCGGGCGGAGTACCCGGCCGCGCGCAGGTCCTGCGTGCCGGACTTGAGCACCGCGTCGACACCGGGGGAGAAGCTGCTGTCCTGGACGGCGACCTGGCCGTAGCTCTCGACGAAGGCGATGACGACGTCCTTGCCGCGCAGCCCGGCGAGCAGGTTCGCCGGGGGGATCCGGGCCATGCCGTCGGCTGCCGCGAGCGTTGCTCGGAACTGCTGCCGGTCATGCACGGCCGCCCGCACCGCACGGACCTGGTCCGCTGCCAGCGAGACGGCGCCGCGGGACGCCACCGGCACTCCGGGCAGCGCCGCGACGCCGAGCCCGGCGCAGACGCCCCACGTCGCGGCCAGCAGCCCGAGGCTCCGCGCCGAGTTGCGCCGGTGCCGCGCTGCCACGTCACCGACGCGCACCATCGACAGTGCGACCACCACGACCGCGACCACGCCAAGCAGGACAGCCCCCACCACGGCGGCCCTGGCCCAGGCGGATCCGACCGAATCGCGGATCACGCCGACCGCCGGTGCGAAACTGCTCCAGTCGAACGCCGGATTGAACGGCCGGTTCAGCTGCTGATAGAAGCCCATGTCCAGGACCTTGAGGACGACCACCGCGCCCAACAGTGCGCCGCCAAACGCGGTCAGCACCCGCCGCACCCGCCGCGGCAGGAGGACGACCACCGCCACCAGGACGAGTCCTTCGACCGGGATCTGCAGCAGCGCCCGGGGCGTGAGCCGGTCCAGCCGATCCGGCAGGACGAGCGCCAGCCAGGCGATGAGGAAGGTGAGCGTCGTGACGGTGCGTCCGGACGGTGCACCAGGACGATGCCGGGCGAGCCACCACACCTCCCGACCGAACGACTCGGCGAGCAGCGCTGCCGAAATGAGCAGCAGGATCGTGACGACCCGGACCGGCAGCAGCCCGGATGCGGCGACCGTGAGCACGATGCCCTGCACGGCCGCGACGACCTTGCCCCAGTAACGGGGCGGGGACGGTTCGCGCAGCCAGCCCCACACCCGTCCGGCCGCCAGGTAGGCGTAACGCGCGGCACCGATCGCGAGGACCCAGCCCCCGATCCGCGGCGCGAGGTACACGCTCAGGACGGCGATCAGCAGGGCATCGACCTCCATGTCGAAGCGCGCCCCCACAGCCGACGCAGAGCCGGTGCGGCGTGCCACCTGCCCGTCGACCCCGTCCAGCACGAGCGCCACGGCGGAGAGGACCACCAGCGCGAGCACGACGCCTGCTGCCGGGGAGGCGACCAGGGCGGCGACGCCGCCGACCAGGACGGATCGGGCCTGGGTGATCCGATCGGCCGGCCCCAGCCTCGGCGCTCCGGTCCGAGTGAGACCGAGGGCCAGCAGGCCGTTGATCACCCCCGCACAGGCCAGACCGACGATCCAGCCCACGGCCGTCAGCCCGACGGTCACGTCCAGGAAGGCGAGCAGGACCAGCTGCAGCAGCAGCCCGGCCGCGCATCCCGATCGAACCGTCCGCACGCCGCCTCCGTATCAGTGGGTGTACACGTAGAACACGTTGCGGCGGACCGTGCGGTTCACCGCGCCGACGCCGGACGACGAGCAGTGCGTGGGAGGGGTGGGCATGGCGCCTGTCGACGCAAGCGCGTACTGGCTCCTCGAGCCGGGCCGCGGTGAGCTCCGCACCGTCCAGTTGCCCGAGCCCGGGCCGGGCGAGGTGCGGGTCCGCACCCTGCGTTCGGGCATCAGCCACGGCACCGAGTCGCTCGTGTTCCGCGGCCGGGTCCCCGCGAGCCAGTACGCCGCCATGCGGGCGCCGTTCCAGGAGGGCGAGTTCCCCGGACCCGTGAAGTACGGCTACCTCAACGTCGGGGTCGTCGAGCAGGGGACGCCGCAGCTGCTCGGCCGCACCGTCTTCTGTCTGTATCCGCATCAGAGCGCGTACGTGGTGCCGGCACGGGCCGTCCTGCCCGTCCCTGATGGAGTGCCACCGGAGCGGGCTGTCCTCGCCGGAACTGTCGAGACGGCGGTCAACGCGTTGTGGGACGCGCCGCCGCTGGTCGGTGACCG
>Ga0068859_100003455_pt1 | contig 16061 bp, 14 predicted proteins | sample KBSSwiS22_FD_66585 | JGI IMG/M metagenome (GOLD analysis project Ga0068859, IMG submission 66585) | Switchgrass rhizosphere microbial communities from Kellogg Biological Station, Michigan, USA - KBS Switchgrass S2-2 | ecosystem: Host-associated > Plants > Roots > Rhizosphere > Soil ...
GTGCGCGACCAGATGAGTCAGCAGAGCATACGAGCTGATATTGAAAGGCACACCGAGGAATGCATCGGCCGAACGCTGATAGAGTTGACAGTGAAGCAAAGGGGCCGTAGCCCGACGGTTGGGGAGGGTGTTCGGTTGTTCAATCTTGAATTGAAACAGCGTATGACAAGGGGGCAAATCGACGTTGTCACATTCGCGTGGGTCCCAGCCGCTGACAATTAAGCGACGCGAATTTGGATTGGTTTCGATTTCGCTAATCAATCTCGCAATCTGATCGACGCCGTCTCGCTGCGGATAGTGCCCGCCGAAAGAGCGCCAAAGATATCCGTAGACCGGCCCGAGGTCGCCCGGCTCGCGCCCAAACCGCCGCGTGTGTTCTTCGTCGGCCCACTCTTTCCAAATGTCCACGCCCCGGGCGCGTAGATTGGCTTCATTCGTATCACCGGAAAGAAACCAGAACAGTTCTTCGGCGACCCAGCGAAAGGGAACTCGCTTGCTGGTTACGATCGGGAACCCGGCGCGCAAGTCGAAACGGGTTTGGTATCCGAAATGAGAGATCGTCCCCACACCCGTGCGGTCCTGGTGCGCGGTGCCGTGCTCCAGGATCGATCGAAGGATGTCGTGATATTGCTTCATCTTAGGTAATCGAGACCTATTGAAGACTAAGGCGGTGTGAGATCGATTGTAAGCGTAACCCCCGACGCCGCTCCATCAGTGACTGTTACCAGTTGTTTGGTTGTTCGTGGTCTGCTCCGCCATTCGGGAACGTAAGCAGAAACCGTCACCTCATAGGTACCTGTCGCCAATCCCTCAATCAAAAAATGCCCGCGAGCATCCGCAGCGGTTCCGCCACCATTGTTGTTCCAATTAGAATCCCCAACTTTCGAGAGACTTATCACCAACCGCCCACTTGCCGGCAATGTGCCAGGTTCCACCTTCACGACGCCACGAATACTTCCACTCGCGTAAGCGGCCACGACTCGTATCCCAGTGAGGTGTTCGCCGCTCTGGACTTGTAGGCCATTTGGTTGAACCACTCCGTCCCGCTCGACGCGAGAAATCGGAATCGGTCTGGCATCACCTGTTGACGACCATGACCCGACTGAAAAAATAACCGTCCCGGCCGGTAATCCCCCGATTCGAAAGCTGCCGTCACGCTTAATCTCGGTAGATTGACTTGAGGTAAAGCCCAAAGCTTCGTTGCGTAAGTGCACTGAAAGCCAGCCAGGTGCTGCCTTCCCTGTATTACGGTCAGGCGTTCCTTCCAGTAATACCGTACCTGACAGGCTTGCTCCGGCGGCAGTTTTGATCAGGACTCCCGTCACGTCTTGATCGATAAGGTCAAAGGTGACGGGTTCAGCTCTTAAGTTAGACTCCGGCGCCGCCTGGATTGAAATGGAGTACTTGCCCGCTGCCAGTTTTTCTAAACGGAATGCGCCGTCCGTGTCGGACCGCACATCGGTGCCTCCGCCGGAACTGCTGGAGCTGTTCTTGTCGATGATCAGGATCTTGGACAAACTGATCATTACATTCGTAATGGGTTTGCCGGTCTCCCCCTCGACCACTCGCCCACTCACCGAAAAGGAGCGGGCTGCTGGAGCCACTGTAATATCGATGTTTGTTGCCTCCGTGCCTTCACCCACTTCAATTACCGTAGCCTTAACTGCTTCGGTAACATCGGGATAAAAGGTAATCGGAAGAGACCGTCCGTTCCCAAAGCGACGATAGACACCGATGTTCTCCTCCCCGACCGAGACCTTGTAACGTGCCGGTCGCAAGCCGAACATCCGGTAAATACCTCGATCGTCAGTTTGAAAGTTACTCGAAACATGAAAAGGACCGCTGCGCGGATAATCGCCTGCTAAGAGATTTACGCGTTCTTCAGCAACCGGGCGCCCATCGGCATCAGTTACCTTTCCGGTTATCACTCCGCCCTTCACAAGATCGAAATCGATTCCTGCAATGTTGTCGCCTTCTGCGATAATCAGACTTTGCCCATTTGACTTATTGACATCTGAGATCACAAATAGGGGCGCCACCGGTGCGACCTGATAGCTGCCCGCGGGCACATCGATGATTCGATATTCGCCGTCCTGATCGGTAGTGGCTTTGAAGGTGGAATCAGAAGGTGCGGATTGGTTTTGGCGCAAACCAACTACGACTCCGGGCGCCGGCTTATGCTTGATGGTGACCTTCCCGGAAACGCTCGCAGTCGTATTTTTCTTAGCCTGGGCTGTTTGAGAATGCACGCGCTCAGAAAAACACCCAGCGCCAAGCATGAGGGTGGAAATTATTGCCAAAGCGGGGCGATTCATGATTTGTCTTCCAACATCAGAGGCCAATCTTAGCGAAAAAAACGGCGCCGGATTCGTCACGTTTGCCGGACTGCCTCCCGTACTGCTTCGATCAGTCGATCGATTTCCTCATCGCTCGTGTAACACGCGCAACCGACGCGCACCAAACCTTCGGGCGCCAGCCCGAGACGCTCGATCACTGTCTGCGCATAGAAATCGCCGTGCGAAACGAACAAGCCACGTTCCGCCATTCGCCGAGCCACTTCGGTCGAAGCGACGTTCTCGATCGTGAATGATACCGTCGGAGTACGCTCGACTTCAGGAGGAGGGCCATAAAGCCGAACGCCTTTTGTTCGCGACAGTTCTTCCCACAGATGTTTGACCTGGGGGCGGCTGTGATTTCGTAGCCGTTCAAAGGCTGATTTTAAGAGATCGCGACGGTTGACCCGGTCGTTACCGGTACTGATACTCAGCGAAGCATAGAAATCAACTGCGGCGGCCCCGCCGGCGATGCCTTCGTGGTTTTGTGTGCCCATCTCGGCTCGTTCCGGCGCAGTGTCCGGCGCCGGCTGGAGCTTCGGAAAATCGATTGACTCAAGCAGCTCTTTCTTGCCATAGAACACACTGGCGTGTGGTCCGTAAAACTTGTAGGCCGAGGCGGTCAAGAAATCACAATCGGTTTCTTTTACATCGCAAAGAAAGTATGGCGCGTAGTGTACGGCATCAACCAGCGCCAGCGCCCCCACCGAATGCGCGAGTGCAACTGCGTCGCGATATCTGTTGACGGTGCCGAGTGCGTTACAGCCGGCACCAAATGAAACCATGCGAGTTTGCTTCGTAATCAAACGCTCGAAATCACCCCAATCAAGTTGTCCCGTTTCGGGATCCATCTGCGCGACGTTGAGCGTCACGCCGCGTTCCACCACCAGCGCTTGCCAGGGCGCCACGTTCGCGTGATGTTCAAGTTCAGTGATGACGATCTCATCGCCCGGTCCCAGGGTCCTGCCCAGGGCTCGCGACAGGTGATAGATCATCGTCGTGGTGTTGGGTCCAAAGACGATTTCGTTCGCCGCGGCGTTCAGAAAATCGGCAAAGGTGTGGCGCGCTGATTCAAGAATCTCGTCCGTTTCGTGACTGGTCGGATATTCCCAATGGGTATTTGCGTTGTGATTGAGCAGGTAATCCGCGACCGCGTCGACCACGCCTCGTGGCGTCTGTGTGCCGCCGGGCGCATCGAAGTACGCAACCGGATGTCCGTTGTGCTCGCGTTCGAGCGCAGGAAACTGCGCGCGAATGTCTTCAGTTGATTTTATTTGCGTTAGGTGTTGTGGCGAAGGGGTGCTCATTTGTTTTTCGAAGGGCGCCAGGGCGCGCTGCCAAACAGCACGCGAGGACGCGTGCGTACCGATTAGCGACCCGATGCTACCAGAATTGATTTCAAAATTCTTTCCGGGCCGACTGTTCCAGGCTGAAGGACCTCATTTTAAGACTGAAGCTGAGCGTTGCAACCGCGACCGTTGTGCGCCCGTTCCCGGCACTCTAGTTGCACCAGGAATTTCAGAACCTCAACAGCGTTCGAAAATCCGGGTTGTGTCACGCATAACCGAACGCTGGAGGAGTGCATGTGTACGCGAAAGCGACAGCTTTTGAATGCACGGTCAAAGTGAATATATCGCTGAGGTTCATCGGAATGGATATTCAGCGGGAGAGAACGGAGGCAAACATGGCAAAGAAGACTAACAATACTGCGAAAAGAAAAACCAACGGTGTACCGACTGCATTGCAGAACCGCAACGTCGAGGATGTAGCCGGCCGTCTCGCAGCCACACCAATCAATGTCGTGCGGAGGTTTAGTGAAGAGATGGATCGTCTCTTTGAAGACTTCGGTGGTCGCGGCTGGTTAACGCCAATGCTGGACAAAGCCCAATTGCCGCAGGGACCCTGGTCGCCCCAGGTTGAAATATTCGAGCGTGACGATGAACTTGTGTTGCGCGCGGATTTGCCGGGCTTAACCAGAGACGATGTGAACGTCGAAATCGCTAATGATGGAATCACGATTGAAGGCGAGCGCAAGAACGAACACGATGAAAGAGGTGAAGGGTATTTCCGCAGTGAGCGCAGCTACGGGAGATTCTATCGACGAGTGCCGATGCCTGAAGGCGCAAAGGCTGAGGATGCCAACGCCAGTTTTAGCAATGGCGTCCTGGAAATTACGTTGCCTGTGGCTAAGCGAGAGGAGCGCAAACCGCGCCGTCTTGAGATTCGCGGCGAAGCTCACCTGAAAGCCAGGGGCAAAGCGGCTTAAATAGGAAACCCAGGTACGCGCGCGCCTCAGGCGCGCTCGTGCCATTACCAGGCACGCCCGAAGGTGTGCGTACCTAAAAACCAAGGAGTCAACGAAAAATGCAATGCAGCGAAATCATGACTAAGAATCCCGAGTGCTGTCTACCGTCGGACACGGTAATCACAGCGGCACAGTTGATGAAATCAGAAGATGTCGGTCCGATACCGATTGTCGCCGACAAAGAGGGCAGGAAGCTGACCGGCATCGTTACCGATCGCGACCTGGCGATCAAGGTGATTGCCGAGGCCCGCGACCCAAACACCACTCGTCTGGCAGACGTGATGTCGGATGACGTCGTGAGTTGCAGAGAAACTGATGACGTTAACAAAGTGCTCAAGCTGATGGAGGAGAACCAGGTTCGTCGCATTCCGGTAATCGGCAGTAACGATCAATTGCTGGGCATCATCGCCCAGGCTGACGTCGCGACCCGTTTGGGACAGACAGCTGCGACCGGAAGAGTCGTGGAGCAGATCTCGGAATAGGGTGGGCTTTGAGGGGTGACGGATGAACCGAGACGGAACGAAGTGTCAGAACCAGAACCCGTAGCGACCGGATCAACGCGCTGGTTTCGTCTCGATCCCGTCGCTACCGCTCCGGTTCTGACACGTTAGGGGTTTGTGAGGGCGAAGGAGAATTAGAGAAATGAATTGTTGCCACGCTAGTCCCTCTCCCCAACCCTCTCCCAGAGGGAGAGGGAATGAAAGACATGTTGCGACGAATAAACATTAGCGCAGCGCTCATTGTTCTGGTCTGCTTCTTTCTGCCATGGGAACAGGTCAGTTGCGCCGGCGCAAAGGACAATCTGAGCGGATTGGATCTCGCCCGCCACGATCAAATGTTGCTCTGGCTGGTTCCGCTCCTGATGTTGGCAGTGATTGTGGTTGGGGTTCTGCGCCGGCGCAATGAACAACCGCTGCTGCCTGCGATGGTAGGTATCGTATCCGGCGGCGTGACGGCTTTCTTGATGAGCAACCAATGGCTGCGCGTCCGGGATGCCTCAGGACTTATCGCGGCACAACTAACCGGATGGTTTTGGCTGAGCTTTCTGTCAGTGCTGGCGATTGTAGCTTCGGGCTTTGGTCTGCTGTTGAGTCGGGCACGAGCACCACAAGGTTAAAGACATGGCGATGTTACTCAAACCAGAGTTACTCAAACCGGAACGGCTGAAACGCTACGCCGATATCGTGGCTTTGCTGGTCAAGTACGGCCGCTCTGATCTGGTCGATCAGTCAGCAGTTGTCCTGGCGGGAGCTCAATCCAAAGAAATAACCAAAGCTCCACAAGCTGAAGAGCTCGCGGATGACCTCGAGAAACTTGGGCCTACTTTCATTAAGTTGGGACAACTGCTTTCCACCCGCGGAGATTTATTGCCGGAACCCTATCTTGAAGCTTTATCGCGTTTGCAGGATCAGATCGAGCCGTTTCCATATGAAGAGGTCGAGCAGATCGTTTCGTCGGAATTAGGCGGGCGCATCTCGAAGCTGTTTGGGGAATTTGACGTTGCACCTTTGGCGGCTGCATCCCTGGCCCAGGTTCATCGCGCCACGATGCGCGACGGTCGTCGCGTAGTGGTAAAGGTTCAGCGTCCCGGGGTGCGCGAGATAATAGTTGAGGACCTGGAGGCGCTGGCCCAGGTTGCCGATTTCATCGACGCGCACACGGAGGTCGGGAAGCGCTATGAATTTGGGAACATGCTGGGCGACTTAAGACGCAGCCTGCGCCGCGAGCTTGATTTTCAGCGAGAAGCGGACAATTTGCGGCGGCTGCGGAAGAGTCTGCGCGAATATGAAAACATTGTCATCCCCGAACCCGTTGATGACTACACGACTTCGCGCGTTCTCACGATGGATTTCATTAGGGGCCGGAAGATCACCGACATCAGTCCGTTGCGTCTGATGGAATTGGATACCAGGGAACTGGCGGAAGAAATTTTTCGTGCCTATCTTAAACAAATCCTGGTGGACGGATTTTTTCATGCCGATCCGCACCCCGGGAATGTTTTCCTCACCGACGATGATCAGGTTGCGTTGCTCGACCTGGGCATGGTGGCGCACATTGGCGCCAGTTTTCGCGAGAAGCTCCTGCGACTCCTCCTGGCGAATAGTGAAGGACGTGGCGACGAGGCGGCCGAAGCGGCCATGAGAATGGGCGAGCCTAAGGCAAACTTTGACAAGAAGGACTATCTGCAGCGCGTCGCGAACCTGGTTACCCAGAATTCCGATCGCACGCTGGGCCGTCTCAATTCGGGGAAGATGGTCCTCAAGATTGCGCAGATCTCCGCCGATTGTTGGATTCGCATGCCGGCGGAATTCACCATGATCTCCAAGACCATGATGAATCTGGATCGAGTGGTGGAAGTTCTGGATCCAACTCTAGATCCAAACGCGATCGTTCGCGACGAAGCCTCGAATATCCTGACGCGGCATATGATGCACAGCCTTGAACCGGGCTCAGTCCTGAACCGGGCGATCGAAGTCAAGGACTTCGTCGAAAAGCTTCCGACTCGAGTCAACAGGATTCTGGATGCCGTGGGCAATAACGAGCTCGAGATTGGCGTCAATGCCTTTGATGAAAAGGTCCTGCTGGAGGGGCTTCAGAAAATCGCCAATCGAATCACGTTGGGATTAGTGCTGGCTTCCTTGATTGTAGGTGCGGCTTTAATGATGCGAGTCGAAACGTCGTTCAAGATCTTCGGCTATCCAGGATTGCCGGCAATCTTCTTTCTCATGGCGGCGGTGGCGGCCGTCGTCCTCGGCGCCAGCATTCTCTTCACCGACAAGAAGGCCAAAAAGAACTCTGACAACGAGTGACCCCGTTTTGGTTAGCCTTGCCCAGGAAAATACAACAGGCTGCCAGCCTGTTGTAGAGTCGGCCAAGAGTCTTGAGAATGAGCCGACAACATCAGCAGGCTGGCAGCCTGTTTACAATCTTTGGGCAAAGCCCTTCTAAGCTGAGCCGTCACCGTAAGCATCGCTCAACTTGCGAAAGTGATAGCCAACCGCTGCCAGGCGCAGTGAGTCGGTGAATTTGTCGCGGTGACGTATCAGCACATGCGTAAAGAAGCGCCAGAATTCTCTTCGTTCGCGGTCGATTACACCCAACTTCAACAGAATTTTCGTGAGCGCTTTGATTCCGCTAATGTGCGTGTATTGCGGGTCTGACAGCTGCTGACCAGTTCGGCGGATGGAATCGAGCGCCCGTTCGTAGTATTCACGCGGGCTGTAAATGGTGCGCATGATGGTCTGATAGCCCTGGATCAAAAAGTCCGGATCCATGCGGGTCTTGAAGTTGAGAGTGCAGACCGTATTGTTTCCCGAAGCATCTTCGCCCAGCAATCGCCCTTCGCGCTCGAGTCGCCTCCACAGCTGGGTGTCGGGCAGCGCATTGAGCAATCCGACCATCGCGATGGGAATGGCGCTCTTCCGAATGAAGTCGATCTGCCGCTCGAAAATATCTTGCGGATCGTTGTCGAACCCAACGATGAATCCGGCCATTACTTCCATGCCGTAACGCTGTATCGTCTTTACTGAGTCGAGCAGGTTGCCGCGGTTTTGGGACTTCTGAGCTTCGTGCAGGCTCTCTTCCACCGGAGTTTCAATGCCGATGAATACCCGGACGAAGTTAGCTTCCCGCATATTTTGCAGCAGTGCTTCATCGTCAGCGAGATTCAGACTTGACTCAGTGATCAGCGAGAAGGGAAACCCATTTTCTTTCTGCCACTTCGCCAACTCAGGCAAGAGCGTGCGCACGTTCTTTTTGTTACCGATGAAATTATCGTCCACGATGAAAACCTGTCCGCGCCAACCGAGGTCGCGCAGCGTGTCGAACTCGGCAAGAATCTGCTGGTTGCTTTTGGTGCGGGGAACACGTCCGTAAATTTCGATGATGTCGCAGAATTCACACGAGAAAGGACAGCCCCGCGAGTATTGGACCGACATCGCGCTGTAGGCTTTCATATTCGCCAGAGCAAAGTCAGCAATGGGCGTGAGGGCAAGCTGCGGTCGTTCGGGCGCCTCATACACTGCCTTAGCTTCGCCGCGCGCCAGATCCTCAACAAACTGCGGTAGTGTCGTTTCTGCTTCGCCGCGAAACAGGTGGTCCGCGGGCGGCAGTTGTTCGCGAGTACTGGTAACGTAAGGGCCACCCAGAACGACGCGTTTGCCCAATGCTTTAGCGCGCTTCACAACTTCTCTAAGCGAGTCCTTTTGCACCAGCATCCCGGTGGCCATGATCATATCGGCCCATTCGATGTCGGCGGTGCGAAGTTTTTCGATATTCAGATCAACCAGTCGTCGATTCCAGGACTTGGGCAGCAGCGCCGAGACCGTCAGTAAGCCCAGGGGCGGAAAAACACAGCGCTTTCCTTCAAAAGGCAGCGCATGCCTAAAACTCCAATATGTCTCGGGAAACTCAGGGTTTACCAGCAGAACGTTCACGTCTTCCTCCTCGACAGCAAGTACAATTCGGCCCAATAACAATCAGTTCGGTGTCCGTTGGGGCCCGCGCCGGGAAGGAAGCCGAATCTGTCCAGAACCCTATCAAACGTAAAAACTGATGGGTGGGTTCTCTTCATTAATGCTCATACCGTACGCTACAGTACGCAGAGAGTCCAGCGATTTTGGTTCGAACGAGTGTTGCGATTTGCCAAAATTCGTGTTGTTCGCTCTGAATTCTTGTGATTACTCCCTTATCAATCTCACTTTAGCCCGACATGAACCATCCGTCGGATCCTTATTGCAACAATCATTAGTTGAAAAACAAAAACCGAAGGTCAAAGCAGGAATGTGAACTGCAAGCGAGCAGTGCGAGTTCCGTGAGCCTCAGGCATTATGCTGATGGTGTCGGTCTTCATATTCTCCCGGACTACCCAGACTTGATCGCCTGGGTTAAGAGTCTCTGAAGATCGTCTGGACGGTTTCAGCCGATACGGGATTGAGTCGATCACAAAGCGTGGACGAATTCTTCGAGCGCGTCAAAATCCGGAAGGATCTTGACCCGACCATCGTTGGATTCAGAATGATTGAGGTCAATGGCTGCAACCGGCAATCTCAAATGTGGATGCTGACTCACGAGTTCCAGGAGCAACTCGAGTTTCGGTAACTCCAGATCCGTGAGAATAATTGATGGAGAATTCTGCTCTGCGATTTGAATCGCGTCCCCTGGATCCTGGACCCAGATCACGTTATGACCTCTTTCAATCAGCCGGCGCTTCATGTGCAACGCGATCTCCGCGATGTCCTCGACCACCAGAATCGTATTATCAATCTTTTGCCGCAAACGAGTTCCTTCCGCTCCTAAACTTACCGAGCTGGTTTTGATTTGCTCCGAGATTATTTCCAAGTCTCTCCTCTTTACATAGAAGCTGTCGGTACGTTTGCGCTCATGCGGTGAGGAGCGAACATCCCAAACAGCTAGTTTTGCAGGTAGGCGTCGTATTCATGCTTCACGATTCGATAACATTCACACGAGACCTTCTCAAGGCCGTGACGATCGACAACCACAATATCGCCACGGCGATATTGAATCAGGCCCGCCTGCCTGAGATCGTTCGCCGCCACCGTGACGCCGGCGCGTCGCACGCCGAGCATTCGCGAAAGAAATTCCTGGGTCAGAGTGAATTCATTACTTTCGACTCGATCCTGAATCAACAAAAGCCAGCGCGCCAACCGCTGATCGAGCGTGTGCAAACGGTTACAGGCTGCTGTCTGGGTCACTTGCGTAAACATCGTGTGGACAAAACGAAGCATAAGGTCACGTAGCTTTCCGCTCTTGCGAAATTCAGTAACCAGGTCAGCGGCCGAAATCCGCCACGCGTCAACGGGACTTTGAGTGAGGGCCTGATTCGGTGTCGAATTTGCACCGAGTATCACCGAGACTCCCGCTACACCTTCAGGGCCAATCACGCCTGCTTCGACAGTCGCCCCATCCTCCAGCGCCGCCAGCAGTGAAACGACCCCGCGATCTATGAAGTACGCGTGTTCGATTTTCTGCTCGGGCATATAAAGAAATTCGCCGATGGGGAAGCTCACGGCTCGTAGCTTGGGACTGATTTGCTCGAATTCGTCGTCAGGCAGATTGGCAAGGATCCTGTTAGCCGGCCTCGGCTCTTGTGTCATAGGTGGTGGTCTCGGCGTGTGCTGCAACATAAATGTCTCCCGTTTCAATTGTCTGTACGGCATCGTCAATAAGCCGTCTTCGCGAATCAAAAAAACTCGCTACGATCTCATTAAAAAACCTGAACGGTCGTGCGTGCCTTCATCATTCGATAACACTCGCAAGCTGAGCGTTCGAGTTGGCTGCGATCGACAATGGTCAGGGCGCCGCGACTGTATTTGATTGAGCCGTCACTCTGGAGACGCATCGCCGCACGGCTTACAGCCTGATTACGCACGCCCAGCATCCAGGAGAGGAATTCCTGAGTTAGTTGTAGCGAGTTCGACTCAACGCGGTCGCGCATCATCAAGAGCCAGCGGGACAGCCGTTGTTCGACCTCATGATGGCGATTGCAGTTGGTTGTCTGACTGACTTGCAGGAAAAGTTCATGGGTGAACATCAGAATTGCGTCGTGGAAGGAACCGCCTTGGGAAAAATGGTCGCGTGCAGATGCGGCATTCATCCGCCTGCCGGTGCCCTCGCTCTGAACGATCACCTGGTTTGCCGAATAAGGGACTCCCAGAAACAAGGGCAGGCCCGACAATCCTTCCCGGCCCACCAAACCCACTTCAATTGGATTCTCGTCGCCGGCCATGCCGACCATTGAGAGCACCCCGGATTCCGGGAAGTAGACGTGGTCAATTGGTCCCCTGAATTGATAGATGATTTCCCCGAAGGTTAGCGAAGCCGGCTCAAGATCCGGCTCAATCCGAGCGTATTCTTCGTCAGAAAGCCCGGCGAGCACACGATTGCCCGGATGATTTTTGGATTCTAATTGGTAGGGGATAGGTCGCCTCCTTTGTTTCCGGTCACGCTAGCTAACGCAGCTGACGGCAAAAGGAGGCCTCCTGGCAAAAAGCTTTGGATCCGATGTCGTGAGTTGAGTTTTTAAAGAACTGTTTCGCTAATCAAAGGATATACCCATTTAGTGAATTAGCATAGTTTGCGAGTGTGCGGGAGCGTACAGACCCGGTCGAATGGCCGTTCTAAAGTTCGCACGCTCTTAGAAATCCCCGACAAAAGCTGCGGATCAATTGAAGTAAAGTTCGACGATCTGTTCGCTTAGTAGTTCCTCTTCCGAGAGCATCTTCGGTTTAGGAGAGTAAGATGGCCTTAACCGGGAACCTCCAGGTACCCTCCCCGGGCTGTAGCGCCCCTGCCTACCCATGTCCAAAACTTACCATTCTGGTCGCTGAAGACAGTGCGGACTCTCGCGAGATGTTGCAAGTACTGCTCGAAATGAAGGGCTATGCCGTTATTTCGGCCGCCGACGGTCATCGCGCCGTTGAGGCTGCGGTGCAGAAGATTCCCGATCTCATCCTCATAGATCTGCAACTGCCTGGGCTTAATGGTCTCTCAGTTACCAAAGAGTTACGGCTCCGTCCTGAATTGCAGGCCGTTCCCATCATCCTTATCTCCGGGCATGATCCAGCCAAATACCGGACTGAGGCTCTCCGTGCCGGCTGTGACGATTATTTGTTAAAGCCGATCGACTTTGAGCGGTTGGATCAAATACTGCACGAGAGAATTCCCGCAGCGGTTCGGGCTCGCTGCGCCTGAAATCACGATCTTGTTTCGCTTCGCAGGCTTTGATCGATTTTCCGGATGCGATCCTGGGGCTCACACCCCACGGTTTACGCTGACGTCCGCTGCGCGGACTCTCAGGGATTGGAGATCTAAAGGTTACGCGTAATGCAAAGCAGCAGGCGCTCAAAATACAAACTGTAATGCGTAAAATATGTTATGCCGAAATTAGGGCATTAAGCTCGTTCTGTGGAACTGAAAATGCTTAGTTACCAACTGGCTTGCGAAAATCTAAACGGAATTCGCCATGGTGGTTAGATCCGGGCACAGAAATCTGTCCGGCATGCAGTCACACGTATGTAATTCAGACGGAGTTTCGCTGTGTTGCCTGTGATGGAGCTATCTGCTCGATCTGTGCCGAGACGACCGTGGCGACCGAGGTGCTTTGCGTCGGTTGTGATTGTTCAGCGGGTGAGGAGGCGAAATGACGGCGCGCGCAATCTGGAAAGGTGAGCTGAAGCTCGATTCGACAAAGGTACCGGTGAAGTTGTATTCAGCCGTAAAGGATCAGGCTGTGCGGTTTCATATTCTCGACCAGAAATCCAAGACGCGCGTTAGGCAGCATATGGTCGAACCTGGCGGCAAAGAAGTAACGACCGAAGACGTCCGGAAGGGCTTTGAAGTCGAGACGGGCACTTTCGTCATTCTCGAAAAGGAAGAACTCGAAAAGCTCGCGCCGGAAGAGTCACGCGAAATTAAGATTACCCAATTCGTGCCGCCGGAAGAGATTCCTCCTGAGTACTACGATCGGCCTTACTATCTCGGGCCTGACGGCGACCAGACAGCGTACTTTGCTTTGGCAGAAGCTTTAAAGAACCAGGAGAAGGAAGCCGTGGCGCGCTGGGTCATGCGCAAACAGTCTTACGTTGGCGCGCTGCGCGCGGAGCACGGTCATCTGTTGTTGTTTACTCTGCGTCACGCAGAAGAAGTTTTGTCAGCGAAGGACCTGCCGCATCCGGCCGGGAGGGCGCCCGACAAGAAAGAATTAACCATGGCCAAACAGCTGGTTGAAATGCTCAAAGGAGAATTCGATCCGAAGGATTACAAGGACGAGTATCGCGAACGCGTGATGGAATTTGTTGAAAAGAAGGCCAAAGGACACAAGCCCAGATTGCATCTGGTAAAGACGAAAAGAAAGACCACATCACTGGATAAGGTGCTGTCGAAGAGCATTGCAGCGTTGAAGAAAAAGAAGGCAGCCTGAACTGAGGGCAGTACTATCCTCGTAAGCGGATGGGATCACGAAGTTTTTGAACATGCCACGAAAGAAGGCCACAAAGAGATCACGATCTGAGGACGCTGACGGCCAGGCCCGGGGCACCCGGCCTTTCTGGTCCGGCACACTTACGTTCGGTTTGGTCAGCGTTCCCGTCGAGCTTTATCCCGGCAATCGCACCAATCGCGTACCCCTGCGGATGCTGAGCCCGGAAGGCGAGCCTTTGTCCCGTCGTTATTATTCACAAGAGACGGAACGTGATCTCGAAGACGATCAAATGGTGCGCGGGTATGAAATCGAGAAAGACAAGTATGTGATCGTAACCGATGAGGAACTCGAGCGGCTGGCCCCTGAACAGAGCCGCGACATCGATTTGCGGCGATTTGTTTCACTGGCAGAAATCCCGCCGCTCCATTTCGATCGGTCATACTTTCTGGCGCCGGCCGCAGGCTCTGAGAAAGCCTACAAGTTACTCGCTGAGACGATGGCCAAAAGCAAACTGGCCGGCATCGCCACGTTTGTGATGCGCGGCAAAGAATATCTGGTCGCGATCTTTCCCGAGAACGGAATTCTGCGCGCTGAGACAATGCGTTTTGCCGATGAGATACGGTCCGCGGCCGAAGTGGGCCTGCCCGAGAAGAAGAAGCTGCCGGCCGCAACCGTAAAGAAATTCGAGAGACTGATTGCGAAGCACTCTCACAAGCAACTCTCTTTGAAAGAATTCAAAGACGAGCAGGCTGAGAAGTTGCTCAAGCTGGTTGAAAGAAAACGCAAACAACACAAAGACGTCGTCCAGGTTGAAGTGCCCGAACGCCAGGAAGGTAAGGTTATAGATCTGATGGCGGCCCTGAAAAAGAGCCTCGCGGGCAAACGCAAAGCCGCATAAACGCCATCCGGTACCCACGCCTCCGGCGTTGCTCAAATGTCCGAGAAACTTTAGTTTGTCGCCAGGTTTCGACCAGCTAAAGCTTGTCGGACATCAAACGGAACGATAGCTCAGTCCTGAAAAATCTTGACAAGCCGTTAGTGTCTCGTTAGATTGCGCAATCCCCCAAACAATCTAAATTGGGGCGGCTCTGCGCCTCACAAAGGAGACAGTATGACGACTACTTGGGTTCGTAGAACTCTAATCGGTAGCACTGCTTTAATTGCTTTGTTTGTCTTGATCGTTCCGATCGCGAAATTTGCGACCATGACACCCGGTGTCCTGGAAGCTTGCGTCAATCCCGGTAATGGAAATATGCGCCTGGTTGATTCGACTACGCCCTGCCACAACAACGAGAGTCGCGTTTCGTGGAATATCACTGGACCGGCAGGACCTCCGGGGCCGACAGGTGCGACAGGAGCGACGGGTGCTACCGGAGCAACCGGACCCGCAGGACCGCCAGGACCTCCGGGACCATCCTCTGGCGGAGCACCATTCGTTTGGGTTTGCACGCCGGCGCATCGCCCAGCTTCGGGCGGTAACCCCAGAGATGATATCTATGTCTTCAATGGCAGTCCCGATCCAGCCAACATCTCGGTGAATATTCTCGACGCCAACGGTAACAATCTCGCCGGCCATACGATACCTGGATCCGCAACGACTTATCCTGGCGAAGCTGGGGCCGCCACAGTGGTTCTCGCCCCAGGACATACACGTGACGTTGACTGGGTGATGCCGAATACGAGCGCAACGCCGGCCACGGATACTGACGTAGCATTTACAGTCAGAATCACATCCGACAAACCAATCGTCGTGGGCGCGAACTTCCAGTTCAACGGCGACATTCCCAGCCAGTGCAGCTTACTGCCTAAATAAGAATCAACACGGAAGTTTTTAAGAGGAAAGGGCCTTGCTGAATCGCAGGGCCTTTTTCTCATCTTTGAGCTTCTGGATGGGCGCGCATACTTGACTCAACCAGGCGCAACCCTTCGGGTTGCGCTGCGGGTTACCTCTGCCTGCTGATCCTGAAAATCTTGACAAGCCGCCAGCGTCCCGTTAGATTGCGCGGATTCCCCCAACAATCTAATCGGGGCGGCTCTGCGCCTCACAAAAGGAGAAACTATGACGACTACTTGGGTTCGCAGAACTCTCATCGGTAGCATCGCGCTGATTGCTTTGTTTGTGCTGATCGTTCCCGTGGCGAAACTAGCGACAATGACCCCCGGCGTACTTGAAGCCTGTATAAATGGTGGCAACGGCGGGATGCGTCTGGTTGATTCCAGCACTGCATGTCACAACAACGAGACGCGTGTCTCATGGAACATCACCGGACCAGCAGGACCGCCGGGACCAGTTGGGCCCGCCGGACCGACAGGCGCCACTGGCGCAACTGGACCGGCGGGACCAACAGGACCAACAGGACCAACAGGACCAACAGGACCAACAGGACCAACAGGACCTCCGGGACCATCATCAGGCGGACCGCCGTTTGTCTGGATTTGTACACCGGCTTACTTGCCGCAGTCGGGCTCGAACACTAAAGCC
>Ga0068859_100003456_pt1 | contig 16061 bp, 14 predicted proteins | sample KBSSwiS22_FD_66585 | JGI IMG/M metagenome (GOLD analysis project Ga0068859, IMG submission 66585) | Switchgrass rhizosphere microbial communities from Kellogg Biological Station, Michigan, USA - KBS Switchgrass S2-2 | ecosystem: Host-associated > Plants > Roots > Rhizosphere > Soil ...
TTGGCGTTATTCTCGATTGGGTTCCTTCTCATTTTCCTTATGATATGCATGGACTGTTCATGTATGATGGCACGCATACGTATGAATATGCAGATATGCGAAAAGGATTTCATCCAGATTGGAACAGCTATATTTTTAATTATAAACGGGGAGAAGTAAAATCATTTCTTATCAGCAGCGCAAGATTCTGGTTCGACCTTTTTCATATCGATGGAATACGTGTTGATGCAGTGAGCTCCATGTTGAAATTAAATTATTCAAGAGAAGAAGGAGAGTGGGAGCCGAATGAATTTGGAGGCGAAGGAAACCTGGAAGCTATAGCATTTATTAAAGATCTTAATGAAACGATTTACCGAGATTTTCCTGATGTGCAAACAATAGCAGAAGAGGCAACAAGCTGGCCCGGTGTTTCAAAACCAACGTGGCAGGATGGATTAGGTTTTGGTATGAAATGGATGATGGGTTGGATGCATGATACATTGGATTATTTTAAAATGGATCCTTATTTCCGCAAAGATCACCAGGATAAGTTTTCATTCAGCATGATGTATTATTATGATGAAAATTTTATGCTTCCATTCAGCCACGATGAAGTAGTGCACGGCAAAAGTCCCATGCTATATAAAATGCCGGGAGATGAATGGCAAAAATTTGCCAACCTGCGATTGATGTATTCTTATATGTGGACGCATCCGGGAGCGAAACTTTTATTTATGGGAAATGAATTTGGCCAAACCACTGAATGGAATTATAAAGCCGAACTTGATTGGCCATTACTTCAATATGACGGGCATCGTTTATTAAAAGATTGTGTTACTGATCTGAACAGACTTTTGCAAAGCGAGCCTGCTCTGTATGAAAACCAATTTAATCAATTTGGCTTTGAATGGATCGATCTGAATCATCGTGCCGAATCAGTGATAGTATTTAAGCGCAGTGGGAAAAAGAAAGAAGATGATCTGTTGATAATTCTGAATATGACGCCGGTAGTAAGGAATGATTGGGAGATATACGTTAGGGAAAAACCATATAGTAAAGAAATTTTCAACAGCGACAATGCAATATATTGGGGCACAGGCACCGTTTATAATCCTGATATCAGATCAGAGATCGTTGACAAAAATCAAAAAACTTATCGGCTGAAAGTAAATTTACCACCCTTGGCTTGTATCATTCTGAAATAAGTTCTACATTCATGCGTTTCCGCGGTTAAGGTCTATGATTTGTCAACGCTAAATTCTATCTTGTGAGTCGAAACCCTTTTGTGTGTAGTTTAAAATACAACCCTATGATCCGCAAAATCCTATCCTTATGTCTATTGCTGACGAGTACGTTAGCATTCTCTCAATCAAATTTAAATAATGCATCAATAAGCCAGGGAACTGATCCTGACAGTGCAGGATTTTTTCTGCAAAAAGGTCTTGTTGAAAAGCAGAATGGCCGCCGTCTTGAATCATTGAAAAATTTTGAGAAGGCTGCTAAATACGATGCCGGCAATAAAGCCATTGTTGCTGAGTTAGCATCTGCTTATCTTGATCTTCGCAAATATAACCAGGCAAGAGAAAGCTATAAACAGTTAGTTGCAATGGGCGATGAGTCTGCTGCAAACTATAAGCAATTAATGACGCTTTCTTTTAACCTGAAGCAAAATGATGATGTAATACTTTATGCCAATAAGCTTAAGCAAGCTGATCCATCAGAAAAAATAAATTACTACATCGGTAAGGTGAACTATGATATGGATAATTATGGCGATGCTATAAAATATCTCAATGAAGCCGGCAAAGAAGACCCTCAGAATGCTGAGATACCATATATGGTTGCTCATTGCTATGCAGACATGATGAACTATAAATTAGCCATTCCTTATTTTCAAAAAGCAATAGAACTGAATCCTTCAAAGCCTTACTGGATATATGAACTTGGTCTTATCTATTATGCGATGAATGATGATAAAAATTCATTGAAATATATTCTTATGGCCGGGGACAAAGGCTATACAAAAGATAATGACTATTTCGAAAATCTTGGTATTGCTTATTTGAATGTTGGTAATCTGGATGAAGGAGTGAAGATACTCGCTGAAATATTAAAGAAGAAACCCAGTGATATGAATATCCTCAACATGGTAGCTGAAGCTTATTATTATAAAGGCAAGTACAAAGAAGCAATTGAATATTGGGACCAGGTTCTTTTCTATGATAAAACTGCAGCATCTGCTTTGTATATGATCGGCATGAGCTATCAGAAGAGCGGTGAAAAAGATAAAGGTATCCAGCTTTGCGATAAAGCAATTGAAATGGATCCAAACCTGGCAGCTTATAAGCAAAAGAAAATGATGGCTGGGTTATAAAAAATATTTCCCTGAGCATATACCGGCAGATGAAAGTCTGCCGGTTTTTTATTGCCATTGAAATGAAATTACATTCGTTCAGGAACTTTTATTCCCAGTAAGCTCATAGCAGAATCAATAACATGGGCAATCATTTCAGATAATTGCAGCCTGAGTTGTTTCTTTTCTTCTGTTTCTGCATTAATAACTGAATGTTCTGCATAGAAAGTATTGAATGATTTGGCAAGATTAAATATATATACAGCAATCACCGATGGGTTGTGCTCATCACAGGCTTGCTGAATGATAGTAGGATATTGCTCAAGGGAAATGACCAGGTCTCTTTCAAGCTTTAATAAATCACTTCCCGCTTGTCCCTTGACCCTTGCGCCTTGTTCCTTACGAAGGATTGACTTTATTCTCGCATGAGTATATTGAACAAAAGGCCCGGTAAATCCATGAAAGTCTACCGACTCTTCCGGATTAAAAACCATTCTCTTTTTAGGATCGACCCGAAGCAAAAAAAACTTTAAAGCTCCAAGACCAATAATTCGATATAATTCGTGTAATTCATGTTCATTAAAATCTTTCACCTTACCTAATTCCTCAGTATGCTTAGTTGCTATAGCGATCATCTCATCAATAATATCATCTGCATCCACTACAGTTCCTTCACGGCTTTTCATTTTACCTGTTGGAAGATCAACCATGCCATAGCTTAAATGATAAACACCATCGGCATAAGGCTTATTCATTTTTTTCAGGATAAATTTCAGAACTTTCATGTGATAGTTCTGTTCATCACCTATTACATGTATGCTCTGATCATAATGATACTGCTCATACTTTTGTTGAGCCAATCCAAGATCTTGTGTTATATAAACAGAAGTTCCATCCTTTCTCAACACTAATTTTTCATCCATACCTTCGGCAGTAAGATCGGCCCATACACTACCATCTTCCTTTTTAACAAACATGCCTTTACTTAATCCTTCTTCAACTGATTTTTTTCCCAGCAGGTAAGTATCGCTTTCATAATAGATAATATTAAAATCAGCACCGATTCTCTTGTATGTTACAGCAAATCCCTCATAGACCCAATTATTCATTTTTTTCCAAAGATCAATTACTTCCGGCTTGCCATTTTCCCAATCCAGAAGCATTTGTTGGGCCGCTTTCATCAATGGCGCTTCTTTTCCGGCAGTTTCTTCACTCATTCCTTTTGCAAGAAATTCTTTAACCTGCTTGGTATATTCCTCATTGAACTTTACATAATAATCGCCGACAAAATGATCGCCTTTTATTCCTGTACTTTCCGGAGTAGCGCCATTTGCAAAAAGTTGCCATGCGATCATGCTTTTGCATATATGAATGCCCCTGTCATTTACAATGCAGCTTTTTATTACTTCATAGCCGCAGGTCTTTAATATTTCAGCTACGCTCCATCCTAAAAAGATATTTCTAAGATGTCCGAGATGCAAAGGCTTGTTAGTGTTAGGAGAGGAGTATTCTACCATTACCTTTTTACCATTGGCTGGTTTATTTCCGAACTTACTATTTGAAAAATTTGATTGAAGAAAATTGATCCAGTAATTATCAGCTATAGTAAGATTGAGGAATCCTTTGATAACATTAAAAGACTTAAATATATCCGGGTTGGATTTTATTAAATTTTCTCCGATCTCTTTGCCCAGCGTCTCCGGTGATTTTTTTAATTGCTTTATAAAAGAAAAAAGCACCAGTGTATAATCGCCTTCAAATTCCGGCTTCGTCGAATTGATGGTAAGATCAGCCTCTTTAAATTCCTGTGCATACAACTCATTCAATACTTTTAAAACATCCTGCTTTATCTGTTCAACAATGCCCATCCGTTTAGTTTAGCGGCGAATTTACGAAGCCAAATACCGAATCCCGAATTTGTCAGGCTATTATTATCGGGATGAAATTTGTTTCTTTGTGCCCGCCATGCGAAGACATATTCATAATGCAAGGGATCTTGTTCTGCCACTCATTGATTTTTTTTATCCACCATTTAAAAAATTAATGAAACCGCAGGCATTTAGGTATGCGGCAAGCGGAGGTTTTAATACACTTCTTGGTTTTGCAGTTTATTTTGTTAGTTATAAGATCATCTTACATGAAAAGCCGCTTGACCTGGGGTTTTATGCTTTTAAATCTCACTCGGCAGCGCTTTTTATTTCATTTTGTATCAGCTTTCCAGTGGGTTTTTTCCTGATGAAATATGTTGTCTTCAGTGATTCGAATATGCCCGGGAAGATCCAGCTCTTTCGCTATTTTATGATCTATCTTTTCAATCTTGCACTCAATTATATCATTTTGAAAGTGCTGGTGGAAAGAATAAATGTAAATGCAATTTTTGCCCAGGTGCTTACCACCATATTCATTGTACTGTTCAGCTATTTGGCCCAGCGTTATTTTACATTCAAAGTTGAGCAGGAAGAGGAGGAAGATATTACAAGCTTAAATTGATGGATTCCACTTTCACCGATAAGTTGCCGGTACAGTTGCTCCGAATAATAAGATGCTCACTAAGCGGATAAATGCCGACAAGACTAATGTCGTTGATAATACCATAACTGCGAATGCCTTTTATCCATTCATGATTGAGTTGCGCATTAATGTTTGTTTTAGCGGTGTCTATATATGAGCCCAGGTCAAAGCGGGTTTGCTTTGCAATTTCATTGGAGATCTTTTTATTAAATAACCAGTCAGCAGCTTTTAGCAATGCATTTTTTGACCGGATATCAAAATCGATATTTTTTATTTCAATGATATGCGTTTCCTTATTGTAAACCGGTTTGCCGGTAAAATAAACAACGCCGTCATTAGTGCCGGAAAATTTTACTTTAATGATCAGCTTTTCATTTCCCGAGCCATAGAGCTTGCATTCCTTAATGATAAATATTTTTTTCACCGGCCCTTTATCAAGATCAAATTGCTTGCCTGCTAATTGCAGGTTTAAAATATTGGTAAGTGAATCGTAGTTCAATACAGCATCCAAAAAAATATTGAAACCCGGGCTTCTTGTAAAGCCGCTCATGTTTGGCATTACTATATTTTGCTCTGTTGGCCTTTCAAAGCTGATAGCCGGCCTTGCTGATAAGCCGAGATAAATATTCAACGAATCATTTTCGGCATACAGGTTATTAATGTGCAGGTGTTGAGGATTTACCTGTAGCCATCCCAGGTTATAAACATTGTACGCTTTATTAAGCTGGTTCCATACCTGTTGAAAATAAGGTCGCATATCAATGCTTCCATAGCTGCGCTGCATTTCGTTTTTAGAACTATCAAGTTCTTCATTTAAACCTTTGATCACTTGCTTTGTAATATCCTGCCCCCAAAAACATACTTCACATTTATCCAATGCCTGCGGTTCATTCCGTTTAAAAAATATTCTCACTTTATAGTCTGGCAACACACTCATTGAATTGGTAAAAGAAACATTCACTCTTCTTTCAGGTTCATCGAAGCCGCATTTGCAGGGTGGAGTCCAAGGTGAAATAGCAACACCTTTTACGCAAGCCCTCGTGGAACCGACCATCTTATAATAACCGGTAAAGGCCAGGTTCATAGATATACCTGAAGCTTTCATTTGCAAAGGCCCGCGACGAAAAGAATATTTGTAACGGGAATCGCAGCCATCCATGATCCAGTCATCAGGATAGTTGGGAGAAGTAAAAACGGTATCCACCATTTTTTCCGCCATTGCATACAATGGTTTCAGACTTACTTGTATCGGGATGTTTATTTCAGAATTGGGAAGTGAATCAAGGTTGAAATTGCTTTGAGACAGTAGAGGTTTTTCGGGATTGATTTTATGTGAACAGGAAGCCAGCAAAAATATAAAAGCCGGCAAAATGAAAAACCCTTTCTTCATAGATATTATTGAGTGTGGAATAAAAGTAATAAAAGAAAGGAAAAGGAATTGTAAAGAATTACTTCGGTCTTTTACAGAAAAACCTGTTGGTTAAAAAGTAATTGCCGCTTCCGATATTCCAGGATTTTGCTTGTCGTGGTTTATTCTACATCAGAATGGAAAAACTTTCTATTTTCCTTAGGACAATCCCCACGTAATTTTGTGCTGTTCAATTATCAATAACTCTATAAAAACAAACTATGATAACCCTCGCTATTCTTACCCTTATTTTGAGAACTGTATGGGGACAAACAATTTTATTTCGCTTGTCCGGCATTACACCTCTTGCGATAAGAACAAAGTAAAACCCGTTTCGGTCAGCCCTCGTATGTTACATTTCTTTTGGCTGCGTCATGCTAAACCAGTTGCCGCAGCCATCAGTTATGATCGCTTCGATACCGTAAAATTGTTCTTTAGGTTCAGATTTGAAATGAACACCTTTTGCTTTTAGCTCCTCATAGGTCGCCCTGCAGTCTGATGTGTACATGGCGCCTGCGCCCATCACGCCTTTGTCCAGCAAAAATTTCAATGATTTATTTACTTCTTCTTCAAAACCGTTTGTACCATCTACTGGGAAAAGAATTATTTCAAGATCGGGTTGATCGGGTGGATTAACAGTTAACCAACGAAAGCCATTATCCATCTTTACATCGGTATTTACTTTAAAGCCCAATTTGGTTACATAAAAATCGTAAGCCTTATCCTGGTCAGTTACAAAAAAAGAAGTGTGAGAAAGTTTAGTGATCATAAATTTTGATTTAGAGATCAAAAGTAACAGCTAGGAAAGTAAGTCCTTTCTTGAATCTTGCTTTTATGGTCAATAATAAATGCTGAGGATTGATACTATTTTGCCAATTGCCTATTGACCCAGCTTATAGCTTTCAATAAAACAATGCGGAATAAATTTCCTGGGCTGTTTCAATGCCTCTTGCTTTTTTAGCCAGGCCATATTGCGGTAATAAGTAGGAGCGAAACCAATTTCCTTTTTAAATAAAACACTAAAGGAGCCAATGCTTTCAAAACCTACTTCATTGCATACCTCGGTAACGGGTCTGTTTTCCGATAAGAGTTCTTTGGCCTTATCTATTCTTTTTTTTGTGAGGTATTGATGGGGAGTTTTTTTATAAACCTGCCTGAACAAACGATGAAAATGAAAACGGGAGAGAAAAGCTTTTTGAGAAATTTCCCCGAGATCAATTGATTCATGAAAATTATTATCGATATACACTTTCGCAGCAACGATTCTTTGGTATATATCTGAAGTCAGATTCACCTTGTTGAATTAGAGATTAAAATTATAGAATAACTATCATCTGTCACCTATCCACTGTCAACTATCATCTATTCGCCGGGTTCTTCCATCCTTTCCCTAGTCTTTCAATTGTTCCTTTTATTCTTTCTGTTCTTGTTTCTTCTCTTTTCGCTGTCAGTATCCATTCGAGATATTCTTTTTTATGAGTAAAAGGAAGTGCATCAAAAATGGCTGCTTCTTTTTTGTTTTTCTTTAGTGCAGCCGCTACGTCATCCGGCAGGCGAACTTCTTTTGTTTGCGCATTGGTCCATTTAAAAATTTCTCTTTCTTCTTTGGGTTTTGCTTCTTTCTTTCTGTCAGCTTCTGTTTTTGGTCTGAAACCAAACACCGACCAGGTATCGTCAAAAGAAATCAAACTGATCCATGTAAGCTTATCACCTTCAGCCAGTAAGCAATCCCAACCCTTGTCTCTTGTCAGGTCGGTTTGGATCTTGGATGTGCCTTTAGGATAGTAAACCCATACTATCACTTCCGGCTTTACCAGTTTCATTACCTTACTCATTTCCTTTTCCAATTGGGCTCTTTTATAAACAAACCAATGCACCTGGTTATACCCGTTTTTTGCTGAGTCAATGATCTTCGCTCCGGGAGGCAAGCCGGTTAATCCTTTTTTAAATTCAGGCGGCGCATTTAATGGCAGCAATAAATTGTCTTTTTTTATTTTAAGCTTATCCGCAATTGAGGTAGCCATAGCAATTGATTTTGGAATTTAAAAATAAGATGGATTTCAGACATAGAATTATCGAATCTTGCGGAACTGGGAAATAAGGTGTAGCACTCGATTCAAGGAGTGTATTTGCAATTGCCTAATACCGAATTACGCTGCGGCAGATGTTTTAATCACTTTGTCAAATTATCGCCATCAGAAGGAAACAGATCATCTCTTGTTGTATTAGCCTGGTTAAGCCCCGGTGTTTGCGAGGCGGTATTTTTAATTGAATCAGTCATCTTATTTTTTTCCGGTAAATTTTTTTTAATTTCTTTTCCTGTTTGCGGCTTACTTTCAGCTGGCTTATCTTTTTTATTTTTCTTCATCTTAATAGTTTTTGTTTTTAAATGAAGATAAAAATGTGTGCCAGAGGTTGATTCCTTACTACACTATTTACAAGCCGGCTGCGTTATACAGCATTACAGCCACCAGTTATGAAAAGAATATTCCTCGTTTTCTTTATTGCCATCACATCTTTTGCCAAAGCCCAGTTAATAGATTCATTAAATACAGCAAAGAACTGCTTTTACATGAAAGCGGAAGAACGTGAAATGATCTATGAAATAAATTGTTTGCGCAGCAACCCAAAATCTTATCTCCTGTATATTCAACCGATGCTGAATGAGGCAAGGCGATATTTGAAAAAATATGGAAAGGGCGCAAAGAATTATAGTCTTACTTACAGCTATAGCTCTGCTAACGGAAAGCAGCGCCAAACCGTCGATACTACCTGGCATTATATAAATGAAGAAGAAGTAAAAGCGCTGACGACTTTAGTAAATGATCTGAAAAAATTAAAGCGTCTTTCCGTCTTAGAGGCCGACAGTGGCATTTATAATGCAGCCCGGAAACATGCCAAAGATCAGGATGGTCATGAATGGAAGTTAATGCATACGGGCAGCGATGGCTCCGATCCCTGGGATAGGATTGTACAATTTTCTCCTTCCATGTCATTCGGTAATGAAAACATTGCCGGCAGCAGTGGTCTTGATGCTACTGCCCGCGGGTTCGTTATTCAATTATTAGTGGATAGCGGTATTCCCGGTTACGGACACCGCTACAATATGCTTGATCCGCAATGGACACATATTGGTTGTGTTATTACCGATTATAAAGGAATGAACTGGTGTATTCAAAACTTTGGCGTTAAGAGGAGATAATTTATATTGGTCGCCAACGTCCGTTTACGTGAATAATATTCCCATTCAACGCAATGCCGCCAGGTACATGATAGTCTCTCTGTCAATCTGACAATTCCGCATCATTGGAACAACCATTGTAATATTGCAGGCCGGAAAAAACGATGAATTATGAGTTATGAATTAGAAATGTTGCGTGTCTGGGACCCAACGTTTATAATTACTGAAGGCTTTCCGCTTAGGGAAAATAAAAATTCATAATTCATCATTCATAACTCATAATTAAAACTTACAAGACGATGGTACAGGAAAAGGGGACAATTTCAATTAGCACGGAAAACATATTCCCGATCATTAAAAAATTTCTCTACTCCGATCATGAGATCTTTTTGCGGGAGCTGGTAAGCAATGCCGTGGATGCCACGCAGAAAATCAAAAGACTGGCTTCGCTGGGTCATTATAGTAATGAGTTGGGTGAGCTTAGAGTAAAAGTGGCCGTTGATAAAAATGCAAAGACGATAACAGTATCTGACAATGGCATTGGCATGACAGCCGATGAAATAAAAAAATATATCAACCAGGTAGCATTCTCCGGCGCTACCGAGTTTTTGGAAAAGTTCAAAGAAGCCAGTGATGCCAACGAGATCATCGGTCGTTTTGGTTTGGGTTTTTATTCATCATTTATGGTGGCGGAAAGAGTGGAGATACAAACGCTCAGCTACCAGGATGGTGCCACCCCGGCCCAGTGGACCTGTGATGGCAGCACTGAATTTGAGATCAGCGAAGGAAGCCGCACCGAAAGAGGCACCGATGTTATTTTATATATCAATCCGGATTCAGAAGAGTTTTTGGATGAGCATCGCATCAGTGAGATACTAAACAAGTATGCAAAATTTCTGCCCGTGCCTGTGCAGTTTGGTACTAAAAAAGAATCTGTTCCTGATGGGGAAGATGCAGAAGGCAAGCCGAAGTACAAAGAGGTGGAAGCAGATAATATCATCAATAATACTAATCCCATTTGGACCAAACAACCAAATGATCTGAAAGATGAGGACTATCTTTCTTTTTATCGTGAGCTCTATCCTTTTTCAGAAGAGCCGCTTTTCTGGATACACCTGAATGTTGATTATCCTTTTAACCTGACGGGTGTTTTATATTTTCCCAAACTGAAAAATGATTTTGAGATCACGAAGAATAAGATCCGTTTGTTCAGTCGCCAGGTTTTTATTACGGATGAAGTAAAAGATATTGTGCCTGAATTTTTATTGTTGCTCCATGGTGTTATCGATTCGCCGGATATACCGTTGAATGTAAGTCGTTCATTTTTGCAAAGCGACAGCAATGTAAAAAAGATCAATAGTTATATCAGCCGCAAAGTAGCGGAGAAGCTCGGTGAGTTGTTCAAAGAAAACCGCAAGAGCTATGAAGAGAAATGGAATGATATCGGGTTGTTTGTAAAGTACGGCGCTATCAGTGATGAAAAATTTTATGAAAAGGCAAAAGAGTATTTATTGCTGGAGAATACAAAACATGAAAAATATACACTGGAAGAATATGCAGCAAGGGTAAAAGATTTCCAGGAAGATAAAAGTGGTCGTCTTGTGTACCTATATACTGCCGATGCAGAACGGCAGGACAGTTATATACAGGCAGCACATAAAAAGAATTATGATGTGCTGCTGATGAACTCGCCGATCGATCCGCATTTTATTCAGCACATGGAGATGAAGCTGGAAAAAACATCGCTGAAAAGAGTAGATGCTGATGTAATGGATAAGCTGATCGAAAAGGAAGATGCAGAGAAGCATAAGCTGACAGAGGATGAAGCGGCAAAGCTGAAAACCATATTTGAAAAGGCGATCAACAATCCGCAAATGCATGTGGAAGTCGACAGCAATCATGCGGAAGCTATGCCTGTTACTATCACGATGGAAGAATGGATGCGTCGAATGAAAGACATGAGTCGCATGGGCGGTAATGGTGGAATGAATTTTTATGGCAATATGCCTGATACCTACAAAGTATCAGTAAATGCAAATCATAAACTGGTGAATAAAATTTTAACGGCTGAAGGAGAACAGCAAACAGTGTTGGCTAAACAGGCTTTTGATTTGGCGCTGCTTGCACAGGGATTATTAAAAGGAGCTGATCTTACTGCCTTTGTCGAAAGAAGTGTGAATGTGCTATGAGAGTTCCGGGTTTAGAGTTTAGAGTTATGAGTAGAGGAACGAAACATTCATATAATCAACTGCCTGAGAAGAGCTGTCTTTGAATTACAAACTCCTGAACAAATTTGCTCAATAGAATTACCACAGCTGGCTAACGAATCCACATTTATCTAAGTTAATACCCCTATTTTCTCCAATAAACAATAGGATAGGAGACAGCCAATAAAAAATTGAGCAGGCAACATTGAATGGATTATGTTTCCTTTAGGTTGAACCCTCAATAACGTAATACTACTAAATCAATCATTCTCTTTAGCATTTCACAAATAAATCATGTAGCTTATACTGTTAAACCACCTAATGAATAAGGCCCAAAAAACCAACAGGTATAAAACTGTTGCTGTGCCACTGAAGCCAGCCATTGCAACAACCGATGATATTCTTCGTCATCTCGCTTTTGACAATGCTGCCCAGGCCAATATCATTTCTACTGTAAGTAATGGAAATATCATCATGGCCAACAGCACTGCTTGCAAACTTCTTGGATATTCAAAAAAAGAATTGTTGACGCAAAGCCGCTCAACTATTTTCAAAATAAAAGACAGCAATTTTAAAAAGATGCTAAAACAACGAACGGCTGAAGGAAAGTCTATTGCAACGGTGACAGTAATAAAAAAAAGCGGCAAAGAAATGTGTTGTGAGATTACCTCTGCTGTTTTTATGGATGAGGGTATTGAAAAATCTATTACCAGCATTACAGATCTTAGCCAAAGCATCCAGGGACAAAAAAATATTGATCTTGAAAATAAAAAAATAGTGGCTGGTGATATTGTACTTGCTAAATCAAAACAAAAAGAGATTGATATTACAAAAGAAAAGATCGTGGCAGAAGATATTATAATTGCGCAGGCTAAATCAGATTCACGACTCGCTGAAAATAATGAATGGATAAAATATATAGCCAAAGCATCCTATGATGTAATGTGGGATTGGGATATAGCAACAGGGGAATTATATGTAGGTGAAAGCATATTAGAAGTATTTGGTTATAAAGTGGAAAACAACCTGATGAAGTTCACTGACTTTATTAATTTTATTCCCGCCACTGACAAAAACAGGGTCCAAAAAAAATTAGCGAAAGCTCTTGCATCAGCCGGCAAAAAATGGAACGATGCTTTTTTATTCAAACGCAGCGATGCTTCTATCGCTTCTACGATCAGCCGTGCAAGTATTGTAAGGGATGAACAAGGAAAAGCTACACGTTTAATTGGCGCTATACAAGACATAAGCAAAGTGCAGGACCTCGAAAGAAAACTCGGAGAGCAGGACTCGCTGAGAAAAGAACATAATCACATATTCCAACTGGCTGCCAAGCTTTCTTATGATGGCATCTGGGATTGGAACCTGGTAACTAATGATTTTTTTTTAGGCGAGGGCTTCAAGGATCTGTTTGGCTACAAATCCAAAAATGCTATGGGCAATATGGCGGACTGGAGTAAACATCTTCATCCTGACGACAAGGAAGCTGTTGAACAGGGATTGCTGGATGTTCTCGCATCCGCAGCCAACAGGTGGGAACACAGCTACCGTTTTATCAGGGCTGACGGTTCCGTTGCTGAAGTTTTTGGAAGGGCAAGTATTATCAGGGATGTCAATGGAAAAGCAACCCGGATGATCGGCGCCGTACATGATATTAGCAAACAAAGAGTGTTGGAAGAGAAACTGGAACAGGAGATCATGCTAAAAGAAAAACATATTGCGGAAGCGATTGAAGATGCGAAAGACATGGAAAGATCAGAGATAGGAAAGGAGCTGCATGATAACATAAACCAGTTACTGGGTGCCTCACGAATGTATCTTAATATGGCAAAAGGAGGAGGAAAGGATATTGAAATGTATTTAAGCCGTTCTTCCGAATATACCCTTACTGCTATTGAAGAGATAAGAAAATTAACCAAGGGTCTTACTTCAGATATTATTAAAAACTTTGGTATCAGTGAGGCCATTCAAAAAATTGCCGCTGATATGATGATCGTAAACCCTGTTAAAATATACTGTAAAGTGGATGATTTTATAGAGAATGGAATAAATAATAAATTCAAGCTGAATCTTTTTCGTATCGTACAGGAACATCTCAATAACATTTTAAAACATGCTAAAGCAACAACGATTAACATCAGGCTTACACAGAATTTAGAATTTATTCTCCTTACTATTACTGACAACGGAGTAGGCTTTGATATTGCCAAAAAGCAAACCGGCATAGGAATAGCCAATATAAAAAGCCGTGCAATGTCTTATCACGGAATTTCTGATTTTAATTCAGAACCGGGACGGGGTTGTATATTAAATATTAAGTTTCCCCTGGCAGAGATATTGCCGGTAAAAAAAATAAAGCTTTGACGACTTGTTGCTAACAACTACACTTTTGCATTTTACATTGATTGCATTGTTTTATTTCTTCTATAGATATCGAGACAGGAAGAAGAACAAAAGAAAGTATCAGGTGCATCAACATGTTGAATGGCGTTTTGTTCATTACTGATAACCATTCTGCAAACAGGGTCAATATAAAAAGCTTTTGGATGGTCTGTAATTAATTCAAACACTTCTTTTTCTTCACTGACATTTTTAAAACTATGTTTTCCCTTTGATTGAAAGAGAAATGCAGATGGATCGGAGAGGGCACTCACGTAATCTTTAGAGCACCAGAATGTACCTGCTGTTGCTTTGCTCGTAATTCTTGCTGCGAGGTTAATGGTAGTGCCAAAGTAATTGTTGTTTCGTTTTAAGATTTTGCCATAATGTAATCCTCCATGTACCTGGAGAAAATTATCTTTATTAGAAGTGTTTTGAATAAGCAGCAAGGCTGTATAAATCAAATGATCTGCTGAACTGGAAACAATAATCACTTCATCACCCACCACTCCATGCAAGTGACTATCGCCTACCAAACAATCCCGGACAATGCTAATATACTTTTCAACCATGTCAGCAGCGCCGGAAGAGCCATGTGTTTCTGTAAGCGCCGTATATCCGGAAAGATCAGCCATTAATATTGCAATATTCTCTTCCATATTCCCAGGCAGTAAAGTAAACTTATTTATCTGCAATATAAATTCGATGCTGGTTTTGAAAATATCACCAACTATCCTGCGTTTTGGATTTCTTTGGTAAAAAACAAATCTGTTTAAGCTATTGCACATCAACGGGGAAAAGAAAAAAAAGCAGCTCACTAATACATCTGCACTATATTATAAAAAAAGGAAGCAGGCTTTCCTTCAACCCCGGCCTTCTCCATTTTATCTTTTAAATCCTTTGATTGCATAAATGCTTTTGCTTTTGCCATATCAGTAACGGCAAAAACAATTGATACCTGGTGATTATCGTCAACAGAATAGCCAAGTCCCCGGTCAATAAGACCTGCTTCTATCCTTACTGGTTTGTGATCGTCAAATTCTTTTTTCCAGGCATCCCAGTCTTTTACCTTATGTTTCATTAAAAGCCTGTTTGTTTGCTCAATAGATGAATTATCATCCATCACCACTGTCAGGTAATCAAAAGAAGTTGGTCCGGTTACACCGGCTTCTTTCATCCTGTCCTTCATACCTTGTGAGGAAGTTAATTCCTTTGCCTTATTTGCATCTTCCATCTTTAAAAAAACGATTACTCTATTGGGATCATCAAGACCTCTGCCTACAATATAATTGGTCAAACCGTATGAACGGCGAATGGAATCCCGTAATTCATACAGAGGTTTCCACTTATCAAAATCAGCCACTTTGAACTGCATAATCATAACATTGGAAAGTTTGGCAGGAGTTGTTGTTTCCGGAACTTTTTCAGCAGTAGTAGTATCTTTCGTTGTTTCCTCTGTTTTCTTATTATTACCAGAACCGCAGGAAAATAAAAAGATAAGCAAGCTTGCAGCAAACGTTGTTGCCAAAAATCTGACCTGTTTCATTTTTAAAGAATTTAAATTTTAGAAATAAAAAATAGATAGAGAACGGAGAGGTAAGGAGTGGGTTTGGACATATGTGAATATAGGCCTATTACCCCAGGAGGGCAAATTATACTGTACTCTTCGGTCGGTATTCCTTGACCAACCGATGATCAACCTTATACAATTAAGACAAATAACAAAGTTTACCAAACATGATATATCTCCCGTGAACCGGTTAAATACATTTCATGATAGCCTGCCATTTTTTCTTTCATCTTTTTCATTTCGTCTGTGTTTTGTTCATATTTCTTCCAGCTTTCCTCATAAGCAGTTAAGCTGTCATACTTTGTAACAATAACAACTTTATTATATTGGCCTGTTACATCTGACATGATGTTGACCAATTCTTTATTATCAGCCATTATTTCTTTAAACAGTTTTGCCAGCTTTGAAGCATTGCCGGGTTTACAAATAAAAATGTCGTGAATGATAACCATAAAAAAAGATTTTAGCAGGCT
>Ga0068859_100003457_pt1 | contig 16054 bp, 13 predicted proteins | sample KBSSwiS22_FD_66585 | JGI IMG/M metagenome (GOLD analysis project Ga0068859, IMG submission 66585) | Switchgrass rhizosphere microbial communities from Kellogg Biological Station, Michigan, USA - KBS Switchgrass S2-2 | ecosystem: Host-associated > Plants > Roots > Rhizosphere > Soil ...
TGGATCGGCACCGGCGGCACCAGCCCGTTCGGCAACGCCGGCTACAACCCGGAAGGCGTGCGGATCGGCGGCGAATCCAAGCACAAGCGCGCCGTGAAGGTGTGGGAGCAGCGCGAGTTCAAGAACCTCGACGCCACCCGCGAGCTCGGCACGCGCAACATCAAGGTCGCGTTGCGCCGCCTGCGCCGCTTCGCCCGCGAAGGCGCGGCCGACGAGCTCGATCTCGATGCCACGATCCGCGGCACCGCCAAACAGGGCTGGCTCGACATCCACATGCGGCCCGAGCGGCACAATGCCGTCAAGGTCCTGCTGTTTCTCGATGTCGGCGGGTCGATGGACCCCTATGTCAAGGTGGTCGAGGAGCTGTTCAGCGCGGCGACAACGGAGTTCAAGAACCTCGAGTTCTTCTACTTCCACAACTGCCTCTACGAGAGCGTCTGGAAGGACAATCGCCTGCGCGCCAACCAGCGCGAGAAGACGTGGGACGTGCTCCACAAGTTCGGGCACGACTACAAGGTCGTCTTCGTTGGCGATGCCGCGATGAGCCCGTGGGAAATCACGCAGCGGGGCGGCTCGGTCGATCACTACAACGACGAGGCCGGCGCCACCTGGCTGCAGCGGGTGACCAACACCTATCCGGCCACCGTCTGGCTCAACCCGGTCCTGGAGGATCGTTGGCGCCACTCCGAATCCACCGCGCTGATCCGCCAGCTGGTGAACGACCGGATGTATCCGCTGACGCTCGGCGGGCTTGACAACGCGATGCGCGAGCTGACCCGCAAGCGCGGTTGAATTCGCGCCGGTTCGGCGCACGCGCCCGTCGGGTGCAGCGTCACGGCCACCCTTGGGGGGATTTCACGCATGGCATCACGACGCGCGCGGCCGATGATCGCGGTTTCGCTGGGCAATGCCCTCGAATACTACGACTTCACGATCTACGCGCTGTTCGCGATCCAGATCGGGGCGACCTTCTTCCCCTCGCACGATCCGCAGACCAGCCTGTTGGCCTCGCTCGCCACGTTCGGCGCCGGTTTCCTCTCGCGCCCGCTCGGCGCGCTGGTGATCGGCCGGATGGGCGACCGACGCGGCCGCGGCCCCGCCATGGTCCTGTCGATGGCGCTGATGGGCTTCGCCATCGCGCTGCTGGTGCTGTGCCCCGGATACGATCGGATCGGCTATGCCGCGCCCGCCATCGCGGTGACCTCGCGCCTGATCCAGGGCTTCGCGCTGGGCGGCGAGGTCGGGCCGACCACCGCCTACATGCTCGAGTGGGCGCCGCTTCACCGCCGCGGGCTCTATGTCTCGCTCCAGCGGGCCACCCAATTGCTCGCCAACATGGCCGGTGCGCTCGCCGGGATGCTGCTGGCCGCGCTGCTCAGCGCGGAGGCCTTCGCCGATTATGGCTGGCGCATCGCGGTTGGCCTCGGTGCCGTCATCGCTCCCTACGCGGTCTACGCGCGGCGCAACATGCCCGAGCCCGAGGCGCCCGCGCCGCACCTTGACGACACCCTCGCCAGTCAGCGCAACGGCCCCGTGCGCGCCGCGCTGGTCTGCCTGTTCGCCGGCATGGGCGGGACGATCTCGGCCTATGTGCTGAACTACATGACCACGCTCGGCCAGTCCGCCCTGCACCTTTCGCCCACGGTCGCCCTCACCGCCCAGGCGATCGGATGTGCGGTCGGCATCGGCGCGGTATTCTGCGGCGCCGCCCTGTCGGATCGCTGGGGGCGCCGCCCGCTCATCCTCGGCGGTTATTTCATCGCCGCCGTGCTGGTCCCCATCGCATTCGGCGTGCTGCTGGAGCACCCCGGCCCGCAGGCCTTCATCGTGGCGACCTCGGTCGTCTCGGTGCTGCTCAACCTGCCCAACGCGGTGATCATCACGGTCATGGCCGAGTCCTTCCCCCACCGGGTCCGCTCGCTCGCCACCTCGCTCGCCTACACCATGCCGGTGACGATCTTCGGGGGATCGACCCAGTTCGTCGTCGCCTGGCTCACCGGGATCACCGGCACGGCCATGGTCGTCGCCTGGTACGCCTCTGGCGCGCTGCTGATCGGCTGTGTCGCGGTACTGTTCCTCAGGGAAACCGCGCCCGCACGGCTGGGGCACTTGGATTCGGCGCAGCCAACGCCATCTGCCAGCCATGTCTGATCGCCAGCCAGCCCTGTTCATCGGCCATGGTTCGCCGATGACAATGATCACCGACAATCCCGAGCGCACCTTCCTCGGCCGCGTCGGCGAGGCCCTCACCCGCCCGCGCGCCGTGCTCTGCGTCAGCGCACACTGGGAGACCCGCGACGCGATCCACGTCACCGCGCCCGGCCATCCGCGCACCATCCACGATTTCCGCGGATTTCCGCAGGCGTTGTTCGACTGGCACTATTCCGCCGAAAGCCCCGCCTGGCTGGTCGAACGAGTTGAAACCCTGGCCGGCACGAACACGATCGTGCGCGATGCCGAATGGGGCTACGACCACGGCGCCTGGGGCGTGCTCGACCTGCTGTTCCCCGGCGAGCACCTGCCCACTGTCGCGATGAGCCTCGACCGTGCGCTCGATCCCGATGCCCTGCTCGCCCTCGGCCGCGCGCTGGCGCCGCTCCGTGATGAAGGCGTGATGATCGTGGGCAGCGGCAACATCGTCCACAACCTGTCACTCTATGGGCAGACTCGCGGCACCGTCCCCGACTGGGCCTCCGAGTTCCAGGCGCGGACCAACCGCGCGGTGATTGCGGACGATGCAGCCGCCCTGACCGGCTTCGCTGCCGATGACACCGCGGCCGCCGCCGCGATCAACAGCGCCGAGCACTACCTCCCCTTGCTGGTAACTGTCGGCACCCGCCTGCCGGGCGACAGCGTCGCGATCTTCAACGACACCATCGACGGCGCGCTGAGCATGACCAGCTACCTGATCGGCGACCCCGCGCCGCTGGCGGCGCTTCAATAGAGCAGCAGGTCCCGCGTCTCGTCGATCCACCGCGCCTCGTCGGCCGCAGCGATCGCCTCGAGGTCTCCCGGTACTGATGCACCATCGTCGACCCACTCGCGCAGCGCCGGCCCGCCGTTGATCACGTCGATGGCGAGCCGGTCGAACTCGTACTCATACGGGAAATCGCGCCACAGCGGATAATCCGGGTAGAGCCGGCGGATCGCCTTGAACGCCAGCGCCTGCAACCGCCACGGCCGGAACGCATGGTGATCGTAGAACGCGCCCTCGGCATGGATCATCAGCGCCGAACACAGCGTCTTCGCGTGCTTGTGGAACGTCGGCTCGAACCAGCACTCGCGCAGCGCGCAGCCGGCCAGCCACTCAGGCGCGAACCGGTGCATTTCCGCGAGCACCGCCGCCGCATCCACGTCCGGCGCGCCGAACAGCACCTCCAGCGGCCGCGTCGTCCCGCGCCCTTCGGAGAGGGTCGTGCCTTCCAGCATCACGGTCCCGGCATAGGCGCGCGCCATGTTGAGATTGGCCGCGTTCGGGCTCGGGTTGATCCAGACCCGGCTCTCCGGCCAGCCCCACCCCGCGAGCGCCACCTCGCTGCCGCGCTCGGGCGCCCAGCCCTCCATCGCGATCACCCGGTAGTCCACATCGAGCTTGAACTGGCGCACGAACCAGTGGCCCATCTCGCCCAGAGTCAGCCCGTGGCGCATCGGAATTGGCCCCGCGCCGACGAAGCTCTCCTGCCCGGGCAGCAGCGTCGTCCCCTCGACCGGGCGGCCCGCCGGGTTGGGCCGGTCGAGCACCCACACCGCCTTGCCGCTCTTCGCCGCTTCCTCGAGCAGGTAGAGCAGCGTGGTGACGAAGGTGTAGATCCGGCAGCCCAGATCCTGCAGATCGAACAGGAACACGTCGGCGCTGTCCATCATCCGCGGGCTGGGCCGGCGCACCTCGCCGTAAAGGCTGAACACCGGGATGCCAAGCGCGGGGTCGAGCTCGTCCGCGGTTTCCACCATGTTGTCCTGCTTGTCGCCCTTCAGCCCGTGCTGAGGGCCGAACGCGGCGCTCAGGGCAACGTCGGGGCACTCCGCCAGCGCGTCGAGCGAGTGGACCAACCGCTCGGTCACCGAGGCGGGGTGGGCGACGAGGGCCACGCGCTTGCCCGCAAGGGGCGCACGCAACTGCGGGTCCGCCAGCAGGCGATCGATGCCGAACTTCACACGTCCATGAGTCATGCTTGGTCGGGTGCCCCAAGCCGCACCGCGAAGCAAGCGGGCGCATGGAAGTCGGCCGGCCCCGGGCCATGGCGCAGCGCCCACAGCGACTTGGTCCCATCCTCCTCGACGATCACTGCGCTGATCCCCAGTTCCCAAGGCAGCGGCGGCAGCCCCGCCATCGGGATCGACGCGTCGAAGATGATCACCTGCCCGCCGACCCGCGCGGTGCAATCGGGATCGCGCGGCAGCGGCCGTTCGGCCATGCCCGAGCGGTAGCCGACGAAATCGTAGGCTGCCCACTGCTCGGAGGGAGCGAGGTTGAGCTCGACATAGCCCGCCTCGCCCGGCGTTCTCAGAAACAGCTCGAAGCAGGTCTCCTGCCACAGCCCGTCGGCGCGGCCCTTGCCCGCAAACGGCGGCAGCACCACGCCGCTCGCGCCCTGCACCTTCCAGCGCACCCGCAGCCAGTTCGGGTCAAGCCCGATCACCGCCGCCTCGATGCTTTCCACGTCGGCCGGCAGGTGCTCCGGGTGGGGCCTCAGGCTCAACGTTTCCAAGCGGGGAACTCCATGCTAACCGCCCCCGTCCAACCGGGAACCGTCATGACCGAATACAAATCCGACCTCCTGCGCCTCCTCGAGGAACGCGGCTACATCCACCAGCTGACCGACCCTGCCGGGCTCGACGCACTGGCGAGCAAGCAGGTCATCCCCGGCTATATCGGCTTCGACGCCACGGCGCCATCGCTCCACGTCGGCAGCCTGGTCCAGATCATGATGCTGCGGCGGCTCCAGCAGGCGGGGCACAAGCCGGTCGTCCTGATGGGTGGCGGAACCACCCGCATCGGCGATCCCACCGGTCGCGACGAGAGCCGCAAGATGCTCTCCGACGAAACGATCGAGGCCAACATCGCCTCGATCCGCACAATCTTCTCGCGCCTCCTCACCTTCGGGGACGGCCCGACCGACGCGATCATGGTCAACAACCACGATTGGCTCGGCCAGCTCGGCTATATCCAGCTGCTCCAGGAAGTCGGCACGCACTTCACCGTCAACCGCATGCTCACGTTCGATTCGGTCAAGCTCCGGCTCGATCGCGAGCAGCCGATGACCTTCCTCGAATTCAACTACATGATCCTGCAGGGCTACGACTTCCGCCACCTTTGCAAGCACGATGCAGTGCGGTTGCAAATGGGCGGTTCGGACCAGTGGGGCAACATCATCAACGGGGTCGAGCTGACCCGGCGGATGGACGGGGTCGAGGTCTTCGGCCTCACCACGCCGCTCCTCACCACGGCCGATGGCAAGAAGATGGGCAAGAGCGCAGCCGGAGCCGTCTGGCTCAACGAAGACGCGCTGCCCGCCTGGAACTTCTGGCAATACTGGCGCAATACCGATGACCGCGACGTCGGACGCTTCCTCAAGTTGTTCACCGACCTTCCGCTGGCCGAGATTACCCGCCTCGAGGCGCTGAAAGGCAGCGAAATCAACGCTGCCAAGGTCATCCTCGCCAACGAGGTCACTCGCCTGTGCCGCGGCGAGGATGCGGCCAGGGCCGCCGAGGCGACCGCGCAGGCGACCTTCGCCGGCGGCGGGCTGGGCGAGGATCTGCCAGCGCTCGAGCTTCCCGTCGAAGGCATGGGCATCCTTGCCGCGCTGACCGCGATCGGCTTCACCCCCTCCAACGGCGAAGCCAAGCGCAAGCTCGCCGAGGGCGCGGTCCGGATCGACGACGTGGTAGTGAGCGATATCGGCCTCGTGGTGACTCTCGATCAAGGCGAGGAACGCAAGCTCAGCCTTGGTAAAAAGCGTCACGGTATCTTGCGGCGAGGCTGAACGCCCCGCACCGGCGGCAAGCTGCTGCAGCCAATTTACAATTTTTTCGGGTTTGTCCGGCAAAAGGTTGCCGTTCCAGAGTGGAAAGGGAGCCCGGCAAAGCCATGGGTGCAGGTGCGCAGCTATCCGTCACCGACTTGCGTCGGTCGACCCGACATCCGGTTGATTTCCGGGTGATCGGCGAACATCGCCAGCTCGGCGACGTGCACCTGCATATCGTCAACCTGTCCGCACACGGCTTCATGGCCCAGTCCGGTTCGGACCCGGACCCGGTTTTCAGCCTCGGGCGCGGCGAGCGCCTGGTGATTCGCTTGCCGCAGGTCGGCCGGATCGAGGCGCACCTGATCTGGACCACCGAGGATCGCGCCGGCTTCCAGTTCGAGCGCATCATCCGTGCGAACGAGTTCTCCGCGCTGATCGACGCGCTCCAACCCAACCCCCGGCTGCGCGCGCGGCGCTGAGCCACGCCCCGGCGAAGGCAGCGCTCAAGCCGGGCTTCTCGCCGAGCAATCAAAACCGCAGTTGGCACCGCGACGCTGGCCTGCCATTCACCACGTGTGACCGCATCAGCCGAGCCCGCCGCCGATCTCCCCCGTTCGCCGCTGCACGTGGCCGACTATCGCCTGTTCTGGCTCAGCCGGTTCTGCTCGGTCCTCGCGACCACCGCGATGGCGGTCGTCATCGGCTGGCAGGTCTACGACGTCGCGCGGGCCGATTACGGAATGAGCCCGGGCCAGGCCGCATTCCAGCTCGGGATGATCGGCCTCGTGCAGTTCGTGCCGATGTTCCTCCTCGCCCCGTTCGCGGGCCTCGTTGCCGACCGGTTCGACCGCCGCAAGGTCGGCGCGCTGGCGGTCGGGGTGGATTGGATCATGGCGCTTGCGCTCGCCGTGCTGACCACGCGGGGTGGACTCACGCTCCCGCTGCTGTTCGGCCTCGCCTCGCTCCACGGCATGGCTCGCGCGTTCTTCGGCCCCGCGATCAACGCCATCGGCCCGAGCATCCTGCCTGCCGCACTGCTCCCCCGCGCCGTCAGCATGACCTCGATGGCGATGCAGATCGGGATGGTGGCTGGCCCGGCGAGCGGCGGCTTCCTCTATGCCGCCGCTCCGTCCTCGCCATATTGGGTGGCGGTGGTGCTGCTCGCGATCTCGATGGCCAGTATTCTGCTGATCAAGCCGTTTCGCATGCCGCGGCTCCAGGCCGACATCCATCCCCTGCGCCAGATCGCGGAAGGGTTCTCCTACGTCAAGCGAGAGCGGCTGCTGCTCGGCTGCATCACGCTGGACCTGTTCGCCGTGCTGCTTGCCGGAGCCACCGCGCTGCTGCCGGTCTACGCCCGCGATATCCTCACCTGGAACGGCCACCCGGTCGGACCGAGCGGCCTTGGCCAAATGCGCGCCGCACCTGCGGTGGGCGCGGCGGCGGTCGCGCTGCTGCTCTCGTTCCGGCCGATTGAACGCAACGTGGGCATCAAGATGCTGGGTGGCGTAGTCCTGTTTGGGATCGTCACCGTGGTCTTCGGCCTTTCGCGCAACTACCTCTTGTCGCTCGCCATGCTGGTCATGCTCGGCGCGGCCGACATGATCTCGATGTTCGTGCGCGGCGCGCTCGTTCAGCTCAACACTCCCGACGCGATGCGCGGACGGATCTCCTCGATCTCCGGCCTCGCCATCTCGGCCTCAAACGAGCTGGGGGAGATGCAGTCCGGCCTTGCCGCGGCGCTCCTGGGGGCTACCGGAGCGGTTGTGTTCGGCGGCGTTGGTGCGATAGTCGTTGCAGGTACTTGGGCGCTGCTGTTTCCGGAATTGCGGCGCTCACGCAGTTTTTCGGCGCATTATGCGCAGCCCAAGGCCTGAGGCCTGTGGCCTCGCGTCACCGCCAACTGGAGAATGCACATGAAAGCGGCAAACATCCTCGCCACCATCGGCAACACTCCGCATGTCCGCCTTTCGCGCCTGTTTCCCGATCACGAGGTCTGGGTGAAGTGCGAGCGTGCCAACCCCGGCGGCTCCATCAAGGACCGCATCGCACTGTCGATGATCGAGGCGGCCGAGGCTGACGGCAGCCTCAAGCCCGGCGGCACGATCATCGAGCCGACCTCGGGCAACACCGGCATCGGCCTCGCCATGGTGGCCGCGGTCAAGGGCTACAAGCTGGTGTTGGTCATGCCCGAATCGATGTCGCTCGAACGGCGGCGGCTGATGCTCGCCTATGGCGCCACGTTCGACCTGACCCCGCGCGAAAAGGGGATGAAGGGCGCGATCGAGCGGGCGAAGGAGCTGATCGAGGCGACGCCGAACTCGTGGATGCCACAGCAGTTCGAGAACGCCGCCAACATCACCGTCCACGCGCGGACCACCGCGCAGGAAATCCTGGCCGATTTCGCGGATAGCCCCATCGACACCCTGATCACCGGGGTGGGCACCGGCGGGCACATCACCGCCTGCGCCGAAGTGCTCAAGGGCAAGTGGTCGGGGCTCAAGGCCTACGCCGTCGAGCCAACTCTGTCGCCGGTGATCTCGGGCGGGCAGCCCGGACCGCACCCGATCCAGGGCATCGGCGCGGGGTTCATCCCCGGCAACCTCCACACGGCGTCGATCGACGGGGTGATCCAGGTCGATCCGGCCGACGCCAAGGAATGGGCCCGCCGCTCGGCCCGCGAGGAAGGGCTGCTGGTCGGGATCAGCTCGGGCGCCACGCTCGCCGCCATCGCGCAGAAGCTCAAGGACCTGCCCGCCGGCAATCGGGTGCTCGGCTTCAACTACGATACTGGCGAGCGCTACCTCTCGGTTCCCGATTTCCTCCCGGAGTAACCCGGCGATGAGCACGCTGGAACCGGTCTCCTATGCCGATCGCGGCACCGCGCTGACCGGATGGCTCGCCCGCGCGGCCGGCCCGGCGCGGGCAGCGATCGTGGTCTTTCCCACGATCGTGAACATCACGCCTGCGGTGGAGCGCCGCGCCCGGATGCTGGCCGACGCCGGGTTCGTCACGCTCGTGGCCGATTTCTACGGGGAAGCGGTTCCCTCGTTCGAGGCGGCCGGACCGCTGTCGCAGGCGCTCACGGCCGACGCCGATCATTTCCGCAGCCGCCTGCGCGCTGCCGTCGAGGCCTTGCGCGGCCACGAGGCGGCGCGCGGGCTGCCGCTCGCCGCGATCGGCTATTGCATGGGCGGCCAGTCCGCCATCGAACTTGCCCGCGCCGGGGAAGACCTCGCCTTTGTCGCCAGCTTCCACGGGACGTTCCGCACCCGCCGCAAGGCATCGCCCGATGCGCCACACAAGCCGCGCGTGCTGGTCTGCCACGGCGATGCCGATCCCTTGGCGCCGCGCGCGGACGTCACCGCCCTGTGGGAAGAACTCGATGCCGCCGGATACACCTGGCACTTCCACAGCTACAGCGGCGTAAAGCACGGCTTCACCGATCCGGGCAGCGACGCGCGTGGCCTCCCCGCCATCGCCTACAATGCCAGCGCCGATCGCCAGTCATGGGCCGCCCTGATGAGCCTCGCCGACGAGGTATTCGGCGCCTGATCGTCAGGCCGTGGCAAAGGCCTCCGCCGGCAGCGCCATCATCGCCTCCGCCCCGGCCTCGAGCTTGCGCCGCAGCGCGCCCGCATCGGGCGTGAACCGCTCGCCGAAGTAGCGCCCGGTGGCGAGCTTGGCCTCGTAGAACGCCCGCTCGCTCGCCCCCGCATCCAGCGCCGCCGCCGCGGTGCGCCCCATTCGCAGCCACATCAGGCCCAACGCGACGATCCCCATGATGTGCATGTAATGGTGCGCGCCCGCGCCGGCGTTGTCGGGCTTGGCCATCGCGTTCTGCATCAGCCACATCGTCGCGGCCTTCAGCTCGCCATTGGCCTTGCCCACGCGCCCGGCCAGATCGGCAAGCCGCGGCTCGGCCGCCGCCTCGGTGCATTCCTTGTCGACCGCGGCGAAGAACAGCTGGATCGCCCGGCCCATGTTGGCGGGCAGCTTGCGCCCGACGAGGTCCATCGCCTGAACCCCGTTGGCGCCCTCGTAGATCATGGTGATCCGCGCATCTCGCACGAACTGCTCCATGCCGTTCTCGACGATGAAGCCGTGTCCGCCCCAGACCTGCTGCATATTCGTAGCCACGTCATAGCCCTTGTCGGTGCCATAGCCCTTGATCACCGGGGTGAGCAGGCCGAGCAGATCGTCGGCCTCCTGCCGTTCAGCCTCGCCCGCGGCGGCGTGGGCGAGGTCGGCCAGCAGCCCGCCCCACAGCGAGAGCGCCCGCATCCCTTCGGTAAAGGCCTTGGCGTCCATCAGCATGCGGCGCACGTCGGGGTGGACGATGATCGGATCAGCCGCCTGGTCGGGCTCGGCCGCGCCAGCCAGCGCCCGGCCCTGCCGCCGCTCGAGCGCATAGGCGGCGCCGTTCTGATAGGCGACCTCCGCCTGCGACAGCCCCTGCACGCCAACGCCAAGCCGCGCCGCATTCATCATGATGAACATCGCCGCGAGCCCCTTGTTCGCCTCTCCCACAAGGTAGCCCGTGGCTCCATCGTAGTTCATCACGCAGGTGGCGTTGGCGTGGATGCCCATCTTGTGCTCGATCGCCCCGCACGTCACGGCATTGCGCTCGCCGGGTGAGCCATCGGCGTTCACCAGGAACTTTGGCACGAGGAACAGCGAGATCCCGCGTGTCCCCTCGGGCGCGTCGGGCAGCCGCGCCAGCACCAGGTGTATGATGTTGCTGGTCAGGTCATGCTCGCCGGCTGAGATGAAGATCTTGGTCCCGGTAATCGCATAGGATCCATCGGCCTGCGGCTCGGCCTTGGTGCGGATCAGGCCAAGGTCGGTGCCGCACTGCGGCTCGGTCAGGTTCATCGTGCCCGACCATTCGCCCGAGATCATCTTGGGCAGGTAGGTCTGCTGCTGTTCGGGCGAGCCCTTCACCAGGATCGCGCCGACCGCGCCATTGGTCAGCCCCGGATACATCGCGAACGACTGGTTGGCGCTGCTCAGGAATTCCTCGAAGGCGAAGCCCAGCACGTGCGGCAGCCCCTGCCCGCCGAAAGCCTCGGGCTGCGAGAGCGTCCCCCACCCCGCCTCGACGAACTGCGCGTAGGCTTCCTTGAACCCGGGCGGCGTGGTCACGCTGCCGTCCGCCGCGCGCACGCAGCCGGCCTGGTCACCCGAAAGGTTCAGCGGGGCACAGACCTCGGCGGCGAACTTGCCCCCTTCCTCGAGCACCGTCGCGACGAGGTCGGGCGTGGCTGCCGCAAACCCCGGCAGCGCGGCGAGGCTGCCGATATCCAGCACCTCGCTGATGATGAACCGCGCATCGCGCACCGGCGCCTTGTAGCTCGGCATGACCACTCCTCTCGCTGACGGATGCAAAGGTTGGCATTGCCGGGGCGAAGGTCAACCGTCCCGATCAGTCATGCACACGTTCGAGCCGGTCGTCGTCGAGCAGGCGATAGAAGCAGCTGCTCGCCCCGGTGTGGCAGGCCGGCCCCGCCGGCACACAGGTGAGCACCAGCGCGTCCTGGTCGCAATCCACGAGTATCTGTTCGATTTTCAGCACGTGCCCGGAGGTCTCGCCCTTCATCCACAGCCGGCCCCTGCTGCGCGAATGGAAGTGCGCGAAGCCCGTCCGCCGGGTCGCCGCCAGCGCCTCGGCGTCCATGAACGCGACCATCAGCACCTTGCCCGTCCCCGACTCGACCGCCACCGCGGTGAGCAGGCCGGCGGCATCGAACTTCGGCATGAACGCCGACCCCTGTTCGCGCAGGGCATCATCGCTGGACATGGGCAGGAATTTTTCCGTGTTAGGGCAATTGCAACCAAGGTTTGTTGCACGATAACCACACGCCGTCACCAAAATCCACTGGCGTCGCGCTCCACTCTTTTCTTTGCTGACAATTCCATGAACAAAGGCTGCGTGGTCCAGCGATGGACCGCCCGCCAAGCCGGCGGCGCCACAGCAAGAGCGCCATGGTTCAGGGGTGGAACAGGCAGTGCCAGCCACGTAGCGAGGCACGCCGACCGAATGAGGGATCGGGTGAGCGGTCGTGGGGGCGATCGCTTGAACTGCGCAAGCAGCACCCATCAGTTTCGTCACGAGGGCGCCCGGAACTTCGGTTCCGGGCGTTTCCTTTTGGAGCCGCGATTAACCGCCGACCTGATCCAACGCCTCGTCGAGCACGCGTGAAAAGCAGGCTATCACCACCGCCTTGGCGCCTGCCCGCTTGAGCGCACTCACACAGGCGCCAGAAGTCGCCCCGCTGGTCATCACGTCATCCACCAGCACCACCTGCGCGCCCTTGATGCGGCCCACGCGGCGGGGATTGATGGCAATCGCTCCGGAAAGCGCCCGCGCCCGCGCCTTCGCGCCCAGTCCGCCGAGCACCGGCGTCGCCTTGCGGCGCACCAGGGCATCGACCACCAGACTGGCCCCGCGCTCGTGAGCCACCGCCCGGGCAAGCAGTGCCGACTGGTTGAACCCCCGGATCCAGAGCCGCCAGCGGTGCAAGGGCACCGGCACCACCAGCCACTCCGGCCCGACCCGCGGCAGCCCCGCATGGAGCAGCCGGCCGGCGATCATGCGCGCCAGAAACGGCGCCAGCGCGATCCGTCCACCGCGCTTCAAGGCAAGGATCAGCCGCCGGGCATGATCGTTGTAGAGCGTCGCCGCGGCGATGCCCTCGTGCGCCGGCGGCTGCGCCATGCACGGGGCGCAGATCATCCCCTCGGGCGCGCCGTCGCCGAACGGCCGCTGACAGGTGGCGCAGGATGGATCGGCCGGAATCGCCATCCCGCTCCAGCACTCGGCGCAGAGCCCGCCTTGGCTGGCCAGCGGCATGCCGCACAGCGGGCACCGCGGCGGATAAAGCAGGTCCACGATTGGCAGCAGGGCTGGCGGCACTTTCATTGCCGCCAACATACGATTGCAGCGACAGGCCACAAGAGATCGCTTGCCCCGCCGCTATTGCGCAGCCTAACCGGCCGTTCATGGCCGCCGCTCCCCCGCAGATCTTCTCGCCCCGCCGCCGGGCCGCGATCCACGCGCGCATGGCGGCGCTGCAACGTACCCCCGAGGCCGCGCGCTACCTTCGTGACGACATCGCCGAGGACACTGTCGAGCGCCTGGGCTTCCTGCGCCACCATCCCCACCGCACGCTGGTCCTCGGCGATGCCGGTGCAGTCGTCGCCGCCGCGCTCGCCTCGCCCGATAACGCCGTTGTCACTTCCGATCCGGCGCTCGTCCTCGATCAACCCTGGCCGCTCGACGGCTTCGACCTCATCGTCGCCGCTCTGGCGCTCGACACCGTGAACGACCTGCCCGGTGCGCTCGTTCACGCCCACCATGCGCTCGCCCCCGGCGGACTGCTGCTTGCCACCCTGCTCGGCGCGGGCAGCCTTCCCGCACTGCGCTCGATCATGCTTGCCGCCGATGCCGACCGCCCTGCGCCGCGCCTTCACCCGCAGGTCGATGTCCGCGCCGGAGCGCAGCTACTCCAGCGCGCCGGCCTTGCCGATCCGGTGGCCGACAGCCACACCCTTACCGTGCGCTTCTCCAGCCTGCCCCGGCTTGTGGGCGACTTGCGTGCGCAGGGGCTGTCGTCCGCGCTGATCCGCGGCGGCCCCGCGCTCACCCGCGCCGGCCACGCCCGCGCGCTCGACCGCTTCGCGGAACTCGCCGAAGCCGATGGCAAGGTCAGCGAGCGGTTCGAACTGCTGACCCTCTCGGGCTGGCGCCGCTAGGCGGTCGTGCCGCCCAGCACCGCTTGCGCCGCGGCGAGCCGGGCGATCGGCACGCGATAAGGCGAGGCCGAGACATAATCGAGCCCGATCGATTCGCAGAAGTCGATGCTCGCCGGATCGCCGCCGTGCTCCCCGCATATGCCGAGCTTCAGATCGGGTCGAGCCGCCCGGCCGCGCTCGGCCCCCAGCGCGATCAGCTGGCCGACGCCTTCGATATCGAGGCTCACGAACGGGTCGCGCGGATAGATGCCCTGCTCGACATAGGGGCTGAGGAAGCGGCCCGCGTCGTCGCGACTGACCCCCAGCGTGGTCTGCGTGAGGTCGTTTGTCCCGAACGAGAAGAACCGCGCCTCCTCGGCGATTTCCCCGGCCATCAGGCAGGCGCGCGGCAGCTCGATCATCGTGCCGACCGTGTAGTCCAGCGTCCGGCCCTGCTCGGCAAACACTTCGCCGGCAACGCGTTCCACCAGCGCGCGCAGGATCTGCAATTCGCGGCGCGTCCCGACGAGCGCGATCATCACCTCGGGCACCACCGCCTCGCCGCTCGCCGCGGCCACGTCGCAGGCCGCTTCGAAGATCGCCCGGGCCTGCATCTCGTAGATCTCGGGATAGGTGATCCCGAGCCGGCAACCGCGATGGCCAAGCATCGGGTTGAACTCGTGCAGCTCGTCCGCCCGCCGGCGCAGCGCATCCACGCCGATCCCGATCGCCTGGGACAGCTCGGCAAATTCGCTGTCCGAATGCGGCAGGAATTCGTGCAGCGGCGGGTCCAGCAGGCGGATGGTGACCGGGAGCCCGGTCATGATCTCGAAGATTTCGTGAAAGTCGGCCCGCTGCTCGGGAAGCAGCTTGGCCAGCGCCGCCCGCCGTCCCGCCTCGTCCTCGGCAAGGATCATCTGCCGCACCGCGCTGATCCGGCCGGCCTGGAAAAACATGTGCTCGGTCCGGCACAGGCCGATGCCCTCGGCCCCGAACTGGCGCGCCGTGCGGCAATCGGCCGGGGTCTCGGCATTGGTGCGCACGCGCATCCGGCGAACCTTGTCGGCAAACTCCATCAGTTGCGCGAAGTCACCGACCAGTTCAGGCTCGATCGTCGGCACCGAGCCGAACAGGATCGAGCCGGTCCCGCCGTCGAGCGTGATCACGTCGCCCTCGGCCAGCTCGCGGTGGCCGATCCGCAACGTGCGGGTGGCAAGATCGACCGACACCGCCGAACACCCGGAAACGCAGGGCCGGCCCATGCCCCGCGCCACCACGGCGGCGTGGCTGGTCATCCCGCCGCGCGCGGTGAGGATGCCCTTGGCGGCATGCATGCCGTGAATGTCCTCCGGGCTGGTCTCGGTCCGCACAAGGATGACCGCCTCGCCGCGGTCGGCCCGCTTCTCGGCCGTGTCGGCGTCGAGCACGATTGCGCCCGAGGCCGCGCCCGGGCTCGCCGGGAGCCCGTAGCCAAGCACGTCGCGCGGCGCATTGGGATCTAGCGCCGGGTGCAGCAGCTGGTCCAGCGCCATCGGGTCGACCCGGCGGATCGCCGTCTGCTCGTCGATCAGCCCCTCGGCCACCATGTCGACCGCCACCTTGAGCGCGGCCTTGGCGGTGCGCTTGCCGGCCCGCGTCTGGAGCAGGAACAGCCGGCCGCGTTCGACCGTGAACTCGATGTCCTGCATGTCGCGGTAGTGCCGCTCGAGCAGCGTGAAGACCTCGACCAGCTCGGCGTAGATTGCCGGCATCGCCTCTTCCATCGCCGGCAACTTCGCGCCTGCCGCCTCGCGCGCGGCCTTGGTCAGGTACTGCGGCGTGCGGATCCCGGCGACGACATCCTCGCCCTGGGCGTTGACGAGATACTCGCCGAACCACGCCCTTTCGCCCGTCGAGGGATCGCGGGTGAACGCCACACCGGTCGCACTGGTATCGCCCATGTTGCCGAAGACCATCGCCTGCACCGTCACCGCGGTGCCCCAATCGGCGGGGATGGCGTTGAGCCGGCGGTAGGTGTTGGCCCGGTCCGATCGCCACGACCGGAAAACCGCCTCGATCGCGCCGGTCAGCTGGGTCTGCACGTCCGCCGGGAACGGCTCGCCCAGCTCACGCAGGACGATCTCCTTGTACTGCCCGACCAGCGCCCGCCAGTCGTCGGCGCCCATCTCCACATCCGCGTGGAAGCCGGCGTCCTCCTTGGCGATCTCGAGCGCGTCCTCGAACAGGTAGTGCGGTACGCCGAGCACGACGTCGCCGTACATCTGGATGAACCGGCGGTAGGAATCCCACGCGAACCGCGGATCGCCCGAGACCGCTGCCAGCCCCTCGACGGTGTCGTCGTTGAGCCCGAG
>Ga0068859_100003458_pt1 | contig 16054 bp, 32 predicted proteins | sample KBSSwiS22_FD_66585 | JGI IMG/M metagenome (GOLD analysis project Ga0068859, IMG submission 66585) | Switchgrass rhizosphere microbial communities from Kellogg Biological Station, Michigan, USA - KBS Switchgrass S2-2 | ecosystem: Host-associated > Plants > Roots > Rhizosphere > Soil ...
CCTGTTATCCATATTACCGCTTACCACAAAAAGAAACATTATGTCAGTGAACACCGCCGGACAACGGCTTATTTTTGCCAATGCTAAGAACATTATGCGCAATGCAGGCCTCAGCCTGGCAGATGCCGTTCTTACACAAAGCTACCTTCGTCTGGAGGTCGCCGCTTCTACCACGCAAACTACCTGGACCTTCAATACGATCCAGAACCAGAATAACCAGTTCAACACGGAGCAAAGACTTACCCTGCAGGACAGTTTCGTCGTGGCAGAGTGTGGTGTATTCTGGTTTGTACCTGGTAGCTCGACAGCCAGCAACGTACCATTACTCAGCTGGCCCAACCCGAACATTTTCAGCACCGCCAATGCTGCTACCTCTGCAGAGACCTTGTATAACAGCTTCCTGAAGCTGGAGGTTAATAAAAAGATCGTGGTGCCGGCATGGGACGTATACCGCTCCAGGTGCGTCAATCAGACGCAGTTGACTGCGGCAACCAACAGCCCCGTGGATCAGCTCAGCGGACGGGATGACGTGTTCTATCCCACGGAGCCCAACTGGCTGGTCATCGGTTCACGCAATTCGATCTTTACGATCACGATGCCCAATGCCTTTGCAGCGATCCAGGCCAACAGCCGGATCGTGCTGTACATGCGCGGCGTCCTGGCACAGAACTCGACCAGCGTGCAGTAAAATATCCCCTACGGGAAACCAGGGCTTCTCACGACCAGGAGCGACAGCCGCTCCTGGTTATTTTTCAATTTTAATTTTTTTCTATGTTCCCCAGATATTTTGGCACGACACGTTTTAGCCTGGTGGAAGTCGTTATTCCCAACAGCTACACCAAGGATGAGATTGCCTTCCCGGATCAACCGGATCTCCGCAGTGACAATGATTTCGATATCGCTATCCAGGCGATCGAGGTCTATACACAGTTCGACCGGGCCCTTTCTCAATCGGGCAATGCCATGCCGACCGTGGCTCAGCTGATCGCTACATCAGCGATCTGGTACGTCGATGGAGATGAGGCAGAGTATAAAATGCCATTGGTGGATATGCACCGGGCGATTGCAGTAGATGGATCCGGCGATGTAGTCCCTTATGTCCGCGACCTGCAGGTATTCGACAATATCCAGGTCAGCTGGGATAAATGCAAGCTGCAGAACCCGGCCGCCAATGGATGGAATACCGGCGCGAGTGGCACATTTTCCTTTGAGTTTGGTATTCATTATTTACGGTTGCCGGCCGGCACCATGTCCAAGATCAAGCGGGTGCAGGCTGCCAACTATGCAAACTTCGGTAACGCATCCAGGTAATGGCACAACCGGTACAATTCAGGGGGACACCGTCGATCATGCAGGCCTTCAATAACTGCAAGCTATCGGCGTGGGCCTTGTTCTGTGATAAACGGCTCCTGCACAAACATGCCAGCAAGGACTTTTCTGAATCTGAACAGCTGCTATTGCAGCTACTGAAGAGCATGGAAAAGAGCAATACGGTCGCTACCTATACCTTATGCCTCTACGAAGATATCACTGATCGAAAAAAGATCAAGGCATCTACGGAGGCTGACTTCAGTTATAATGTCACCCTGTTCGACCAGGACGAGTATCCTTCAACAGGCATGGTGACACGACGTGAAACCTATAGCAGGCTGGAGGACCGGTTTGATGTCCTGGAGGCAAAGCTCGCTACCTACCTGGACCAACAGAATGACGATGACCAGGACGAGGAAGAAGCTGTAGGCGCTAAGCCGTCCGGACTCCTTGCCATGATCGACAGGCTGCTGGACAATCCCAATATCCAGGAAAAGCTGGGTGACAAGATTATCGGATTTATCGAAGGGTTCGCGCAAAACATGAACACTATGGGACAAAAAACAGTGGGTGCCATTGGCAATACCGGCCAGGCCGCACCCGGACCGATCCAACAGATCACGCAGGAACAGTACGACAAGATCAACAGCAGTGTAGCGATCCTGGCCAGCATCGACGCCCAGCTGGGCGATCACCTGGAGGCGATCGCGAAACTGGCTCAGGAAAAGCCTGCCAAGTACAAAAGTTTGATCATGATGTTAAACACATTTTTATGATCCAGGTATCGGGCACAGTCTATGATATGGCGACCGGGCAGGGAGTGCCGGCGGCAACACTGGCTGTCAATGGACAGCCAGTGGGGGCGGCGGGGGTCGGAGGGGACTTTATCTTGAATTTGTCGGGGTACGATGACCAGATCACCGTCACCAGTGTAGGCTATTTGCCGGCGACCGTATCCGCCCTCGATCTCCAGGAGTCAGGACAGATCCACCTGCAGCAAGATGTCGAGTCACTGGAAACAGCTACCGTCACCGCGCCGGCTCAAAAAAAGATCTCTCCCTGGTGGATCCTGGCAGGGATTGCCGTTGTCGCATCCACCGATAAGGGAGGCCGCACAATGGGGGCTACCCGGAGCGGATCTTCCAACCTGATCCCGATCGCCCTGCTGGGGGTAGGTGCTTACCTCGTTTTAAAGCCCAAAACGCCGGCATATAACCCCTATCCGGCCGGATACCCCAATCCTACGCCGGTAAACAGTCAGCCGGCTGGTGGGTCCATATTCACTCCAGGGAACATATCTACCGCCCTGGATTGGTTCAAGGACCTGTTTGGCGGGTCCGGATCGGAAAATACGCAGTATGGAAACTATTCCAGCTATGACCCTTCCGGGACCAGCAATGTAGCCGGCATCGGGGCTACCACCACCGTCAATGCCGGTGATATCCTCGGGCATACATTGGTCGCCGCCATGCGTGTCCCCTTGTACGACCAGGCCAGCGAGAGCGCCCAGCCTTCCGGATATGTGAACACCGGCCAACCGGTGGGGATCGTATTCAGCTATCTCAATCCTGATCCCTCCCAAGGGAGATCTTCGCTATGGTGGATGTTTGAGCCGTTGCCTGGCAATTCCGATATAGGCAACGACCAGGGCTATTACTTCACGCCACACAATCCCGATTACTTCGACTTCCAGGCGCTGGCCGATAGTGGGGTCCTCACCGTGGCGCAAGCTACCGCGCTGAAGAACGGCACCGCCCCTTCTACTGCAGAAAAGCTCCTGGACAAATATCTCCCCTGGCTGATCGGAGGCATTATCGCCGTGGGTATTGGAAAGGCAGTTATCAATAAAGCAATATGACATGATCCTGAAATACCAGACATCGACCCGCACGTATGGCGGACCTATCAACATCACCCTCGATAGGCTATGCAATGGGATCACGATCAAAAACTCCGGCAATTCGATCTGTGTCTTTGCAGACGACCCGCTGCAACCTGGAGAATCCAAAGCTATTGGCGGCAACAAAGGAGAGATCCTGCAAGGTAGATATAACGTTATTTTTAAACCGATCGCTTCTCCACCACCAGGTTATGTACAGAATGATGAATGCGTGGTGACGCAAAAATATTATACAGAGGGCCAGCCGGGCCTTCAATAAATCAACAGCAATGTACGGACAGGGTAATGTCAGCTATAATACTTCCAATGCAGGATCCTCCAGCTCCACCACCTTATCGGGCGGCGACAATGGCATCTCCATCTCGACAATCGACCCTACCAAACTGGTCCTTGGCCAGGATGTATCACAACCAGGAGATCCAGCCATCTTGCTATCCGACCGTGAAGTACCCATGGACGGCCAGTTCATTGAATTTTCCGGTTCCGGATCCATCTACATCGATGTCGATACGCCGGCCAGTGCACAGTCGATCGTTTTCTTCGGCGACTCAATTACGGCCGGCTTCAATGCGACCACGCCATCCAAACGTTACACTACGCTGACAGCCGCCGGGCTGGGACTGACAGAGGTCAATAACGGGCTGTCAGGATCTACACTGGAGAACCGGGCACCTGTCGATCCCTATGGTACGGCGAACATGGTATCCCGTATTCCATTGATCCCAGCAAAAACTTCAGCGCTCAAATGGCTAGTGTTCCTCTACGGCATCAACGATATCCAGTACAACGGCGCTAACTATACGACCGCCAATTTTCAAACAGACTTCCAATCGGTCATTACTGCAGCATTGGGAAAGGGATGGCCGGCCGCAAGCATCGTTCTTTTATCGACGTGCTACGTAGATCCTACACAGTTTACCTCCCAGTTCGGCAACCCGCCGGCGACCAATGCGCGACAGGTTGCTTTCAATACCGTGATCCAGAACCTGGCTACCGCCAATGGTTGTCTGTTCTTCGATGGCTATAACGCGATCTTCAATAACGGAGCCGGCCGGCTAATGTCAGGTGTTCATCCGCTCAACAGCGGGCACCAATATGTTGCCATGGGACTGATCAACTTGCTGGCCGACGTGACGCAATCCGGGCAGCGCCTGGCCGTCAATGGACCGGTGGAGCTGTCCGCCCTCCAGCTGGCCGGCTTTGGCAATTCTCCCCAGACCAGCCTACCGCTGTCCGTGGATGGAGCCGGCAACGTCGGGATTGCGGGCACCGTCAACGGGGTCGTGATCTCTGCCTTCGATAAGGGATTGTTTGGCGGGGCAGGGCTCAACGATCATGCAGAAACCGTCCTGAACACCGGCGGTTATTTCGGTACGTCTATGCGCCTGAATGGTCCGCTGCAGGGAACGGACAACATCGGCAACTCGATCGAGATGGCGACGCTCAGCTCGACCACCTGCAGCATTAACGCCTTCAACCGTGGCACCGGTAGCGGCACCTTTCTCGCCCTGGGCGGTTATGGATCTGCGAAGGTCACGATCGGCAATATTGCCCTGGCTCCAGCCCTGGCAGATCTCACCATCGCCCGGTTGACCGACAGTCTTGGCGCGTTGCGTGTCGGCGGGGCGGCCGCCTGGTCCGGTGTATCGGGGGCCGGCATCGAACTCACCTACAGCACGGGCGGCGCGGGTACATGGGGCGGTATCCAGGTGATCAACAGAGCCGGCGGACCGGCTTTCAATAATCTGGGCCTGGCTACCGGCGGGGGCAACTGTATTGTGGGCCGTGACGCGACCACCGTCAATGACAACGGCGCGAAATTCCAAGTCGCCGGCGACATCACAACCAACGATCCGGGGCTGGGCGTCGGCAAATGGCTGCTGGGCAAAGTGCAGACAGCTGCTGTTGCCCTGGACGCGACCAGGTACGTGGAAGTGAAGATCGACGGGACTGTTATCAAACTTGCAATTGTAACCTAATATGAAAGAAAAAGATATCGAGGCCCTCAACGTGCTGAAGGCAGTGATCGACCAGGCAACCGGACTGGGACTATTCAAAACTATCGATACAGCTGTCAGGGTCCAGAATGCCTATCAGTATATAAGCACCGAACTGCAGGGCAGGGCCGCAATGATCAGCGAGCTCCAGGGACAGCCAGACTCGAAGGAGGGACACCTATAGGTCAACAAGGAGATCAATTATGTTTGAGACCATCAAAGAAGCCATCCGGGTACTGGGGTATGCCGCTATCGGAGCTGCCATCTTATGGGTGATACTGATCTCGATAGTCGTGCTGTCCTGTTAACCGAAAGTTCTTTGCCGTATAGCCGAAGTTTTTCAAGCTGGGAAATTGCCTGCTTTTTTGAATTTTCAGGCCATTTGCTAAAATCCAATGCCAGCTTGACTTTGATCGAAAGTGACCAGCTGACCAGGTCACCAGGTCCTGCCGGCCGGCCGGCGGATCCGGATGGCCAGGCCTCAGCTGGTCTACCGTTAGTAAAATCGCACCAAAACCGTTAGTATGTATCCATTAAAAGTCTTCCTTACCGTAGTGATCTTTTCTATCAGCTGCAGCCTGCAGGCGCAATCCTTGTTGAAGGCAATTCCAGCGCCTCACCAGGTGAGGACCTTCCGGTCGATCGCTCCAGCTGCTACAGCTGCAGACTCGACCTTTACCGGTTTTCGGTTCGTAGGGCCTACTGTGCTGTATACGCTGCCCAATAGCACCCTGTTCACGGGTGCTGGCATCGCTTATGAGCACGATACCTATCGCTCTGCAGCTGGTAAGTGGTACACGGACTGGTCGGTCAACCTGGAGGGATACGCCGGCGGCCAGTTCGCCCCAAAGGACGTATCTGGGGTTACTGCAGTAGGGCTATCCGTTTCCTTTTTCAATAAAGTGCTGACCGTCGGGATTCTGTACAACCTGACGACCGATAAGGTCGCAGCGGGTATAGGACCTACGGTCAGCTTAAACAATTAAATCATGCGTACAGATCCCAAAGTAGAAATTACCAAAGTGGCCAACGGCTTTATTGTCGATGTCGAACCCGCCATGGGCGGACAACCGAAACCGTCCGAATTTATGCAGATCCTACCAGGCGTTATAAATAACGTCCTGAAAACATTGATTCCAAGAGAGGACGACGACGAGGATCCTGTTATGTCCAGGATAAAGCAACAACAACAGGACGAACAGAGCGAAGTAAAAAGCACGATCCACATTTTCAAAACCTGGAGAGAGGTAGCCACATTCCTGCAGCAACACTTCGAAAAATAGGTATATGTCTCAATCCTTCATTGGTCGCAGTGACCTGTATCCTGGACTCAGGAACAACAACCCCGGCAATATCCGACCTGGTGACGCCTGGCAGGGCATGATCGGGGAGGATGATGGGTTTGTGCAATTCCAGGACATCAGCTGGGGCCTCAGGGCGCTGGCCACCGATATCACTAACAAGATCCGCCACGGTTATAATACGATCACGTCGCTGATCACCAGGTACGCCCCGCCATCTGAGAATGATACGGCGGCTTATATTGCCGCTGTCAGCCGGGATACCGGCATTCCAGCTGACCAGCTGCTGCCTTATGACTTGGGAACACTACACGCCCTTATGCGGGCTATCATCGACCACGAGAACGGAGCGCAAGGGTCGCTGATCAGCGACCAGGACATCGATGTCGGAATATCTATGATGAATAATTCCCTGCTGCAGCTGTTCAATGCAGCCGGCATCGCCCTGCAGCATCCCGGCACGCCTGGTGGACTGGTATTGATAGGGGGACTTGTGCTGCTGTGGTTGTTTGGGCGGCGGTAATGTCGCGAAAAAGGAGGCACCTATAGGTCAACAAGGAGATCCCTTCATTTTCGCTAGTTACTGAATGACCAGGACATTTTCCGGCTCTCCAGGCTTTTTACCGAGCGGGACGTAAGTGCCGTTACCGGTGTATGTCACCTGCCAGGGTAAAGCATGCGTACAGGTTGTCCAGTTACCCAACTTCTGTTGATCAAATACCACAACAGCCGTATCCTTATCGGCGATACCCTGCAGGATCTTCTCCAATTCACCAACTGTCATCGCTTTTAGATAAAGTTAACACTTATGTTCACAGAATGTGAATTTAATATTTTGCTATTTAGAAAAATGATTTCTACTTTGGAGGCGGAATCTACATAAAGCTATGGCAGGACAAAAGAAGAGCAGCAGCAAACCACGCAAGCGCGGAAAAGGTCGTCCCTCCAGGAAGGATCTGGGGCTGGAACCAACCATTACAAAGACGCTGGCGCTGGAAAAGAGTATTGTCGAAAAGCTGGAAGCAGAGCACGGTTCACTGAGTGAAGCACTCAGAGTGTTCGCAGCCCAATAGACTGAGAATTAAGTAGTTAATTTTCCCGCTCTGTTTCTTTTTGTCCTATAATTAATACTATGTAAATCAGCGATTTACACCTGTTTTTTTGCTGATCAAACATACGAATTAATGCCTTCGCTTGAATAGAGTGGAGGCATTTTTATTTTATCATCTAAAGGTCAAAGGAGATGCAGATCGAGTACACTAATGTTTACGATCCTGGCATGGACACATGCTGTCACCAGGACAATGTCGGCGATACTGTAGTATTTACTTTCCTTACAACAAGGTTCCCTCGATCGTACACGATAAAGGCAACTGTCGCGATCTGGCACATCAAACCGAAGGTGAAAAAATGATCTACGTCAATACATATCAGTCCTGGCATACCGGCGCAGTGCAATACCTGGACAGCGAAGGAAAGGTCCGGATCTGTTTCAATGGCAGTAGAGATCCCAGTGTGTATGCACCCGATACGACTATTGCTATCTGGCACATCAAACCCAAAAACAAAACCCCATCAGAATGATAACAGCAGAGATTGACCTTAAAGGATTGCCATGGTCGGAAATAATTCCAGCGCTAAAAAAATTACGGAAGGAAGGCCATATACTGACTGCATCCGTGATGGACACCAAGCTACGCGCCACTGGAGACCAAATCGCTATTGATACAATTAAACAATTTGTCATGGATAAAAAAAACCTTATCGACCGCGATCCCGGCACAAAGAAGGAATGTATCGGCATGCTTCGCCGGGCAATGGTGAAAGCCCAGACCCTCCTGGACAATGGCAAACTACACACGGCCATCCACGAGCTGGAGAGCGATCTGCAGTCCGTCAAAAAGAAGCTGCCACGGGAGAAGATCGTAAAACCATTCAAAGGATAAAAACGCTTGACCACTATGATACCATCAGAAAGGATCCGCAACCGGATCGCCATGCTACAAAAAGCACGCGACGCCTGCGTACGTCGTTGGAACAAAACAAGGGATCCAAAGACAAAAGAGCTGCTGCAGCTGACAACTGTAACCCTTACTGCCAGCCAAAGCAAACTTGAGGCCGAATTATACTTACTAACCAACGATGGCGCGACAAACGGTAATTGAAAAGATCTTAGAAGATACGAGGTACAACCCTAACAAACAACCGGCGCAAGAACACATAGTCTTTACAATCCAAAATCAGAACATCGGGAGCCTCCAGAATTTTATCACACTGACAGGCCTTCCGAAGGCAGGGAAGAGCCGATTTATCGGTGCCATGGTCAGCTCTGCCCTGACCGGTTCGGAGATCTTCACCATGAAGCTGAGACTTGACCAGGAACACTTCAGGATCCTGCATATCGACACGGAGCAGGGGGAGTATGACTACTATAAAATGATTGACCAGATGAAAAAAATGGCAAAGCTCGAACACATGCCTCACTACTTCCACAGCTGGAATATGAGAGAGCACGAACCAAAGACGCTTATTGCTGCAGTGGAGCACCTGGTGAAGCACATGGAAAATATCGGCGTCATTATCCTGGACGGCGTCCTGGATATGCTCTATAGCTACAACGACGAGGCGGAGAGCAAGGCCCTTATCAACCACCTGAAGAGATGGAGCAAGCTGGGTAACTGTCTAATCATTGCGATCCTGCACGTCGGTAAGACCACCGGTAATACAGTGGGTCACTTCGGCGCCATGGCTGACCGGGCCAGCCAGACGGTGATTGAGGTCAAGAGAAACGATATCGACAAGCTGACAACCTATACGCTCATTCCAAAGACGAGCAGATCTGCTGACCCCTCGATCATGAACCCGGTGGAGATCTACTGGAATATCCAGGAAAAGCAATGGGTAGAGGCTGGCAGCCTGAGCAATATTATCAAGTTGAAGGATAAGATCAAACCGGAGGACCTGCACATGGACCAGCATAAGGCCACACTCCGGAGGATCTTCGACAGTCGCGGTCTGGAGCTGAAGTACGGCGACCTGGTCACAGAGCTATATCAATCCTACAACCAGCCCCGGAAGTGGTGCAAGGAATGCATCTCGTTCATGCTCGACGTGCAGCTGGTAGTAAAAAATGAAAAAGGCCTCTACACGATACACAAACAAGCAAAACTGAAATTATGATACCCCCCCTTATCGCCATTGACATTCTTACTCTCCTGTATGCCGGCTATTGCTGGTATCGGGTACGGAAAGCCTACAGATCCCGCGACTACATGACTGGCCAGCTGGTGGAGTCTACGCGTACATTCTCAAGGACAAAACACGCCCTCGAGGCGCAGATAGATCTGCTGCAAAAGCGGGCCGAAAAAGCTGAAACGGACCGGGATCTGGCCGCAGCTGAAGCACAATACAAAGATAAACAGGTGACAGATCTGTGCCGGTTTTATAAAAAGCTCCAGGTAGATCTGCAGGATAAGACTGTCCAGTACAACAACCTGGTGCTGAAACATAATTCCCTACTCGATAAAATGCCAAAAGATGGAGACATGCCAATTTGAACTTTTCGGAGCTGAATTCTATTTCCAACACTTAGGTGGGACCGAAGCCGAAGCCTTTAAAGTGCTCTATTTAACAACTGAAGGCAAAAAGTACTGGACCGTTAGAATTTCCCAACAAGTTGTAAAAGAATGGAAAATTGTCAATAGCTATATGAGCTATAAGCCTGCGACAGAAAGTAACGCAAGTTATTATTTAATCCAGCACCTCCAGGAACAGCAAAGCCCCACATCGGGGGCTTAACGCTGGACCGGCGTTGGCCGATCTCCTTGTTAACTCAAATATACAGAATATGACCAAACGAACCTACGTTTTCCTGACCGTGACTTTATTCCTGGCCAGCTGCAGTAAACCGCTGACCATACCACAGCCCCGAGGCTTCATCGCGTCCTACGATCTGATCCATTCCGGCGACGCGCGGGATTGGTGCTTCAACACAAATATCAAATTTGCGCAGCAGGGCAACGATTCAACAACGGTTTACTCTGCCTTCCACGATACCACCTACTGCAGTTTTGAGGTAACCATTTTTACCGATCATATAGACACTACAGCGGCCAACGACCTTAGCTATAATCTGGGGAAGAGCTGTTTCAAGAGCACCGGCATAGAATGGCAACAGTGGACCGTATACACCGAGACACAGACATTGGAATTCCCGATCATTTACTATTAAAATCCGCAGTGATGAAATTCTTCGGTTATTATATCCCCGTTGACCTGGTTGTCGGTTACTCCCCGTTGTGGCTGGACAGCAAGTCAGCCGACCCTTATGGGGCAAAGCAACTTTCTTTTGACCTATATCTCCGGCAACATACGCTGCACATCCAGAGCGACATAGTGCAGACCATCCACCCGGATGAAAAAATAACAGCATATATGAACGACTTTAAAGCTCGTTACGCATCCCTGGTTGCCGAAATTGATCACCAAATATCCCTTAGAAAATGACACCCGCACAACTGGTAGAGCTCGACGGCATCCCGCAATGGTTCGGAGAGCCGCTCTATCCGCAAGGGCTACCCTTGCAAAGAGAATCAATCACGTGGACGGACGACGAAACCCTGGAGGACAAATGGCGCAAGCGATTGGAGGCAGTTGTATCCAGCACAACTCCCGACCAGGAGGACGAACGGCTGCTGAAAAATTGGGTCGTGTATTACCTGCATGCACCGATCTGGCAGACGAACCCTTACGGCACCGGACCGATCGACGAATTACTTGCCAAGGACCTGCTGGCCTTGCCGCTCAATAAACTTATATGGGAGTGTATAGACATCGGTCTGGACCCTTTTTAAATAGTTTTCAGTTTAGCAAAACGACACGAGCCCTGTATCTACGGGGGTATCCGCCCCTTCCCCTGGGGGTGCCTTTGGCAAGTGCGGGGGACGCCATTACCGACAGGCGCGTTGTCAGTGTGGAATAAATACGGCCTGTATATCTATACAGGCCAATTTTAAAAATCTACAGCTATGCATATCGACAATGTAATCGAGGACATTCATAAGCACGATCAACGCCTTCGCACCAACCACGATCGCTTCCGGGCCAGCGAATTCGCTATGAACGAGGCACAAGCGACCGTTTTCCTCTGCATCGGCCTACACTTTGATAAAGCAACTCAGCGGGCATATCCGGTCATCACCGGATCGCAGTGGATCGACCGGGACCAGGCGCTGCAGATCCTCCAGGAGGCGATCGCTGCCCTGGATATCGAAAAAGTAAAGGAACAACAAAAACTACTTAATAACGATGGACAAGCAAAAGATCAAGGTATCCGCGCTGATCGCCTATGAGATCCGCGGCATAAAGAGTTACCAGGGCATCAATTTTGAGGCAACGCACTGGGACCAGGCCTTGGCCGCTATGCAGCGGACGAAGGACTGGCAGTATACGTCGGCACTCCTATACCATAACAGGCTCGACAGTAAGATTGTCGGGATCACTTTCAATTTCTCCGACCATGAACAAGGATAACAAGATACCAGTGAAGGTCCGGGTCTTTACAATGTCCGAGCCTGAGGCAACACAGATACTGCACAGCGAGATCGAGATCAAAGTCAACCATTGGCACCAGGCCATGGCTGTTTTCCATCTGAACGAACGGCCCAAGCTCTTGGCACAGATCTCCAGGGAAGGCCGTACCATCTCCGCTGTTGTATTCGAATACCCGCCGCCGGCACCACCCAAAAGGCTGCAAGTCACCGCCACGATCCGGGGAAAAGCCATAGGCTATATTACTGTTGGATACGAGTCAAGCTCCTGGGCAAATGCTCTTCAGGACCTGTTTGCCCAGCTCCAGACAGATCTGGAGGAACATGAACCCTATGAGATAACCTTTAAATTCGACTATGCCTAAAGGATACCTTAACCCTACTATACATTGTTATGTGAACGGCAGAGATGCATTCCACAAGCGACACCTGGTAAAAAACGTCGAATCGAGACTGCAGAAATTCGAACGGTATGCCCTGAGCAAATTTCCCGGCGCTGATTATGTAAATTATTACTGGAGCGATCCGCCCTATGCATTTGCCTTCCGGCGCTACCTCACTCCACAAGAAGGTCATCATTGACCAAAAGGGGTTGATCTATGAGCCTCGCATTTCCATGCGGGGCTTTTTCTTTGAAATCCGCTCCCATAGCGGGTTACAGCGATGGTAAAAATTCCCTGGATCTCCTTGTTGACCTATAGGTGCCCTTGAATTTTAGGGACTTTGTGGATAAAATTCTACGATTTTTTGCATTTATATCGTACTTTTTCCGTACCTTCGCCTCGGCGTTGCCGGGAACCCTCCGCAGGTAGCGGTATCCCGGCACGCGGGCACGGCGAAAGGGTGTTACAAACTTGGAAATACAGTATTGCCGGCGCAATTTTTTCTTCCCTCGCTACTTTTTCCTTTTACATTTGATTGCTTAACCTCCCCTCACAATGATGGCCATGCTAAAATCAATTCTGCATGAACAATGGCCTATTATTGTTAGGTGGCGCGGCCGCACTCTGGTTGCTTTCCAAAGTGCATACAGGCCAAAATCTTCACTTTCTCCCTTTGGGTGTGAGCCTGGACGGCGGCGGCCTAGTGATCACCGTAGGCGTTCAAAATCCAACGGATAATTCCCTGCAGCTCACATCGCTGGCCGGTGACGTTACGGTCAACGGGACCAATGCCGGCAACCTTTCCGGTTTTCAACCAGTCACCATACTTCCCAATGCCCAGACATCTGTCAATGTCAAGTTTACCCCGAACATCATAGGCGCGGCCCTGGCCATCATTAACCAGGTGCAGAATGGCGGCACGGTCACGATCGGCGTCAACGGCAATGCCAACGTCAACGGCGTCGTGTTACCTGTTCATCTGACCTTTCAACCCATTGCCGCATGAGCACGCGCAATACCATATTGGCCTCTGTTCCCTTGCGCAACCGGTCGATCATGATCAAGCCGGACCAGGATGTCCAGGACATTATACGTGCCATCACGCATTACCATAAGAAACACGTTCCCCAATACGATCAGTTCGCGGCTCAGTTCAATGTCGGCTCCGAAAGGGATATCGCCAAAGCCCTTTGGCGGTTCTGCAGAGACGAGGTCGTTTATAAGATCGAGGACGAGCAAAAACAAACGGTACGGTCAGCTGCCAGGATCCTGTCCGAAGGCAAAGGGGACTGCAAACATTACGCGTCTTTCATTGCCGGCGTCCTGGACGCGCTCAAACGGCAAGGGCTGGACCTGCATTGGGCCTATCGGTTTGCGGACTATAAAAATTCGTGGGGCGATGTCACTCACCACGTTTTTGTGGTGCTGACCCTTCCCAATGGTAAAGAGATCTGGATAGATCCTGTCCTGGATTGGTTCGACTATCATTTGCCCTACCAGTATGCGATCACCCGGACGATCGATACCATGCCCCGTAACAAAGTAGGCTGCCTTCCCTATCAACAGTGCGGATGCAGCAGGGTAGGAGCTACCGGTGATCAATACCTTCCCGTTCCTGCAGGCTACCCGACCAATATTCCCCGGCCTGTGCTTACCGCTGATGGCAGATTGGTGCTACGTGATAACTTTCATTTTCTCAAAGCTGGGGAGGTAGCGTGGGTACAGAAAGCCTTGCAGCCGCTGATCCTCCAATACGCCCCACAACCTTACAATATCTACTGGTCCGTAAAAGGGTGGGGTAGCGGTGCAGGTGATATATTGGTTTACACCGGCCTTTTAAAAAACGTGGAGCATAACTTCCTGACCTTCCCGCCGAAGCCTTCCGGGTTCGACCAGCTGCTGATCGGCCTAAATGATATCCTGCCCAGTCTGATCAGCGCCGGCGCGAATAGCATCGTCCCCGGATCCGGAGGCCTGGCATCTTCCATCATTGACCAAGGGTCAGGGGGCAATACGTCGGTGAATCTCTCCGCTGCCCAGCTGCAGGCACTGCAGCAACAACAACAGGCATCATTGATACCTGCCCTGAGCGGCACCAGCTGGTTGCCCTGGCTCCTGGTAGCCGGTGGTATTTATTTATTCATCAAAAAATGACTATGGCACACATCAGAGTTTTACAGATTGTCAAAGGAAAAGGAAAGGCGGAAACGCTGAACCTGCTGCCAGAATCCTACAGCAGCCATCGGGCATTCCTGGAGAGTAAACCCAAAGAGGGAGAATACCTTTTCCTGGAGGCGCATTTGATCACTGGTAAAAAAGAAGACGATGGCCAGCCGGCGCAATAAGTTCCCTTGGGGACTGATCCTGTTAGGCGTCGGCGGCTATCTGCTATATGAGCGGAGCAAACAGTCAGCAACGCCCGGCGGATCCACCGCTACGTCGCCCGTGCCGACGACTGGCCCGGCCGCTCTGCCAGTGTCGTCACAGACGACGGCCACGCTGCAGCAAACCTCGACACGGTCTCCCTATGTCGGCACACCGAATTACCAGACGGTCTATTCGTGGGCACTGCGAGAGGGACAGCCACAAGTAATGGCCTGGCTGGAAACGATCCCGGCTGACGACCTGGCCAAATTTGCCTACGTCACGCAAATGTGGACCCAGTACAGCTACTGTAAGGACTCGACCTGCCTGGACTATTGGCATCAGATCAAAACAAAGTACCCCACTGTATTCGCGTATAAAAATTATTGGTAATGGCGAAGAAAAAAAAGACATCGCGCACTGGCCGAAAAAAGCCTGTAGCTAAGAAGAAGCCTGCAACTACAAAACCAGCGAAGGTGAAGGTCGTGAGAGTGACAAAAGTAGTCAAGGCGGTAGGCAGTGTGTCCTATCATAAAAAGGAGGCGCTCAAACAAGTCAAAGAAGAGCTGGCCTGGCTACTGCTGGCCCGCGACCAGGAGAAAAGGAAAGGTGAGCGTAACAAGCTCACCAAAAAGGTTCGGCTCAAACGCATCGAATACAACAAACTGAAGTAAGCTTTTTATTCATACAAATACCTCTGAAATCATGGCACGCAAAAAAAAGAAATCCCACGGTAAGTCTCGCCGCCGCCGGTCGCACCGTATGGGAGCCGTCAATCTCAAATCGGTCGGCATGAAGATCGCCGGCATCGCCGGCGCGGCGTTCGTAGATAACCTGGTTAAAAAGAACATGACTTCGCTCAACCCGAAGATCGTGGGCGCTGTCGAGATCGCCGGCGGTGTGCTTTTGCCACGGTTCTTAAAAGGTGATATAGGGGAGGGCCTCAGTGATGGTCTCATAGCAGTGGGCACGATCAACCTGTTGAAGAGCTTCAGTGTCATCAGTGGCATAGGAGCGATGCCGGTACCGGCGCGCGTGCCACTGCAGCGCAATGCGATCTCCCCCAACCAGCTGGCCATTGGAGCCGCCGGCCGGCCCTATCTGAACCAGAACGTGGGAGAGATGCCCTTTGAAGAACAACAGATGATGATGGGGGCGCTCATGTATGAGGATTGATCGCCTGAGCCACCCTGTTATCCATATTACCGCTTACCACAAAAAGAAACATTATGTCAGTGAACACCGCCGG
>Ga0068859_100003459_pt1 | contig 16053 bp, 12 predicted proteins | sample KBSSwiS22_FD_66585 | JGI IMG/M metagenome (GOLD analysis project Ga0068859, IMG submission 66585) | Switchgrass rhizosphere microbial communities from Kellogg Biological Station, Michigan, USA - KBS Switchgrass S2-2 | ecosystem: Host-associated > Plants > Roots > Rhizosphere > Soil ...
GATGCTGACGCGGACGTGGATGTCGTGGATCTGGGAGATACGCGTGAGCAGCGTGCTCTGCCCGCGCCCGACGAGCGTTCCGGGGTAGACCTCGGTCTTCCCGACGAGGCCGGCCGCGGGAGACGCGACGTTCGTGTAGGAGAGATCGATCTGCGCGCGGTCGAGCGAGGCCTTCGCGGCGTCGAGCGCCGCTTCGGCGGCGCGCTTCACCTGAACCGAGGTCTCGTAGTCCTGGCGGGAGATCGCGTTCTTCGCGACGAGCGGCTCGTAGCGCGACACGTCCTGCTGCGCGCGCGCGAGGCCGGCTTCGGCCTCGGCGACCACGCCCCTCGCCTGGGCGACGGAGGCCTGGAAGGGGCGCGGGTCGATCCGGTAGAGGAGCTGGCCCTTGCCGACGATGCTCCCCTCCTTGAAGTCCACCGATTCGACGAATCCCTCGACGCGCGCGCGGACCTCGATCTCCGAGGAGCCGCGGGTCTCGCCGATCGCCTCGATGTAGATCGGGACGTCGCGCGTCACGACCGGCGCGACCTTCACCTCGGGGGGTGGCGGTGGCGGCGGCGCCTCCTTCTTGCAGGCGGCGATGAGGGAGACGGCGAGCAACAGCCCGGCCGGCAGGGGGGATCGTTTTGTCAATTTAGGCCCGTCGTTGTAGCGCGTTGAGCGGCGAGCCTAGCCCCGGCCGGGCGTAGGGTCAAGAACCGGACGGTTTCGGGAGCGAGATGGCCGGGTCCTGGCTGGGCTCGAGAGGCGGGATGATCTTCCTCGGAGCCTGCACCGTCACCGCAATGCGCCCCATGCCCGTGTTCCCCGACCCGTCCGTCGCGGTGTACGTGACCAGATAGCGCCGCCCCCCGAAGACCGGCCCCGTCTCCGCCCGGAGCTGGAAAGCCCGATCGTCGATCCCGGTCGTGACCCCCTGGATGTCTCCGGTCGTGTTGCCGTCCGCGTCCCCCGCGGCGTCGTCGGGCTCGTTGCTGGTCACTGACAGGAGCTTGATCGTGGCGTCGCCGCAGGCCTCCTGGACGAGCGGCGTCGCGCTCACACCCACCATCCGGTGATCGCCCGGCCACAGCTGGGCCGGGTTGGTCACCACCCTGACGACGGGAGCCTTGGTGTCGGCGACCGTCTTGACGGTGTTGGCCGTGGAGAATTGTCCGACGGCATCGGTCACCTTCAGCGTGATCGTGTGCGCGCCGAGGGGGAGCGTGACCTGCGTCTGAACACCGGTGCCGATCTGCGTCTGGGAGCCCGTCCCGTACCCCTCGAACCACTCGTAGAGCTCGATCGGGCCGGTCGAGGCGGTTCCGTCGAGGGCCACGAGCGCACCGGCCGGCGACGCACACTCCGTCGTGCCGGACGAGCCCGCGTTCGCGACCGGCGGCACCGTCCCGCCCTCCGGCGTGTTGATCTCGAGCGTGGACTCGCCGTCGTGCACGAACGTCACGCAGTCCGTCGCCTCGCCCGACACGACGCACAGCGCGTGCGGTCCGTCGGAGAGCGCCGCGACGTCGATCGACGTGGGAAGCGCGGTGGCGAACGGGATCTTCATCCGCGGCGTCGTCGAAGGACCGCTCGAAAGCGTCGCGTTCACTTCGAAGGCCCCACGCAGCGTGCCGGCACCGATGTCGAAGAGGGGCGTGGACGGCGACGCGAGCCCTTCGCCGCCGCGGACCCGCGCCCGGGCGATCGCTCCGTCGAGCCCGCGCCGGACCAGGCGCAGCGCGTTCGGCCCGCCGTCGCGCCACGCGGCCGCGATCGCGGCGGCATCGTCGATGACGTACGTCCGGGGTCCGGCGGCGCAGGCGGCATCGATCGCGAACGCAACGTCGTTCACGAACAGCTCGAGGTCGCGCGACACCCCGCACGAGGCGTCGGTCCACTCGACCACGAGCGAAGCGGGCGGTCCCGCGACGATCTCCTCGATCGTGACGAAGCCGGGCGCGGAAGCAGGTGCGAGCGTGAGCTTCAGCTCCGCCGCGTGGGACGGTGCGGAAGCGAGGAGCGACAGCGCGAGCGAAGACGCAACGAGCATTCTCATGGTGACCCCCGGACGCATATTACGACCGGAGGCCGCCGGGAGTTCTACGGTTTCGACGCTTTTCCGGAGCGAATCGCGTCGCGCATGAGCCTCTCCAGATCGCGCGTCATCGCACGCGACACGCGATCCTGCTCGGCGTCGAGTAATTCCTGCCGCTGGTCGAGCCGTTCTTCCTCGGCCTCGAGCGATTCCTGTCGTCCTTGGACTTCCTTCATGTCCTTTTCGATCTCCTCCTGCTTCGCATCGAGAGGCTCGCTCTGCCGGAAGATCTCTCGCGCCCGCGCCAGGATGGCCGGATCGGAGACGAGATACTCGTCCCCGTCGATGCGAGTCCAGAGGATGACGTTGTTGTCGTCACGAAATGCTCGTCGCACATGATGGAGGTCGTCGAGCGAGCCGATCATCTGCGTCGAGCCGTCGCCGCTGCGCAGGATGAACGCCGCGTCCGAGTCGTCGTCGCACGCCCAAGCCGCTCCCGCCACCGAAACCGCCATCACCATCAGCGTGGTGCCAAGAATGCGGAATCGCGCGGTGAGCCTCGAGTCCAAGTGCCGGTCACTCAAGCGGTTGCATGTCGTCGAGACTCGCGAGATTCGGCCGGCCCAGATCGAGGTAAGACGCCGGGGTTTCCGAGCCACAACGAACGAGATGATCCGCACGAGCGTGGGTTCGTCATTCCGCATTCTTCGCACCACGTTGTCCTCCTTGCGTCCGTAACAACGGCCGAGGAGGCGTTCGGTTGCAGGGATCGGCGCGCCGGGTAACATCGGAGCCATGGCGATGGAAACGGTCTCCGAAGCGATCAACAGGCTCCACCGGGCGGGGTATCTCGACGAGTACGGGGCCGATCGAAAGGGCTTGAAGAGCCACGGGCGCGGGCAGGTGTTCGCCCCCGAGACGTTTCGCGTGGACGAGATCGTGCGGTTCGAGGGGGACAGCGACCCCGGGGACGAATCGGCGGTGTTCGCCCTGACCTCCGAGGACGGGACGAAGGGGACGTACACGGTCGCTTTCGGCCCCCTCATGGATCCCCTCGACGCGGAGATGGTGAGGAAGCTCGGGCACGCCTAGCTCGGGCTCCAGACCGAAGCCTTCTTCGCCCACACCGTGTCCGAGTACTTCTTCTGGAACGCGGACCGGACGGCCCCGAGCGCCTTCGGATCGCCCGAGGCCTTGTAGCGGGACACCCCGGCCCAGTACTGCGCCTCGGGGGCGGCGTCCGAGTCGGGGAAGCGGCTCACCACCTCCTCGAAGCCCTTCTCGGCCTCACCGAACCGCTTCTCGTGGAAGGCGATGTGAGCCATGCCGAGCTCGAGCTGGGAGAGGAAATCGCTCTTGGGAAGGAACCCCTCGATCCGGTGCCGCTCCGTGCCGCCCGCATCGATCAGAAGCGTGGTCGGAGTCCACGAAGCCCCGAAGCGCTCCGAGGCCGCCGCGTAGGCTTCGGCCTGGGCCTTCACGTGGAGTCGCACCGGGATGAAATGATCGGCGACGAACGTGTCGATATCGGGATCGGGCCACACCTCGGCTTCCAGCCGAGCGCAGCCGCTTCACATCGGGGCGGCGGTGAAATCGAGGAGGACCGGCATTCTCGTCCGGCGAGCCTCCTCCAACGCCGCGTCCACCTCATGACGCCAGGTGATGGGCATGGGATCTACCTCCTGCCCTTAGGGTACGCCCGCGGCGGGGAGCACGCCCTTCGACACGTACCAGGTGAAGGGCTCGACCTTGAGCCGGCCCCGCGCCACCGCGGGGTCCTTCGCCACGAGCTCCTCGACCTTCGCGCGGTCGGTGGTGCGAAAGACGAAGATGCCCCGCAGCGGCGTGTCCTCCTCGAAGGGGCCGGCGATCGCGAGGTCCCCCGCCTTCGCCATCGCGTTGATGTTCGCCATGTGCCCCTCCTGGATGATCCCCTTCTCCTCCGGGGACAGGTCCGGCGCGGTCGGCGGTCGCACGAGGAGCGCGAACGTGCACGCCTCGACGTCCGTGAAGTTGCCCTTCAAGGGACGGAAGAGCTTCTTCGCGACGTACCAGGTGCGGTACTCGGCGACGAGGTGCCCCGAGACGATCCAGGGGTCCTTCGCGAGGAGCCGCTCGGCCTCCGCCTTCGTTCCGACGTCGAGGACGACGAGGCCGCGGAGATCGCCTCCATTTTCGATGGGGCCGGCGGCGAGCGCCTTCCCCGATCTCATGAGCGCCTCGAGCCCCTTGATGTGCTCGCCCTGGCGCGGGTCGTCGGCCGCCGGGTCGTCGCGGTTGGGCCCGACCTTGAGCATCGCGAGCTGGACCTTGAACATCTCCTCCTCGGGCGGGGGCTTGGGCGCCGGGGAGGACGCGGGGTCGGCGGCGAGGACCAGCGACAGCGCCGCGAGCGGGACGAGGAAGGAAAAGCGTCTCATCGTGCCTCCAGCAGACGACGCACTTTACCCGCTTCCGCGTCCGCGGGCGAAGTGCCGGTCAGCCCGCCTGCGGGGGCTTCACGAGCCCGTTCCGGTGCGCGTACAGGAGGAGCGCCAACCGGTCCGGCACCCCGAGCTTCGCGAAGATCGACGTCAAGTGATGCCGTACGGTCGTCTCCGAGATCGAGAGCCGGTCGGCGATGAGCTTGTTGGAGAGCCCCTCCGCCAGCATCGCGGTCACCTCGACCTCGCGCGCGGAGAGCTTCGCGATCTTCGGCGCCTCGGGGTTCTGCGGGGGCGGGGGCGCCGGCTTCGACATCTCCGCGAGCAGGTGCGCCGTGCTCGTCCGGTCGAGCCAGATCTCCCCCTCGTGGACCTTTCGGATCGCCTTCATGAGCGTGTGGGCCGCCGCCTCTTTCACGACGAGGCCCCGGGCGCCGAGACGGAACGCGCGACGGTGCGTCTCGACGTCGCGAAGACCCGTCAGGATGAGGATGCGCGCCTGCGGCGCCGCCGCCTGGATTCCGGCGATCAGGTCGAGGCCGCTGTCGGTCCCCAGGTCGATGTCGAGCACCACGATGTCCGGCTGCGTCGCACCGGCGAGCGTCGTCGCCTTGGTCCCGTCCTCCGCTTCGCCGACGATGGCGAAGCCGGCCTCCGCCTCCACCAGCATGCGCAGCCCCTGGCGAAGGATCGCGTGGTCGTCCACCACGAGGATGCGGACCGTGCCGGTCTCCGTGCTCACCCGTCGGCCCTTCCCTCGAGGGGAATCTCGACGACGACCGAGGCCCCCCCTCCGGTGCGCTCCTCGACCGTGACCCGTCCGCCCAGCCCGAACGCCCGCTCCGAGATCGTGCGGGGTGAGAACGGGCGAAACCCTTCGTTTCCCGTCCCCTCGTTGTCGATCGAGAGCCGCAGGTGTCCGTTCCGCCGGTGGCATCCCACCCGCACCCGCTCCGCCTGGGTGTGACGGCGCACGTTCGACAGCCCCTCCGCCACCATCTGGAAAGCCTCCCCGGCCATGCGGTCGTCCAGCGCCAGATCGTGCGGAGCGTCCACCTGGACCGCGATCCCCGTGGCGTCGGAGAAGCGCGCCGCGAAGCGCGAGACCGCCGAAAGGAACGCGCCTCCCGCCCAGGCGCCGCCCCTCAGCGACGACACCTGGCTTCGGAGGTCGTCCACGCCCGCGCTCGCCATCTGAACGAGACGATCCACCTCCGCGGTGTGCTCGCCGCCGGTCGCGGCCAGCCGCTGCGAGAGCGCGGTGAGCCCCATGTGGAGGCCGATGTACGGCTGGATGACGCTGTCGTGAATGTCCCGCGCGATCCGCTGCCTCTCCTCGTGCGCCGCGGAGGCCGCGAGCCGGTCCACGAGCAGGATGTTCTCGATGAGCGGGAACGCGTGCTCGACCGCCTGCATGAGGAAGGACGCGTCCGACTCGGACATCCAGGCGGCCCGTCTCGCCGACTCGAGGAAGACCCGGCCGCTCGAGCGCCCCCTCAGCACGATCGGCACCGACAGGAACGACTGCGCCTCGAGGATCGCCGCCGCGCGGTCGATCGCGGGCCGGGGCACGTCCCCCGCCGCCTGGACGATCCCCGCGCGCCAGCACGTCACCGCCGTCGTCCCGCCGTAGGCGACCGCGAGATCGTCCGGCAGCTCGAGGAACTCCGCCGCGATCTCGCGCGGAATCGTCTCGGAGGGCGCCCGGTCATCGGGATCCGCCCGCCGGGCCCGCCGCAGGTCGCATCGCCCCGTCGCCGGGTCGTCGAGGACGATCGTGCACGAGTCGGCCCCGAAATGCCGCAAGAGCCGGTGCATGAACGCGCCGAACATCCGGTCGGTCCCCAGGCGCGGGTTCGCGACCGCCGCGATGTCCTTCAAGAACTGCATCCGCTCGCGCAGCTTCAGCTCCAGCCGGCCGCGCGACGCGACCATGTAGCCGAGGCCGAGCTGCACGAAGGGACGGAAGAAGAACCGCTGCGTCTCCACGCCGGGCGCGGGGGGCCGCGTGACCCACCCGACCCCGGCGAACAGCAGCGCCGAGGCCAACGCGACGCGCATCCCGGACGCGAAACCCCAGCGGAACGACGCGACGATGATCGGGAAGAAGTACCCGAAGAAGAAGATGCTGTTCGTCCCGCTGCTGAGCGAGATCAGGGCCGTGTACCAGGCGATGTCGATCCAGTGGCCCCAGTCGTAGATGAACGTGCCGGCGCGGGTGCGGAAGAACCTCAGGAGGTAGAGCGCGGCGGCATAGAGCGTCTGGAGGACGAGGAGCGCGTACGTCAGGCTGACGAAGTGATCGGGCTCGGACGGGACGAGGAAGACGATGAGCAAGCTCGACGCGGCGAGGAAGAGGCGTGTCCCGGCCACGACGAGGTCGTCCGAGACGAGGGACGACGTCCCGAGCTGAGCGGTTCTCGACACGGCGCGAAGACTGCGGAAGTCGTGCATGCCCTGTCAACGTACGTCGAAGCGGCTCTCGGGATGGCACGATCCGCCCATGCCCTTTGGGCCGAAAGTTCCTAAGCCAAAAACGTAATGGCGACCGTATACTCCCAGGGCTTTTCACCTTGGGGCGTATCGGGGCGTGGCAATCGTTCACTTGCGGCGTGGGGGCGCCGGCATTGCCGGTCCGCGCCGGTGTCCGTCCCGAAATCGGCGATTCCAGCAGCTTCCAGGAGAGATCATGAGACACGTCCGTCTGGTCCTGACTCTTTTCGCCCTTTCCCTCTTGGCCCTTGCGGCCATCACTCCCGCCTCGGCGGCCGTGGGCACCTGCGACACGGCGGGCCCTATCGAGATCGAGGCGACGGCCGGCACGACCGGCCCGACCCAGTACGCCACCCTCACGGCCGCCATTGCGGCCATCAACGCCGGGACGCACCAGGGGGACATCAACATCGAGGTGTGCGGCAACTCGGTGGAAGCGGCCGCCGTCGTGCTCAACAGCAGCGGCGCGGGCTCCGCCCTCTACACGTCGATCACCCTGCGTCCCAACGTCGACGGCGTGTCCATCACCGGGCCCTCCGTGACGGGGCGCGGGCTCATCGAGTTGAACGGCGCCGACAACGTCACGATCGACGGCGACAACCCGAATAGCGCGGGGATCAACCGCGACCTGACGATCGCGAACACCGCGGTCAACACCGTCACGTTCACGAGCACGATCCGCCTCGCGGTTGCGACGACCGTCGTGACGAGCGCGAACAACGTCGTGATCAAGAACTGCATCATCAACGGCAGCGCGACCGGCCGGAACATCTCGACGGCCACGAGCACCAGCACCGGCACCGAGATCTCGACCGCCTGCGTGTACGCCGGCGGCGGCGCCTCCACGGTCTCGGCGACCACCGCGCCGAGCGCGATCGCCAGCTTGACGACGACCGTCGGAACCGGCGCGACGATGACCGGCCTGACCGTGAGCAACAACCAGATCAGCGCCTGCGCGCGCGGCGTCACGGTCCAGGGCTCGTCGGCGACCGTCGTGAACCCGCTGACCGTCACGAACAACGTCATCGGAGCGGCCGCGCCCTCCACGACGACCGTCTACGCCCGCGGCATCACGGTCCAGGGCTTCGACAACGCGACGATCTCCGGCAACCTGGTCCAAAACATGGGCTGGTTTGCCGGCACCCAGGAGATGGGGATCAGCGCGGGCGACATTTCCGCCACGGGCCAGAACGCCCTCATCGAGAAGAACACGGTCAGCGGCGTCGTGAACGCCGCCACCGGGACCTTCGGAGCCTACGGCATCAACTGGGCGGCGGGGATCAACGCCACGATCCGCAACAACGTCGTCACCGGCGTCACCGGCGACATGTCGGGTGGCGCGGCGTTCTCGACGACGTTCGGTCTGTACGGCATCCGCATCGGGACCGGGACGGGCCACAAGATCTACCACAACTCGGTCAACATGTTCGGCCTGCGGACCGGAACGGCCACGGCCTCGCTCCTCTCGGCCGCGCTCGGCGTCGTGTCGACCGCGAGCACGGGGATGGACATCCGCAACAACGTGCTGTCCAACACGCAGTCGGGCGGGACGACCTCGCTCGCGTACGTGTCGATCTACCTGCCCTCGGGCGGCACGTCGGCGATGAATCTCACGCTGAACAACAACGCCTACTACACGGGCACGACCGCGGCGAGCCAGGGCCTCGCCCAAGCCGGGACGACGGCGGGCACCAACTTCTACCTCGCCTCGAACTTCAATCCCGGCGTGACGACGCCGGCCAACAACTTCCGCGCTTACTCGAGCGTCCTCTCGGCCGCCGGCACGAACGACAACGCGTCGTTCGCGACGAGCGCCGCCGCTCCGTTCGTGTCGAGCACGAACCTCCACATCAGCAGCGGCTCGCCGTCACCGCTCGAGTCGGGCGGCGTGTCGGCGGGCACGACCGGCGTGACGAGCGACATCGACGGCGACGTGCGGCCCGGTCCGGCCGGCTCCGTCAACGGCGGTGCCACGGCGCCGGATCTCGGCGCCGACGAGTTCGACGGGTTCCCGCTGCTCGCCAACGACGTGCAGGCGACGGCGTTCATCGATCCGGCGAACGGCGCGACCAAGGTCGCGGGCGGCGCGTTCTCGCCGCAAGCGTCCTTCAGCAACGTCGGCACGGCGACGCAAACCAACGTGCCGGTGCGCTACCGGATCTTCGACAACCTCAACAACGAGGTCTACAACAACACCTCTTCGATCGCGTCGCTCTCGGCGAACGCCAGCGCCACGGTCACCTTCACGAGCACGAGCCTCTCGGCGGGCCTTTACACGATGAAGGCCACGGCGGAGCTGGTGGGCGACCAGTCCACCGGCAACGACGAGATCACCGGCTCCTTCCTCGTCGAAGCGCCGCTGTCGGGGAGCTACGACGTGGGCGCCGGCGGGAATTTCACGTCGCTGACGAACGCGGGCGGGGCCTTCGACAAGATCAACAGCGTCGGGGCCTCCGCGAACCTCACCCTCAACATCACCTCGGACCTCTCCGGCGAGACCGGGACGTTCGCCTTGAACCAGATCGCCGGCGGGTGGACGGTCCTCATCCGGCCGAGCGGCGCCGCGCGCACGATCACGGGATCGAACGCGTCCGCGCTCATTCGCCTCGCCGGTGCGGACGGCGTCACGATCGACGGGTCGACGACCGGGGCGACCGCCACGGGCGTCGGAGGCACCGCCTCGATCCGCGAGCTGACGATCGTCAACACGAGCGCGGGCGCTTCGACCGTGATCTCGGTCGGCTCGGGGGCCAGCGGGGCCCAAAACGACACGATCCGGAACGTGAACGTCGTGGGCCTGGACCCGACGACGACGCTGCTCGGTATCTCGCTGGGCGGCGATACGCCGGGCACGGTCGGGACCGACAACGACAACAACCGCGTCGAGAACTGCTCGGTCAAGCGGGCGATCTTCGGGATCTACTCGGCCGGTCTGTCCGCCGCGAACCCGAACCAGAACACGGTCGTCACGATGAACGAGACGTCCGCCGTGACGGCCGACCGCATCCGCCGGATCGGGATGGCGTTCTTCAACGAGAACGGCATCCAGGTCACGCTCAACAGCGTCAACGGCGTCAACACGAACGAGTCGGCCGACGGCATCGGTATCGCCGTCGGGACCCAGGCCATCGACGCCACGACCACGACCACGGGCGCCATCACGAACGCGCTCGTGGCGAGGAACAAGGTCAACGGCGTGGCCAGCCTCAGCACCACCGGCTTTTCGGCCGTGGGCATCGCGGTCGCAGGCACCACCGGTGGGGCGAACACGATCGCGAACAACATGATCACGGGCGTCACGGCGCCCGCGACCTCGCCGGACATCGTCGCCGGCATCTACGTCATCGGGGCGACCGGCTCGTCCACCAAGCTGTACGACAACTCGGTGGCGATGACCGGCGACCGCGGCACGGTCGCGTCGCAGCTTCCCAGCTACGGCCTGGCCGTCACCGGCACCGACCCGACGGTCGAGTCGAAGAACAACATCTTCTACACGACGCAGATCGCTTCGGGCGGCGGTGCGAACGCCAAGAGCTACGCGATCGGCATGGTGACGACGACGTTCACCAACCTGGACGCGAACAACAACGACTACTGGTCCGCGGGCGCGCAGGACGGTGGATTCCGCTCCGGTTCGCTTCAGGTGGCGGCGGGGACCGACTACGCCACGATCGCTCTCTGGCGGACCGCGATCTCCGACGACCTGAGCTCGCTCGAGGCGGACCCGGTCTTCGTCGCCCCGGCGTCGAACCTGCACCTCGACATCTCGGCCGCGGCCTCGCCGGTCGAGAACCTCGGCGTCACCCTGGGGGCCGTCACGAACGACTTCGACGGCGATGCCCGTGGTCCCCTCCCCGACATCGGCGCGGACGAAGTGGACGCCTGCTCCGTGTCGACCTGCTCGAGCGGGACGTGCGGCACGACGACGTGCGATCCGACGGGCCTCTCCCACAACTGCAGCATCACGAACTACGTTCCTTCCGGCACCGAGTGCCGCGCTTCGGCCGGCATCTGTGACGTGGCCGAGAGCTGCACCGGAGCGAGCGTCGACTGCCCCGGCGATATCCACAGCACGGCCGAGTGCCGTGGGGCCGCGGGTGTCTGCGACATCGCCGAGTCCTGCGACGGCGTGGGCAACGACTGCCCCGCCGACCTCCACAGCACGTCCGAATGCCGGGGTGCCGCGGGGGTCTGCGACTTGGCGGAGTCTTGCGACGGGGCGAGCAACGACTGCCCCGCCGACCTGCACAGCACCTCCGAATGCCGCGCCTCGGGCGGCGTCTGCGACATCGCGGAGTCCTGCGACGGCGTGGCGAACGATTGCCCGGCCGACGCGCTCCACGGCAACGAGACCGAGTGCCGTGCGTCCACCGCCGCCTGCGATCCCGCGGAAGTCTGCGACGGGATAGCCGCGGCCTGCCCGACCGACGTCGTCGGTGCCTCCGCCGCCGTCAACAACGAGCTGGCCCTCGCGCACGACAAGCCGAGCTCCACGACGACCGTGTCGTGGACCTCCGTGGACGGCCCGTTCAACGTCTACCGCGGCGCGCGGTTCTTCAACGATCCGTTCGCCTACAACCACTCCTGCTTCGCGGAAGGGGTCGCGGGAACCTCGACGACCGACACGTACGCGCCGGTCGACGGCCAGTTCCTCTACTACCTCGTCTCCCGCGAGAGCGGCTCGTGCGACGAGTCCGGTCTCGGCAGCGGCACCGGTGGACCGCGGCCCAACGCCTCGGCCTGCCCGGACGCAGGCTCAGACGCCGACGCCGACGGCACGATCGACGCCCTCGACAACTGCCCCGCAACCTACAACCCGGCGCAGACCGACGTCGACGGTGACTCGGTCGGCGACGACTGCGACAACTGCCCCGCGACCTACAACCCGACGCAGGCGGACACGGACAACGACACCATCGGAGACGCCTGCGACTCCTAGCAACGTGGTGCGAAGAATGGGGAAGGGGCGCGTCCGTCCGCGGACGCGCCCCTTTCTTGTCTGACCGGATTCGGTCGTGCGCCCTCGGCACTCCGCGGTTTTTCTCCGGCATGGTCGTTGCCTGATGCCGGCTCGTGGACTGGCCGATTCAACCCGTCGAAATTCAGAGGCGATTCGTGCCTCGCTTCTGTCCTCGCAAGGACTGCGCGGCACACGTCCTGCGGCCCGGTGAGCGCTTCCGGTTTCAGTACGACGGCTCGTACACACGTCGCGATGGCCGGCGGGTCCCTCGATACAAGTGCGTCGTCGGCAAGCACGGCTTCTCGAAGCGATCGTTCGCCGCCACCTACTATCTGAAACGCCCCGAGCTCCTCGAGCCCATCTTCGCGGGATTGCAGGCGGGATCCGGGCATCGCCAGCTCGCGCGATCGCTCGGCTGCGCGCCGTCGACGGTCACGCGGCAGAGCGCGCGGCTGGGCCGGCACGCGCTCCTGCTCACGGCGTCGGCGCTCGCCGAGCTCGACGCGATCGACGAACGCCTCGTCGTCGATCACTTCGAGTCGTTCGTGAGGACGCAGGACTATCCGGTGGGTGTCGCAACCGTCGTCGGGAAAGAGTCCTGCTTTGTCTACGGACTCGACCCGGCTCCGCACCAACGCTCCGGCAAGCGCTCCAGCTTCCAGGAAGCCAAGCGCAAGGCGCGCCCCGCCCAGCCTACAGGAGGGGGATACACGGGATCGATGATCCGTGTGCTCGACTCCTTGCTGCATTTCTTCCCGGAAAACCGCACGATCGGGCTGACCACCGACGGGATGACCGCCTACGCGGATGCGCTCCGCCAGCGCCGCTTCCTCGGCCGCTTTGACCATCGCGCGTTCCCGAACCCCAAGCGGGGACCGAAGGGCTCGCCGCGAAGCCCGGTAGCGATTCGTCGCGATGACGCGATGTCCCCGGTCGACACGCTCCACAAGCTGATCCGCCACTCGGAGTGCCACCACCGGCGCGAGACGATCGCTTTCGGGAGGCGCACCAACGCCATCCTTGAACGCCTGTACCTCGCCGCGGTGTGGCGCAACTTCGTGAAGAAGGTGACGGAACGAAGCCCCGCCAAGATCACGCCGGCGATGCGGCTTGGGCTGACCCTCGAGCCGTGGAGCTGGAAGCGTGTGCTCGCGCGACGACTCTTCCCGGCGCGCGTTCTCCTCCCCAAGAGCTGGATCGATCTCTACGAGCGCGCGTGGATCACGCCCGGTGGGCCGAACTGCCCCCACGAGAAGGCCCTGGCCTACTAGCAGCGCCGGCCGCGGGCCGTCCGTCTCCACGGCTCGGCGACCCTCGACCACCGAGAATGAAAAAAGGCGGCCCCATGGGCCGCCCCTTCTTCCGCATTCTTCGCACCACGTTGTTAGTCGATGCCGTGGTCGTGCAGGCGGACGATCTGCTCGGTCGTGAGCCCCTTGAACCCCGACGCCTCGACCTTCGCCACGTACTGCGGCGTGATCCCGTGGTCGCTGAGGAGGATGATGTCGTCGAACTCGATCGAGCCGCGCCCCGCCTCGACGAGACCGCGCACGAAGGACGGCTGGATGCCGCGGTCGTGCAGGGCGACGACCTCGTCGGTCGTGAGCATGCGGTAGCCCGAGTCCTTCATCCCCTTCATGTACTTCCCGCGGACGCCGTGGTCCGACAGTCGCACGACGTCGTCGGCCGTGAGCCCGGGGTAGCCGACGGCGACGACGTCGCGGAGCATGTCGAGATCGATGCCGCGGTCGCGGAACGCGAAGAGGTCGCTGACCTCGAGCTTCTTGAAGCCGAGCTGCGCGACCTGGGACGCGTAGTCGAGCGACACGTCGCGCATCGCCATGCCGAGGAGCGCCTCGTCGTCGGGCGAGGGGTAACCGAGGCCAACGAGCTTCTCGCGGAACGCCGGGTTCGGCTCGAAGTGGAAGTCCCCGCTCCCCACGCCGACCGTCGTCTTCCCCTCGAAGACCAGCGTCCCCGCGTCGCGCTCGAGCCTGAAGCTCACGTCGCCGTGCATCGCGCGGAGCTGCTCACGCGTCAGGCCCTTCAGATCCGAGATCGGATAGTTGGAGGACATCTGCCAGCGGGAGTTGCCGTCGCGCCGCGAGATCGACAGATGCACGTCGTCGCCCGGAACCCAGTTGTTGATGCGCCACGTCCCGGCGTTGCCGAGGGCCGAGAGGAGCAGGACGGCTGCGATCGGTGCGTTCATGACGTTCTCCTTCAGATGACGCCGGCGCGGTGGAGCTTCAAGAACTGCTCGAAGGTGAGGTTCTTGAACCCCTGGCGCTCGGCCTCGCGGACGGTGCTCATGCCGACGCCGTTCTGGCGGAACTGGATTGCATGCTCGACGGGCGCCGACGTGCCGGCCACGGCCTTGAGCGCCTCGAAGGTGGCGACGTCCACGCCGTTGTGCGCGAGGCGAATGACGTCCTCGGCGGCGTAAGGGCCGAAGCCGAGCGCGCGGATGCCGCTCATGATCTTCGGCTGCACGCCGTTCTCGAACAGGCGGATGGCGTTGTCCACGTCGAGACCGTCGGTGAGCTTCGAGGCGACGATCGCGGACACGAACTCCGGGCGCACGCCGTGATCGTGCAGGCGCACGAGCTGCTCGACATCGAGGCGCCCGAGACCCGCCGCCAGCATCGCCTTGATGTAGGGCGGATCGACACCGTGCTCGCGGAGCATGATGACGTCCTCGACCGAGATGTCGGTGTAGCCGGCGTCGGAGAGACCCGCGAGATAGCCGCCGGACTTCGTGGACGCGGGCCGCGCCTGCGGCGCCGGGGCCGGGGCCGGGGTCACGACCTCCTCGATCGCGGGGCGCGCGACCGGAGCGGGCGTCGCTTCGGCAGCGGGCGTCGTCGCGGGAAGCGCCGTCGGAGCGTACGCGGTCTGGCCCGGCTTCGGCGTCGTCGCGGAAAGCGCCGTCGGAGCGTACGCGTGACCCGGCTTCGGCGTCGTCGCGGGGCGCGCCACGGGCGCGGGCTTGGGTGACGGGCTCGGAGCCGGCTCGGGCGGGGGCGCCGCCGGTGCTTCGGCGGGCTCCGGTGTCTCCGTGTCCGCCTTCGGCGCGGGCACCGTCACGAACGCGAGGACGACGATCGCGACGGGGACCACGAGGCCGACCCAGCCGGGCACGGTGCCGCCCGAGGGGTCCTGCCCGAGGATCCGGCGAACGCGCGACAGGAGCGATCCGCCGCTCGCCGCGGGAAGGAGCGCGGGCGCCGTCCCGCGCATCGTTTCGAGCTGGGCGAGGGTCCGCGCGTAGGCGGTCGCGTCGCCGCAGGTCGCGACGGCGAGGTCGTCGCAGCAGTTCTCGCGCTCGGCCCTCACCTGCCCGCTGATCCACCACACGGCGGGGTGATAGAAGAGGATGTTCTCGATCGCCGTCTGGAAGAGATTCACGAGGTAATCGTGGCGGCGCACGTGAGCCAGCTCGTGCGCCAGGATCTGCTCGATCTGCTCGGGCGTGAGCGCCGTCGCGACGCTGATCGGAAGCAGCACCACCGGCTTGAGCCACCCGACGACGCCGGGGACTTCCGCCACCGAGGACAACACGACCTTCACGGCGCGCGTGACGCCGAGACGCTCGCACAGCACCGCAGCCCTCTCGTCGATCGCGCGCGCCACCGGGAGGACGTCCCTGCGCGCCAGGCGCTGCACGCGCAGCCATCCGCCCAGCGAGCGAAGCGAGAGGAACGCCGCGATCCCCGACCAGCTTGCGACGAGCATGGCGAGCCAGCTCGATCCCGCCGGCTCCGGGAGACTCGGAGGGGACGCGAGAGTCGAGGGCGCGCTGGAAACCACCGGTGAGTCGACGACGGTGGCCACGAGGGGAGTCGGCGCGGGATCCGCCAGCAGGAAGAGCGTCGTCACGGCCGGGGTCACCGCCATGACGGCGAGCGCCGCGACGAGCACGGCGTAGCGCGCCTGCGGCCGCGACGTCCGCAGCGTCGCGCAGGCGACGGCCGCGGCCAACGCGACGAGCGCGCCCTGCCAGGTGAAATGGATGAGCGCCCAGGCGAGCGCTTCGACGATCTCTCGGCTCATCTCTTCCTCCCTTCCGCCTCGTCCAGCGCCTTCCGGATCTCCGCCAGCTCCTTCTTCGACGCGCGCTTCCCCGAGATCGCGTGCATGACCAGGCGCGCCGCGGA